>Ga0315288_10002366_pt1 | contig 24408 bp, 21 predicted proteins | sample YL17G11_20_MG_FD_203454 | JGI IMG/M metagenome (GOLD analysis project Ga0315288, IMG submission 203454) | Sediment microbial communities from Yellowstone Lake, YNP, Wyoming, USA - YL17G11_20 | ecosystem: Environmental > Aquatic > Freshwater > Lake > Sediment | place: USA: Wyoming | collected... | reverse complement strand
CGGCGCCCCTGGAGTCGGCCCTCTTCGCTCAGCCGCGTCCAACCCGCTCGCACCAGGTAGATCGCCGTCATAGACTCCTGCCGGTTCGTCTTCGGTAGGAGCCATCAGCCGATTTCGGCGGTGCGGGCGAGCTCCATCGCCTAGATGCTGGAGTCTACCCTCGGGGCCGCGCAATGCGATGCATGCTGGGAGCGCACCGCCAACGAAGTGCGACTAGACTTCGCCTCGCGTGGCGATGGAGCCCGCCCGAACCGCCGAACCGCCGAACCGCCGAACGGCTGATGGCTCCTGTCGTGGTTGCGACCGCGGGAGGAGATGCAATGGCCTCGACGGAGGGTGTTCGGGCGAACGGGGATGGCGAGACGGAGACTCCGTGGCGGCATTCGCATCCGCCACGAGGAACGTGTGAGCCTAGGTGCCTCCTGTACGGACGATGCCACTGTGGCTGTGGCGCCCGGCCGAAGTTCAGCCAAGTCACATTCGCATCATCCGGGCGGGTGGCTGGGCGACCGTTCACGTTCGTGCCGGGTCATCAGCTGCGCGTCCTCCACCCACGCGCCGGCACATGGTCGCGGAACGGCGTCCCAGTCGAAGCGATTCGCCCGCTGCTCTTCTGGCTTCGCGAGCGGCATGGGTCGATCCGGGCGGTTTCGCGTCTCCTTCAGATGCCGGAGGGGACGATCAGGGGTTACGTGTACAACCGACGGAGGAAGCGGGTGCCTCCCCAGACCGCCAAGAGGATCACCGATCTCGTGCTCGCGCACCGAAAGCGGGCAGGCTTATTGGACATGTGGGAGGAGGAGCCCGGGCTTCGCCCCGTCGTCAGCTTGCTCCGACTGACGCGTCGCCGGACCCCGTGAAGCACGTTGATCAGGACCTCACATGGCATCCGCAGGTCCACGGAATCAGCGCGGCGACCTTCTCTGCAGCGTCCCGCCGAAGAGCCGGGATCGCGTGAGAGTAGGTATCGAGGGTGATCGTGACCAAGGAGCGACCTGCCTCCGAGTGGCCGTCCCTGACCCTTGTTGGCCGTTCTTTGTCCGACGTCGCGTCACCACGGCGTCACCACGAGCGTCACCACGAGCGGGTTCCGTGACCCTTCCGAGACGAAGCGTCGCAGGTCAGAGTATGTGGGCGAGGGGGGAGTTGAACCCCCACCCGGTTGCCCGGACAGGATCCTGAATCCTGTGCCGTCAGATTGACCCAGCCCATGCCGCATTCGCCGACGACGACATCGCCTGGCTGTCAAGGAGCAGCTGGTTCGGATTCCCCGGGGTGTACGAGAGGCTAGCGTGACACACGGTTTAGGCAACCGCGCGTCGCTGGGAAAGAACCTCACCTTCACCCGATGATGGAGACGAGCGATTCGCCGTCGACAGCCATCCGAGGACTCTCGCGCAGACGCTAGTGAGTGCGTCGCGCACGCGATTCGGCTGGGCGGCGTCCAGTTGGAGGATTGCAGGATCCCGATTGCCTCGGCGACGGTGCCGCCAGGGCCTGTCTTGATGTCCCTTGAAACCGCGACGGGATCATCGAACAGGTCGGTTAGGGGTGCGACTCACCGTCTCACTTCGTTCGCTCGGCGCGAACCTTGATCCCCTCGAGCAATCGATTCTGCATCACCGTGTCCCCTCCGCCGATGACCTTCATGGGGGCGAGTGCCCAGCGAGGCGCAATGGTGACGCGGGTTCTGGCGAGGAGCCGGGTGACACCGGGATCAGCCTCTTCCAGAAGGAAGGTCCAGACGGTCTCTATGTACCAGCGCGAGCTAGCAGCTGGCTTCAGCTCCTTCCCGGTGAACGGATCTCGCAGCGTGTACAACACGAGGGTGGTCGGAGGCTCAAGCATCCTAACGACCCACGCCCCCTTGCTGTCGTGGCAGCCGGGCCCGTCCAAGAGAATGTCGCCGACCTTCGGGTGCAGGAAGTCTGGAAGGATCCGGGTGACGCCCGTGTCCTCCCGCTCCAAAGGGTTCCATCCGTACCAGCCGCCGCGGCCGTAGCCCATCTGCGCGATCCACGGCCACACTCTCGCAAGAGGGGCGTCGATGGTTATGCCCCGCGTGGCCTCCCATGCGGGCTCGGGCACCAGGTCGTCTCCCGGGAGGGCGCGCCGCTCCTCGTCCCGCGATGCCCCAGAACGAAGCAGCGCCGGATGTGTCAATCCGCCCATGAACTGCAAGGCGTACTCAACAGCGCCACCAAGCGGACCCCGTCGAATCCGCCGGAACGCCCGAGTGATCATCCGGATCGTTTCTTCCTCCTCGGTACCGTCGCGTCGTCAGCAGACTGTACAGGTCGAGCAGCCCTCGATCGCGAGGCTAGCCCGCCCCCGAATGAGTTCCGTCGAAGCGCTCACACCTGCCACCATCTCGGTGACACACGGTCGGAGCAACCGAGGTTCGCGAGAGGCAGACTCGACACACGGTCGGCGTAGTCGCAGCTCAGGTCTGCCCAACAGAGTGACGGACGCGACCGCTCGTCAGTCGGTTCCCGGCGCGATGACCTCGATCCCTGCGGTCGCCGCCGCCTCGGCGAGGCGATCGTCGTACGTCACGAGGCTCGTGATGTCCTCCCCCAGGCTGAGCGCCGTGGCGATGTGGAGCGCGTCGAGCGTTCTCAGGCCGACGGGGGCAAGATCCGCGGCCCCACGGATGATCCCGTCGTCGATCGGTACGAGGGCGATCCCTTCGAGCACCTCCCGCGCACGGGCGATGCGGCCGCGCGCGCGTCTCACCGCCCGGATGATCTCCGTCCAAGCGAGCGCGCTGGAGACCACCTCCGGGTCCGCACGCACGGCCTCGACCAGCTCGGGCGTCTCGGGCTCCCGCGCCACGAGCTTCACGATCGCGGACGAGTCGAGGTAGAGCACCGGCTACAGCCGCTCGGCGCGCTCAGCGAGGAGGGCATCGCTCGTTCGGGTAGAGGACCGGCCTCGGGGAGGGAGCTTCCCCAAGAGATCCTCACGGGGCGGGATGACCCGGCCGGCGGCCACCAACCGGTCGAGCGGCCCCTTCGGTCCACCCAAGGGCGCGAGCACGGCGACCGGACGACCATGCTCCGTCACCTCCAGCCGTTCTCCCCTCTCCACACGGCGCAGGTACTTGCTCAGGTTCTGCCGCAGCTCACGAACAGCGACTTGGCGCTCTTCCATGTAGCACATCGTAGCACAATCTCGCCGCCGTGCACTGACCACGCGATCCGGGTGTCCGCGGATCGAAGTGGCACACGGTCCGCAGCATCGGGAGTCTGCAAAGACACACGGTCCTGCGCACCGAGATTCGCGGAACATGGACGCGAGCGTCCAGCTCCACGGTATGGACCTGGCCCGGTTCCGGATGTCCTAGGCTGAGGCTAGGATCGGGGCGCAACCGACATGGGGCTACTGATCAGGTTCATCGTGTTCCTAGTGGATGCGGCCATCGCCGTGTACGTGTTGGTCGCTACGGTGAGCCTGCTCGGCGGGTTCGTCTGCTTCCTGATCCAGGCGCCGGGTGCGATCCGGAGCGACCTCGAGCGGTGGGGGCGTGAGCACGCCGCCCCGCCACGGCTGATCCGGTACGTGCCTAACGAGGCCGAGGACTACGCGTCGGTGCTCCCCCCTCCTCCGGTGCTGCCCCCGCCGCGTGATCCGTCCGCCGATGGGAGCACGTGAGAGAGCCACGCGGTCAGACCCTCTCGGCTCGGTGACACACGGTCGAGGTAGCCGAGGTTCGCTCTGGAAGTAGGCTTGCGAGGAGATGAAACGAGACGAGCTGCGTCATCGCCATGTGCGTCAGCTGGTGCGGGAGTTCGGCGGCCACGTCGACGACTACGACCGACGGAATCCGTCTGACCGCTCCGGGCAGAGGGCGAGCTGGACGAGGGGAGCTCCGCCCTGGACGCCCTGGCCGCGGCCTTCCCCGCCGGAGCCCTCACCGGAGCACCCAAGCGCCGGGCCATGGAGACCATCGCCGAACAGGAACCGACGGCCCGGGGGCTCTACGGCGGCGTGGTGGGATACCTCAGCTTCCGCGGAGACCTCGACGTGTGCATCACCATCCGGACTGCCGTGGTGCGGGACGGTCTGGTGCGCGTGCAGGCCGGCGCCGGGATCGTCGCGGACCCGGAGCGAGAGCTGCAAGAGACGGAGGAGAAGGCCTCCGCGCTGCTCTCGGCGGTAGCGGGGGGAACCACATGATCCTCGTGGTCGACCACTACGACTCGTTCGTCTACAACCTGGTCCAACTGGTGGAGGGATCCGGGTTCCACACCGAGGTCGTTCGCTCGGACGCCGCGTCGGGGCCCGACCTCGCCGCCCGGAGGCCGGAAGCCGTGGTCCTGTCTCCGGGGCCCGGCCGGCCGGAGGATGCGGGATGCATGGTCGAGCTCATCCGTGCGCTGGACCCGCGGACACCCTTGCTCGGCGTTTGTTTGGGGCATCAGGCGATCGGCACGGCCTTCGGCGCACGGGTGGAGCGGGCTCCGTTCCCCGTCCATGGCAAGGCCTCGCCCATCTGCCACGACGGCACCGGTTTGCTTCGAGGGCTCCCGTCGCCGTTCGAAGCCGGGCGGTACCACTCCCTGGTGATTCGGCGCGAGGGGCTGCCGGATGAACTGGAGGTCTTCGCCGAGACCGCCGATGGCCTTGTCATGGGCATCCGCCACCGCCTGCTGCCCCGGTTCGGCCTCCAGTTCCATCCCGAGTCGATCCTCACGCCGTTGGGCCCGCGGATCATGAAGAACTTCCTGGCTCTCATCGGCCGACCACTGCCGTGGTCCAGCCGAACCATGACAGGGCATCGCTGAGCCGCACCGCCTGACCCGCCACCATGGTGGCCGGTGGGCGGATCCCTGAAGGGTACGTCTTCGTTCCTCACCCTCCACGACTTCCTGCAGGACAGACTCGACGATTCTTGGCGGCGAGTCTTGGTGGCGGTATCGCAACTCACAGCACCATCACCACCCGGTGCCAGCCGCGGACCGAGTTCACGAGAGCGATCTCCTCTGCGCTGCGGAGCTCCTCGATCCGGATCGGACGCTCCCGGAGCTTCCCTTCGCGGAGCAACACGGCGCGGTAGGTCCCGGCGAGCAGCCCGGCGTCGAGCGGCGGCGTCCACCAGGTCGCGTCGAGCCGCACGGCGAGGTTCGCGATCGTGGACTCGGTGACCTCGCCGCGGTCGTTGACGAGCAGGACATCGTCGACGTCCGGGCGCCTGCGCCTACGACCCTCGTAGGGCTCGCGGAGCGTCGTCTTGTGAAACAGCCAGGGGTTGGTCGGGTCCACCGGCTCGTCGTCGAACGCGACTCGAACCGGGTCCTCGGGCGCGGCGGGGAGGGGCGAGGTCTCGGCCCGGAGCGTGCCGTCCCGCGCCAGGGTGAGCCGCACGCGCGCCTGGCCGCCCGCTCCCGCCGCCGCCTTCTTCAGCGCGCCGAGGGCCTCGTTACGGTCGAACCGGAAGCCGAAGTACCGGGCCGATCCCCCGAGCCGGTCCAGGTGTTCCACCAAGTGCAGGAATCCCGCCGCGGGCTCGTAGCGGAGGGTCTCGAACAGTCCGAACGCAGGACGGCGGACGGTCAGCACGCGGGCCTTCGTCAGGACCTCGTCGTACTCGCGCGCGGCCTGCGAGTCGTGCGTGATCCCTCCCCCGACGCCGTACTCCGCCGTGTGGGTCTGCCGGTCGAGCACGACCGTACGGATCGCGACGTTGAAGCGTGCCCGCGGCTCGTCGGAGCCGGGCGGCGCGAGGTAACCCACCGCGCCGCAATAGACGCCGCGCGGCGAGTCCTCGAGGCCCACGATGATTCGCATCGTCGCGACCTTCGGCGCGCCCGTCACCGAGCCGCTGGGAAACAGCGCGCGGAAGACCTCGACCAACGAGGTGCCGGGCCGCAGGCGCGAGGATACGGTCGAGGTGAGCTGCCACACCGTCTCGTACCGCTCGGTCTCGAACAACCGCTCGACCCGGACGCTCCCCGGCTCGGAGATACGCCCGAGGTCGTTGCGGAGGAGGTCAACGATCATCGCGTTCTCGGCGCGCTCCTTCGCCGAGGCGACCAGGCGGGCGGCGGCCGCATCGTCCTCGGCCGTCCAGCGGCCGCGCGGCGCGGTGCCCTTCATCGGTCGCGTGGTGATGTGATCGCCGTCGATCCGGAAGAACAGCTCCGGCGAGGCCGAGAGCACCCGGTAGCGCCCGGCGTTGAGGTACGCGGCGCAGCCGCCGCGCTGCGCGAGGCAGAGATCGCGGTACAGGTCGCGCTCGTCCCCGTCGAATCGCGAGCGTAGTCGGAGTGTGTGGTTGACCTGGTGGGTGTCGCCGGCGGCGATGTGCTCGCGGATCCGCTCGATGGCAGCGTCGTAGGCCGCGCGGTCGACCGACGGTCTCCACGGACCCGTAGACGCGGTTGGCCTGGCATCCTCGTCCAGGAAATCGTCCTGGCAGGCCTCGAACGTCGCGAACCAGAGAAGAGGCAGGTCGGCGAAAGGGTCGTCCGCGGGGCGCGAGCGAACCTCGAGATCGGGATCCAGCGCCGGCGCGGCCTCGTAGGACACGAACCCGGCGGCCCACAGGCCCTCCGCGGCGGTCGCCTCGAGCGCGCCCAGCGCGGGAGCAACCTCCTCGGGCCGGCGGGCCTCGATCACACCCACCGGGCCGACCAGGCGGAAGGAGCGCTCGGCCCCGGAGCGGAGGTCGTCGAAGCGAGCTTGGATCGTGGGCGCCCCGTCGTCCATCACCCGCCGAGTCTCCCACGGGCAGCACCAAGGCCGTTCAGACGGCGCGGGCCCGCGTTCCGATTCCTCTCTCGCTCGGTCATCGGTTCCCCCTTGCTCGGAGAACCCGCTGTGTACACCACCTCCGTCAGTTCCAGAACGGTGCCCCCGGTAGGAATCGAACCCGGATCCCCGGGGCGGCTGCGTCGGTCTTCCGTCGCACCGCGCGCCGCGGATAATGGCCGCAACATGGACGGCGTGACGGCAAGAGGATCGCCAATCGAGCAGGAACGGCGCGCCTGGGTGGAACGCCAGGAACGGTTCAAGGACTTAAGGGAGGAGTACGAGCGTCGTCTCGCGGCTGCGGCGTCGCCAGGGGAAAGGTGCCAGCTGCAGCAGTGGTCCAGTGAGGAGCGGAGGGCGCATGGCCAGGCCGATACTGAGCTCGGCAAGCGAGCACCTGGCCTAGCGATATCGACCCCCCGGACCTGGAAGGCTGGCGGGACCAGACGATGGAAGGGCGAAGGCGCATGAGGTTGGCATTCGCGGAGATCCGGAGGGCGAAGCTGCGGTTCGCCCTGCTCACGAGTGCGGTCGCGCTCCTCGTGTTCCTGATCCTCTTCCAGCAGTCGCTTGCGGGATCGTTGATCGGCCAGTTCATCGGCGGGCTCGAGCATCAGTCCGCCACGGTGCTCGTCTACAGCGCCGACGCGCGCCGGAGCGTTGACGGCAGCCGCATCCTGCCCGCGCAGCTGCAGGCCGTGACGAAGGTCGACGGCGTCGCGAGCGCGGGCCCGATCGGTGAGGCCTCTTTCACCGCAAGGCTTACGAACGGCGAGCTGAAGGACACGACCGTGTTCGGGTACGAGCTCCGGGGTCCGGGCTTCCCGACCACCCTTTCCGCCGGCCGTCTGCCGTCCGGTCCGGACGAGGCCGTCGCCAGCTCGAGCGACGCGTCCGCCGGCTACGGGATGGGCCAGCGTCTGACGATGGTCCCCGCCGGCACGCAGATCACGATCGTGGGGTTGGCTGACAACATCCAGTTCAATGTCCAGCCAACGCTGTTCATCTCCTACGAGACGTTCGACGAGTTGGTCCGGGCGACCAACCCCACCGCTACCGCCATCCTTCCGAACCTCGTCGGCGTCGAGCCATCATCGGGAGTGGACCCCGCGACCCTTGCCGCGTCGATCACCCGACAGGTCCAAGGCGTCGAGGCGCTCGATCGCGCGACCGCCGTCTCCTCGTTGCCCGGCGTCTCCTCGATCCGGCAGTCCTTCGGGATCATCCTGGGGCTCGCGTTCGTGGTCGTGACCCTGCTGACGGGGTTCTTCTTCCTGATCATCACGGTGCAGAAGAGTGCGTCCCTGACGTTGCTGCGCGCCGTCGGCGCGAGCGGCGGCTTCCTGCTGCGGAACCTCGTGCTGCAGGTGGTGCTCGTGGTCGGGGCGGCACTCGCGATCGCCGTGCCGCTCACGGTCCTCGCGGTCCGCGGCGTCGCGAGCTCCGGGTTCAGTGCCACGATCAGCCCGCCCGTCGTGCTCGCGACCTCGGTCGCGATCCTCGGCCTCGGTGTCGCAGCCGCGCTCGGCGCGATGCGCCGAGTGATGAAGATCGACCCGTCCCAGGCGACGCAGCGCCTCGCCGGAGGTGGGCTCGCATGAAGCTCGCGTGGCGGGAGCTCGTCCGGCGACCGAGCCGGTTCGTCACAGCCGGCGGCGCGCTCACGCTCATCGTGCTGCTGTTGCTCGTGCTCGGCGGGATCCTCGACGCGCTGATCCAAGGCTCGACGGGTCTGCTGAAGGCCCAGTCCGCGCCCCTGATCGTCTACAGCTCCGACAGCAAGGGCTCCATCGACCGCTCTCGGGTCGACGCGGCGGAGCACGCCGCGATCGCGGCCGTCCCGGGCGTGCACCAGGCCACCGGACTCGGCCTCGCGCTTCTCGCGGGATACATCCCCGGCCAGAGCACGCCGGCGGATGTGGCGGTGTTCGGCTACGAGGCGCCGAACCGCAACGCGCCCGCGCCGGCGGGACCGGGGCAGGGCTACGCGGATTCGTCGCTGGAGAAGGACGGTCTCCAACTCGGACAGACGATCGAGCTCGGCACGGCGAGGAACCCGGTCAAGGTCGTCGGCTGGGTGCACGGGACGAACTACAAGCTGCAGAGCGGCCTCTGGGTCGACCCGGCGACCTGGCGGTCCGCGTTGAACGCGAACATCCCCGATGCGGCGGTCCCGACGGGCACGTTCCAGGCGATCCTGGTCACTCCCGAAGAAGGGACCTCGGTTCCCGCCCTTGCGAAGGCGATCGACGCCGCCGTACCCGGGGTCACCGCGCTCACCATCGACGAAGCTATCGCGGGCGTGCCCGGCGTGACGCAGCAGAGCAGCGTCTTCGATTCGATCATCGGAGTGACCTTCGCGGTCGCCGGGATCGTCGTGGCACTCTTCTTCGCCCTTCTGACGATCGAGCGGATCGGCCTGCTCGGCGTTCTGAAGGCGGTCGGCACCTCGTCGCAGACTCTCGCTGCGGGGCTCACGCTCCAGGCGGTCCTGATCGCGGCCGGCGCGCTCGTCGTCGGGAGTCTCCTGGCGCTGCTCTTGGGCGACGTGATCTCGAGCACGGTGCCACTCACGCTGTCGCCCGGCCGGTTCGTGTTCACGGCTGCCGGGTTGGCCGCCACCGCTTTGATCGGCAGCGCCATCTCATTCCGCAGGATCATCCGGATCGACCCCGCCTCCGCCGTCGGCGAAGCCTGAGGAGACGAAGCCCATGCCAGCTCTCGAGATGAAGGAAGTTCGCAAGGTCTACAAGTCCGGTGACGACGAAGTCGTCGCCCTCGATCGCGCAAGCCTGGCCGTCGACGATGACGAGATGGTGGCTCTCGTCGGGCCATCCGGTTCGGGCAAGACCACGCTGCTTTCGATCGCCGGTGGTCTGCTGTCACCGAGCGAGGGGGCCGTCCAGGTAGGTCCCCATCTGATCACCGGCTACGATCGCCGCGCCCTCACCAAGTTCCGCCGCGACTTCGTGGGGTTCGTGTTCCAAGGAGCGAACCTGGTGCCGTTCCTCACCGCGAAGGAGAACCTTCTGGTCGTGGCCGATGTCGCCGGCCGGCGCGGCAAGGACGTCGATCGACGGGCGGAGACGCTCCTGGAGGAGCTCGGCCTGGGTCACAGGAAGAAGAACACGCCGCCACAGCTATCGGGCGGCGAGCGGCAGCGGGTCGCGATCGGTCGCGCCCTGATGAACGAACCGGAGCTGGTGCTGTTCGACGAGCCGACGAGCTCCCTCGACTCGAAACTCGGCGAGCAAGTGATGGATCTGATCCGCACCGAGGTCAAGGGGCGGGGAACTGCCGCCATCGTCGTGACGCACGACACGCGCATGACGCACTACGCAGACCGGGTGGTCGAGATCACCGACGGCCGGCTGCAGGCATCCGCCCCCGCCGCGTAGCCCCTCGCGCTAGGCCCTCCGCTCCGGCTCGTTCTGGTGCAGGGCCAATCGCAACCTCTAGACCGCTCACGGTGACACACGGTGGATCTGACTGCGTGGTTCGGTCCGCCGAAAATCGTGAGAGGCCACAGTGACACACGGTCGGACCAACCGAGGTTCGCGAGAGGCAGACTCGACACACTGTCGTGGCAAGCGAGGTTCTTGCCGCGAAGGTCATGTGAAACGGTGTCAACCGAACGGCGTGGCGCCCGCGGCTGTCGCTTCACTCTCGGCTCCCCACGTCGAGTTTCCGGAGAACTTAGCGTCGCGGTCGTGCACCAGGAAGCGGCGCCCGGATTCAGCCGCGCGCGCCGATATGCGCATCCGGCCGCGCCACGGGACAGGGTTAGAGTTGAGCCGTGGAATGCGTGCGCGAGGGGGAGGTGTTTCTCCCGGGAGTGTCCGGCGAGGCCGACAGCGTGCGGGCTTGGCGGCCGTGGGTGTTCGAGGAGGACGACGGCACTCTTCGGATGTGGTACTCGGGCGACGACGGGACGACCTGGCGAATACTTGAGGCGGTTCAGCACGGGGGTGGCACGTGGGAACGGCTGGGGGTAGCGATCGACGCCGGATTCGCAGGTGACAGCGACGAGTACGGGGTTGAATCCCCCTGCGTGGTGAAGACTCCCGCCGGCTACTTGATGGTCTACGCGGGATTCGATGGCGATGTTACTCGCCTGCACATGGCCACGTCGCTCGACGGACATCAGTGGGTTGCCCAGGGAACCATCATGCAGCGCGGCCGTGAGGATGCGGCCGGGGCCAGCCATCCCTGTCTCGTGATGACCGGCGAGCGATGGTGGCTGTTCTTCTCCGGCTACGACGGCTCGAAGGACAACCGACGGGCTACCGTCCTCGCGGCAGTCTCCCAATCGGGCGCGTCTTGGGATCGCGTGGGGATCGTCCTCGAACCCACTGGGGAGGAGCTCGCGGCTTCCCATCCGTGCGTCCTTGAGATCTCCCGGACATTCGAGATGTTCTACGCGAGCGACGATGGGCAGCGGGTCCAGATCGCTTTGGCGACATCGGTCGACGGACTCTCGTGGGACCGTCGAGGCACGATCCTGGCGCCGTCCGGGGAGGGGCCCGATGGGCTCACCGTGCACGCGCCGTGCGTTGTCCGGCTCCATGATGGCTCTCTTCGGATGTGGTACTCAGGTCTCACGGTCGGAGACACCGACCTCGCATACCGGATCTGCACGGCGAGATTCCCCGGTCCCTAGTCGACCGCGCTACGGACCCGCGTCCTCGGGCAGACACGGAACGGCGTATCGTTCATATGAGGGTTCAGCGTTGCGCGTTTCTTCGAGCAGTTCCCTCACCGGCAACAAGCCGGAGGCCCAGTACGAAGGTCGGGACGGCGAGGGAAGGAGGGGATCGTCGTGGCAACTGGCATCGTGAAGTGGTTCAACTCCCAGAGGGGCTACGGCTTCATCTCGCAGGAGGACGGCCCCGATGTGTTCGTGCACCAAAGCGCGATCCAGGGCGAGGGGTCTAAGAGCCTAGAAGAGAACCAGAAGGTGGAGTTCGACATCACCGAAGGTCCGAAAGGCCCGCAGGCCGCGAACGTCAGGCCCGTGGGCTGAGTCTTCCCCTAGCCGCCCGCCCTCGTGTCGGCGTCGTCCTGGCCGCAGGCTGCTCCGAGCGACTGGCGGACGTGACCGGCGGCGGTTCGAAGGCGCTCGTCCGCGTCGGCGGCCTGGCCCTCGTCGAGCGGGCCGTCAGAAGGCTCCTCGCGGCCGGCCTTGAGCGGGTGGTCGTGGTCGTCGGCTACCAGGCTGGGCCAGTGGCCGCCGTCGTGAACCGCCTGGCCCCCGGCCGGGTCCGGGCCGTTTTCGCGGAGAGCTGGGAGCTGGGGAACGGCGCGTCGCTGGCTGCGGCAGAGCCCTTCGTCGCCGAGGAGGGCTCGTTCGTGCTCGTGACCGCGGACCACGTCTTCGGCGACGGGGCGCTTGAGCCGCTGCTGTTCGCCGGCCGCCCCGGTGTCCTCGTCGATCACGCGCCCGACCCCGACGCGTGGGCCGAGGGCATGCGGGTGCGCTTGCACGAGGAGCAGGTCGTCGCGTTCTCCAAGGAGCTCGGCGACGCGTCGATCGATTGCGGGGCGTTCCTGCTGCCGAGGGCCGTCTTCGACGCGCAGCGCCGAGCCCAGGCCCGAGGCGACGCGTCGCTAGCGGCGGCCGTCACCGAGCTCGCCCGGGAGCAGCCGCTCGCCGCCGTGCCGCTCGCTCAGGGCCTCTGGTGGCAGGACGTCGACACGCCGGAGGACCTGCGCCGGGCCTTGGTGCGGCTCCGCCGCTCGCTCACGAAGGAGGCCGACGGGCCGGTCTCCCGGTACCTCAACCGCCCCATCTCGACCAGGATGTCGATGACTCTTGCCCACCTGCCGATCCACCCCGATGTCGTCTCGCTCGCTGCGTTCCTCCTCGGCTTCCTTGCGGCCTGGCTCCTTGCGAGCGGCCGCGGCATCGCCGGCGGGATCCTGGTGCAGCTCGCCTCGATCCTCGACGGGGTCGACGGTGAGATCGCCCGCCTCCAGGTGCGGGCAGGTCCGGGGGGCGCCCTCTTGGACGGCGTCCTGGACCGGCTGGCCGACGCGGCCATCGTTGGCGGGCTCGCGCTCTGGGCCCTCGACATGGGGAGCGACCCGGGACTGGTGGCCAGCCTCGCCGTCGCGGCGACGGCCGGGGCCATGCTGTCGATGGCTACGAAGGACCGTATCGCGGCACTCGGCGTCCCGCCGATGCCCGAGCGGTGGATCGGCTTCCTGCTCGGCGGCCGCGACGCGCGGCTCCTGATCGTCGCGATAGGAGCCCTGCTCGGGCGACCAGCGGCGACCCTCATCGTCCTGATCGCGACGTCCGCCCTCAGCCTGGCCGTACGCCTGTTGCTCGCGCGGTCCACTCTGCGGGGTGCCGGGCGCGGGCCCCGGTAGCCCGCCGGCCCGGGTACCGGCCATATTCGTCGCAGGTGGGACGCATGTTCCGCACCGCCCTTCTGTCCGCTCCGCGATCGGGGGGAACGGGATCCCGTACTGGTCGCGCTCGAGCTCGTACTAGGCCACGCCGATGCCGAGCTTGAGGCGACCGCCGGAGACGCGGTCGATCGTCACCGCCATGTTCGCACGCACCGCGGGGCGACGGTACGTGACTCCGGTCACCAGCCGGGGATCACGTGTGGGTCGAACCACGCGCGTTTCTGAACCCTTCAGTACTCGAGTGGCTCCGTGAGCATCGCGCCGTGCGGGACGCTCCGGCTCGTTCTGGTGCGGGGCTAGTCGCACCCTCCAGACCGCTCACGGTGACACATGGTTCGGTTCACTGGGGCTCCAGATTCCGCGACGCTTGGACAGACGGATCGGACCTCGCGATCGGTGCAGGGTCTGTTCGACGGTGCACGCAACCCGGCTGCATCCCCCCAACGAGCAACGTCGTGGGCGGGGACGACGGCTGGCGCTACCTGGATCCGGATCAGAACCCATCCATCATCTTCCACGCCTCCTTCCTGTTCGTGTGCGGGGCGAAGTCGACGGGCAGTTTGCAGACCGAGCAGATCGGCCCGGATCGGGGATCGAGCGTGCCGAGCTCGAGGCGGTGTGGGTCGACCTTGGGCAACTCAAACGTGAATCACCAGATGTTAGGGGTCAACGCGGGGATGGGGAGCAGACCACCTGTGCCCTTCGGGGCGGAGGCGGGCCGCTCCGAAGCTGGCCGTAGCTGCGACGGCGCGCAGCATCTCAACGACCTCCCCGTGTCCCGATTACACTCCGCCCGTGGCGGCGCCCGAGTGGGTCTCGAGGTGGGTCTGGCGGCTGATCATCCTCGCCTTCCTCGCGGTGACCACGGCGGGCCTGTGGCTCCCGCCCATCATCATCCGAGCGACCGAGAAGGACTACCACTTCCCCGAGGTCACCATCGACGCCACGGTGAAGCCGAACGGCGACCTCGTGCTCGAGGAGCGCCGGACGTTCGACTTCCGCAACGGGGACTTCACGTACGCGTACTACCAGATCGACGATCCGCAGGACCACGTGCGCGACTTCTCGATCCACGAGATCGTCGACGGGCGTGAGGTCCCGGTCGAGCCCGACTATGCCTCCCACACGATCACGACCGACGGGTTCCAGTCGCAGTGGAGCTACGTCGCGAACGACGAGGAGCGCACGTGGGTGTTCCGGTACCGGGTCGCGTGCGCGGTGGACGTGTGGTCGGATACGGCGCACCTGAACTGGCAGTTCATCGGTACCGGGTGGGGCAAGCCGACGAGCCACGCGGTGATCACCGTCCACCTCCCCGGGTCGTCCACGACCCACGCGGCGCGACCCGCGACGTGCGACCCGGACGCCGAGCCACCGCCGCTCGGCGATCTCGACCCGGTCCCCCTCGATCGGAGTGAGGTGCGTGCGTGGGGTCACGGGCCGCTGAACGGCCAGGTGACGATCGTCGACCCGCAGACGATCCGCTACGAGGTCCACGATGTGCCGCCCGCGTCATACGTGGAGGGCTCGATCGTCTTCCCGACCGAGGCGGTGCCGACCGCGCCCCAGGTGGACGAGCCGCGACTGGACTCCATCCTCGCGCAGGAGCGGAGCTGGGCCGAGCAGGCGAACGGGATCCGCGAGCAGCACGAGTCCCAGCGCCGGTGGGTGTTCATCCTGCTCCTCGCGCTGCCGATCGTGATGGTGCTCCTCGTGCTGCTCGCGAAGGCGCGAGACCGGATCCCCGAGGTGCCGAAGCTGCTCGAGCAGCCACCCGAGCCCGACGCGGTGCAGGGGTCGCTCCTGTGGTCGGCGTGGCGCGGCCACCTCTCGCCGCAGAACGCCTACCGAGCGCAGATCCTGCGCCTCGTGCACCTCGGCGCGATCGAGATGCGGGCCGAGGGCATGGTCACCGACCCGAAGGACCTCACGCTGCACAAGCGGATGGAGGCGCTCGAGCTGCCGACGAAGGCGGACCAGGACTTCCAGATGTTGCTGTTCGGCACCGGCGAGGACGCGGTCGACGAGATCTCGATCCTGAAGCCGAAGCCGCGGCCCGTCGGCGGGCAACCGTACACCCGCTACCGAGCGTGGTGGGACGGGGCGAGATCGCGTACGGGCGACGTGCTCACCCGGATCCAGAAGGGGGACGCCCGACTCGAGTCCACGACGGCGTTCATCGTCGCCGGCGGGGCGGCCGGCTACGGGATCTGGACCGCGGCGTGGGGGCTGGGCGGCAAGGTCGGGTGGTGGCTCGTGCCCGCCGCGGTCGTCTGCCTCGTGCCGGCGCTGAAGGCGATCCCCGCACGTGTCGACCGCCCTTTGCGCGAGCGCATCGCGAAGCTCACGGCCTTCCGCCGGTACCTCCAGCACTTCTCGGACCTGCCGAACGCGCCCGCCCTCGCCGTCGTGATCTGGGAGCAGTACCTCGAGTGGGCGGTTGCGCTCGGTGTGGCCGACGAGGTCGAGAAGCAGGTGCGCGCGCTGATCCCCGTCGAGCAGCTGCGCTCGCCGGTCCCCGGCGGCCCCACCGGACTGCAGGGACTGAACGTGTTCCACGCGATGAACGCCGCCGCGCCGACGCTCGTGATGCACTCGATGGCGAGCGCGAGCAGCGGCTCGGGCAGCGGCGGCTTCGGCTCCTCGAGCGCGAGCAGCGGCTTCTCGAGCAGCGGCTTCTCCTCGGGCGGCGGCGGAGGAGGCGGCGGCACGGGCGGTGGCGCCGGCTAGGTCTGAAGGGCACGGAAGCCCCTGATCCGCATCAAGCGGCCAGTTCGTACTCATGGATGAGCCCGCCCAAGACATCGCGTCTTCGTATGCGCCTGAGGTCGGGGAGCGGAGCTCAGGAATCCGACGGCGGGTCAGGCGCTCGTAGATCCAGCCCACGATGGGTGTGGGGTGCAGATGCTCGGTTCCGTGCCGTGACCCGGTCGTTTCCTGCTTTCAGCATCATGGCGACAAGGGTGCCCGGAGGCTGAAGCTTGGTGGCCCACGACCCCGATGGTGAGGTAGTCGGCAGGACAGACCCCCAAGTGGCACGCACTCAACTTGGCCTGGGCCACCTCAGGACCTCACTGCCCTTTGAGCACAAGACGGTAGAGCTTCTCCAGGGCGCCCCCATTGTGGGGAAGCGAAGAACTCGCTGGTCACGCCCACGATCGCAATGAACGCACCCCACAGGTCACTGTAGCTCGGCCCACCAGCCCGCGGTTCTGGGACGATACACCGTGGAGTGGTTGATGATCCACCATCTAGTGGGTAGATTGTAGCCATGATCGTTCGCCGCCTTGAGAGCATCGTCGTCCGGTCCCTTCGTGACATGCCGGTCGTCCTGGTGAACGGCGCCCGGCAGGTGGGTAAGACGACCCTCGTACGCGCGATCGCCGCCGGGAAGAGCGGGATGCGCTACGTGACGCTGGACGATGCGGCCACGCTCGCAGCAGCGCAGATCGATCCGACAGGTTTCATCAGCGGTCTCGGCGAGTGCGTGGTCATCGACGAGATCCAGAAGGCGCCGGAGCTCTTCCCCGCCATCAAGGTCGCCGTCGACCGTCTGGGTAAGTCCGGGCGATTCCTGCTCACAGGATCCGCGGATGTGCTAACCCTGCCCACCCTGTCGGAATCCCTCGCCGGACGCATGGAGCCTCTGGCCCTCTGGCCGCTTTCTCAAGGGGAGATCGGCGGATCCGAAGAGCTCTTCGTTGGGGCGATGTTCGCGCGCCGTCCCGCCTGGCCGATCTCGGGCGCCTCCGACCGGAAGGACCTCCTCGCCCGCGCGCTGCGGGGAGGCTATCCGAGTGCCTTCCGTCGTCCTGAGCCGCGGAGGCGGGACTGGTTCGCGGCCTACATCACGACCATCTTGCAGCGGGACGTGCGCGACCTCGCGGACATCGAGCATCTGAGTGCGATGCCTAGGGTCCTCTCCTTGATCGCTACGCGAGCCGGTGCTCTCCTGAACACGGCGGATCTCTCCCGAAGCTCCGGGGTGCCCAGCTCGACGCTCCAGCGCTATCTGGCGCTGCTGGAGCACACCTTCTTGGTGAGGCCGATCCCGGCGTGGTCGTCGAACCGATCCAAGCGACTGATCAGGACGCCGAAGGTGGCGTTGGTCGACACCGCTCTGCTCGCTCACCTCGCCGGCATCACAGCTGCCCGGCTGCGAAGTGAACCAGTGCTGGCGGGCCCGATGCTGGAGAACTTCGTCGCCGTGGAACTCTGGAAGCAGATCGGCTGGAGCCGTATCCGCGCTCGGCTCTTCCACTTCCGCACGCACGGCGGGCGCGAGGTCGACCTCGTCATGGAAGCAGACGATGGCCGAGTCGTTGGCATCGAGGTCAAGGCTTCCGCCACCCTAGAGAAGAGGGACATCGCAGGGTTGGAGTCTTTGCGCGAAGCGGCGGGATCCCGCTTCCAGCGCGGCGTTGTCCTGTACAGCGGGGGAGAGGTCCTCCCGTTGGGCCGAGAGCTGTACGCCCTTCCGCTCAGCACCCTTTGGGGTACGAACTGACCCCAGCCAAGAGCTATATCCATCGTCGCTCGCTCGCTCGCTCGCCGCTCGCGCTCGGGTTGCCCGATCACGTCGTCGCGGCCGCGAAGAGTCGGTCGGGCTCGACGTTGATGTCGAGCTGGTGACACACGGTTCGGTTCGTTGCCGATCGCCTGATACTCGCCACAAGCACGGCGGATGACACACGGTTCACGGAACCGCGTGTCAGGGAGCCGTCACGTCGATCCGGGAATCCCGCGGGACGCATATAGGGGCCGTGTGGGTCGCGAGGCTCGCGCACCGCTACTGGTGCACCAGCCGCTACCCTGTGTCTGGATCCCAGCGCCTCGATTCGGCGCACTTCCATCTAAGCTCACGACCATGGCGATCGAGTCGGAACGAGGACGGCCGTGGCTGGCCCGCCCACGAACGTTCGTGATGCTGCTCGGAGTGGCCGTGGCAACCTTCGCCGCCGTGCGACATCTGCGCCGCGGCGCCGCGGCGCAGAGGGTGCGGGGAGGGATCCTCATCGCCGACGCTGGCGTCTACGACGTGCTGACCGGGCTCGGGCTTGGCTCGCTCTTCGCGCGCATCGCCGCCGACGTGGCGGCGCTCGTCCCGGAGGGGGCCCGGGTGCTCGAGGTGGGTTGCGGCCCCGGCCGCCTGTCGATCCGGATGGCTCGACAGCACGGCCTCGACGTCACCGGGCTCGACCTCGATCCCGCCATGATCGAGCGGGCCCGAGCCAATGCCGACCGTCGGGGGAACCGGCACGAGCCCCGGCCATCGTTCCTCGTCGGGGACGTGGCATCGTTGGCGTTCCCCGACGGATCGTTCGACCTTGTGGTCAGCACCTTGTCGATGCACCACTGGGACGACCCGAGCGCAGGTCTGGCCGAGATCGGCCGCGTGCTGCGTCCGGGCGCTCGGGCGCTCGTCTGGGACCTCCGTCCCGGCATCGTCCCGTTCCACCCCCTTGTGCCTGATCCGGTCGAGCACACCGAGCGCTCACTGTTGCGGGTCGTCAGCGCGACGCGATGGCGGTGGCCCTGGAGGTTCAGCCTCACACAGCGGACCGAACTGGTTCGTGCCGATCGCTAGTCCTTCGCCAGGCTCCGCCGTGGGGGAAGGCCCGCGGAACGCATGCGCACCCTCGAACGGCACACGGTTCGGTTCTGCGCGCGTCGCCGAAGAAGAGGCTGATCTTGAAGCGACGGGACGAGTCCCCTGGCGTGACACACGGTTGTGAGCACCGCGCGTCAGGGAACCGTCGGTGCGTGACGATTCACGGAGTCGCCGACGAAGCGGCGGCAGGCTCGGCCTCGATCGGATTCGCTCGGCTCGGTGTCAGGAGGGCAGGAAGCGAGCCATGACGAAGCTCGACAGGCATCCGCCGCCGCCGGTCGCGACGATCTTGCGGTCCGCCTGGATCGCCAGGCCGTCCCACCCGCCGCGGGCGCCCCCGGGCCACGAACAGTCGAAGATGGTTCGCACCTTCCCGTCATCACCGAACGTCTTGTCCAGCTGTCCATTCGTCCGGTACCGGGCGAGCGTGAACCGGGGGGTCATGCGGCCGGTCGTGCCGGCCGCGACGATCTTCCCATTCGGCTGGATCGCGACGCCCCCGGACATCCAGTCGGTCCCCTCCTCGGCGAGGAAGATGCTCACGACCCGGCCGTCGCCCCCGAACGTCGGGTCGAGCGTCCCGTTCGGTCGGTACCGCGCGAGCGCCCACCTCGGGTGAGGCGAGCCGCCGATGCTCGCGGCGCAGCCGGCGCTGCCGCCCTCGACGATCTTGCCGTCGGGCTGGATCGCCAGGCCGTAGGACTCGTTCGAGCCGCCGCACCGAGGGCTGTGGAAGGACGTCGTCACCTTGCCGTCCCCGCCGCCGAAGGTGCTATCGAGCGTGCCGTCGAGGTTGTAGCGTGCCAACGCCGCGCGCTCCTCGAGCGCGTCGGGGAGCTCGACCATCCAGTAGGCGGCCGTTCCGCCGACCACGATCTTGCCGTCGGGCTGAACGGCGACGTCGGTGAGCTTGTCGTACTGAGGGGTGAAGTTCGTCTTCACCATGCCGTCGTCGCTGAAGCTCGTGTCGAGCGCCCCATCGGTGTCGTACCGGGCGACGGCGAAGCGGGAGTCGTCCGACTCCTTCCAGCAGGCCGCCACACCGGCGGCGACGATCTTGCCGTCGGGCTCGAGTGCCGCCCCCTCGGCCTGCGCGTTGCAGTGCGCGGGGTCACCGAAGCTCGTCATCACCGTGCCGTTGTCACCGAAGGTGGTGTCAAGCGTCCCGTCGCCGTTGTAGCGGGCGAGGGCGAACAACGAGTCGGTCTCCGCGGCGTCGACCGGCGCCGACCGCTTGCAGGAGGAAACGCCGACGGCCACGATCTTCCCGTCGGCCTGGACGACGACGGATCTCGCGGACTCGTAGCACTCCTCGCCGGTGCGGAAGACCGTCCTGACTATGCCGTCACCGCCGAAGCTCGGATCGAGTGTGCCGTCGACATCGAACCGCGCGACGGCGAAACGGCTCCGGTCGCCTACCGGGTTGAGCACGTAGCCGGCCACCACGATCTTGCCGTCGGCCTGGAGGGCGATCGGGTTCCCGCCCCCGTAGAGGAAGAACGCCGTGCTGGTCACCTGGCCGTCGACGCCGAAGGATGGATCGAGGTCGCCCCCTGCCGCGAGCGCCGGGACCCCGAGCCCGAACTGCAACAGCAGGAGCATCCCGACGGCCAGGAGAGGTGTGCCGAGGACCCAGGCCGAACGCCGGCCGCGGGAACGGATCGGGTAGATCTTCATCTCGCTCACCCCAAAGAACGATCTCACGTCACGCACAGGGTAGAGCAGTCGTCACGAAGCCACCCTCTCGATCCGCGGACAACGTTCCTTGCGCGTAGACCGAACCCCGGATCGGCGAGCCTTGTCGGTTTCCACGGACCGAGGACCAGAAGTGCAGGTCCTGTGTGTCCCGGGGGTACAGCGAACGATCCGGCCGTCAGCGCCGCGCGAGGTCCCGTTCCTCGACCTGATACCGATCCGTCATCGCTTCTGGACCGACACCTTCGGGTACCCGCGCTCGAGGGCGGGTAGCAGATGGGACAGGAACTGCTCGGCCGTCGCCCGCCGCTCGATGCCGCGCGACGAGGTCTCGATCCAGCCGCGGTCGTCCCGGTGCCACGTCTGAACGGCGCCGCCGGACGTCGTCAGCCGGATCACGCACTCCGTGTTCTTCATGTCGGTCCTCCTCGATCCGGGCAACGAGGAGCGTGTCTGGCTTCTAGGCCGCGCACGCGTGGGGTAAGCGCGGCGAAGGACTGAGTCAAGGACCAGGTCCCCTCGGCCACGGTCCGGTCAACGATGTCGTCCGCTCGTGCGCCACTCGCATCGGATGAGACGAGCAGCCGCTCGACCCGATCGCAACGCGACCTAGCGACAGGGCCGGTATGGGAGATCGAACAGGTTGCCGGTCTTCTTGATCGAGTTGAAGCCGAACTGCGGCGAGTTGGCGTTCGGGCAGAAGTCGGCAGGCTTCGACCCGAACTGGTACTCCACATTGAACACCGCCTTGCCGTACAGGGACGGCCATGATTTGAGGGCCCCGCACTCCCCGTAATCCCAACACTCCTCGTTGATGGCGAAATCGAAGTAGGGCTGCAGCGCGTCGGCTTGGTCGAGGTCGTTCTTCAGCCCGACCGACAAGCCCGCGCGATGAGCAAGGTTCGCCAGGGTCGCGTTGTATTCCATCTGTGCGTCTGCGCTGATCGAGAACCCCGTGTCGTTCTGATAGGCGTCCACGTCGTCGAACTCGATGGCGTCCACGCCGATCAGCCTCGCCTCCTCCAGCCGGGTAAGCATCTCGTCCAACAAGAACTGCCGCGCAGTCTCCGTCTCGCCGGTGTTGGGGTTGATCCCCGTCACGTCGGTGTTGATGTTCATCCAGTATTCGTCGGGGTAGTTGCTGAGCGGGTTCCCGAACAAACACCCGTCGCAGCTCTGGTCGAACGCCTGCAACTCTGGGAAGTCCGGACGCCAGGTCTCTGCAGTCCCGGCATCGATATAGCCGATGACTCTCGCGCCCCTGACGTGCAACGCTTGAACGGCCGCGTAGTTCAGCACGGAGTAGTCCTGTGGCGAGTAGCACTTGCCGTCCTGAAGGATGTCGATGTCGAAGACCGTCGGCGCAACCGTCCGGCCGGTCGCGAACGACGTGCCGGTCACGCCGATGTTGATGAACCCGGTGCCCTTGTATCGACATCCGCCGTGGTGGCCGGGCGACCCCTGCAGCTGGTACTGCCATCGAGCCCTGACTGCGGGCGTCCAACAATGGCCGATCGACAAGTTGCAGGGCACGGGCGCCGGCATGAGCGCCGCGGCCGGATGGGTGGCCCCGCTCCCCGTTCCCGCCGCCGGGATCGCCGTCAGCGCGAGGGCCAGAAGCCCGAGCGACAGCAATGGCACAAAGCGTCTGGCGCGCACGACGCGAGCCGACATGTCTGCCTCCTTGGGTGCGCGGTCCTGATCGGTTACGAGCTCACACGCGCAAAGCAGGACATCGAGCATTGAATACCACCTCAGCCATCCGGCGCAAGCCCTCGATCCGCGAGTTCCGGGCCCGGAACCGGCTGAGGACTACCGGCGTCGAGCGGGCGGCTGCTCCGATGTGCGAGAGTTCCGCCAACGCCCTGCCCGAGGAGATCCGATGAACGCGAGGAGCCTGTGTCGTCTGTCCGGGGCCGTGCTGCTCACCGTGGCGCTCGCTCTGTACCCATCCGTTGCCTCGACGGCCTCCGATGCTCCGGTCGTCCAGACCAAGTCCGGCCCCGTGGCCGGAACGGTCGAGGGCGGCCTCGAGGTGTTTCGCGGCATCCCGTACGCGGCACCGCCGACCGGTGCCCGTCGCTGGCTGCCACCGTCGCCCGTCGAGCCGTGGACCGAGGTCCGCGACGCGACCGGGTTCGGGCCCGCGTGCCCGCAGGACCCCGACCCGCACGAGATGGCCGAGGGCACCCCGACCTCCGAAGACTGCCTCACGCTCAACGTCTGGACGCCGTCGACGGGCGGTGACGCGCCGGTGATGGTCTTCATCCACGGCGGCGGCTTCACCGCCGGCTCGACACGGGATCCTTGGTACGACGGAGCCTCCTTCGCCGAGCGCGGAGTGGTGCTCGTGACGCTGCAGTACCGGATCGGACCGTTCGGCTGGTTGGACCTCAGCCAACTGGGTCCGGAGTACGCGACGAGCGGGGACAACGGGCTGCAGGACCAGATCGCGGCCCTGCGCTGGGTGCGCGAGAACGCGGCGGCGTTCGGCGGCGACCCTTCGAACGTCACCCTGTTCGGCGAATCCGCCGGCGCGATCAGCATCTCGGCGCTGCTCGGCGCGCCGTCCGCGGACAGGCTCTACGACCGCGTGATCCTCGAGAGCGGGACCGCCGGGACGGTGGCGACGCGGGAGTGGTCGCAGCGGGTGTTCCGGCGGTTCGTCGAGTTCTCGAAGGTCGAGGTGCCGAGCGACGTGCTCGGACTCTCCACCGCTCAGGTGCTCGACGCCGCTCGCAAGATCTACGACACCGAGCTCTCCGATACCGCCTTCCATCCGCTCGTGGACGGCCGGATCCTGCCCGATCTCCCGATGCACCGCATCGCGTCGCAGGACGGACCCTCGGTGCCGATCATCATCGGCACGAACCTCGACGAGGCCCGCTACTGGCTCTACTACATCTCCGAGCTCGATCGGTTGCCGCTCCGGTTCTACCGGCCGTGGCTCGAGTCCCTCGTCGGCGATCGCGCGGACGAGGTCATCGCCGACTACCAAGGGGAGCGGCCGGAGCTCGACCAGGCGCAGATCGGCATGGCGATGTCGGGGGACGTGGCCTTCCGGATGCCCGCCATCCGCATGGCGGAGGCGCTCTCGGATCGCGGCGTGCCCGTGTGGATGTACCTCGCGACGGTCACGTCGCCGGACCTGGACGGCCGGCTGGGGGCGGCGCACTCGATCGAGCTGCCGTTCGTCTTCGACCACCTCGACGCGCCTCGCGTGCCGGCGTTCGTCGGGAACGATCCCCGCAATGCGGCGCTCGCCGACACCGTCCAGGGGCTGTGGGTCGGGTTCGCGACGACCGAGACTCCGACCGTCGCCGGCGCCCCGGACTGGCCGCGATACGAGCGGATCTCGCGCACGACCCTCATCCTCGATCGCGAGCTCTCGGTGCGGGACGACCCCTACCCGGCCAGCCGCACCACCTGGGGCTCGATGCGGTTCGACGGGTCCGATCCGGGGCTCGACCGGCTGACCCCATTGCAGTACGAGGGCACCAACTGGTACGACCCGCTCGTGATCGCCGCCGTCATCGGCTGGTCTTGGGTGATCGCCGGGTTCGTCGTCCTGGTGGGCCTCATCGTCGCGGCGGTGATCCTCGTTCGCCGGTTCCTCCGCCGCCGGCGGCACCGAGCGGCGTCAGGCGTCGAGGAGGAGGTCCGTGCGCGGGCGGAGACGCCCGACCGCTCGACCGTCTGAGGCGGCGCGAGACCCCATGCTCTACGCGGCTGCGTCTACCTACTCGCACGCCGACGGCTGCGGTGGGCGCGCATCTTGGCGCGGCTCCCGCACACCCCCATCGAGCACCTGAGCTTGCCCCGGTCTCGTGGACACGAACCAGTTAGACAGCGACCAGGTTCGCAGCGTATCTCCTCTCATGCTCAGCCGGACTGACGCCGCCGATCGTGGTGTGACGACGCTGGCGGTTGTAGAA
>Ga0315288_10002365_pt1 | contig 24409 bp, 13 predicted proteins | sample YL17G11_20_MG_FD_203454 | JGI IMG/M metagenome (GOLD analysis project Ga0315288, IMG submission 203454) | Sediment microbial communities from Yellowstone Lake, YNP, Wyoming, USA - YL17G11_20 | ecosystem: Environmental > Aquatic > Freshwater > Lake > Sediment | place: USA: Wyoming | collected... | reverse complement strand
AGTAATCCTTCGACCGCGAATTATCCGCGGTTCGATTATCTCCGGCCCAGCGCCATTCAATTACACCACTCACACTAATGGACCTCCGCATGGGGCGCAAGTGGAAAATGTCGCTGTAGTGTTAGCCAGTGATTGGTAGCCGGTTGAAAAGGTGGTCACGCCCACGTTCTTCACCCATTTCAAAACGCTCGGGTGAGTGGCGACATAGGCCAACGTTTCGTCCTCGCTTACCCAGAGACCGCGGTCAATCACATCCGGAGGGGGCACCGTGAAGAGAGTTCGAATCGTGCCGTTCGTGAAGGTGTTGGTCAGAGTGATCTGACCGCCGCTCGTAGCGGAGCTGATCTCGAAAGCGGATGAGGCAGCGTGCGACAAGCAAAGGCAGAACACCCAAAGGCAAACTGCAAGTCGGCGATTCATGCGCTTATTAGTAGCAAAGATAGACCGTTCACTTTCGACCCCGCGGAGCCAACAGCCCCCGCGCAATGGCCCCCGCAAGTTCGACTCTTCAAAGAGGCTTGATGCCACCGAACAGCCGCCGACTCGGTCCAGCCGCATAAGCGGCGGGAACCGAGCGCGGTTGCTGGCGTGCCGTTCAGTCTTTGATAATGTCCACCAATTCGATCCGTTCCTCCCCCCCATTGACCATGATAGAGAGGATGAAACCAATACCAGGGGCGTAGTACTTGTGCTCGACCGCTGAATCCAGTGCACTGAAGTCCTTTGTCTTCAGACAATTCTTGAAAGTGCGATCGGCCAGTTTGACCTTCTGATGCAGGGCGAGCACGGTCCCCATGTCCTCGGCGACGCCCGCGGCATATTCCTGGCGATAGGTGTCCCCGACGCGCGGATGCGCTTCCATGACTATCCCCGGCAGGGCACCGTCCACGCCGGCTTCCCAAGAGCCTTCGGTGCTGATGACGTTGCCATTTTCATCAAATTCCTTGGCGTCCTCGCCAAAGTACCAGACGTTGCCGTCTTCATCCTGGGCAAACCAATCGAGCGTCTCCTCTTCCAGCACATCCTCAACATAGAAACGATCCAGAACCACCCGGCATCTCACACCCATGACCATCTTGGTCCGGCGTGTAACTTTGTACTCGTCTCGGACCTGGCTGCCGTCTTTGGTGCCTTCGTACATGTAAGTTGTGCCCGGAACCAGAGGATAGTAGGGATTGTCAATCTTCGTCGTGAAATCCCCGGGTTCGATGTTTCTCGCACCGCTGCGACCCTCGTGGGCCGACGCGGCCACCCCCGCTGTGAGCGCGAGCGCTAACAGCGCCGTCTTGATTGTGGATACGTGCTTCATGATGTGCCTTTGTTTTGTTGGTTACTTCTCGGTTCACTCCCAACGTCGGGCAGGCCCGCCAGCCGCCGAGTCATCCGTCGGTCTGGCGTGTGTGCAGATGTTGGCAGGAAATCGTTGCTGGTTGTCGGCCGTTCACTGCGAACGTCCGGGTGCAGGGCGCATTACCTGCGCGCGCATATTGACGAGGTCTGTGTATGCCTCCTGGAACGCTGCGGTGTTGATGCCATCCATCGCGTTGGGGGCCAGTTCCTCAATCAAGGCCAACCGGTTTTCGATCAGGGGCAAATCGCCCAAAGTGGGGTTTCCCGGGTCTGGAAAACCGTCCTCGTTCAGGTCCTCAATAAGATCCTGGCGCACATCTCCAGGACGATTCGGGTCGTTGATCGCCAAAACCCAAACCTCTTCGGCGTCGGGGTCGGCGCCAACGAAGCTCAACGCAAAGCGCGCCAGCGGTTCCGGGACCGCCACGTCGGCCAGGCGCAAGTTCTCTTGAGCCGCGGTCGCCACCGCTTGCGTTCCGATATTAGTCTGGCCTTGGGCTCTCACCGATTGCGCCTGCGAAGTGCTGTCCGAGGAGTTGACAGGTTCCTGAGGGAGCAAAGGCTCCGGGTCGGTCGGAGCCATTCCGGGCGCTGCCGCAGGTCGCGCCTGATTCCTGGCCCGTTCCAGATCGGCTTCGCGTTGGGCGTTCGCGGTCTGCCGCGCTGCTTCATGCGCAGACCGGCGCTTGACGATCACCAAGCTGGCAACCGCTCCGATGGCAACGACCAACCCCATAAGGAGAATTCTCCTCATCGCTCGCATATCGTATCCTGCCTTTCGTGTTGATTCAACTTGACCGGCTTGTGGACACCAGTACCCAGGCGGCAGCGAAACTCACGCCCCTCGTCACGAGCAAGGTCCAGGGCGTTTTCATGGTGAATCGAGGGCGAGTATGCCCGTGAGACAGGGACCAAGCTTGCGCTCGGCCTCAGCCGCGATTGCCGGCTGCATCCGAAGTGGTTGTCCTGCTGGTTTCTCGGTATCAGTTCTGTGTGATCCTTTTCAGCTCCAGAATCCGCGCTCCACTCGGGTCGGTATTGAGTCGGCAGGGAACTGAAACCCATGCCGCAGTGCCCGGCCGCACCCCGCCTGCAAACCGCACTGGAGCCTGGACTATTCCTTGTCCCCTTTCTCCTTCTTTTCCTTCTTCTGGTCGGCTGGGGTCTCCTTCTCGACGGCGATGACCTTGCCGGTCTTGGCGTCCACCTGGACCTCAGTGAGGTCCTGCGAGCCGGGTGTCTCGATGTCAAACGACCAGATCAGCTTGCCCTTCTCCTTCTCCAACTCGCACTCCTTCACGGTGCCGCCAGGGACCTTGGCGAGGGCGATCTTCTCAGCGTCGGCCCTGGAGACTTTCGCCTTGGCTTCGAGCTTGGCTTGTTGAGCAGCCTTCCGATCGGCCTTCCCGGGTTTCTCGGCTGCCACGGCGTTAGTGGCCAACCCGGTTGCGAGCACTGCGGCGGCGAGCGTGGCGATGATGGTTTTGGCGTTCATAGTATGATGAGTAATCTCGCGGGTGTGATTTTTGCCCCGAGCACGCCCCCATTTCGACGGAGGCAGATGAACCCAGCATGAACCGAAAATGACAAACTGTTCATCTGCGCCCGACGACCCGGCCTTTGCGCCACGTCACGGCGTGCCTTTAGCGCGTTTGGGGATCCACAAAACCGTCTGTCAGCACCACCGCGGACTGATCAAGTCACAAATCGGCCAACTTCGCGTCCCGATCCGACTCAGTGTCCGGGCTGACTGGGGACGCCGTCGGGCACACGTCCTCTTCCCGACCGGCCTTGCCACTGACGCTCAATACGGCAAGTTGGGCTAGCGGGCGGGCGCCGGTGCCGCGGCCACCAGCGGAGGGCTCAATTCCGACAGGGCCCTCCGGCCCATAACCCCTCTCTCTCAAGGCAGCAGCACGACGCGATAGAAGCGATGGGCGTTGCCAGGGGCGGCCAGATCGGCGAATAAAGCGGTACCCCCGGTGGCGGAAACGGTGCCCAACGTCTGCCAAGCACCCATGCTCAGGTCGTCCCTCATCTCCACGCGGTAGCTGCGGCCATACATAGCCGACCAGGTGAAGCGCGCGTAGCCTGCGGTGGTCACGGCGATGTCGATAATGCGCGGCTCCACGGTGGCGACATTCGAGGCGCCGGGCGTCGGCGCGGGCAACAAGGCGGCGGAAGCGGGGTCGCCGTCGGGCAGGCGCCCCACCGCGGTGTCCGCCGCGCCCACTACCCCACTGAGATAATCAACGACGGCCGGCTGGGCATTTTGGAGGCGCGCCAGCGCAACCGACCACGCTGCGCCAGGGGTGGAGGGGAGCCGGAAACCGCTGTGCAATGCCGTGACGGTGGTTTCGCCGGGTTCGGCGTCAGCGAAGACCACAAGGTAACCACCCGCTGGAATCGCGTGGCCGGCCGGGAACGCCCATCTTGTCAAGTCGGTGTAGCTGTCCGTCAGGTAAAGCCCGTCCAGGCTGACCTCGCTACCGCCCGTATTGACCAGTTCAATCCACGGCTCGTGATCGCCGGCGTTGTCCGTGATCCCCGAGAGATTCGGCGTCAGGACTTCGTTGATGCGCAGGGGCGGGAACTCGGGCAGCGTTGCGGCGACGTTGTTCGAGCCGCCCGGTGTGAGGACGACCGCGGGGCCGGGGTTGAACAGGATATCACGCAGGGTGTCGATCCAACGCCCGGAGAAACGGACGGTGAGGTTCCCTCCGTTGGTGTTTGGGAGGTACCAGTAGCTCAACGTGTACTGCGTGCCCGCCGCGATCGAAGCCACATTCTGCCAAAGCGAATCGCCTTGCGTCGTCCCAGCCCCGGTGCACACCAACCGAACGCTGCTGTTGCCGGAGTGCTTGGTCGTGGTGCTGAGGCTGCTGGTCGCCGTGTTGGCGGTGGTGGTCCATCCGGTGCCTAGTGGCGACTCAAAGTCCCCGTTCTGAACCAGGTTCGGGCCGGCTTCCGGGGTCGAGCCCGTCACCACTTTGAGGTCATCGATGTACACCTCACCGGCCCGGTCCAGATAGAGGTAAAGTCGCGGGTCTCCGGCCATGCCAGTCGCCGTGACGTACTGCCACTGGGAAATGGCGGGCACCGTGGCGGACCAGTTGCCGAGGCGGTTGTTGTCGCGGATAGGATCCACGAGTTGGAGCGAGCCGCCGCCGCCGTTGGCCGCGGCGGGCCAGGGCGCTTGGCTGCGGAAGGTCACCTCGTCCAGCACGACGTCCAGGTCCGGGGTGGCGCCGGGCTGGAACAGCCGCAGCGTGTCGCCGGTTGTCCCCAGGGCGCCGGTGTACTGACCGGCGGCGGGCCCGGCGTTGGTGTAGGCGGCGGCGAAGGCCGACGGGTTCCGCACTACGATCAGGAACCGGCCCGGCAGCAAGACCGTGCCGGGCGCGAAGTTGAACACCAGATTGCTGCCGGCCAGACGCAGACCGCTGAGGTCCATGGTCGTCCGAGCCGAGTTGTTGTGCAGTTCAACGTATTCGGCGTTCGTCGCGGTTGGGCGATACATGATCTCGTTGATGACGGCATGCCATTGCGGTTGGACGACGACCGGGAAGCTCTGAGTGGCGCTCAACGATCCTGGCCCGTTGTCGGCGACACGGACGGAGATCAGATTGGTGCCGGCGCCCTGGTCAGGATCCACGTTCCACGTGAACAAGCCCGTGACGGGGTCGATCGTCGCTCCAGACGGTGCGCCTGAAAGCAGGCTGTAGTCGAGGGTCTGCGGCGGCAGGTCGGCGTCCGTCGCGCTCGCCTGCACGCTCAGCGTCTGGCCCTCGACGGTGGTCTGATTGGCGATCCCCGACAAAACGGGCGCCTGGTTTCGTTCCGTGACGGTCACTCCGAACGTGATCGCGCTGCTGGGATTGGGCGGATTGACTTCGGTGACACGAACGGTGATCAAGACGTTCGCAGGCCCTTCGGCCTCGGTAGGCGTCCAAGTGATGACGCCGGTGTTGGAGTCAATGCGGGCGGTGGCAGGCGCGCTGTCGAAGCTGAATCGGACCGGGCTCGGGGGCGAATCGGGATCGGCGGCGCTGACGGCCACTGTGAGTGGGCTCAGTTCCTCGACGGTCTGCGGGAGGACCATCGTGATCGCCGGCGGGTTGTTGACCTCGTTGACGGTCACCACGAACGTCCGCGCATCGCTCAGCGCAGGCACGCCGTTGTCAGTCACGCGAGCGGTGTTGGTGTAGCGGCCCGGTCCCTGGACCTCCGCCGGCGTCCAGGTGAAAACGCCAGTGGCGGGATCGAGGGCCGCTCCGGTTGGCGCGCCGGGATCGAGGCTGAACGTGAGGGTGTTCGCCGGCGCATCCGGGTCGGTGGCGGTTACGGTGAAGGTTAGCAGGCTGCCCTCGTTCACGGTCGCGTCGCTGATGGGGTCCAACGCGGGTGCACGGTTCACTTCAGTGACGGTGACGGTAATACGTTCGCCCACCATTCGGGCGGGCGCGCCGTTGTCGGCCACGCGGACGGTGAAGCTGTAGCTGCCGGGGCCTTGCGTTTCCGTGGGGGTCCACGTGAACACTCCGGAGCCATTGTCAATGCTGGTGCCGGCCGGTGCATCGGCGTTCAGGCTGAAAGTGAGCGTTTGACCGGCGTCCGGATCGGTGGCGGTGGCCGTGAAGGTCAACAAGGTTTGTTCCGCGTTCGTCCGGCCGCCAATCGGGTTCAGGATAGGCGGGCGATTGGCACCGGCCAGCACGTTGGCAGCTCGGGGCGTGGGATTCTCCATGGAGTAGAGCGGGGGCACCCCGCCATCGGGGTAAAGGCCCATGCTGACGCCATTGGTTTGCTGGCCGTAGGACAGGCTGTCCACCAGCGCGCCATCGGGCGAGAAGAGGCCAAGCTGACCGTTCGTGCTGGAGAGCTTGAAGCTGGCGTGAAGATCGATGTTCGTCGCCCGGTTCTGCCCGGTTTCATTGTCCGCCCAGACCAGGAGGAAGCCGCCGGGGGGGATGACGTAGCCTGGCGGAATGACGAATTCGGTCTGGTTGGTCAGGTTGTCGGTGAGCCGGTAGCTCGTCAGGTCCACTGCGGACGTTCCTGCGTTGTGCAGCTCGAACCAGTCCTCGTAATCCTGGTCGGCGGGATCAGTCAACGTGGTGTCGTTCCGCGCCATGAACTCGTTGATCGTGACGTTGATCTGTGGGAAGGCGGGATTGTTGGTCGCGTTCGGCGTGGGGTGGAAGAACAAGCGGCGCCGGCGCGGTTCTCCGTCCGGATAGGACCCGAAGCTGCGGTCGGGTGAGAGTTGGACATAATCCAGGTAGTCCATCACTGCCGGTGTCGCGGGCGATCCCTGGTTGCGCACGAGGGCCAGCGAACCGTTGGTGGGATTGAGGCGGAAGCTGGTGTGAGGTGTGCCGGCGATCGCCTCGCCCGGCTCCCCGTCCGCCCAGACGAGCAGGAACTGCCCTGAGCCGATCGAGGTGCCAGGAGGGAACGCCCACTTCGTCAAATTGGTGTAGGTGTCCGTGAGGAAGAACGACGACAGGTCGATGGCCGTGGCACCCGAATTGTAGAGCTCGATCCAGGGGTCCCGATCGCCGGCGTTGTCGGTCCGGCTGCTCAGGTTGTTCGGGAGGACTTCGTTGAGCCAGACGAGCGGGAACGCAGCCAGGGTCTGGCGCCCGGCGTTGGCGCGACCCGGCGTGATCCGGTTGACATCATTGGTGCCGGTGGCCATCCAGTTGCCAACCCGATAGTCATCCTGCGCGGCGTCGATGAGCTGAAGCGAGGCACCGAGGCCGTCGGCGTTGAGCGGCCACGGCAGCCGGTTGTCATAGCGCAGATCGCTGATGAGCAGATCCTCCGCCAGCGTCGCGCCCGGCCGCACGAGGGCGAGATGTTCGCCACCGTTGTCGAGCGAACCCGCGAACTCGTCGAACACGGCGATGGTCTGGCCATAGGCGTTGGCGAACGCAGCGCGGTCCTTCACCAACAGGAGATACGAGTTGGGCGGGATCAGGGCCCCCTCGGCGAAGGTGTAGCCGACCCCGTCGAGCCGGAAGCCCGAGAGATCGAACGGCGTGGTGGTCGAGCGGTTGAATATCTCGATGAAGGACGCGTTTGCTGCGGTGGGGTTGTAGTGGATTTCGTTGATCACCACGTAATCCTGTGGCAGTTGCTTCGCGCCGGTGTAGGTGACGGTGATGGCGTCGGTCACGCCGGGCACGAGGTTGCCGCGAAGGTCCCGGCCCGTCAGGGTGAGGACGTTCGTGGCCTGGGTGAGCGGTACGGTGATCTGGAAGGTGTTTCGGTCGGTCCATGTGACCGGGTAGGGCACGCCGTTGATTTCGATGGTGGCGGCGGCAAACGCGGCGCGACCGGTCAGCGTCGTGGTCGGCGTGGCCGACGTGTAGTTGTTCCCCCCGTTGCTGGTAATCGTGAGGCCGGCCACGTCAGCGGCGTTGAGCTGGCTGAGGATGTAATTGCGGCGCTGGTCGATCCAGGTCTTGACGGCGGCGGGATCGGTGAGCCCGCCAAGCCCGTTTTGAACGAGCACCTTTCGCCGGGCGTCGATCTGCGGCGAGTAGTTTGCGGACAGGAAGGGACCGTTGACGATGTCCACGTACGCCCGCCACAGCATGCGGGTGAATGCCGGCGTGTCGTACATGCGCTGGAGCACCGGCTCAATGCCGGTACCCCACAAACCCGTGGTGGCGCCATCGCCCCGGCCGAAGGTGAAGTCGATGTCCCAAGGGAGAAACACCCAGCGCTGACCGGGCTGCTTGTAGATGAACATGTTCTGGCCGACGTTGTATCCCCAGGCGTCCCAGTTGCCCATGGCGCGGTCGTACACCTCGCACCGCATCCACTGCTCGATGTCGGCGAGATTCAGCAGGTTGGGGATGTAGCCCGCGCCGGTGGCGTTGGCCGCGGTGACCAGATCGTAGAGGTTGGTGAAGTTGTTGGCCGTGCCGTCGTTGGGACGGCGCTGGAAAATCCAGCGATAGCGGGCCAGCTTGTATTGGCCCTGCGAGCGGAACGATTCGAGGGTGGCGTTGCGCTGATCCAGACGATAGAAGTTGTCATCGAACTCGAACCACATGGAGACCTTGTAAAGATCGCCTTCACCGCCGTCCGGGAACGATGATTCGGCGTAGTAACTGTTGGGTTGTTCAAGGTCCTCCATGATCGGCCAGGGGTTGCCGCCGTTGCGGTAGAGCATCATGTAGTGGGCGTGGAGATAGGGGATGCCCATCTTTTGGCCGAGCCAGGCGGCGAGCTGGCTGCGAATGCCGGTTTCCTCGTTGTCGATGTTGCCCGTGCTTCCGAAGACGTGGAAGGTCGCGCCGTGCAGCGGATCATCAGTGGGTGTGGTCGCGGCGAAATCTCCCCCGCCATTGTGCCACGGGCTGCCCTTGTCCCGGAAGCCGGCGTCGTAGATCACCCGTTGGTTGCCGTACACTAGCGTCGCGTCGCGCCAGGTGTTATCCAGGTCAATCACGGCGTTCCGGGCGTTCTCGGTGGCCTGCGTGTTCCACAGGTGGAAGTGCAGGAAGGTGCCGAAAGGCACGACATCGCCCCAACGAACCAAGCACTCTTGCGCCGGCACCCCGGGCGGAAAGACTGCGCTGCCAACGGGTGAGCCCTCATCGGCAGCCTCGACGCGGAAGGCAACCAACGTGCCGTTGGCGCGTCCGCTAATCTGAGCCGAGTAGAGGCCATCGCCGGCAATGGCGTCACCCCCGATTCCGTCATCCCGCATTGCGAGACTGGTCAAAGTCGTGTTGGGATCGACCCGGTACCGTAGGGTGACAGCGCCGATGGAATTGGGATCCGACACCCGGCAGGTGACGAGGACCAACTGGCTGGCCCGCGGGAGTGCGGGCGTGTGAACGACGTCATAGATGGCCGGGCCCGCGTTGGCCACGCGGCGGCTGTTAATCTGGCCCGGGCTGCCGAGGTTCTTTGGCACGGTCATGCGCGCCGGCAGCTCGAGGTAGTTCCCGTAAAGCCGGAACAACACCTCCGGCCAGCCCGCGATCCACCGGACCTTGGCCCGAATGGTGGCTGTGTTGCCATTGGCCAGGCTGTCCGGCAACATCGCGCGGATGCTATTGACGCCCGGGTCGCCATCCCCTTGCCCCCGCACATGGAGGCAGCGGGTGCCCGTGGCCGCGCCGGAAGTGTCGATGGAGGATAGGGAATGATTTCCGTAGAACCCCCACCCGGTCAGGCCGCTTTCGAAACCGGGGTTGCTGACTACATTGGTCCCGCCAACTTTGAACACCTCGATGTCGTCCACGGCGCATTCGCCCGAACCCTGCATCAGAATGAAAAGCCGGTTTGGAGCCACACTGTCCATGCCGTTGTCGAGGGGCCCGGTGAACGCGACGGCGGTCCACTCACCCTTCAGCGTTTCGTTGCTGTCCGCCCAACTTGAGGGGCGCAACGTGTCCGCACTCGGATCGATCAGCTCCAGGCTGGAGCCGCCACCGTCGGCCCATTGTCCCCAGCGGCCGCCCTGGTTGAAGGTCACCTCCGATACGACGATGTGAATCAGGTTCGTGCTGAGATCGCCCAGCAGATTGGTGCTCAGGATGGTGTCCGGCTTGCCGAGCGCCAGTCTTTCGCCGGAGTTGCGCAGCGTGCCGCCGAAGTCGCCATAGGTATTGTTGGTGGTGAGTTGCCCGGCGGGGTAGTTCGTCATCAGCCGCGCGGCGCTCCTGGCGACGACGAGGTAGCCCCCAGCCGCCAGCGTCGTGTGGGATGGGAACTCGTAGCTGATGCCCTCGGTGAACTTCCAGCCCGAAAGATCGACGGTGCTGCCGCTCCGGTTGTGCAGCTCGACGTACTCGTCGTCGCTGTCCATCGAGATCGGATTGTACATGATCTCGTTGATGACCACGTCCTCGACGCGCCAGGGGGCATTGGCGGTGCCAAGGGTGACACTGGCGAGGCGGCGAATGGTCGGGGAGCCGTCCGGGGAACGGCCGGAGGAGACGCCATTCTCCTGGCCGCCGAACCGGGCGGCGTCGATCACTCGTGTGGCGTTGGAGTCGAGCAAGAACCACGTCTCGCCGGCGGCGTTCAGGCGGAAGCCGAGCTGGGTTTCATCTAATGGGAGGAAGCCGCGGGCGGCGAGGCTCGTCCCGTTCGCGATGCGGAAGCGGTTGGCCGCCAAGTCGTCGGTCACGATGCAGCCGGACAAATCCACCGAGACATTCGAGTGATTGTAGAGCTCGATGAAATCAAGCTGAGGCAGGTCGGTGTGCGCCAGGTACTCGTTGATCACCACGTCGCGCAACGGCGTCGGGCGAAAGGCGTCCACGTCGCCAGGCGACCCGCCGATGAGCTCGCTGGCCGCCCAGGCACGCGGATCGTCCTCGCCGTAGCTGGGGCGGACCAGCACGAGCGAGTGGCCGGCGCCGTCCGCCGCGACCGGCCAGGGGGGGTTGTCGGAGTAGTTGACTTCCAGCCGGAGGGCATCGGCGCCATTGCGGAGGCGAAGTGTGCCGCCCTCATTCGGCAGGGAATTGGTGAAGGGCCCCAGCACGTGGGTGATCCCATAGACCGCCTGAAGGTCGGCCGGATTGGCGGCGATCACAACGAACTCACCGGCCTGGAGCTGGAAACCGTCCGGGAACCGGTAGTCGATCGCGCCGCTGAGCCGCCAACCGGTCAGGTCCTCGAATACGGAGCGGGCGTTGTACACTTCGACGAACTCAAGATTTTTTCCGTCGCCGCGGGCCGGCGGATGATACATGATTTCGCTGAAGACGAGGCCCGTCCGGCGGCTGGAGTCACCAAGGGATTCGTAAGTCGGCGTGTAGGTGCCAACCGTGGTACTCGTCGTCGCTCCGACGTCCCGGAACCGTGCGGTCGTGGTGACCGTGCTGCTTTCGCTGGCGACCGCGAAGCCAAAATAGACCGTGCTGGGCAGGCCGGTCAGGGTGCGGGAGCCGAGCTGCACCCACGTCTGCCCGTCCTGGCTGGCAAAGCCGGTGACCGTCGCGGCGGAGCGCTGGAGCCGCAGCCACATCTGGGGGTAGTTGACCGGGAACCCACCCGTGATTGTCGCCGTGGTGGCGGTGGCCCCGGCGGTGTCGCGTCCTTCAAGGAAGCACCCGAGTTGGGCGGAGGACGTGAAGAGGCCGGCGAACCGGGAGTTGGCGTTCAGGTTCTCGCGCACCATTAAGCCAGCCTGAAGGAAGGGGTCACTCACCGTCACCGCGGCCACACGCACCTGCACGTCGAAGTTGCCGGTGCGGGTTTCGTAGTCGAAATGGAAACTGTCGCTCGTGCCGCCGATCGTGCCGGCGCCGGTGATGTCGAAGGCCGTGGAGTTGAGGCGGGTCTGGGACCCGGCGAGCGGCGGACCGCCGATGTCCGCCGGCGCGTACTCACTGGCGACGAAATCAAAGGTGCTATTGGGTGGGATGCTGTTCGGGGTGAGGGCCCGATCCTGCACGTTGTTGACCGCGAGCCGATAAGCCGATCCGAATGTCAAGGGTGACGTCGTGAGGAGAATGGTGCGGGTGTCCGCGCCGAACACCGCGGCCGAAATGGTGACGCCGCCATTGAGCGCGTAGTTGCCGGCGGCGGTGGCGCTGGCAACTGCCACCGCTTCCGAAAACACCACTTTGACCGTGGTCGCGCCCATGTTCTGCACAACGACCAACATGGGGCGGACGTTGTCGGGGGTCACGTAGAGGGTGGCGACGGCGCTGGTGGTGCTGCCCGACATGTTCGTCGCGATACAGCGGTAGGTCGAGTGATCGGCGGCCAGTGGTGTGGGGCTGATGACCAGATTCGAGCTCGTCGCGCCGGGGAGGTTCACCTGGTTGCTCTGCCATTGGTAACTGGCACTGTAGGGTCGCACCAAGCCAAGGCTGAATGTGGCCGTTTCGCCTTCCATCACGGTGGCGTTGACCGGCTGCCGATTGATCTGCGGTGGGCCGGAGCTATACACCTGGAGCCGGGAGGCCGGAATGGGCTCTTCGGTGGTGCCGCTCGGAAGCTGCCAACGCACCGCCAGGTTGTCGCCACCGCCGCCCTCCTTCTGGAGAGCTTCAATGTAGTACCGCTGTCCGGCTGCGAGGGCGATGGGCGAAGACTGCTGCTGGGCGTATTTCGTCCACTCCCGCGAAGCGGTCCACTCGGGCACGCTCGCAATTTCACGCCGGTTGGCCGGCTGCTCATTAGTGCTGAGGAACAGCGTGGAGTTGTCGTCACTCGCGATCCAGAAGGTGTAGTTGCCGCTGGTCGGCGGGATGACGTACGCCGTCAGACGCTGGCCGTACTGGTCAGCCCAGTCCACCGGTGCCTCGAACGCATTGGCGAGCACCTCCTCAAGGCTCGGGTTGTTGGGGAAGTTGACGTTGTTCGTCAGGTCGCCCACCGCGTTGCCGTCGATGCCGGTCCACACTTCGCGGAGCACCCCGCTACCTTGGGCGTGGGCATTCAGCACGAGCGCGACCACCACCACTGCCTTCAGCGGGAGCACTCGCCAGGCTCTCAGGGTCTTGTTCATGAAAGAGGTAACCTGCATTTCAGGTCGGGACGATTCCCGAATGTTGGCGCCTGTCATTCTTGAATCCATTTGAACCTTGTTGGTGTTTAGCACGATCCAGGCCAGCAGCACGCCATCCGCAGGACCATCATGCGTGCCTCAACTCCCTCAACCAGCCCGCCACCCTGCCGCACGGCGATCGCCTTGTCCAAGGTCACCCCAAGAACCGCCGATCCGCGCAGCATTGTGGCTCAAGGGACTGGACAAGTCCAACGTCTGTTTGTCCCGGCCGGCCGAGGGGGGAGCCCAGCCCGGGGATTCATGGTGGGCGTCGGGATGGTTCGCACTGGAGATTCTTTCCACCCCTCAAGTCGGGCTCTGACCGCCATTGGGTCTGGGGATCCTCACCCGGTTTCCTGAATCGGCGGGGCCAGCTATCTGCCGAACTTCGCGCTTGTCAAGGCGGCGGCGGGTGCTACCTTGGCGCGCCTTTTTTATGAGAGAGAACATCCATCCGAAATACGTGGATGCCGAGATTCGTTGCGCCTGCGGCAATGTGATCAAGACCCGCTCCACCAAGCCGACCATCCTGATCGGCATCTGCAACGTCTGCCACCCCTTCTACACGGGTCAGCAGAAGTTTGTGGACACCGCGGGACGCGTGGACAAGTTCCAGCAGCGGATGGCCAAGACGCAGGCCGCCCAGGCCGCCATCGCCGCCGCGGCCACGTCCAGGAAGAAACGGAACTAGCGGTCCTTCCCCTTTCCGCCCGCAGTCGGGACGTTTCCCTGCAGGCGGTTGCTTTTTCCCGGCATGGATTTGCGCCCCCACATCGAGAAGTTCGCCCAGCGTCTGGCCGAGGTCGAAACCGAGCTGAGCGATCCGAAGGTCTTCGCCAACAACCAGCGTTTCCAGGACCTGTCGCGGGAATACGCCCGCCTGAAGGACCTGACGGCCCAGGGCACCGCTTTCCTGAAGGCCCTCACCGACCGCGAGGCCAACCAGGCCCTGCTGAAGTCCGAGCCGGCCGACTCCGAGATCGCCGAGCTGGCCCGAGAGGAAATCGCCCGGCTCGACACCGACGTGAAGCGCCTCGAACTGGAGGTGCTCCGCGGCGTGTTGCCACGGGACCCGGCGGACTCGCGCAACACGATCATTGAAATCCGCGCCGGCGCCGGTGGCTCCGAATCCGCCCTCTTTGCCGCCGACCTCTACCGCATGTACAGCCGTTACTCCGAATCCCGCGGCTGGAAGGTCGAGGCGCTTGACTCCAGTCCGTCGGACCTTGGCGGATTCAAGGAGGTCGTCTTCAGCGTGAACGGCCAGGACGTCTTCAAGCGGCTCAAGTACGAGAGCGGTGTTCACCGCGTCCAGCGCGTGCCCGCCACCGAGGCACAGGGGCGCATCCACACCAGCACAGCCACGGTGGCGGTGCTGCCCGAGGCCGAGGAGGTGGACGTGCAACTCAAGCCGGAAGAGCTGGAAATCACCGTGTGCCGCGCCTCCGGTCCCGGCGGCCAGGGGGTGAACACGACTGATTCCGCCGTGCAGGTGACGCACAAACCGACCGGGCTGATCGTGCGCTGCGCCGACGGCCGTTCGCAGCAGAAGAACAAACAGAAAGCGCTCACGGTGCTCCGCTCGCGCCTCCTGGAGCAGCGGGTCGCCAAAGAGAACGCGAAGTACGCCGCGCAGCGCAAGGCGCAGGTTGGCACCGGCGAACGCAACGAGCGCATCCGCACCTACAACTTCCCCCAGAACCGCGTGACCGACCATCGCATCGAGCTGACGATCTACAACCTGCCCGCGGTGATCGACGGGAACATGGACGGTATCCTCGAACCGCTCATGGCCCATGATCTCGAAGAGCGGCTCGCGGCGGCGAAGCTCTGAGTCGCCGACTGTTCTCCTCCGTCGTTGCCTGAATGAAAGTTCGAGAAGTCCGCGGTTTGATCTTCGATTGCGACGGCACCCTGGCCGACACCATGCCGCTGCACTGGCGCGCTTGGCAGGCCGTCCTGCAACGACACCCCTTCCAGTTCACTGAAAAACGTTTCTATTCCTTGGGCGGTATACCTTCGCGAGACATCCTGAGCCTGTTGAGCTCCGAGCAAGGCATCCCGATCGACCCCCTCGCCGTCTCACGCGAGAAGGAATCGGAGTACTTGCCGCTGATCGCCCAGGTGGAACCGGTCAACGTGGTCGTGGGAATCGCCCGGGAACACCATGGGAAACTGCCGCTGGCGGTGGCTTCCGGCGGGTTGCGGCGCACCATCGAACAGGTGCTCAACCATCTGGGCATCCGTCGCCTTTTCCAGGCCGTGGTGACCAGCGAAGACGTCGAGCGCCAGAAACCGGCCCCAGACATCTTCCTCGAAGCGGCCCGGCGCATCGGCGTGCCGCCGCGGTTCTGCCGGGCCTACGAGGATACGGACTTGGGACTCGAGGCCATCCGCGCCGCCGGTATGGAGGCCGTGGACGTCCGGCAGCTCTTGGCCATTGACTCAACGCTTCGCTGAGGGACCGCTCTCCGGCGTCTTCCAGATGTAGCGGAACATCAGGACGCGCAGCACCGCCGTGAGCGGGATGGCCAGGATGCCGCCCAGGATGCCCCCGAGCAGCGTCGTGCCCACCATCACGGCGATGATGATGGAAACCGGGTGCAGGCCCACGCGGTCGCCCATGATCTTCGGCGAGATCACCAGTCCTTCCAGCGCCTGCACAATGGCGAAGACGACGAGCACCAGCAACGGATGCAGCCAGTCCCCGAACTGCACCAGCGCGATGATGAACGCGGCGACGCACGTGAAGATCGCGCCGAGGAACGGGATCATGGTCAGGAACGTCGCCATCACGCCCAGCAACACGGCGTAGGGCAGGCCGATGCTGATGAAGCCAATCGTGTAAAGAATGCCATCGCAAATGGCGACCAGCACCTGGCCCCGAAAGAAGGCAATGAGGTACTCATTGATCGACATAATCACGAAGACCAGCTCATCCTTGAAACCGGACTGGCTAACCGGCAGGTAGTCCGTCCACTTCGACTGGATGCCCTTTTTCTCCAGCAGGAAATAGAAGGCATAGACCGGCACGAGGGCCAGCCCGGCCAGGACGCCGAACCAGGAGGCCACTTTGATCACCTGCCCGAAGAGCCACGACCCCACCTTTGGCAACGCCTGGGCGAGCCAAGTCGTCGCCGACCTGATCGTGTCACTGTCGATCGGCTGCCCGAAAAGCGACCGTGAATCCGAAGGGTTCGGGGATGGCCCCCCCCCGTTCGTGGCCACCGGTGGCGTATCGAGATTCGTCGCCACTGCCGCATTGGTGCGGAAGGTTGTCGTGAGGTCGCCTTGCAAGAAGCGACGCACGGGCGCGTTGGTGTTGCTGGCCCACGCCTCCACTTTCTTCTCCAGCTTGACCGCATACGTGGGCAACTGGCTGACCAACTGCCGTGTTTCCACCACGGCCTGGGGCACGATGCTGCCCAGCAGACCGACCACGATGAAAAAGGCGAGCGCGAAAACGACGAGGATGGCGCGGGTGCGCGGGGCGCCTTTGCGCTCAAAGAAATCCACCACCGGATCGAGCAGATAGGCGATGACCCCCGCCACGGCCAACGGCCAGAGGACCGGGCTGAGGACGTTCAGCACCTTGCCCAGGCCCCAGACCAGCAGGCACAGCAGGGCGACCAAGAGCCCCACCGCGAGCGCGGACACCGCGAGCCAGATGATCCGCGCCTGATGCTCAGTGGGAGGAGGAAAGCTCATCGTGGAAGGAAGAGCGAGAATGGAAGATGGAGGATGGAACCCATAACTGCCGGCGCCAGCCCCACCATCTTCCATCTTCCATCTTCCATCTTCATGGTTGTCAGCCTTGACCCAGTTTGCGGGCCTTGTCCGCGGCGGCACGGACGGCGGTGATCAGCGCCCCGCGCACGCCAGCCTTTTCCAGTTCGTGGACGCCTTCGATTGTGGTCCCACCGGGGCTGGTGACCATGTCCTTGAGCGCGCCAGGATGCAGCCCCGTCTCGAGGGCCATCCGCGCGGCGCCCAGGACGGTCTGAGCGGCGAGTTTGTTGGCGATGTCGCGAGGCAGCCCGGCGGCCACGCCGCCATCGCTCAGGGCTTCGATGATCAGATAGACGTACGCCGGCCCGCTGCCGCTGAGCCCGGTGACGGCGTCGAGCAACGGCTCCGGCACTTGGAGCGCCAGACCCACGGCGCTGAGGAGCTTCTGGACAAGCTGGCCATCTTCGGCGGTAGCGGACCGGCCCAAGGCGTAGGCGCTCGCCGACGCCCCGACCAACGCCGGCGTGTTCGGCATGACGCGCACCACGCGCGCGCCGGTCTCGAGCCCCTCCTCCAGCCTGGCCAGTGGCATCCCGGCGGCGAGCGAGACCAGCAGGTGCCTTTCGTTGATGTGCCCGCGCAGCTCTTTCAACACGGCGGGTACCTGCGCCGGCTTGACGGCCAGAATAAAGACGCTGGCGAACTTGGGCACATCCGGATTGAACGCGGTGATCCGGGCGCCGACCTCGCGCTCGAACGCGGCGCGCGCGGCCTCGATGAGGTCGCTCCCCAGAACCTGGTCCGGCTCGACCAGTCCGGCCTTGACGAATCCTTTGGCCAAGGCGGTGGCCATTTGGCCGGCGCCGATGAAACCGATGTTGAGCTTGGCTGGCATGGCCCTCTCCTTAGCAGTGATTGGGCGGCGAACAAAGCGAAAACCGAACGGCTGCAGTGGGCGGGCACGCTCGCCGGCCGATCTCCGGTCCGCAACTTCAATCGCCGGGCTTGCGCCGGGGGCAGGACCCAAGTACACCGAACCCGGCAATCAAACCGTCGTCATGCGACAATACCAAGAGCTGCTTCGGCTGGTGCTGGAGCACGGCAAACCGAAGTCCGACCGCACCGGCACCGGCACGCGCTCGGTGTTCGGCGCCCAGGCCCGTTTCCGGCTCGCCGAGGGTTTTCCCCTGCTCACCACCAAGAAGCTCCACGTCAAGTCCATCATCCACGAACTGCTCTGGTTCCTGCGCGGCGACACGAACGTGAAGTACCTTCACGACCACGGCGTGACCATCTGGGACGAGTGGGCCAACGAACGCGGCGACCTCGGCCGCATCTACGGCGCGCAATGGTGCGACTGGCGCACCGCCGATGGCCGGTCCATCAACCAGATTGACCGCGTCATCGAGCGCATCCGCCAGGACCCGGACTGCCGGCGCCTGATCGTCAGCGCGTGGAACGTGGGCGAACTGGAGCAGATGGCCCTCCCGCCCTGCCACACCCTCTTCCAGTTCTTCGTGCTGGATGGCGGACTCTCCTGCCAGCTCTACCAGCGCAGCGCGGATCTCTTCCTCGGCGTGCCGTTCAACATCGCCTCCTACTCGCTGCTCACGCTGATGATCGCCCAAGTGTGCGCACTCAGGCCCGGCGACTTCGTCCACACCTTCGGTGACCTGCACCTCTACTCGAACCATCTCGACCAGGCGCGACTTCAGCTCAGCCGGGATCCTCGCCCGCTCCCGACGATGAAACTCAACCCGGCCGTGACCGACGTCCACGCCTTCCGCTACGAGGATTTCGAGCTGGTCGGCTATGACCCGCACCCGGCCATCAAGGCGCCGATTGCGGTTTGATCTGCGCCGCGAACCTGCTTACTCTTCCACATACATGACGAGCCCGCTGGAGAGCTATCTGGAAGAACTGACGGCGACGCGTGCTTCTGGCGCGGCGACCCAGGAGACTTCCGGCTACGGCGCGCTCGCCAATCTTCTCAACGCCATTGGCCACACGCTCAAGCCCAGGGTCCGTTGCCTCGTTGGCCTCAAGAACCAGGGTGCGGGCCTGCCTGACGCGGGCTTCTTCACGCCGGAGCAGTTCGCCAAAGGCTCCGATGCCCTGCCGCTCGAAGGCCAAAGCCCCTCGCGCGGCGTCATCGAAGTGAAGCCCGCCTCGGACGACGCCTGGCTCACCACCGAAGGCGAACAGGTCTCGCGCTACTGGGGGCATTACCGTCTGGTTCTCGTCACTAACTATCGCGACTTCGTCCTCGTGGGCCGTGACGCCACCGGCAAGCCGGCCAAACTCGAAACCTTCCGCCTCGCTCCCGACGAAGCCTCTTTCTGGACCGCTGCGGCCACGCCCCGCAAGACCGCCGACGCGTTGAGCGAGCGGTTCACCGAGTATCTCAAGCGCGTGATGCTGCACGCCGCGCCCCTCCAATCGCCGTCGGACCTGGCCTGGTTCCTCGCCTCCTATGCCCGCGACGCCCGCGCTCGGGTCGAGGCCGCCGCCGACCTGCCAGCGCTCACCGCCATCCGGGCCGCGTTGGAGGAGGCGCTGGGCATGAAGTTTGAGCAGGACCAAGGCGAGCACTTCTTCCGCTCCACGCTCGTCCAGACGCTATTCTACGGCGTGTTCTCCGCCTGGGTCCTGTGGCATAAGGAGAACCCGCTTCGCAAAGACGGCTTTGACTGGCGCGCCGCTTCTTGGACGCTCCACGTCCCGATGATCCGGGCGCTCTTTGAGCAGATCGCCACGCCCACCAAGCTGGGACCGCTCGGCCTCGTCGAGCCGCTGGACTGGACTGCCACCGCGCTCAACCGCGTGGACCGTGCCGAATTCTTCGCCCGCTTCGTCGAGAGCCACGCCGTCCAGTATTTCTACGAGCCGTTCCTTGAAGCCTTTGACCCTGAACTTCGGAAGCAACTCGGCGTCTGGTACACCCCGCCGGAGATCGTCGAATACCAGGTCGCCCGCGTGGACACGGTGCTGCGCCAGGAACTCGAAATCCCGGACGGCTTGGCCGACCCGCGTGTGTTCGTGCTCGACCTTTGTTGCGGAACCGCCGCCTACCTCGTCGAAGTCATCCGCCGCATGGTCAAGACGCTGCGCCAGGAGAAAAGCGAAGGGGCATTGGCCGTGATGGCGGCCAAGCAGGCGTCCATGAGTCGGGTCTACGGCTTCGAACTGATGCCCGCCCCGTTTGTCGTGGCGCATTTGCAGATGGGTCTGCTGCTGCAAAGCCTCGGTGTGCCGCTCGACGAGGCCAAGGGCGAGCGCGCCGGCATCTTCCTCACCAATTCGCTCACGGGCTGGGATTTCGCGGGCGAGAATCCACACCTGGCCAACTGGCCCGAGCTGGAGGCCGAGCGCAAAGGCGCGGGCCAGGTCAAGACCCAGACGCCCATCCTCGTCATCCTCGGCAATCCGCCCTATAATGCCTACGCGGGCATCAGCCCGCAGGAGGAGCAGGGCTTGGTTGAGCCCTACAAGGACGGGTTGATCTCCGAGTGGGGCATCAAGAAGTTCAACTTGGACGACCTCTACGTCCGCTTCTTCCGCATTGCCGAGCGGAAGATCGCGGAGCACCACCTGCCTGAAGCGCCGCGCCGCGGCCTTGTCAGCTTCATCTCGAACCACTCCTGGATCAGCGACCCGTCATTCGTGGTGATGCGGAAGCACCTGCTGAATTCGTTCGACAAAGTCTGGATCGAGAACCTCCACGGCAACCGTAAGATATCGGAATATGCGCCCGACGGACACACGAGCGAGACCATCTTCGCCGTCCAAGGCTTCTCGCCGGGCATCCAGCAGGGCGTAGCTACGTCACTGCTGCTCCGCACGGGCAAGAAGCGGAAGCCGGCCGTGCTGTTTCGCGACGACCTGAACGCCGCCCGTGCCGCCGCCCGCCGCGCCCAACTGCTCGAGAGCCTCAAAACGAAGAAGTTCGACCGGCAGTACGAGAAAGCCGACCCAACGCCAGCCAACCGCTATTCCTTCCGGCCTTCCGACGTTGCCTCGCACTACCTCGAATGGCCGAAGCTCGTCGAGCTATGCGCGGAACCGCCGAGCAACGGGCTGATGGAGAAGCGCGGCGGGGCATTGATGGACTTCGACCGCCAAGCCCTGGAACGGCGGATGCGGCGGTATTACGATCCGCACGTCAGTTGGGAGCAGTTGAAGGCGCTCGGGACGCCGCTGGCCCAAGACGCCGCCCGCTTTGACGCAAGGAAGGCCCGCGAGAAGGTGCTCGCCGCCGAGTCCTTCCAGCCCGATCACTTGCGTCGCTACCTCCTTCGGCCGTTCGATGTGCGCTGGGGTTACTACAGCGCGGAGCGTCCGTTGTGGAACGAGCCGCGGCCCAAACTCTGGGCGCAATGCTGGAAGGGGAACGCCTTCTTGATGACGCGTCCTGCCGGCGTCGCCAGCCCGGAAGGCGTGCCCTTCTTCTGCACGCCGCTCCTCGGCGACAATGATTTCCTGCGCGGTCACGCCTACTACTTCCCGTTTCGACTCCGCACCGCGCCGCCCGCCAGGTCCAAGAGGCGGAATGACGACGGCAACGGTGAGTTCGGCACCATCCTCGAGGAGGCCGCCCCAGCCTACGAGGCCGGCGCCCAAAATACCACGGCGAACCTTTCACTCGCCGCCGGCGCCTGCCTGGCGAAGCTGGGCATCAAGCACCCCGATGGCGACGCCGACACGGCGGCACTGATCTGGCTCCACGCGCTGGCCATCGGCTACGCGCCCGCCTACCTCGCGGAGAACGCCGACGGCATCCGGCAGGACTGGCCACGGGTGTCGTTGCCCGATTCCAGGAAGCTCCTGTTGGCGTCGGCAGAGTTGGGTCGGCAGGTTGCCGCCTTGCTCGACACCGAAACACCCGTGCCCGGCATCACCGGCGACCGGTTGCGGCCCGAGCTCGTCACCATTGCCGAACTCCACGCCTCGGGCGCGCCGGATCTGCGCGTGACCGCCGGCTGGGGCCACGCAGGCAAGGAAGGCGTGACCATGCCCGGCAACGGCAAGATGCTCGCGCGCGGCTACACAGCGGGCGAAACGGCAGCATGGGATAGCATAGCGGCGAACTGGTGTTCGCCGCACTCTTCTTCGAGGATCATTTCCCCGCCCGCGCCGGAGGAGAAATGCGGCGGACACCAGTCCGCCGTTACACTGCTCGGCTCCACCACCCACGACGTGTTCCTCAACACCACCACCTGCTGGCGCAACGTGCCGGAGAGAGTCTGGGACTTCACCATCGGCGGCTACCAAGTGCTGAAGAAGTGGCTGAGCTACCGCGAACACACCCTCCTGGGCCGCGCCCTGACGGCTGACGAAGCCCGCGAAGTCACCCACACCGCGCGGCGCCTGGCCGCGCTGATTCTCCTCCAGCCGGAACTGGACGCGAACTACCATCGCGTGAAAGAAGCCGCACTCGATTGGAAGGCTTGAGTTCGTGTCCGTCCTGCTCTCCTGAGTTCCGAGTCCGATGAACCCTTACAAAGCCATCGCCGCCATGGCGGAGAACCGCGTGATCGGACGCGGCGGGCACATTCCCTGGCACCTGCCGGATGATTTCCGGTTCTTCAAGCAAACGACCCTCGGCCACGTGCTGGTCATGGGACGAAAGACGTTCGAGTCCATCGGCCGGCCGCTGCCGGGACGCGAGACGATCGTGCTTACCCGCTCCGCGTGGTCGCATCCGGGCGTCAAGACCGCCGCCGGCCTGGATCGTCTGCCGCTCGCGCCCGACGACCCGCGTCTGGTCTTCATCTGCGGCGGCGCGGAGGTGTATGCCCAGGCGCTGCCGCTGTGCTCAGACCTCTATCTGACGCGCGTGAAACGCACCGTCGAGGGCGACGCGCTTTTCCCGCCCTTCGAGGATCGGTTCGAGTTGGTCGCAACACTCCTCGAGCATCCGGACTTCACCGTGCTGCATTATCGAAATCGTGTACTGCCATCGGCGTGAGGCTCCGGGCCGCCCACTTTCCGCTTTGAAGCCGGAGCGCCGGCCACTAGCCTGACCGCGGCATGTCCCAGATGTTGAAATCGACGAGCGCGATGGGTGCGGCCACGTTGACCAGCCGCCTCCTGGGCCTCGTGCGGGAGCAGATCTATGCCGGGTTCATGGGCACGAGCGCGGTGGCCGGTGCTTTCCAGATGGCATTTGTGGTCCCCAACTTGTTTCGCCGCCTACTGGGCGAAGGCGCGCTCACCGCGGCGTTCATTCCCATTTTCAAGCAGAAAGAGAAGACCGTCGGCAAAGAGGACATGTGGCGATCCGCCAACGCGGTGATTTCGGGTTTGATCGTCAGCGCCGCCGCGGTGACCGGCCTGGCGATCCTGGGCGTGTCGCTGGTGTTGAGCGCGGTCCCGGTGCAGCAGAACACCCGTCTCATGCTGGAACTGCTCCGGGTCATGTTCCCCTACATGCTGTTGGTGTGCCTGGCGTCGGTGTTCATGGGCATGCTCAACGCCCGGGGCCATTTCTTCATCCCGTCGCTGGGCGCGGCCATGCTGAACGTGGTGATGATCGCCAGCGTCTTGCTGCTGGCGCCGCGGATGGGTGACTCGCCGGAGACGCAGGTCTTTGGCTTGGCGATCGGCGTTCTCCTGGCCGGCGTGGCCCAGGCGGGATTCCAGGTGCCCTCGCTGCGCCGGGAGGGCTACCGCTACCAATGGGTGTCGCCGTGGCGGGACGAGACGGTGCGTGAGGTCGTCCGCAAGATGTTGCCCGCCTCGGTGGGCGTGGCCGCCTTTCAGATCAACGTGCTGCTGACGATGGGCCTGGCGTTCGGGGTGTATGCGCCGATCGTGGCCGCCTTCCAATACGCCGTCCGGCTCATGGAGTTTCCCCAGGGCGTGTTCGGCATTTCGCTCGCCACCTACCTGTTGCCGACCCTCTCAGGACTGGCGGCCGAGAAGAAGTATCCGGAGTTCCGCGCGACCCTGCGCCAAGGCCTCGCCTACCTGCTCTTTGTGAACCTGCTCGCCTCGGTCCTGCTGCTGACGCTGGCCGAGCCGATGATCCGGTTGCTCTTCGAGCACGGTCGCTTCGACAAGGGGTCCACGGCCGAGGTGTCCCTGGCCCTGGCCTGCCTGGCGCCAGGGTTGGTTTGCTTCTCGAGCGTGAACATTCTGGCGCGGGCGTTTTATGCTCTGGGCGACACGCGGACCCCGATGCGGATCAGCGTGTTTTGCCTCGCGCTGAACCTGCTGTTTGTCCTGCTCCTACTGCCGGCGTATCGCGCGGCGGGCTTGGGCGTGGCCAACACGTTGAGCTCAATCTTCAACGTCGGGTGTCTGGGCTACGGGCTGCGGCGGAAGCTGGGGAAGCTCGAGTGGGGTCCGCTTGGGAAAAGCCTGGGGGCTTCGCTCGGCGCGGCCGTGCTGGCGGGTCTGGTGGCCTGGGCGCTGAATGCCTGGTGGACCCGCCAACTCGGCCACGCCACGCTGTGGTTTCGGTTGGGGCAGGTCCTTTTCCCCATGACGGGAGCGACTTTGATTTACTTCGGAGTTTCGCTGTGGGCCCGCGTTCCGGCTGCGGAAGAAATGCTCGGCTTCCTGCGCCGGCGCTTGCGGTGACTCCGCCCCGTGACATCGGCTCTGTGACCGGATTCGCAGAAGCCGAAGCAGCCCTCGCAAGATGATCAAGTCGTGCCTGAAGATCCCGACGCAAGCTGCGCGAGAATGGGAATGAAAAACCAGCCCGATTCGGAAGTGCGGGTGAGCGGCTTTGCCACGGCCAGCTTGGTGTTCAGTGTTCTGGCGCTGGGGCTGTCGGGGCTGGCGCTGCCG
>Ga0315288_10002364_pt1:0-20000 | contig 24409 bp, 17 predicted proteins | sample YL17G11_20_MG_FD_203454 | JGI IMG/M metagenome (GOLD analysis project Ga0315288, IMG submission 203454) | Sediment microbial communities from Yellowstone Lake, YNP, Wyoming, USA - YL17G11_20 | ecosystem: Environmental > Aquatic > Freshwater > Lake > Sediment | place: USA: Wyoming... | reverse complement strand
ATTTGCCCGTCCTTGAACCGGTTGCCTGGTTAAGTTGGTGTTAGGCCCCCGGGCTCTAAAATTGATTTTATCTTTCACCATGTGTTTCAGTCGCATGTAATACGTGGGACCAATGAAAATTTCGCTTTCAATTTGTTCACCGGTGGTTCCGTTGTATAAAATCTGGGTTCCATTTGAACTGTAATTCTCTTTTAGTAGCATGTTTCCAAAGGTTTCGTGCTTATTTCCCAGATTTACGAATGCTGTGCAGTCGCCGAATGCGCCATAAACCACGCACGCTTTTGCCATGATGGTTTCGACAAATTGCCCAATGGTCATGCGGGATGGGAATGCGTGCGGGTTTATGATTAAATCGGGGCGTATGCCGTCAGACGTGAATGGCATATCTTGCTCGGGAATAATGAGTCCGACGGTTCCTTTTTGACCGCATCGAGACGCAAATTTGTCTCCGATGTTGGGTGCGCGGTCTTCGCGAATGCGGACTTTGGCGATGCGGGATGGAATGTCGGGGTTGCTTCCTTCAGTAATATAGGTTTTATCCACATAGCCAATCTGTCCTTTTTTGGGACGAATGGATGCGTCAACAACTTTTCCTTCGGTATTTTTAGACTCGCTTACGACCTGTCCGATGAGGACACTTTTTTCAGTTACGAGCGTATTTTCAATAATGAGCCCGTTTGAGTCCAAGTTGCTGTAATCGTACCCTTCTCCGCGCCCGGCGTTTGTGATTGCATTTTTCTGCTGGTAATCGTTCATATTTAAAACGCGGGTATCAATTCTGTCTCCGGATGATTGTTTGCTTTCTTCGCGGGTTTCATACATGTTGTAATAACTCGTTCGAAAAAGACCGCGCTTTATGGAACCCTCGTTGAATAAAATTGAATCTTCCACGTTGTATCCGTTATAAGACATAATTGCAACGAGCGCATTTTGACCGTACGGGTTTTGCTCGTCGTTGAAGTATTTCAGATAGCGCGTTTTCACCAGCGGAATTTGTCCGTTGTTCAAGACGACACCCATTTTATCAAAGCGCTGGAGAAACGACGTGTTGTACATGGAAACGGCTTGTTTAGACTGGCTGCATGAAAACACGTTGCGCGGCAGCTGGTTATTTTCGGGGAAGGAAATTAAATTTCCCATGACTCCGAACATGAGCGACGGGTGGATGTCGGAATGCGTAAATTGTGCGGACCCTGATTTAACTTTATCATCAGGACGAAATGCAAATAACGCATTATTTTCTTCTGACGCGTCAATGTATTCAATAACGGCTGCACGATTCATCATTTTTTCAAATATGATATTTTCAGGCACGTCATCATACAGTTTAACAATGTTTGTCATATCGGTAGTTGTAAAAAACGAGTTGTGATTTATTTTTTTTATTCCGAATCCACCGACAATGTGATTCCAAGAGAATTTACGAGTTGTCAATAATTTAAGAATTGATTTTGATTGAAAAGCAAACATTTTTTTTGCGGGGTCATAATAGTACGCGGGTCTGCAAGGTCGTCCTCCATCTGTAAAAATATTAATTTCGCGCATTTGAATATCCCACGAGCAGCTAGTATATATGGGAATCATGGATAATCGCCTGCACGTCTTTATTTTATGTACGACTTCTTCGGGTTCTGAGACGACACCGACCCAGCTCCCGTTTACGAAAACTTTCGTTTGATAGTACAAAAAGTCTTTCGGATACTTTTCCAATGATAAAAGATTTATTCCGGGTTCATTTATAAGCCACCGTATCATGTCGCTTCCCTTGCACCCATTTGTAACGTGGGTTGAAATAGCAAAATGTTTTTGCAGCCCGCTGTCCGGAACGTCAACTGGGTCCATGAGGCACCACTGGGAGCCGTGCAGGAGTCTCGGCTTAATAACTTTTGCAGAATCATCGAGCGGCAGGTTTACTTTTCTGAGGTGCGAGATTGCCGAGTTATAAGAAAGACGATTCAAATCTTGAACAATTCCGGCTTCTTTTGTGAATTCGCTTCCGCCCCAGTTTCCCTTGAATGCGCGCCGCAGACCGTCTTCAACAATGCGGTCTTTAAAGATGTCGTCGTATTCCTTTACAATATCGATAAAATTCTCTTGATACACGGCATAATTATAGTTGTATTTGAAATCAAGCAGCGTTCGAATGCGTTTTATTTGTTGCGCATAATATTCGTTGAATAAACTGTGGAGCATTTTTCCGGGGATTTTAATCCGCTTAAATTTCAAACTGTCTCTGTCAATTGGAATGTCAATTTTTGCTTTCAAGCGCACCAGTTTATTAACCATGTATCCGAGAAAAAATGCTTTTGATTGGAAATTGAGTTCACCGATTTGCGGCAGAAAGAAATTCATTAAAATATTTTGCGCCTGAACCACGCTTTTCCCTTTGATAAACACTCCAATGTATTCAATGGCGGCTCGCTGTGTAAAAATTTTATTTGCGTCGTGAACACTGGGGCGAAAAAACTCAATCAAGTCGCGATTTTCTGCCATATTTAGTAAGCACGTTTCGATAATGTCATAGTCGGATATTATGCCTAGTGCGCGCATTAAAATAAAAAGTGGAATTGGTTTTTTAACGTTGGGTATTTCAACAACAATTTGATTATTTGTGTATCGCGGCGTGGGAGCAACCATGTAGACTCGCAATTTACGTTCGGGTTTAGACGTGTCTTCCGAAACTGTTCGAATTTCAACCGAGTGGCTATATTTATCGTCTTCGCTTCGAACGCGAGTGTACAACATGTTATCTGCAAATATTTCTTGGCTAACAATGAGTTTTTCTTTTCCGTCGATGATGAAATATCCGCCATGGTCGCTCTTGTCTTCACCCATGTTGTAGATTACATCTTTTGGAAGACCGCTCAGTATGCACAAATTAGAATGGACCATAATTGGAAACTTTCCCAAGAGTATTTGCGGAAGCGTGACTGTCTTTATATTTTTTTTAGCGGAACTAGAAAGAGCTTCAGATGCCTCCTCTTGTTGCTCATCTTGTTCAAATTCGACGTCCACGTCATAGTGAATGGTTACGCCATATGTCATATTTCTAAGACGCGCCTCATTCGGATACATGTAATGAACTCTAGAAGTGGTTCCGGATTCATCATATATTACTGGTTTTCCGTAGTAAATTTTATCGCCAGATTTTCCTCCCAGATAAAATCGTGAAATGTGTTTATACACATCTGTTTGTGGATTTTTTTCTTTTTGAAATACAATTGGATTGTGTTCTTTAAATATTTGACTTATTCCGTTTGAAATAAATTCATTGTATGAATCTAGTTGATGAGCTACTAAAATATTGGGATTGTCTTTGAAAAGTTTATCGATAATATTCCACGGGATTGTTTCATTTAATAACTGGCTCACATCATTATCGTGAGATGCGGATACCGATGTTTTTTCTCCCTGGTCACCAACATCCAAACCTAGTTTTTTATTTCCAGATTTCTTTTCTTTCTTTTTTTTTGATTTCTCTTTATCTTCTTCTTCTTGCGCTTCTTCTTGTGCTTCTTCTTGTGCTTCTTCTTCTGATTCACTTGGTTCCTTTTTTTTTTCTGTTTTTGCTTCTGCTTCTACTTTTTCTCCTTTTGCCTTTGCTCCTTTTACTCCTTTTGCTCCTCCGTCCATATTTTCTTCATCCATATTTTCATTTTCATTAATAGCAGAAAAAGCCGATTCTTGTATTACAACATGTTTTGTTTCTTCTTCTTGTTCTGACATGGAACTGTAATTGTTGTAATTGTATATATTATTATTATTATTTTATTATTATTTTATTATTAATATCTTATAAATCTTATAAACTAATTTTTATAGTAAAGTATTTTTTATTATAAAAAATAAAAAATACTTTATAAACTCACTCTCCTGAAGGTAAATTCAAACTCCCTCCTTAATAATGGTATTGTCCTTTACCTCCTTGTTCTTTAGATTCTTTATCTATTTGTTTCGTTCTACTGTCTAGCGCGTGGTCATAATCGGCATAAGACGAATATTGTCCTCCGCTGCCATCTGCATTGTATCGATTTCCCGCATAACCGGGGTCAGTAAACCAATGTGTTTGTTCTGAGCCTGGTGGTGCAACATTGTTACCTTGTTGGTATTGTTTCATACGTGGTTGCGGTTGTTGCGCTGCGGCTTGTTGCTGATAAGTATAAAACTGCTGCTGTTGTTGTTGCTGCGGTTGTTGCTGCTGCTGCTGTTGTTGCTGCTGCTGCTGCTGTTGTTGCTGCTGCTGTTGTCCTTGTCCCATATAGTTAACACCGCTTCCGCTCGTGTTGATGGTGCGTCTGCTTACAATTTGCCCCAAAACTGATACGACAACAAAAAATAAAATAAAAGGTAACAATAAAATAAACCATGAAAGTTTATAATATCCATAACTGCAAAGAGTGTTTAAAATAAACGTCCAAAATAAAACATATAATATTTTTGCGACAAATACTGGAGTTGTGCTTTCAACCGGACAATTTACGTTTCCGACACAATATAAATTTTGGTTTCCATAATTCTGGTACGCGATAATTATAATTCCAATTGATGATAGTAAAATATATATGAAAGCGGGAGTGCAGAGAGACATAATTAACCTACTTTATATATAACTCAAATATAAATAAATAAGAATATAATATTTATTTAAAATATAAAATTTAAATAAATACAAATCAAGTAAGTTTTTTCCCTAAATTAAAGGGGGACATACATTGCTCCCACCCCCTTTAAAGCAATGTTAAATTCGTTCACTGCTTTTCGAAATAGGTTGGTCCCACGCGTAAGAACTTGGAGGCGGTTTAACTCCTTGTAAAGTTGAACCAAAATGGGTTGCTGATGAAACAATATTATCATATATCCCCTTAACATCGTCATAAACACCTCCGCCGCGTATAAGACTTCGTATTGTTTTTTTACTGTGATTACCACCTTTCATCTCGCCCAACTTGGCAAGTTGAGTACCAAGTTGAGTTGGCCACCTTGCGCCATGATTGATTGGTTGTCCGTCGTCAAAGTTTGGCACATTTCCGGTTCCAACGCCGAGTGGACTTGGAGCAAAATAGTTACCGGTGTTCGGATTATTAGAAACAGTCCACGGATAACCGATAAATTGTGAAGCGCCTCCTTCTTGAGAATATCCATCTTTGCGAATATAACTGCCGCCACCTAAGCGATTGAATGTTGAACGTCCCATTCTAATGTTTCGAATAATACTGTTTCGTTTTTTATTTCTAGCATACGACTCTCGGTGTTTTTTACTTGAACTTGCATTTGTGCGCAGCGTTCGCTTTCTTGTGCTTTTAGATTTTTTATATCTTTTAGTATGTGCCATTAAACTTGTTACAAACTCTTATAAGTATTATATATATTATTAATATAATATAATTAAAAATAATTTAAAATAATTAATAATCATCTCCTAAAATCAAACTCGAATTCAAATTCTTTCTTTTTGTTTGATATTTGTTATTTTTTTTAGTACGAAATGCATTTTTTATTTTATGAAATAGTTTCGTAAAACAACCTGCACATGTTGAACACGGTGTATCATAATCATCAAGTAACATTGGGAGGAGGAAAATATGATAATATTTTTATTTTTTATTTATATTTTATATTTAGATGGTCATCTTTTTAATCTTATTTAATATAATATAATATGATTTATAAAAAATAATAAATCTATTATATATACAAATAAACCAATAAATCGATACAAAGTTCCATGAAAAATAAATCAAAATTGGTTCAAAACTGTTTACCAAATATGTTTTGCATAAGGAATACGACGATTGTACTAGTAATTATTTTGGGTGCGTTAATAGCATACATCATATATTCTAAATACGGCAACAGCGGCGTGCCAACGATGCAGTATATGCCAACAAGGATTAACATGCCTTCGCCCTTTTATACGATGCCCATTCCCGATGTTTTAGAAAATCCGTATATTCCGCCGTTGCGTGACGACCGCTATCATGACGCGGTTATTCCGATTCCAATCAATGTTCGAACGCAAGGACCACCAGTAAATGTGAATTATAGACAGGTGGGACTTTTAACGCGCGTGAATGGAAAGGAGACAATGCTGCCGCTAATGGGGCGTCCTTTACAAAAAAATCGAGACAAGTGGCAATTTTATACAATGAGCGATAAAAACAATTCGGTAAAACTTCCAATCTCATTTAGAAAGAAGAGTTGCACCAGCGAATATGGTTGCGATAACATATACAATGGCGACACGGTATATGTTGAAGGGTACAAGGACGCGTTTCGGGCAACAATTTATGATAATGCTGTCATGGAATACCTATAGTGTTGCAGGGGTTTCAAAATAAAATAAAAGAATTTAAAGATGGTTTTATTGAAAATAAAATTGTTCCCGATTCAATATGTTGTAAATTAAACAATATTATTTTGTGTTATAATATGGTTATAATATATAATATAATGAGAATAGCATTATTAATTAGCGGAAGGCTAACAAGATACGAAGAATGTTTACTTCCAATGTTGGAAAACTGTTCGGATAAACACACTATAGAAGTTTTTGCGTCTATAAATGATGGTGATTCTGAATACTATAATAATGCTAAAACAATATTATCCAAGTTTTTAAAGGGATTATATGTAAAACCGTATGAACTTCCAAAAGACTTTAACCATACACACGAATTTAAATATGCTAACTTGTTGATGGATGGAGTTTATGTTCCATATAATCAAATGTCTATGTATTTTAATGATAATAATTCATTTAATATGGCACTTGAATATAGCAAAAATAATAACTTTGAATATGAAATCATTATGAAGTATCGCGCGGATATTATCAATAATGAAATGCCTTTTATAATAAACCAAAATTTTGTAAACAACAATATTCTTTATTCAATTAAACCAATATGTGTCTTTGAAAGTCATGGAATTTATAAAAGAACAATTATTTCAGATGCATTTGCTTGGGGGTGTCCAGAAGTAATGCAAAAATACTGTGACACATATAATTATGTATTGAATAAATTAAAAGAATTTGACGGAAATTACTATATAGGTTTTGAAGATTGTGTTACAGATAACTGTTACGATAAAAATTTAACAATTGAATATATAATCCACAACCATCGACTAGACAAATATAGAAGAATGTTTGATAAAAATAATTTACGCAACGAGCGTTACCTTTCTGGAACGGAATCCTTTGATTTTGATAAGAGAAATTTTTCAAATATTCCAAAAATTTCAGCAACTCCGCAAGAAGGCGTTTGAAGTGTTGCGCTGTTTCTGGAAATGCGGCCATCGCTCATATCATTGTGTGTGGGTTTACACGAAAAAAATCGTCAACGTATTTTTGTAATTTCGGTTTGGTACAATGTATTAATTAAATCTATATAAAAGAAAAATTGTACTAATAATTATCAACACAACAAGTCGGATAACAAATAATAAACAAACAAATACAATGACATTTGACATCAAGACAGCATTTGCAGAAATATTCATGATGCAACAGTTAAAAACAGGAACTGTATGGGTAGACACACTATTATTTGGTTTTTTTATTTTCATAACCTATAATGCTGTGATTTGTATGAATTTAAAGTATTGTTTTAAAAAAATATATGAAATAAAGAGTTATCCAGTGTCGAAACTATGGTTGTATGTGACAAATAAGACTCCAAGAAAAATGATTGCGTATGTTGGTTTCAAGTATAGCAGCGGGTACACTCAAATTAAAACGTATGTGGATTATCCTCCGCCAATGATGCATATTTTTAATTACATGCACAATAATAATTACAAGGTGGAAAATACGTATAATATAAAATATTGCGAGATGGTTGATGTTGCGACAGACACGCAAGTCAAAACGTATGTTCCGAATGAAGAAGGTGTTTCATTTGAATTGTATCCTGATATCTACATTGAATTGTCGAGTGAAAAATTGCCAAACAATAAGGACCATGAATCTTTATTGGAATTTACAAATGTGTTGTGTATGGTAAAAACGTACGAACATGACATTACTTATATTCACAAGTTTGTAAAAATGTGTGAAGAAAAATTTGAAAAGGCAGTCAACGATGAATTGTCAAAGCAAAAATTCATTTTCAAACACAACAGCGAAAAAAGTAATAATAATAATAATGATGAATGGAGAGATACGAAAACTCGCGGAATAAAGTGTGCGGAATATCCGCTGATAACAAACAAGCATTTAAAAACAAATTGTTTCTTCACAATGAGAGATTCATTAATAAACAGAATTGATTTTTTTATTAATAATGAAGAGTGGTATAACAAACGAGGCATTCCGTACCAACTTACTTTTGTGTTTGAAGGGTCTCCGGGTTGTGGTAAAACGTCGACAATGAAGGGAATTGCGACATACACGGATCGTCATATTGTTGATGTTGATTTGACAAATATTAAGAATATTTCAGAATTAGAAGATATATTCTATGGAAATTACATCAATGGTAAATATATTCCAACAAATAAGCGAATTTTTTTGATTGATGAAATAGATAAATTTTTTGAGGTACTTTCTTTGAAGGAAGAGAAGGAAAAGAATATGGCGGCCGCCACCGAAAACTCAAATTCGAATGTCAATCCCAATAATATTGTAATTGTATCAAAAGATGGGTTATCTGGTGATGAAGGTAATAAATTCAAAAAAACAGCGAGTTGTTCTACTGCGTCGACTGCGAGCAACGGACTAACTAGGGGTCAAATACTCAGCATTATGGATGGGATTTTGGAATCGCGGGGGCGGTTTATCATATGCACCGCAAATGACACTTCAAAAATTGATGATACATTTAAGCGTCCTGGAAGGATGGATGAAATAGTTCATTTTTCAAAGTGTGATGCGCTAATGATTAATCAGTTGGTGGATTTATTTTACAACGGGCGCGTCGAGGATGCATATACTGAAGAGCAAATTCGGCGCTATAAACACATTGAAAATTTATTTTCACCATCTGACGTAAACAAAGTTTGTTTCAACAATATAAATTCGAGAGAAAGAGGGGAAGAATATTTTATGAAAAAGAAAGAAACATAAATAATAATTTCAATTAAGTTGTGTCGAAAACATAGGTCAAAATAATCAAGGAATAGTTTTATTATCAGTCCATATATCAAGTAATAATACACACCATTGAGGTAAAGTAGATTTATCACTGTGTGTATTAAATCGGTCTGTAATTATATTTTGAACATTTCGCCAAATAGTATACACATTTTCAGGAGCTACATATGATGCTTTTGTCAATTGTCGTTCTAAATCACTTTTGAAATTCTCTTCACCTTTTTCATCTGGAATAACGTGAATCATATTGTTTAATACTGTTAATATGTTTCGTGCAATTTTTTTAGTCGGCGGTAGTTCTTCCGCCGACACTGACCTGTTTTGACTATTATACATTTTATACTTATGTGTGATAAAAATTGATGCATTACATTTAATATCAATTTTTATAATAAAAATTTATTATAAATATTTATTTTAAATAACGGTTATATTTTTTTTGATAAAATAAAATAAATATAAATATTATAAATAGTTTATTTTATTTTTTATAAAAAAAATGCAACAGCAACAATTGCAACAATTGCAACAATTGCAACAACAGCAACCATACTTGAGACAGCAACAACAACAGCAACAACAACAACAACAACAACAACAACAACAACAACAACAAATCAATATTAAAGGTGCGTTGAGCGCTTACACAGAAAATGAACAACTTGTGTTTATTTTTATAAAAAATATTATTTTAAATTTAATTCTAGCAATAAAGCCACTTCGAGTTAAAATGGGGTCAATCTTAAATCAGCCTGATGTAATATATGTAGAAGTTCTCAAGGTGTATGAAGAAAATAAGACGAAATTTACACCCACCGACATTGAAAATATCAAAACAATTGTTTCTGTTACAAATAGTGTTACAGAGTTGAATGGAATTTTTTTGGATGCATTTACAAAAATTATGGAGGATGGCAAAATAGACATGAATGATTCGATACACTTTATGACATTTATGCACGAGGTTGTTCGTTTATTTAATGACTACACAACAAATCAAAATTTTAAAATATCACTATCATCAGAATCTGTGTTGTATTTTCTTCACTTTATTATAAAAAGTATTTTGACATTAACGTTGGATGATGAACAAGAGCGTGTTGCAATATTAATGTTGGATGCATCTATTAAATTAATACAAATCGCAGTATTACCAATTACAAAGTGCAAGTGTAACCGCAGTTGTTTTTCATTTAACCATTAAAATAGATTGGGAAACATTTTACTGCTTCTTCTTCTGCCGCCCATCATCCTTTTGCCACTCATCATCCTTCTGCCACTCATCATCCTTCTGCCGCTCATGCTTCTGCCGCTCATGCTTCTGCCGCTCATGCTTCTGCCGCTCATGCTTCTGCCGCTCATGCTTCTGCCGCTCATGCTTCTGCCGCTCATGCTTCCACCACCATGCACAAGTCCAATCTTCGTGTTTCTCGAGTTTATGAGTGTGTTTTTCATATCAAAACAAATCATATTGTATTTATTGGTGTCATTATTATTTGATATACAAATACTATCTTTGAATTGGTGTTCACCCGGATGATAATTTATATATCTTGAATTAAACAACCTAATATTATTGAAAACGCAGTAGTAATCATGCAAACTGGGCGATTGTAAGTGAGAATTAGTTTTTTCAATAAAAAATTGGAATTTTTTATTTTTAAAGATAATGGTGCTTAATTTTGGATTTCTAAGGTTTTTTAAATACTTATTAAAAATGTGAACAATTGACCATTTCCAGTAATCATATGAATGTCTTTTATAAATGTACATTCCAATATATTCATTAATACACAACTCTATTATATGTTCTTTTTTTTTTACAGCAATAAAATGGGGATTAAAATTTCGATTTAGGTTTGTGATACATGTTACAAAATCTGAGGTGGGTATTAAATAATTATCTAATGGTATTAGTGGTTGAATGTCTGCATCAACATAAATTCCTCCATATTTATAAAGAATACAGAGTCTCCAAAAGTCAGATTTAATTGGACCATCTGGAATAAATTTAAATATATTATAATATAGTTCTGAATATTCTTTTAATAAAAATTGTTCGCACATGGAATCATCGAATAAATAAATTTTATAATTTGGATTGAATGTTTTCCATTTAGTATGCGTCATCGATAAACAACTAATATTTTTATGACAGATGAAAATTATTTTGGGTATTTGTAATTGTATTTCATCATTGTCAGTGGGCAGAACATCCAATTCTCCTGAGAATAGGTCTAATGATAACGGTTCTGATGATAACAGGTCTGCTGATAACAGGTCTGCAGGCGGTTCTCTTGATGGCGGTTCTCTTGATGGCGGTTCTGCTGGCGGTTCTGCTTGCGGTTCTGCTGGCTCTTCTGCTGCTGGCGGTTCTGCTTGCGGTTCTGCTTGCGGTTCTGCTTGCGGTTCTGCTGGCGGTTCTGCTGGCTCTTCTGCTGCTGGCTCTTCTGCTGGAGGTTCTGCTGGCTCTTCTGCTGCTTGCGGTTCTGCTGGCTGTTCTTTTGTTGCCGGCTCTTCTGCCGGCTCTTCTGCCGGCTCTTCTGCTGGCGGTTCTGCTGGCAGTTCTGCTTGCGGTTCTGCTGGCTCTTCTGCTGGTTGTGCTGCTGGCTCTTCTGCTGGTTGTTCTGCTGGCTCTTCTGCTGGCTCTTCTGCTGCTGGCTCTTCTGCTGCTGGCTCTTCTGCTGCTGGCTCTTCTGCTGGCGGTTCTTCTGCTGGCGGTTCTTCTGTTGCCGGCTGTTCTGCTGGCTCTTCTGCTGGTTCTTCTGTTGCCGGCTCTTCTGCTGGCTCTTCTGCTGCTGGCTGTTCTGCTGGCTCTTCTGCTGGCTCTTCTGCTGGCGGTTCTGCTGGTTGTTCTGCCGGCTCTTCTGCTGCTGGCTGTTCTGCTGGCTCTTCTGCCGGCTCTTCTGCTGCTGGCTGTTCTGCTGGCTCTTCTGCTGCTGGCTCTTCTGCCGGCTCTTCTGCCGGCTGTTCTGCTGGCTGTTCTGCTGCCGGCTCTTCTGCTGGCGGTTCTTCTGACATTTCTTCTATAACAAACTGAATGGGTTCTTCAGTGTTGTCATCATCGTGTATGTCAGATGTCATATTCGAATTATTTCCAGCAATCATATTATCTTGATAACTATTTCTCTAAATTATAATAATATTAATATTATAATTTATCGATTGTATCGAATGGTTCTAAAATATTTATTTTAATTATTTTCTTTAAAAATATTATTCATATCTTTATTTAAAAATTCTTCAAGCGTGTTTGATTGAATGCTTTCATTAGATATTTTACACTGTTTATCACATAAATTTTCTTCAATTTTTTTAACTTCCTCTGATATGCGTTCTAAATTAGATTCAATCAAGGCTAAATCTAAATCTTTTGTTTCTTTTTCAATAAAATTTAATTCATTTTGTAAATATTGAAGGTCCATAGGGTTATTCATACCCGGTCGCTCGTACTGGACAATTTTTAGCCAGGGATTTCCGTAATAAATCCGGCCCGATGCATCTATCAACTCTTCCCATCCAGGAGGGAGGTCATCCTCCTCCAAAGGAGGTGCTGATGCAGGAGGTGCTGATGCAGGAGGTGCTGATAATGCCATTTTTTATTATGATTTATTATGATGTGAATGAAAAATATAATTTAATTTATATAATAATTATATTATATATATATATAAATAAGTATTACATATATATATAATTAATTAATTTAAGATGAGTTGTCCAAATTCGGATTCTCCCATTAATATATCAACAACTGCAAATGTCTTGAGTTGTGAAATTTTTTGCGCATACACGCATCAATATAAAGACAGCGCGTGCACAGTTACGCAGTTTCCAACATACTTAAAATTGAGCTATGATGCAACAAGCAGCCCGGCGGTAACATTTAATAAAGAAGGTTATAATGTTAGAGAAATTAATATATATGCACCGTCAATACACACGTACAATGGTTCGCCGGCAGATGCAGAAATGTTAATTATACACGACGGGGCAGGGAAGAAACTGATTGTTTCAATTCCGTTGGTTCAATCTAATGGTACAGCAAAATCTGCAACTATTTTAGACGATATAATCACGAAATTTTCATCCACATTTGATAAAACAAAAACAAATGATAGTCAGCTCGTAAATGTTTCAAATTATAATTTGGAGAATTTTGTACCGAGTGCGCCTTATTTTTTTTACATGGGAGGTGCTCCTTTTTCTCCGTGTGACGGTCAGTATAGTTTCCTTGTGTTTGATAAGACAAAAAGCCCGATTACAATAAACAGTGCCACGTTGGCAACACTCACAGGATTAATTACTCCAAGCGGAATAAATGCAGTAGCTCGGTCAGACTATTACTATAATGCTTCTGGACCGAATGTGAAACCGGGTTCCGGAAATAATGATGAAATATACATTGAGTGTAATCCGACAGGGGAAGATGGAGAAATATTGTACCAAACTCCGCCACCCACGTTGGTCCCGGATATGAGCGCGCTGAGCATGGATAATATTATGAAGAATCCTTATTTTAATGTAGTTATTGGCGTTGGATTATCTTATATGGCATTAAAAATGGTTAGCAAAATATTATAAAAATACCATTCTACAAAGTTGTTATATTACTATGATATAAACATATATGTATGTGTTTATATTTATTAAATTATTTATTGTGTAATAACATGTAATATATTTTATACACGTACTGCATCGTGTGTGTCATTAAGAACTGGCTTATAAGTTTCATCATCGGCAATGTGTCCTTGAAACGGTGCCATTTTATGAACCATTTCTTCTTCAAGTGTCACAGGTAGTTCATTAAGATTGGAAAAATAATTGGTTTTTTGGATTTCGCTGGGCAAAAACATGCTCATTGCGGCAGTTCCGGTGCTAACGCGGGAGCGCTGAACAAATATTATCATTGCTACGGCTCCGAGAGCGGCGACAGCCCACACACTAACAGATTTGCACAATAAAATGAATAATCCAACAACCACAATGTATCCGCCAACGGTGTCAACATATGAAGCAAGATAGTGTGGTGTCCGTATATTGAATAAAATATATATAATGAATAAGATAAACAAAACCATTTCTGACCGTTTCTCTCTACGCGATAATGTTCTAAACATTTCCATATTTTCCGTGTGAATATTTTCCGTATATCATAATATTATATTTTAATTCTATGAAAAAATATATTTTTTTAACCTTTTTTAAAACAACCTTTTTTAAAACCTTTTTTAAAACCTTTTAAAAAAGATTATTGTTCTTATTTATTTTTATCTTGTTTACTCATATTATTAAAATTGAATTTTATAAAAAAATATATAAAGTTTATCACCGACCTCCGTTTTAATTATCATTTTCAAAAATGCAAGAACAAATAAAAAATATAAAAGCATATTTAGGATATCAAGGTTACTCGATTTTCAAAGATACGCTTACAGTAGAAGAACAGCATGCGCTGAGAAAAGAATTGACGGTTGGCGCATATATTCCTAAATCGCCAATACAACCAACACCGTTTCCAATATACCGTGAATCGCCGTTGAAATTATATGTTCCTCGTTATTTCGGTTTGGAAAAATGGGCCGGAATTCAAGTTGAAAGTAAAATTATTCCGGGGCACGCAATATCTCTAAAATTTATGGGAGATTTGAGAGACTATCAGCAAGTGATTGTGGAAAAGTATTTGAAGGCGGCGCGCAACAGCGCAATCGGCGGAGCAGCAATCGGAGGCGGCGGGTTATTGGATGTGGACCCGGGGAAAGGTAAAACTGTCATGGCATTAAAAATAATCGAGTGTCTGGCGACCAAGACGCTGGTGGTCGTTCACAAAAGTTTCTTATCGAACCAGTGGAAAGAGCGCATCGAGCAATTTTTACCGGGTGCGCGCGTCGGAATAATTCAGGGGCAGCTGATTGATATTGATAATAAAGATATTGTCATTGCAATGGTGCAGTCGCTGTCCATGAAAGAATACCCGCAAAGCACATTTGAATCATTTGGGCTAACTATTTTTGACGAGTGTTTTACATATGAAACTTGTATTCACACATCTGACGGAGTGCTAAAAATAGGACAACTGTATGAAAAATGGAAAAAGTATCGTCGCAATGAAGACGGCGGCGGAATAGAACTACAACTACCTGAAATTTTGAGTTATAATCGAGATGATAATGTGTTTGAATACAAAAAGTTAACGCATGCGTGGAAAAAAGAGAGGGAAGATTTATTATTGATAAAGGCATCGAAAAGAGTGATTCGATGCACTCCAGAACATAAAATACTAACAGTTGGCAGCGGTTACGTGGAAGCAAATAAATTAAAAATCGGAGATTTATTATTATGCAAATATGATGCGAGACATATAGATTGCATTATTGCGCCGGCATTAAACCAAGACCAGTTGCAAATTGTGTATGGTTCTTATTTGGGAGATGGTAATATTAGTCAAACTGTGTTGAAAAGGCATAGGTTGAGATGGCTTCATGGTGAACGTCAACGCAGTTACTGTAAATGGAAAGCCGATATGTTTGGAAATGGGAATCGAACTGATAACGTGAACCATTTGACATGTGTTAAAAATAATGGATTTTCTAAAAAAAATGCTTATTCTTATACAACAAAAATATTCGACTTGGATTTTGATTTAAGTTCCACAGTTTCCAGTTGTGAAAATGTTGTATGTGATGTCATTTTACAAAAAATAGATGAAAGAGGCTTGGCAATTTGGTTTATGGATGATGCATCGGTTCAAAAAAATAAGAGTGGCGAAGTGAATTCTATAAGCTTACACACTCAATCCTTTAGTTATGATTCTCAAATAAAAATAATGAACGCTTTAAAATCCAAATTTGATATATGCTGTAGTATTCACAAATGTGCATCATCGAAAGCATCAAAAAAATATAAAGAGTATAATTATTTGATGATGAACAAAGAAAATTCTCAAAAGCTTATAAATATAGTTAAAAAATATATACATGATGATTTCTCATACAAACTTAATAACTCTGATATTGACGATGACGATAAAAATGATTGCAGTAAATATGCATGGAATAACAAGTTTGAAAACTGGGGAACGATTCCAGTAACATCAATTGAAAAAATAAAAAACAAAGGTTACGGAAGATGCAAAACACCAAATGTATACGATATAGAAGTTGAAGGCAATCATAATTTTGTTTTGGCATCTTCTGTCGATAAATATTCAGATTCTGTAAATAAGTCTTATAAAAGTAGTTTATATGTTGACGGAATCGTTGTAAGCAATTGTCATCACATGGGGGCTGAAGTGTTTAGCCGCTGCATGATGAAGGTGACAACAACCTATACGCTAGGACTTTCTGGCACCATGCAGCGCAAAGACGGGCTTTCAAAAGTATTCAAAATGTTTCTGGGCGATGTTGTTCACAAAGAAAAGGCGGAATCGGACCATTGTGTGTTAGTCAAGGGAATAAATTACGTCGTCGACGATGATGAGTTTAACGAGGTTGAATATGACTACCGCGGAAATCCAAAATTCAGCACCATGATTTCAAAGCTGTGCAACTATAATCGTCGAAGCGAATTCATCGTGGAGGTTGTTACAAAAGAATTGCAACATAATGCAGACCAGCAGATTATGATTTTGGCGCATAACAAGTCGCTTATTCAGTACTTGTTTAAAGCAATCGAACATAGGAAAATTGCGACAGTTGGGTATTATCTTGGTGGAATGAAGGAAGCCGATTTGAAGGCGAGCGAGTCGAAGAAAATTATTATAGCCACATACGCGATGGCGTCGGAAGGATTGGATATTAAAACGCTTACGACGCTGATTATGGCTACTCCGAAAACGGACGTGTGTCAGTCGGTGGGGCGAATTTTGAGAGTGAAACACACGACGCCGATAGTGATTGACATTGTCGACGCGCATGATTTGTTTAAAAATCAGTGGCAAAAACGGAAAAGTTATTATAAAAAACAGAATTACAGGATAATTGTCACCGACAGCGGACTGTATCACAGCAACGAAACAAATGGATGCTGGACAACGGCGTATAATCCAAAAAAAATTAAAGGTGCAGGTGCGGTTGTTGCGATTGCAACAGGTGTTAGCAGCGATGATGATGATGAGGAGACTGGCGCTATAACAATATATAATTCAAATAGAAAACAACCGATACTAAGCGGTAAGTGTTTTCTATAAAGATGCCCTCCATTTAAGTAATTCTAATAAATAATAGTAATTATTATATATGTATATTTATATATTATATACAGAGTTTTTTTATAATATTTTCAACACATTCACATTTCTATGACTGTGTGTATAGAAAAAAAAACCAAAAAATATAAATTGCGCGGTTCCCCCCCTTATTCTGCAATGGATTGTTCCAATTCTACTAAAAAGGGCAATGATGGTTTAACATATGCATCAAAATCCGATAAAAATGGTATATATCACTGGGTGAAGACGAATCAACTTATTGGGATTCGTCCTAAAAATAAAACCATCAAGACAACAAAAATCGTATCATCACAAACTAAAACGAAATGCGTATATAAAAAAAAAGTTTATGGTTTAGTTGATGTTTCCAAATTTATAAAGTGTATCCGAAATGACACACTAAAAAAAGAATTAGATGGTGGTGTTAAACCAAAACATATATACGAAATTAACGATAATGCTGCATTTCCATTTGTCGTGTTTGATTATAGTGGACGTGCAGACATTTACAGTAACCATTTCAACGAATCAATCAATAAGGAAGAGTTGAAAGCTAAACTAATGGATGTAAAATATCAACAAATATTTGTTGGTGATAATGAATCAAACGACCCTTACTGGCATTTCAGACGTGGAATAGCAAAAGGTAATACAATTCTTTTACAAACAAGAAAAGATAAGTATTTAATTATTGGAAAGGGAATCATGTCTTTTTCAACCAAAGATGGCGATACCATTCGTAAATTTTATTCATCCATTGGTGGAAATTATGATTCTTTTCCATATGCGGTTGGAGACAAATATGTATACTTGTTGAATGATAAAAAGTATGCACCTGTTGAAGAGTTTGATGTGAAAAAAGATGTCATTAAACAGTATTATTGTTATGAATGTGAATGTAAAAAATATAAAACGATGAACTTACCTATGAAAACTATTTATGCACCGTTTTATGATTATTATTAGGGCGGGGTTAAAGGGAGAACCAGGTTCTCCTTATCCTTTGCAAGAGTCATACGCGGTGTGGTAATTATTTGCAATTCCGCTCAAACTCGGTTTCAAGTGAACACCTCCGATGGAAAACCCATTTGTGTTGTGAACGCTGCCGCCTCGATGCATGCGACCGCGACCGCGACGCATAGATTTTTTATTCATTGATTTATGTAATTTTTTCATTTCTTTATCCATTGATTTGTGTAATGGTTTCATATCTTTATTTAGTATCCTTTTGCGACCACGACCCCCCTTCATTGATGGAACGGGTTTTGTTATTCCACCAATGGTTTGAAAAACGTCGACTCCTTTCAGTGCGGCTGCACTAGATGTCGAACCGGTGCATCCTGTTAGTGCGCCTTTTGGGTCCGTAAACCCAATCCCTGAAAAATGAGCATTGTTTTGATTGGAATAATTGGACGGTGATATAATTGTAGAACCACCACCGCGTTGACTTCTGCGAGAGTGTCGTTGTCTTCGGCTTTTCTGTTGTTTTTTTTGCATTTTTGATTTCGATTTTGAACGTGAACGGCGCAAAGAACGCGAATGCGATTTATAATGTGACATTTATTATATTATGTGTATATAATAAGATTAGATATAATAATAAATAAATATTTTTATTATTATTAATTTATTAATAATTATTATTATTTTTACCTAAATAAATTATTAATAAAGAAAATGTTCCTAAAAACTCAAGAGATATTTATTCAATATTGATTTGTAATTCGAGAGAATTTTTTATTTATAATTAAAAAAAGTTACTTTATAATATTAATAATTTTTACGCGTATATTTGCGGTGATTACTTTTATTTTTACTATAATTTTTAGTTTTATTCAATTTAAATTTATTTATTTTTTCATATATTTTCGAGTTAAGAAACTTTTTTATTCTATATTTATTTTCTTGTTGTTGTTTCTGTTGTTTCTCTTGTTTCTGTTGTTTCTTTCCTAGTTGTTGCTTAATATTATTTTTTTTAATGATTTGTTTAACATATTTTTTTATTTTTTTATTCATCTTAATTTTTATTTTATTTTTTAATGAGTTTTTATTTTTTATGTTTCGATTTTTCTTTTTAATTGTTTTTTGTTTTCTTCTTCTATAAATATTTCCTCCCTGATAATTTTCATTAACATAACATGGTTCCGAACTTATTGATTTATCTTTATTTAATAACAAATTTACCTTTGATATAGTTTGTTTATCATTTTTATAATTTATGTCGGGGAAAACTGGTAAAGAGTAAAAATGTAATCGAGTTGAATCTTTGTAAAATGTTGTTATATTTATAGGAACGAAATTTGTTTTTAATCCGGATGCTTTGTGTTTTTGTTTTAGTAAATTATTCAATAAAAATGTGTTGAATATTTGGTTCAAATATAAATTAATTAATAAAATACGTTGTTTTGTTACTTGATATCGTTCTCTCAATGGTCCGAGTGGTAATTCTGCAATTAGTCCTTGCTGTGCCGCTTGCATTGCTGCTGCCGCTGCTACTTGGGCTGCGGGTCCTTGTGCTGCTGCGTTTGCTACTAGGTTTGCCGCTTGTAAGGCTCTTGCCGCTGCTGCTTGGTTTGCTGCTTGTAAGGCTGCTGCCGCTGCTACTTGGGCTGCGGGTCCTTGTGCTGCTGCGTTTGCTACTAGGTTTGCGGGTCCTAGTGCTGCCGCGTTTGCTAGTGGGTTTGCCGCTTGTAA
>Ga0315288_10002361_pt1 | contig 24417 bp, 24 predicted proteins | sample YL17G11_20_MG_FD_203454 | JGI IMG/M metagenome (GOLD analysis project Ga0315288, IMG submission 203454) | Sediment microbial communities from Yellowstone Lake, YNP, Wyoming, USA - YL17G11_20 | ecosystem: Environmental > Aquatic > Freshwater > Lake > Sediment | place: USA: Wyoming | collected... | reverse complement strand
GGGGAGGGGCCACTTTTGATGTGACCACCAGGTTTCTCAACGAAGACCCCTGGGACCGGGTGCGTCTCTTAAAGAAGCTGATGCCCAAGACCCCCTTCCAGATGTTGTTGCGGGGCCAGAATCTGGTGGGCTATCGCAATTACCCCGATGATGTAGTCAAAGCCTTTGTCCACTATGCGGCAGAGGTGGGTATTGACATTTTTCGCGTCTTTGACGCTGTAAACGACGAGCGCAACTTTGAGGCCGCCTTTGCAGCCATCAAGGAGTGTGACAAGCAGATTCAGGCCACCATTTCCTATTCCCTGACCGAGTCCAGACTGGGCGGCCCTATTTACAATATTGATTACTTTGTCAAGAAGGCGCTTATCATGCAGGACATGGGCGCTCACAGCCTGTGTCTCAAGGACATGGCGGGATTGGTCTCTCCCTACGACGCTTATGAACTAATCTCGGCTCTCAAGAAGGCGCTCAAGATACCTGTCCAGTTTCATACGCATTACACCAGCGGTATGGCTTCCATGAGCTACCTGAAAGCTATTGAAGCCGGGGTGGACACCGTTGATACCTGTCTGGCTCCCTGGGCACTGCGCTCCTCACAGCCGGCTGTGGAGCCTATCGTGGTTACTCTTCAGGGGACGCCAAGAGATACCGGGTTATACCTGCCCCATCTGTTCAAGCTGGGTGAGTATTTTGAGACCATCTCACCTAAATACAGAGACTACTTGGTTACTGCTAAAACAGCAGTCATAGATACTACTGTGTTGATGCACCAGATTCCTGGTGGCATGCTCACCAACCTGCTGGCACAACTCAAGGAGGCTGATGCCTTTGGGAGGCTGGACGAGGTTCTTGCGGAACTGCCACGTGTCAGGAAGGAGCTGGGCTATCCCCCTCTGGTCACGCCCACCAGCCAGATCGTGGGCATCCAGGCGGTGCAGAATGTCCTGTCTGGACGCTACAAGAGCATCTCAAACGAGGTTAAGGACTATGTCTATGGCCTCTATGGGCGGTCACCTGCCTCTATTGACCCAGAGGTACAGAAGATCGTTCTTAAGGGTTATGCGCGGGGTGAAAAGCCCATCACCTCTCGGGCGGCCGATATTCTGAAGCCTGAGATGGAGAAGGCCAAGGAGGATACCAAGGGCATTGCCAAAAACATGGGTGATGTTTTAATCTACGCCCTTTATCCCACCACGGGGCTACGCTTCTTGAAATGGAAGTATGGCCTGGAGGCCCCTCCGGCCGATGTCAAGCCCAAGACGCTGGCGGACATTAAGCGTGAGGATGAACTGGTGGCCAAAGCCAGGGCGGGCAAGCTGGTGGAGAAGGTAGAGGTCAAGGCCCCACCCAAGGGTCCGGGACTTAGAACTTTCAACGTGTTTGTCGGTGATCAGTATTACCAGGTGGAGGTGGAGCCGGCTGGTGGGGTGGTTATCAATGCCTCCACGCCCGCTGCCCCCTCTGCGCCCGCACCTGCCGCAGCGGCCGCCTCATCTGCGCCTGCGCCCAAGGCTGAAGCGCCAGTTCCAGCTAAGGTTGCCGAAGGTGAAGCCGCTATCATTGCCTCCATGCCGGGCATAGTCATCCGTTACGAGAAGAAGGCAGGCGATGCTGTCAAGGCGGGTGATGTAGTGGTGGTCTTTGAGGCGATGAAGATGCAGTCCACGCTTACCTCTCCTATTGATGGAGCGGTAAAGACATTGGGTTTTGCCCCTGGCGCCAAGGTAGCCAAGGGCGACATTTTGGCCATAATCGAGAAGTGAGTCCTTGGGCAGGACACTAGCTGAGAAGATCCTGAGTAGCAAGTCAGCATCTGACTTAGGGGCCGGAGACATTGTGATCGCCAAGGTAGACCTGGTATTTGTTCAGGATGCCACCGGCCCGCTGGCGGTGCGACAGTTTGAAGCTATAGGTTTCAAGACACTGGCCAATCTGGAGAGGACTCTCATCTTCTTGGATCATGCTGCCCCCAGCCCCTCCCGGGAGCTTTCCAACGATCATAGCCTGTTGCGCCGCTTTGCCAAGGAGAAGGGGGCACAGCTTTCTGAAGTGGGAGAGGGCGTCTGCCACCAACTGGTGCTGGAGTCCTATGCCAGTCCTGGAGAGATAGTGGTGGGCGCTGACTCACATGCTGTTACTGCTGGGGGTCTGGGAGCTTTTGCCACTGGCATGGGCTCTACCGATGTGGCAGTGGTCATGGGTCTGGGCAAGGACCTTATTATAGGTTTGATTGGCAACCTGGGGACAGACGGTGCTACCTATAAGTCCTTAGAGTTTGGCGGCCCAGGACTCAAGAACATCAGTATGTCGCAACGCTTCACTGTGGCCAGTATGACGGTGGAGGCCGGGGCCAAGGTGGGTCTTTTCCCCTCTGATGAGCTAACCCACTCCTTTCTGAAGGAGAATGGCCGGGGGGACAAATACCGCCCATTATTTCCTGACCCCGATGCCAGTTATGAGAGGGTGATAGAGGTGGAACTGGGTAAGCTGGAGCCTATGGTATCCTGTCCTCATACGGTAGATAATGTGGCCCGGGCCAGGGCGTTAAAAGGGGTCAAGATTCACCAGGTCTTCATCGGCACCTGTACCAACGGGCGGCTGGAGGACCTGGAGGTGGCCGCCGGGATGCTCAAGGGTAGAAAAGTCCATCAGGAAACCAGACTTATTGTGGCTCCAGCCTCCAGGCGGGTTTTTCTGGAGGCGATGAAAAAGGGGTATATCCAGGCTCTGGTTGAGGCCGGAGCGGTGGTGACGCCGGTGGGCTGTGCGGCCACCAGTCTCCGCCACAAGCTTTGGTTAACTTGCATAGCATCCCCTCTTATATTGCCCTATGCTCTGATAATATGCCCATTGCGCCTGGCTGTCAAGACCACTAAGGGGCTAACCATGGGGGGCAAGGGTTAAACAGGAAGCCCATAAAAGTCTTCACCAGACGGGCAAGGCGTGGCACAAAGAGACATGGGATTGTCACAACACCAGTTTTATCCCCCGTCCTGTTGCCGTCCTGGGGCTTCTAGCGTCCTCTGAGGGGCATATCCTTGAGCAGGTGGGCAGGCTCAACGGCTATTGTAAAAGCTCACTCTGGGGAATATAATCCAGTTAAGCCCCGAAAGGCCGTCGGATTCCTGATATCGTGATTAAACTTCTGAGGGAGGTTTGAAAGGAGTAAACATGCTTAAGAGATTCATCATAGGGCTTCTTCTGCTGTTAATCGTGCTGGTTCCACTGGTTGGATGTGGCTCGTCTAAAAAAGAAACAAAGCAAGAAGAATTTTTAAAAGGTGAAATAATTGCCCAAGAACTTGCCGATAAATATCAAGCTATCACTGGCTGGGAAGAAAATCTAAACTATACTTTGCAGGCACAAGAGCGATTGATTACAGAAAAGCCAATTTTATTTACGGGTTATGTTGACGATGTGTTCAGTCGCGATGGGAAAACTTTTGTCCGTTTTTCGCCATGTGTTTTTTGTTCTATTGATTATGTGTCTTATGTATTAGAGCTTGAGTGTAATAGGCAAATTTTAGAAACATTACTCTCGCAAGAACAGGACAACGGGGCGTATTTAAAATTTGATGTATACGCTATAGTCGCTAATATACGGGAGGTTTCTAAGCCAGTTTTTGCACTGAGAGGATCAGCCCTTTCAGAAGACGAAGTGGAAATAGATATTGAATCCTCCGATCTTTTCATGATAAAGGGAATTTGTTTAGACATTGTTAACATCGGAGATATGATATAGTGATTAAGCTTCTGAGGGAGGTTTGAAAGTAGGAAACATGCTTAAGAGATTCATCATAGGGCTTCTTCTGCTGTTAATCGTGCTGGTTCCCCTGGCTAGCTGTGGTGGAGGTGGCGGCACAGCCATTACAAACGTATCCGACAATCCAGGTGACTCTTTAAGCCCTCGCCTGATGGTTGACAGGGAAGACGACCTGCACCTGGTCTGTTTTGACATTTCGACAGGCAATAACGAGATACTGTATGCCGAAAAAGCTGGGGATAGCGGCTGGACAAAGCCGTTCAACATCTCCAATAATCCTTCCCATTCACGCAGTCCCAGCCTGGCTGTGGACAGCCAGGGCACTACGTATGTAGCCTGGCATGACTATGCCCCCGGTAACTTTGACATCTTTTACTCCCAGAAGCCCAAAGGGGGTACCTGGTCAGAGCCGTATAACGTGACCAATAACCAGGAACCCTCCAGCAACCCGGCGCTGGCTGTGGACAGCCAGGGCACTGTGCATCTGGCCTGGCAGCAGGATACGTTGAAGGAGAATACGGATCTTTATTATACGGATATTTACTATGCTTTTAGGAACCGGGATGGCACCTGGTCAGAGGCAGTGAATGTGTCCCACAACGATGGTGATTCATTCTATCCGTCAATTGCTGTGGATAGCCAGGATAACATACATATAGTTTGGTGTGACAATACACCGGGCAATGAGGATATATTCTATGCCACCAAATCCAAGGGCGGTGAATGGTCGGAGCCGGCCAACATCTCAAATAACTCAGGAGACTCGGAATATCCCATGCTGGTGGCAGACAGCCAGGATACGCTTCATTTAGCCTGGTGTGACTTTACCCAGGGCAACTGGGAAATCCTCTACTCCTCGAAGTTCAAAGGGGACTCGTGGTCTGAGCCGTTGAACATCTCTAGGAACTTCAGCAACTCTGGGGTTCCGGCGCTGGCTGTAGATAAGGACGACAATCTATATTTGGCCTGGAATGACGATTCGCCGGGCAACTTTGACATTTTCTATGTATCAAAGCCCAGGGATGGCACCTGGAGCAAAGTGGTGAACATATCCCGGACATCGGAGAAGTCTGGCGACCCCTCTATAGCTGTGGATAACCAGAGCCGTGTGCATATCGTATGGAGTGAGTATGTGCAGAATAACAATAACTGGGATATCGTTTACACCGCTCGGCAGGGTATTGGAGCCAAGTAGGGATAGACTATGGAAAAAGGGGCTGCCTGGTGGTATATTATTGTGGCCTGGATTTCAATACCCAGGAGTTGGCGGTAGCTATGGTTTATAAGGTTACCTTGATTCCTGGTGATGGCATTGGCCCTGAGGTTACCCGGGCGGCACGCCGGGTTTTAGAGGCCACCGGCGTGAAGTTTTCCTGGGAGTTGGCCCATGCTGGAGAACGTGCCCAGGATATGCATGGCACCCCGTTGCCGGACTACGTACTGGAATCCATCAGGAGAAACAAGGTGGCCCTCAAAGGCCCCATCACCACCCCGGTGGGGTCGGGCTTTCGCAGCGTAAATGTGGCTTTGCGCAAAGCGCTGGACCTCTATGTCGGCCTGCGACCCTGCAAGAGCTACCCTGGAGTGCCCTCTTGCTATCAGAATGTGGACATAGTGGTAATGCGGGAGAATACCGAGGACCTTTATGGTGGTATTGAATATATGAAGGGCAGTCCAGAGCTGGCCAAGTTGTTGAGCTTTGTGGTAGAGACGGGGAGGGGTCAAATCAGGGAGGACTCCAGCATCAGTCTCAAGACCATCTTCGAGACGGGCACTCGGCGTATCGCTCGGTTTGCCTTTGAGTATGCTCGGGCCAACAACAGGCGCAAGGTGACTGCTGTACACAAGGCCAATATCCTCAAGTTCAGCGACGGTCTGTTCCTATCAACATGCTCTGAGGTAGCCAGAAATTATCCCGATATTCAGTTTGAGTCTATCATCGTGGACAGCCTGGCTATGCAACTGGTGCGCATGCCGCATCATTTCGATGTGCTGGTGATGCCCAATTTCTACGGTGATATCATATCGGAGCTGTGTGCTGGGTTGGTGGGTGGGCTGGGTATGGCCCCTGGCGCTAATATCGGGGATGGTGTGGTGGTGTTTGAACCGACTCACGGCAGCGCCCCTAAGTATGCTGGTAAGAACAAGGTGAACCCCATAGCTATGATCTTCTCATGTGTGTTGTTGTTGCGTCATCTAGGTGAGCAAGCTGCGGCTGCTCGGGTGGAGCGGGTGGTTGCGGCGGTTGTTGCCGAGGGCAAGGAGGTTACTTATGACCTGAAACCTGAACGCAATGACCCCACAGCGGTCAGCACCTCCCAGGTGGCCGATGCCATAATAGAAAAACTAAGGAGCAACTCAAATGCGTAACAAGGTAACAGTGGTTGGCGCAGGCAATGTGGGCGCTACATGCGCCCAGAGGATTGCCGAGAAGGGTTATGCCGATGTGGTGCTAGTGGACATAGTCGAGGGCTTGCCCCAGGGCAAAGCGCTGGACATGCTCCAGAGCGGCCCATTGGTGGCCAGCGATGCCAAGCTGGTGGGAGCCAATAACTATGAGGCGACGGCTGGCTCCGCCGTGGTGGTTATCACCTCCGGTGTACCCCGCAAGCCGGGGATGAGCCGCGATGATCTGCTGCTCACCAACATGAAGATCGTGCAGGGTGTCACTGAAAACGTAGTGAAATACTCACCGAATTGTATCATTGTCATGGTTGCTAACCCTCTCGATGCCATGACCCAGCTTGCCCTGTATGTCAGCAAGTTTCCTCCTCATCGGGTGGTGGGCATGGCCGGCATCCTAGACACAGCCCGCATGAGAACATTCATAGCCCAGGAGCTGGATGTATCGGTGGACGACGTTTTTGCCCTCACCCTGGGAGGGCACGGCGATACTATGGTGCCCCTGCCACGGCTGGCCACGGTGGGCGGTATCCCCATTACCGAGCTTTTGCCTCCCCAGAAAGTGGCCGCTATCGTAGACCGCACGGTAAAGGGAGGTGGTGAGATAGTGGCTCTGCTTAAGACGGGCAGTGCCTATTATGCCCCCTCTGCAGCGGCGGTTCAGATGGTGGAGGCTATCCTGCTTGATCGCAAGCGGATTCTGCCCTGCGCTGTCTATCTCCAGGGGGAGTATGGCATCAAAGGAGTGGTGGTGGGTGTTCCGGTCAAGCTGGGCAGTAAAGGCGTTGAGCAGGTCATAGAGATAAAGTTGACCCCTGAGGAGCAGGCCTTACTCAAGAAATCAGCAGAGGCGGTAAAGGAGCTGGTGCAGGTTATGAAGATATAGTGAGGGGGGACGAAAGTTGAGAGAGATTGATGTAGCCACTATTACTGAGACGGTAGCCCGTCTTTGCCAGGAGGCCAATCTCTATTTGCCTGAAGATGTTTTGGAGGCGCTGAAACAGGCCAGGCAAAGGGAGGTCTCTCCCCTGGGACAGGAAGTCATTGACCAGCTTATAGAAAATGCCGCCATCGCCAACCGCCAGAAGATGCCCCTGTGCCAGGACTGTGGATATGCCGTGGTGCTGCTGGAGGTTGGCCAGGATGTTCATATCAAAGGGGGCAGCCTTGAGGAGGCGGTGGCTGAAGGAGTACGGCGGGGTTATGGGCAGGGCTATCTCAGGAAATCTATCGCGCGACGGCCTTTCTCGGCGCGGGTCAATACTAAAGACAACACCCCGCCGATAATCCACACTGATATTGTCCCTGGGGATAAGCTCAAGATTGTGGTTATGCCCAAGGGAGGTGGCTCTGAGAATATGAGCCGCTTAGGTATGCTCTCGCCGAGCCAGGGGAGGCAGGGGGTGGTGGACCTTGTGGTCAACGCTGTGTCCCAGGCGGGCAGCAACCCTTGTCCGCCGGTGGTTGTGGGGGTGGGCATCGGGGGCACCGCCGAGAAGGCTATGTTCCTGGCTAAGAAGGCGCTCTTGAGAAAAGTAGGCCAGCCCAGCCCCGATGCCGAGGTGGCTGAGTTGGAGCGGGAGCTTCTGGCGCGAATCAATGATCTGGGCATTGGCCCCCAGGGCCTTGGGGGAACCATCACTGCCCTGGCGGTGCACGTTGAGGTATATCCTGCCCACATTGCCAGCTTGCCTGTTGGGGTAAACATACAATGCAATAGCGCTCGGCACAAAGAGGCCATCCTGTAAAGTGAGGTAACCTATGCGAATGATGAGATATAAGAATACGGATTTGTGGCCGGCCAATTATGCCCTGGGTATGTGGGTTTGGCTGCTACACCGGGTCACCGGGGTGATCATAGCTGTTTATGGGTTGGCTCATCTGGTGGTCATCTCCTTCGCCACTATCGGCACCGGTGGGAAAGATTTTGACGATGTCATGAAGTTCTTCGCCAAGCCCTATCTGGTGGCCCTGGAGGTGGTGCTGTTGGCGGTCGCCTTTTTTCACGTTTTGAACGGGTTCCGCATAGTTCTATTCGATCTGGGCATTGGGGTCAGGGTGCAGAAGCAGATGTTTGCGGGTTTGATGGTAGTGGGAGCGGTGCTTTACAGTCTGGCTGTGTGGGCCCTGTTACCTGCGTTCTCCTAAAAGTTAACATCTGAATTAAGGAGCAACATGGCTGTTAGCGAAAGAGTACCAGAGGTTATCCGTAGGTCCCGAGCGGCTCCTGTGGTCAGGCCAGCTACTGGGCTGTGGGCCTGGCTGCTACAGCGGGTGACTGCTGCTTTGATATTTATCGCTCTGGGGGCTCATATCTGGGTAATACATTACGATGTAGTAGGAGCGGACATCACCTATAAAAGTGTGTTACATCGCTTCGGCTCCCCCTGGCTGGTGACTATGGATGTGGCCCTGCTAGCGACTGGCGTTTATCATGCTCTCAACGGGTTGCGAGCCATCATCTTTGATTTCGGCCTGAGTGCTAAAGCGCAGCGGACCATAACCTGGGTCCTTGTGCTTGTAGGCGTTTTGGCCTTGCTCTTTGGCATCAACGCCCTCACGGCTTTTCTAAGGGGGAATGCCTTACTATGGTAAAAGAAGTGCACAAGCATCAGGTGATAATAGTTGGGGGAGGTATGGCGGGGCTGCGGGCTGCGCTGGAAAGCTGCGACCAGGGTGTGGATACTGTGGTGCTCTCCCAGGTACACCCGATCAGGTCGCATTCGGGATCTGCCCAGGGGGGTATTAACGCCCCTCTAGCCAATGCGCCAGAGGGGAAAGATGATAGCTGGGAGAGACATGCCTTTGACACAGTCAAAGGGAGCGACTTCCTGGCTGATCAGGACGCTGTTGAGATTATGACCAAGGAGGCCTCCGCTCGTATCATTGAGCTTGAGCACATGGGCGCACCTTTCTCCCGCACTGATGAGGGCAAAATTGCCCAACGTCCCTTCGGCGGGGCGGGTTTCCCTCGTACCTGCTATGCCTCCGACAAGACGGGTCATGTCATAATGCAGGCTCTCTATGAGCAACTGGTGAGACGGCAGGTCAAGGTTTATGCAGAGTACTTTGTGGTGGCGCTGGCGGCGGAAGGTGACACCTGCCGTGGCCTGGTGGCCCTCAACATTCTCAGCGGCGAGTTGGAGACCTTTGAGGCTGATGCGATTATTTTTACTACCGGCGGGGCCGGCCGTATCTACGCCCGCTCCAGCAATGCCATAATCAATACCGGCAGTGGCATGGCGGTGGCCTATCAGGCGGGGGTTCCTCTAAAGGATATGGAGTTTATCCAGTTTCACCCTACTAGCCTCTTAGACAGTAACATTCTGATGACTGAGGGTGCCCGTGGTGAGGGTGGGTATCTGGTGAATAATAAGGGGGAGCGCTTCATGGAGCGCTATGCCGCTAAAGCCATGGAGCTAGCACCGCGCGACATCGTAAGCCGGTCTATACAGACAGAGATTGACCAGGGGAGGGGTTTTGAGGGTGGTTACGTTCATCTTGATCTGAGACATCTGGGCAGGGAGAAAATTCTGGAGCGCTTGCCGGGCATCCGCGATATAGCAATGAACTTTGCTGGCGTTGATCCCATTTTGCAGCCGATTCCCATCCAGCCGGCACAGCACTACACCATGGGGGGCATAGACTGCAATGCTGACGCGGAGACTCTGCTTAAAGGACTCCTTACTGCTGGTGAGTGTGCCTGCGTCAGTGTGCATGGAGCTAACCGGCTGGGGGGCAACTCCTTGCTGGATACGGTAGTCTTCGGCCAGCGGGCTGGTAAAAAGGCTGCCCAATATGTGCAAAATAAGCATCCCAGGGCTGCTGCCGAAAAGGCGTTGAACGAGGCGCTGGCTAAGGCCGAAAAGAAGATAAATGCTCTGGCCGAGGGTCAGACTTCTGAGCCTACCTTCCAGCTACGCTCTGAGCTCGGCGAGACGATGACGAACAATGTGGGCATCTTCCGCGACAAGGGACCCATGACGGAGGCGGTGCAAAAAATCAAGGATTTAAAACGACGCTATCAGGGTTGCCGACTGACCTACAAGGGAAAGAAATTCAATCTGGACCTGGTGCGAACCCTGGAACTGGAGGGCTGCCTTCAGGTGGCGGAGGTGATCGCTCAGGGGGCGCTAGCCCGCCAGGAGAGCCGCGGCTCTCACACCAGATTGGACTTTCCCACGAGGGATGATGCCAACTGGCTGAAACATACCCTGGCCTATTTTACGGCTGACGGCCCTCAAATGAAATACAAGCCTGTAATCATCACACGCTGGCAACCTGAGGCAAGGAAGTATTAAAGATGGCAACAACTGAGTTAAAAGTGCAGGAAAAGCAAGCTGTATCAGCGGTTACCATGAAGGTATTCCGCTTTGACCCGGAAAAGGACAAAACGTCTCGCTATGACACCTTTCAAGTACCTGTCAGGCCGGGTATGTCGGTACTGGAAACCCTTTTTGAGGTGCTTGATAAGCAGGACAGCTCTCTGGCGTTCCGCTACGCCTGCCGGGGCGCTGTTTGTGGCTCCTGCGCCATGTATATCAACGGCTCCTATCGGTTGGCCTGTGAGACCCAGCTATCATCCCTGGGTTCGAAAGAAATCACCGTTGGCCCGCTGCCCCACCTGCCCGTCATAAGGGACCTGGTGGTGGATATGGCCCCCTTCTTTGAGAAATATGACCGCGTTATGCCCTACCTCAAGACGCAGTCCGAGCCTCCGGAGAAAGAACGGCTCCAGAGCCCTAAGCAGCGGAAAGCTATCAACGAGGCCATAGATTGCATCTTGTGCTCCTGTTGTTATTCGGCTTGCCCTATGACCTGGACGCACAAGGAATATCTGGGGCCTTCTGCGCTCAACAAGGCTTACCGCTTTGTGGCTGATTCCCGTGATGAAGCCACTGCTGAGCGGCTGAAGGTGGTGTCTGGCGAGGACGGTGTCTGGTGCTGTCACACTATCTTCAACTGTGTGGAGGCCTGCCCCAAGAAAATAAACCAGACCGATGCTATAGAAATTTTGCGTCGCAAGACGGTGAGCCAGAAACTGAAGTTTTGGAAACGCTAAGGAGACCACCATGCGTTTGAAATTGCCTCTCACTGCTGAAGTCGTAGAAAAGTTGCGGGCCGGGGATAAGGTCTACTTAAGCGGTGTCCTATACACAGCCCGTGATGCCGCCCACAAGCGTCTGGTTGAGGCGCTGGACAAGGGAGAAAAGCTGCCCGTGGATATCGCTGGCCAGACCATCTACTATATGGGGCCAGCGCCAGCCAAGCCGGGCCAGGTCATTGGCTCGGCTGGGCCTACTACCAGCGGCCGCATGGATGCCTATGCACCGCGTCTTATGGCTGTTGGCCTTAAGGGGATGCTGGGCAAAGGGTCGCGCTCCCAGGCAGTCAAAGATGCGATGAAGAAATACAAGGCGGTCTATTTTGTGGCCACGGGTGGCGCTGGCGCTCTAATAGCCCAAAGAATCAAAAAGGCCGAGGTGGTGGCCTACGAAGACCTGGGCGCTGAGGCTATCCACAAGCTTGAGGTGGAAGACCTGCCCGCTATCGTGGTCAACGACGCCTACGGCGGCGACCTCTATGAGCAGGGCCGGGCCAAATACGAGAAGGTAAAGAAGTAGAGATTCCTGGCGGAGTGGGTGGAATAACTGACGCACTGTTACTCGTCATTGCAAGCCTGCCTTAGGTGGCCGGGGCAATCTGGAGAAATGGGATGAGATTGCTTCGCTTCGCTCGCAATGACGGGGATAACGTGTCACCCTGAATCCTTCCCAAGAAGGATGAAGGGTCTCTTGCTCCCGCAGGGAGAGATTCTTCGCCTGCGGCTCAGAATGACATTTGCGAAGGAATCCCCCATACTGGCTTGCCGCCGGCATCACGAGCATGAAAATGGGGATTCCAAAAGGGGCGAAGCCCCTTTGGCGGGGGTGTGGGGGTGTCCCCCAACATCCCTCCTACTTTCCCCCAAGAATGGGGGATAAAGGGGGCTGAATAGGACTTCTTCAGAGCTCTCCCCAAAGCGAATGACGTCTATTTCTGCAATTAAGCACTAGAGCCTGCCAGTTCTCCGAATTGACTCCCCGCACAGGTTGCCTTATACTGGTTTCAAACGGCGGTTGCGGTAAAATAGCCCGGGTTGGGGCGTTATGCAGCAAGATCGCAGGCTAGTTAGTAGTTGGGCAGAATGAAATGACGAGATGAATATCCACCTGATTAAATCGAGGAGGTATTACAAATGTCAGTTCCAACAAGAGTAGCAGAACGTCTTGCATCGGCGCTGAAACGCTTTCAGCCGATTTTGCTAGCTGCAAAATCCAGGGATGTAAATGAGTCGAACACCTCTATGATAGTTACTGATATGATGGCGGAACTGTTTGGCTACGATAAGTATAGCGAAATAACGCGCGAGCATGCTATTCGGGGTACATATTGTGACATCGCAACGCAAGTTGATGGGAAGCTCCAAATGATAATTGAAGTCAAGGCGATAGGCCTTGAGCTCAAAGATAGTCATGTGAAGCAAGCAGTCGACTATGCTGCCAATAAGGGCGTAGAGTGGGTGGCCTTGACTAATGGTAATTTGTGGAAAGTTTTCAGAGTAATATTCACACAACCTATTAATGCTGAACCTGTGTTAGAAATGGATATTCTCTCGCTCAATCCCAGGGATCAGGGTCATCTAGAGAATTTGTATCTTCTCACGAAAGAGAGCATTATTAAATCTGGATTATATGCTTTCCACGATCAATTGCAGGCAACCAATAAATTCTATTTAGGCGCAGTCATTTTAGGCGACGCTGTCCTTGAATCTATACGGAGAGAGATCAGGAGGCTTTCTCCTGACACAAGAATTCAGATTGAGGATCTCCGTGCTACGATAAGGCAAGATGTGTTGAAAAGAGAAGTCATCGAAGGGGAGAAGGCAGAAGCCGCTCGCAAGAAAGTGCAGAAAGCATCGGGAAAGCTACTTCGCGCTAGAAAAGAAAGAGCCTCTGAATCAGGCGAGCCACCTAGTTTACTCTCTGGTCAAGGGGACATTTCGAAAGAGACTTGAAATGCTATTGCATGGACATATGCCTAACTACTTGCTCAAGTTGACCCGGCTGGCGGGCTGGCAAAAGGGTCACTTGCTCTACCAGCAAAGATGCCTGACAAGGAAGGGCTTAACGATCTGGCCCTAACTTCTCTCCCTCAAATACCTTAACAACCCGGCTACGCTCTTGGCGTCACAGATTTGGCCGCTGGAGATGAGGTCGGGTATTTTCTTTAGCGGTACCTTCACTACCTCGATCTCCTCGGTATCGCTGGCCACCAGACGGCTGGGTGTGAGCTCTGTGGCGAGGTAAAGGTAGAGGTATTCGGTGCAGAAGCCGGGGGCGGAGTAGAAACCACCCAGGGACTCCACCCGGCCAGGCAGATAGCCTATCTCCTCCTGCAGCTCACGGCAGACAGCGTTCTCAGGCGTCTCGCTCTTTTCAATGCCTCCGGCTGGTAGCTCCAGAAGAGTTCTGTTTACCGGGTGGCGGAACTGGCGCACCAGCAGCACGTTGCCTTCCTCATCAACCGGCACCACCACTATACAGTCGGGGTGCTCTACGGTCTCTCGGGTGGTGTGCCGCCCTGAGGGCAGCTCCACGGTGTCCACCCGCAGACTAACCGCCCGCCCGCGAAACACATGCTTGCTGGAGACAATTTTTTCTTCGGCCATAATCTTGCTAACCGGCTGGCTTCAAGTCGAGGACTAAAGCCACCTCGTCGCAGTCGGGGAAATGTGGACACTGGTAGCACTCAGACCACACCTTGCGCGGTAGCTCCAGCTTGTCCACCAGCTTAAAGCCGAGCTTTTGGAAGAAGTCGGGCTTGTAGGTGAGGCAGAATAGTCTGGCTAGTCCCAGGCTGCGGGCCTCGTCCAGGCAGGCCTCCATCAGCAAAGCGCCCACGCCCTGTCTCTGTTTCTCCTCGGAGACGGCCACTGACCTGATCTCGGCCAGGTCTGACCAGTTGATATGCAGGGCAGCGCAGGCGATCACCTTTGCCCCATCCCTGATCACGAAATAGTCTCTCAAATTTTCGTACATTTCGCTCAGGGCGCGGGGCAGCATCTGGCCCTTACTAGCGAAGGAGTTAACCAGTTCTTGCATCTGAGGCACATCGCTGATTTGGGCCTTTGTGGCTTTGTGCATTTTATTTACCAACCAATCTTTGTGCCAGTGCGCTGTAAAATGAACCTCTTGGCTTAAGCCGCAAAAAGCGGGTCAGGAAAGGGCTGCGCTTCACCTCTATCTGTTCGCCGTTCTCCAGAGGCGGATTGTTCTGACCGTCAATGCTGAGGACGGCCGGGTAGTCAATGTGTGCAGTAAGCTTGATGGTGGCCGTGGCTGGCAGCACCAGGCCGTAGCCTAGTCCCAGGTGTGTGGCCACAGGCTGGAGCAGGATATTCTGCGACTCAGGGTGGAGCACCGGGCCTCCGGCTGCCAGAGCGTAGGCGGTGCTGCCGGTGGCGGTGGCTAGAATCACGGCATCCACACGGTAGGTGCTGAAGTCCATCCCGTCTATATTAACATCAACATTTATGGCCCGGGCGACAGCTCCCCGCCCTACTACAACATCGTTAAGAGCGTGAAAGGTGCGCCCGGAGCGGGATGAGCTGGCCTGGAGCATGGCCCGCTCATCTATCCAGCCCTTCCCGGAGAGCAGTGCCGGGAGGCTCTGCTCTGCCTCATTGGCGCTCAATTCGGTCATAAAGCCCAGCCGGCCCAGGTTTACCCCCAGTATGGGGATAGAGTGTGATAGCACCACCCTGGCAGTCCGCAGGATGGTCCCGTCACCGCCGATACTGATTATAAGCTCACTCTCATCCAGTTGATTTCTGGCGGTCTGTTCCTCCCAGGCAGAACAAAACCAGGCTGAATTGCCGGAAGAGCGCAGGGCCTGGGCCAGCTTCTCGGCCAGTGCCCTACCTTCATCCAGCTTAGGGTGATAAAGTATGCCGATGGTCTTCATATTGCTCACTCGGTGGCTTTCCTGGTACGATGAAAGTTTAGCACGCAGCTATCGGAAGCGTCAACAAGTCATAATTCGAGAGCTTTGAAAAAGTCTTATTCAACCCCCTGAATCCCCCAATCTTGGGGGAATTGGGAGACTGGGGGGCACCCCCAGACCCCCCACAAAGGGGTTTCGCCCCTTGTGGAATCCCCTTTTCATATGTCGTGGTGCTGGTGTCAACTGGCATGTACGATTGTTACTGTAATGTCCTTGGCTGACAAAGTCAAGCATGAGAGGAGCGGCAGATGTGTTTTGGCTTGATGGGTAAAGCGTGTCTCTGCTGTCAAAGTGTGATGCTGTGACTAGGAGAACATGCTTGTGGCGGCCTTGGCTAAATCGAGCAGCTTGCCGGGGAAGATACCGATGTAGAGCATACCCATGACAGCCAGGGCCAGGGCGGCTCCCAGCGGCACTGAGGCGGCCACTTTTTCCTGGGAGGCCGGTTCCCCCAGGTACATCACCTTGACTACACGCAAGTAGTAGAAGGCTGATACCACGCTGTTGATGACACCGATGAGCACCAGCCAGAGCAAACCATTCTGCACACCGGAGTTGAAGATGTAGACCTTGGCAATAAATCCGGCGGCAGGTGGGATGCCGATGAGGGAGAAGAGACACAGCGCCAGCCCTAAAGCTAGCAAGGGAGAGCGGCGGGACATGCCCGAATAGTCATCAATAAGGTCGCTGTTGATCTTATTTGAGATGGCGATGATGGCAATGAAAGCGCCCAGGTTGGTGGCCGCATAGCTGGCCAGGAAGAAGAGGACACCACTGCGCCCCAGGTCATCATCCAGAGAGGCCATGCCCACCGCTGCCAGTCCCACCATAAGATAGCCGGCTTGGGCAATGCTGCTGTAGCCCATCATGCGCTTGATGTTGTTCTGGAACAAGGCCATCACGTTGCCCAGGCTCATGGTGAAGGCGCTGATCACAGCGAAGACCATAGCCCAGTTGGAACTGAGCCAGTCCGGGGTGCCGAAGGCGACGAAGAATACTCTGAGTATTACGGCAAAGCCAGCCGCCTTGCTGGCTACGGAGAGATAAGCGGTCACCGGGGTAGGTGCTCCCTCATAGACATCGGGCACCCACATCTGGAAGGGGACAGCAGCTATCTTGAAGCCGAAGCCAGCTATCATCATGATGATGCCCAGAAGTAGCCCGGGCTGGTCCCACAGGACATCTGGCCCAGCGCTGGTATAGTTTCCACTCAGGTACTTGGCTATTTCAGACAGATGGGTGGTGCCGGTGAAGCCATAGACCAATGCCATGCCGAACAGGAGCACCGCCGAGGCCACTGCGCCCAGCAGCAGGTATTTTAGGCCGGCCTCAGCGGACTTGGCGTCACGCAGGAAAGCGGTCAGCGCATATAGGGAGAGGCTGGTCAGTTCCAGCGAAATGTAGATGCTGATGAGTTCTCCGGTGGCAGCTAGGAACATCATGCCTACCGCAGAAAGGAGTATCAGGGCGTAATACTCACCCTGGAAACGCTGGAACTTGTTTACATAATCTATAGAGGACAGGATAACCAGGAAGGCAGCACCGATGAAGATAACTTTGAAGAAGAGGGCGTAGTGATCGGAATTGAACGTGTTGTTGAAGATAGCCTGAGGCTCCTTGCCCCACAATGCCACAGTGAAGCCCAGGGCCACCATCAGACCAGCTATGCAGGCAAGTGGCAGAATGCCCTTCCTCTTTACCAAGAGGTCAAGCACAATGACTATCAGGGCGAAGATGCCCAGGCTAATTTCCGGTGCTATCAGCCAATAGTTCAAAACTGGCTCCTCAAGCTCGCTTACGTCTTACATTATTCCGGCTATCTTCAGTAGCCTTTTGGTATCCCCATGCAACTCAAGCTGAGACAAGCTTTTTCTTTCCACCCAGCGCCCCTCTCCCACATCACTGCCCGGCCTCAACTCTCCCGCCACCAACCTGGCCATATAATCTATATAAATGACATGCAACATTACTTTGTTGTCCTCTTTCACCACCCGGTCGAAGGGAATCAATGGCCTGGTCAACTCAATATCCAGGTTGGTTTCCTCCTTGACCTCCCTTTTTATACCTTCCTCGATAGTTTCCCCTTCTTCCAGTTTGCCCCCCGGGCAAATCCACTTGCCCTGCCAGAACCCACCCCTGCCTGGCACATGTTTTACCAATAATATCCGCCCTTTTTTATCCTCGATAACTGCTCCCACCGCTACCATTATGCCAGACATGGCTAAGCACCAATTAAGTGTGTGATTGGCTCAATGCCTCCCTTAATTACATCGGTCAAGAAGGCGGGATAGACACCCACCATCATTATAGCTATCACAAGAGCGAAGATGGGTATCTTTTCCCAGTTACTGGCATCGGGTACATGGTCATAACGCTCTAGAGGCGGGCCGTAGAAAGTGCGCTGCAATGTCCAAAGAATATAACCGGCTGCAAGCACCACGCCAAACGCTGCCAGTAAGGTAAAAAGTTTAGCCCCGCTGAGCAGCGTGCTAGTGAAGCTGCCCACGAAGGTAATGAATTCGGCGGCAAAGCCGCTGGTGCCTGGCAACCCCAGTGAAGCCAGCCCTGCTATGCTGAAGACCACTGCTATGACTGGCATCTGCCGTGCCAGGCCACCCAGTTGGTCCAGGTTGCGGTTGTGAGTCTTGTCATAGACCAATCCTACCATGGCAAAGAGAAGGCCGGTGACAATACCATGGCTGAACATCTGGAATGTAGCCCCGGTGAGGCTGACCTGGTTAAGTGCAAAGATGCCCAGCAACACATATCCCATGTGACTAACGCTGGAGTAAGCGATAAGCCGCTTGAGGTCTTTTTGCCTAAAGGTCACTGCCGCCCCATATATCACGCTGACGACAGCGAAGGCAGCCAGAAGTGGGGCATAGTCCTTAGCCACGTCGGGGAAGATGCTGACACAGATACGGATTATGCCGTAGCCCCCCATTTTCAGCAGTGCACCGGCCAGGATGACGCTTACTGCGGTGGGGGCATCGGTATGGGCGTCAGGCAGCCAGGTATGAAATGGGAATACCGGCAGCTTGATGGCGAAGGCAGCTATAATCAGGAAGAAGATGGCTGGCAGTATTGAGATAAGGTCTGTGTTGAGGCCAGCCTGGGTTAAAGCCACCATATCCAGCGGAGACTGACCGGGCTGCATATAAGGAGAAGCCTTGAAGTAGAGAAGCAGGATGCCAGCCAGCATCAGAGCGCTGCCTACTAATGTGTAGATAACGAACTTAAGGGCAGAATATTCCTTGCGGCCGCTGCCCCAGATGGAGATGAGCATGTACATGGGGATGAGCTCTACTTCCCAGAAGAGGAAGAACATGAGTAGATCCAGAGAGCAGAACACGCCCAGAATACCCGTCTCGAGTACCAGCAACCAGGCGAAGTATTCGCGCGGTCTCTTGTCAATTTTCCAGGAGACCATCACTGCTACCAGACCCAGGAAGGCTGTCAGCAGCACCATGGGCAGGCTGAGGCCATCAACGCCTAAGTGGTAGTGGGCCTGGATAGCTGGTATCCAGGAAACAGTTTGCTCAAACTGGAAACCGCCGTTGCGGTCGAACATGGCAAAGATGGCCAGAGCGAAACCAAAGGTTACCAGACAGAAGAATAAGGATAAAAGCTTAATCTGCTTGGTGGAAAGATTGGGACAGAAGGCGACAAAGAGTGCCCCCGCTATGGGCAGGAATACTATTATAGATAGGTAATAGGAATCCAAATGCCTACCTCGTCAAGTATAATACGACTACGATAACCAGTATGCCCAAACCCATGGCTATGCCATAGGATTGCAGATCGCCGGTCTGTGCACGGCGCGCCAAACGGCTGAAGGCGCCGGTGATTTGGGCTACACCGTTGACTATACCGTCCACAATGTACTTATCAAATAACTCAATCAAGCGGAATAGCCCGTTCAGCAGAACCTTTACTACTAAGCCGCGCTCGTACAGTTCATCCATCCAGTATTTACGAGAGAGTACTACATAGAAGGGCCGGAAGGTTTGTCCCAGCTTCTCTGCCGATAGCCAGCGGGCGCTGTAAATGGCATATGCCAGGAAAATGCCGCTTAAAGCCACCATAAGGGAAATCCAGGGTAACGGGTGTGCAAATACACCAAAAATGCCATGTACCCAACCATATCCTTCGCCTTCTCCCATATACTCATTAAAACGGCCAGTGGCATTGAACCAGCCGGAGCATACTGCAAGTATTCCCAGCAACAGCATGGGGCCAAGCATTGTCCAGGGCGACTCGTGAAGGGTTGGGCCATGTCCGGAGTGGGAATGCTGGTCGTGGTGAGAGGTGGATTTATGGGAATCAACGCCGTGTCCTGCCGACCCGTTAGAATCAGCACTCTGGGAGGTAGCGCCCTGGGCAGTAGAAGCATGAGAAGGGGCACTCTGGGTGGTGGTGCTATGGCCACCGGAGCTATGAGAAGTAGCATTCTGTGTGGCACCGCCCCGATACTCCCCACAGAAGGTCAGGAACACCGCCCGGAACATATAGAAGGCGGTCATAAATACGGTGATCATGGCTAGGAAGAAAAGCACCCGTTCACCGCCGCTGAGGCCATGCCACGAAAGGTCTATTATCTCATCCTTACTCCAGAAGCCGGCCAGTGGCCAGATGCCAGCGAGGCTGAGTGAAGCGATGACGAAGAGGACGAAGGTCCAGGGCATGTATTTTCTCAAGCCGCCCATCTGCCGCATATCGAAAGTGCCGGTGGTGTGACTGATGCTGCCTGCCCCCAAAAAGAGGAGAGCCTTAAAGAAGGCGTGGTTGAACAAGTGGAAGATTCCAATGACGATCGCCACCTTATAAGGATCAACATACCCTTCGTCTATCTGATGCTCTAGCAGAAGACCTCCGGCACCCAGTGCCAGCATCATATAGCCAAGCTGGCTGATGGTGGAATAAGCCAGCACACGTTTAATGTCATTGGCCACTAGTCCCATGCTGGCGGCGAAGATGGCGGTAAAGGCACCGATAGTAGCCACCATCATAAGGGCCTCATGTGAGGCGGCGAACAAGGGGAAGGTACGGGCTACTAAGAATACACCTGCGGCTACCATGGTGGCGGCATGGATCAGAGCGCTAACTGGAGTGGGGCCTTCCATGGCATCGGGCAGCCAGGTGTGTAGAGGGAACTGGGCTGATTTGCCCATCGCACCGGCGAAGATGCCCACAGCCGCCCAGGTGACTGCCATACCGGAAAGTGCGGCAGTCCCCGCCAGGCCATGTAGCTCGACGATGTTGAAGGTGCCTGTCTTAAAGTACAGGAACAGGACAGCCGACAGGAAGCCGAAGTCGCCCAGGCGAGTGACGATAAAGGCTTTCTTGGCGGCGTTGGCAGCCGATGGTTTGTGGAACCAGAAGCCGATGAGCAAATAGGAGCACAGCCCCACGCCCTCCCAGAAGACATACATGAAGAGGAGGTTGTCAGCCATCACCAGCCCCAGCATTGAGGCGGTGAACAGGGACATGCTGGCGTAGTAGCGGGAGTAGCCGGTGTCGCCGTGCATGTAGGCCTGGGAGTAAATCTGCACCATGAGGCTGACAACGGTAACCACGATAAGCATCACTGCTGCCAGCGGGTCTACCCATAGGCCCAGGTTAATATGGAAGCTACCGATAGTGGCCCAATCTCGGCTTGTGGTCAGCTCATGAAGAGAGTTGTTGTTAACGCTAACCAGTGCCCAGATGGAGAGTATGAGTGAGGTGCCTATAGCGGCGATGGCTAGATAGCCAGCAAAGCGGCGTTGTTTCTCATCCTTATTGAAGAATGGCCTGATGATGAAGGCGATTATGCCAAAGGAAAATATAGGCGTCAGTAATATGTACCAGAGCAGTCCTTCCGGCATTTACATCTTCCTCATAATTTCAGCCACCACGTGATCTTTCTCCTTAGGTATTAGAATACTATAGGTGGCGAATTCTCCCTGGCCAGGGCTTTTAGGGTCAGGCAGGATGCGGCAGGGGACACCTTCGCCCTCAAAGAACTCCTTCCACATCTCAGCCACCATTAAATTGGAAGCCCGTTTTACCTCAGTCCACATGAGATTACCACTTCATCAAATCAATTTTATCTACATCTACTGTCTTGCGGCTGCGATAAAGAACAATAATAATTGCCAACCCCACGGCCACCTCGGCGGCAGCTACCGTCATAACGAATATGGCGAAGACCTGGCCAGTAAGCATCCCAGCCCCTGCGACTGTGTAGTGATTGAAAGCTACCAGTAAAATATTCACCGCATTGAGCATCAACTCAATGCACATCAGGATGGCCACGGCGTTGCGTTTGACCAGGACTCCGTAGAGCCCGATGCAGAAGAGGATGGCTGCTAGCACCAGAAAGTGGTTGATTCCCAGAGTCATATCGCTTTTCTCATTCGTCCCTCACCAGGGAGATTGCCCCTATCAGAGCTGCCAGCAACACGAGTGAGGCTATCTCAAAAGGCAACACAAACCCTTCATCCAGACTGAACAACTGGGTGGCCAGTTCAGAGGTCGTCGCCTCTGTTGGGCCGTCTTTACCTACGGGCCAGGCGGTATTTAACACCACCACGATGATAATGGCCAAGAGCAAGCCTCCTATCAGGAAAGCGGGCCCTCGCCAGCGGGTCGTCTCACCGCCCCATCGTATATCGCGGGTGAGCATGATGCCGAAGATAAGGAGCACACCGATAGCGCCTACATAAATCAGTACCTGCGCGGCCGCCAGAAAGTCGGCGCTGAGAATGACGTAGATACCGGCTATGGTGAAGAAACAGAGCACCAGGAACAGGGCAGACCTGAAGATGTTTCGCGAAAGCACCACCATTAGGGCTGCGCCCACGATCACCGTCGCCAGTATCCAAAAGGCTATAAACGATCCCATATTCTCTCTATTTCCGGTAAACGAGTAGGGTTTGCTCTGGTAGCTGCGCTTCTACCTCTGGGTTGGCATAGCCGCTGGGTTGCCGCTCAGACGAGGGTTTGAGATCCTCCATTGTCAGCACCACCTCTCGGCGCCGATAGCGGGCTCGCTCGTAGCCCCTACCCATGTATAGAGCCTGATAGGGACAAGCCTCAACGCATAGCCCACAGGCCATGCAGCGGCCGGTATCTACCTCAAACTTTAGTACCTTGTAGCGGTCGCCCTCTTGGACGGTGACTATCTCAATGTTACCCTGAGGGCAGGACTTGGCGCAGGTGGCACAGCCAGTGCACTTGTCCTCATACCACACCAGTTCATAGCCGCGAAAGCGGCGTGACACATTGAGCTTCTGCTCCGGGTACTGTGTGGTTATGGGATGCCGGAGCAGGTGCTTAAATGTAAGCGTCATGCCCTTGGCTATGCCACGGCCGTAGTGCTCAAACTTCAACCTGGCCACCCCCTGTCTTGAACAGCAGTTTGGAGCCGACAAGGATGAAGATAGCAGTAAGCCCCAGGTTAAGGAAGACAAAGGGCCAGGGGAACTGTTCCCAGCCCATGTTGTCCTGCCACAGCACTTCGGCTGCTGTGGTGAACAGGTTGAGTAAGGCCAGAGGCAATAGGAATTTCCAGGCAAGACTCATAAGCTGATCCACCCTGATGCGGGGCATTGTGGCTCTGAGCCACAGGAAGACAAGGAAGACCAGGACCATTTTTATGAGGAACCACAGCGCTGGTGGCAAGAAGGGGCCTTTCCAGCCGCTGAGGTAGAGGGTTGTCATTACTGCAGAAGCAACCACCATGTGGCCGTACTCACCAAGATAAAAGAGGGCGAACTTCATGCCGGAGTACTCAATATGGTAGCCGGTTACGATTTCTGACTCGGCCTCCATAAGGTCGAACGGGCTGCGGTTTAGTTCTGAGGCAACACCTGTAAAGAAGATAAGAAAACCCAGGGGCTGAAGCAGGATGAAGGGGACATTCTGTGACCTGACGATGTCCCCCATGGCTAAGGAGCCGGAGATGAGCAGCACGCCAGCAATGGCCAGCAGGACAGGCACCTCGTAGCTAATAAGCTGGGCCACCCCTCGCATGGCAGCGATCAGAGAGTATTTATTGCACGACCCAAAGCCGGCCATGAAAATGGCTATCGCCCCCAGCGAGCTGATGGCTGAAACATAGAGGATGCCGATATTTAGATTGGTGATAAAGGCATTGCCTTGAATTGGTATTACAGCCAGGATCATGATTGCTGAGAAGAAAGCTACCACCGGGGCCAGAAAGTGCACCGGCCTGTCAGCGGCAGTGGGCGTTATATCCTCTTTGGTGAGCACCTTGATGAAATCGGCAAAGGCCTGGAGGATGCCAAAGGGACCGGCTCGGTTGGGGCCGGGGCGGATCTGGAAACGGCCTAACCCTCGCCGCTCCAGGTAGATAAATACAATAATCATTATGAACAGGAAAAGTAGAGCGACAATTATGCCTGCCAGAGCGGGCACCACATAGGCTGCCCAGTGAGGCAAACCAATGTCCGTCAGCCAGCGCTGAAAATCGGCCAGGAGGCCCATTAGCGATCCACCTCGCCCAAAACTATGTCAATGCTCCCAAAGATCACCACAGCGTCAGCTATTTTCCAACCAATTAGCATGTCTCTCAATGCAGTGATATTGGTGAATGATGGGGCGCGTATACGGCATCTATAGGGGGCGATGGAGCCGTCACTCACTAGGTAGAAGCCCAGCTCCCCCTTGGGGGCCTCTATGTGGGCATAGGCCTCACCCACCGGTGGTCTGAGCAGCAGAGGCACTTTAGTGCGTGCCTCACCAGGAGGTAGCTGCTTGATGGCCTGTTCCAGGATACGTACGCTCTGCCGCATCTCCGTTATTCTTACCACGTAGCGGTCATAGACGTCGCTCACCGTGCCAGTGGGTATATCAAACTCAAAACGCTCATATATCGAATAAGGATCAGCTTTGCGCAGGTCCCACTTCACCCCGCTGGCTCGCAGCACCGGGCCGGTTACTGAGCTGCTGATTGCCAGTTCCTGGGGCAGTATGCCCACTCCCTTGGTGCGGGCGAGCAATATCTCGTTTTCTGAGAGGAGTTGCTCATACTCATCTATGTAGTGAGGCATCTCAGCAACGAACTTCTTGACTGCGGGCAGAAACTCCTCCGGGATGTCGTGGCTCAGTCCGCCGATGCGCATGTAATTATAGGTAAGGCGCTGTCCACAGACCATTTCAAAGAGGTCCATGATTTTTTCTCGTTCCCGGAACATATAGAGC
>Ga0315288_10002360_pt1 | contig 24420 bp, 27 predicted proteins | sample YL17G11_20_MG_FD_203454 | JGI IMG/M metagenome (GOLD analysis project Ga0315288, IMG submission 203454) | Sediment microbial communities from Yellowstone Lake, YNP, Wyoming, USA - YL17G11_20 | ecosystem: Environmental > Aquatic > Freshwater > Lake > Sediment | place: USA: Wyoming | collected... | reverse complement strand
ATCATTTTCTGCCATATCAAAGTCTTTTATATAAACGTTAAGACCGCCACCATTATTAAATGGCATAACAATCACAGAGTCGCTATCTCTAACCTTATCGTTTGTAAGATATATATTATCCAGAGTTCCCGAATAATCAGCAAGAACATAACTCTGTGTAATGTTATATGAATAGCAGTTATTGATATAAACATTATAAGAGTCTGAAATAAGAAAATCGTAACCACCCTCACTTATGCTGTTTGAAACTATGTCTCCGCAGTCTATGGTAACATTATGTCTGGAATTTATATAGAAGATATTTCCATTTCCTTTTCCAAGACCTTTTATATTGGTATTGTTAAAACTTATTTTTGTGTTACTGGTTGGCATTATAGTTTCTATATTATTGTAGTTTCCACTACAATACACAACATCCCCGCTTGGTGTTGAATTTGCTGTCGGTGTGACACATGCAATCGCTGTGTATAGTGACAATATTCCTAAAATCAAAAATAATATTATTTTTTTCACTCACAGCACCGCCATGAGCCACATCCCAAGTAACACCAGTGCAATCAGCCCGACAAATGCTATTATATGAATTCCTAATTCCACAATGAAATCCACAACTACACCCGCAATATCCGAACTTGCGTGATACGGAGTATATCCTGTTATTGGCGGTGGGTATGAACAAGTTTGTGGAGTAAACTCTGAATAATCACCTGAATATATCTCGCCACAAGTGTTCAAATCTGTGACTGAGTTGCAGTTTGCGTTGACCATTGGCTCTACACAGGTCTCATATCCGTTGCACGACCAGTTAGAGTCACAAAGCCAAGTTATGTTTGAAAAAGTGTTTCCTGTTCCAAAATCTGTATAGTTGCTTGTAACAATAGAATCTTTAATCAAATTGTTCTCGGTTGCACTTCCAAAGTTGAAAGATGTTGTGTATCCAGATAACATGAAATTTTCTATTGTGGAGTTTGTAACTTTAAAATCTGGTGAAGATATTGTTCTAAATCCATACTGATTAGTTCCAGTCACATTCACTCCGTTGCCGTTGATGTTATATGTAAAATCAGATGGGTCTCCTGTTACATTCTCTGCATAAATTCTGATTCCTTCTGGAAGATATAATGGATTGCAGGAACTATCAAAAACATAGTCAACATTTCCTGTTCCAAAGAGTATCTGTTGCATTGTGTTTCCTATCCCGCCGTTGCAGATATCAACATTTCCATCATACATTCTGAGATTTTGGATATTGTTATTATAAAACACACCATCAGACCCGCCACCTAAAATTGTTTCACCAACAACTATGTTATTATGAACATCTATATTGTCTGTTAGTGCCTCAAAAATAAGACCTGAATCTGCTGAAGAATCAAAATTTGTGTTTGTTATAGTGAGTGTGTCCACTCTATTAAAGTATGAGTTAACCCCACTACATCCACCACCTGAAAAATAACTATTGTTAAGAACAACATTACTTGTCGGTGCATCGCTTCCCAAGTCGTTGCCATCGAAGAGACTGATTCCCGCACCGCAGTCTGTTCCTGTTATATTATCAATAGATAATCCGTCTACACCAAAACCTTCAATAGACTTACCAGTCGAGATTGTTGATATGTCTTTAAGATTAATATTCGTCATAACATTCCCGTTTCTTGTATAAATACCAACAGCACCACCCCAACCATTCCAAAGATTGCAGTTTTCAACACTAACATTATCATGTGTAGAAAACTCATATCCACCCTTTACATCTCCCCAGATTTGTAATGGTAGATATCCACTATTTTCCAAATCGTTTATTGTGACACCATCGCAATTAAAAGACACATTGCTGTATTGGATTGTGATTGATGTGTCATTCATAAAAGTTTCTCCTGCACAAACAAAATCACTTACTTTCCAGTTTCCTTCGTGATATATTCCTAACTTGCTGTATTTGTTGTGAAGACCATCAAGACAAAGAACTGGTCTTTCTTCTGGCGGAAGTGCTAAATATAAATAACCTGTGTTGTTTAAGTAATATTCGTTTCCGTAAGTGCCTGTTGAAGGATAAAGTATTACATTAATATTTTCGTTATTTGAGATATTCAATTCGTTACCTGTATAAAACTTTATCTGACTATTACCAACATTACCGCATGTGCTAAAAGTATTATCAGTAATTTTTCCATACCAGTATTTATTGCTTTCCCAAGATGCAACATTGCTAAATCCAAAATGATTTCTCTCGCAACACATTTCATCTTCACAATCGCTATCTTCAACATCTAAATCTCTGTTTCCACTAAGATTAGTTTCTCCACCAAAAAACCACACACTTCCAGCAATGTCGTTGTTGGTTATCAAAGTGTGATTTCCTGTTCCGTAAATTGTTGGATGACAATCACCAGTCTTGTTGATAATGTTGTTTTCAATCATACCATAGACTGCGTTACCATATCTTATAGGTGACTCGTGATTTAACATATTGAGATTTTTTAAGACAGGACGATTGTATGTTCCACTTACATCAACAGCCGTTGTTCCCAAATTATTGTCGCAATCCTCAAGACCACTTATCATTGAATTAGAATTTCCGTCAATGGTTACATCGTTCCCATCAATCTTAAACATGTGATTTATACCAACACCATTAACTACAAAAGTCCAACTGGTGTTTGTGGTGATGAAAGCGTTGTTCAGATTCATATAAACATTATTTTTCAGAGAAACATTTGCGATGATGTGCGTTCCTGTGATGGTGATGTTTGTAGTGACATCACAATTTATAGTTGGTGTAGTGTTCCAATTACACTCTGCACCTAAAACAGAGAATGAAATAAGTATTGCAAACATCAGCATTATAAAGATTGTTTTTATTTTCACTTTTTACATCCCATCAACATATAATCTTTCTGTGCACTTGATAACCCCGTAGTTTTCTATATCCTGCTTCATATCTTTAACTAAGCCGTTCTTCTTCGGAAATGTTTTGAACTTGATTGGTCTGCCCATTTACTTTCCTATTGATTCGACCTGTTTTTTCAAGACTTTCCCGTAAGCATCATATATTGTTTTGATTATTTCCAAGCCAAACTTTGTCTTCTTGACTCTGATGCTAGGTTTTGTCCTGATAAATCTTTTCTTTGCAAGGACTGGAATAGATAGTTTTAGTTTTTTCATCTTATTTTGAACCCTGTCCTAAATACTGCAAATGGGTCAGCAAATCCAAAAAACTTGTCAAATCCACCCATCTCACTGCCAGTATTATCTCCTGTGCTGAATCTGTTTTTTGAAGGATATACTCCTCTTGATGTCACAACAGGTCGCATCGCATTATATTTTGCGGTCTCTGTCATGTCAATCAAGTGTAGTTGGTTTGCAATGTAATTTTTTGCCTTTTCCCTTCTGAATAACTCAGATTCATATTTATTGTTTTTGCTGAATAAAGGTTTTGGAGTCTGGATTGCGAGTTTTGTCAACTCAGCATCGGTCATCTCGTGCAGTTCCTTTGCTTTTTCCTGTTGCTCTTGAATATACTTTTTTCCTATAGCATATTCTTTTTCTACAAAGTCTTTTGTCTTCGCAAAGCCTTTTTTTGCGATTCCTTCGACTGCATCAAGAGTTTGCCTTATCTTTTCTCTTTGCTTGAGTGCTTCTTCTTCAGATTGAAGATGCTCTTCTTTTACATCAGGCTTTGGCGGTTCGAGTTCCATAACTGGCTCAGGCATTGGTGCTTCAGGCATTTGCTCTTCAAGGGATGGCATCTCTGGTTCTTCAAGAGGCTGATTAGTATAGACTGGCTCTTCTTTTCCAAGAGTCTCTGATATTTTTTCAGCGTTCTTCTTTATTGCCATTACATCTTCTTGTGCTCTTTCTTCCTGTTGCTTCTTATTCTCTTCTATTGCTCTCTGCTTTTCTTGGTTTTGCCTGAACTCTTTTGCTTCATCTTTCAAAGAGTCCCAATGCTCTTTGACCCATTTTTCCTGTCTTGGAAGATGCTCTTTCTCCCACTCGACTGCATACGCTACTCCCTGCTTTGCCTTGTTAAACATTTTGCTGAGTATATTCTTTTTTACAGGGGTTTCTATGCTTCCAAAATCTTTTCGTAAAGGGTTTCCTGCCATCAATGAAAATATATCCGTCCTGTCTTTCATCATGTCAAGATGTGGTGTCTTAGATTTCATTATAGGCGTTGATGCCCTTTTCACGTAAGTGCCGACACCTTTCCTGTTCAATGAATGGATATATGAATCACTTGGTGCTAGATTCTTGTATCCCGCACCCCGTCCTGTTCCGTATCCTCTCCTTGCGTATGCCATTTTTCAATCACTTCCCTGTCCAAAAATTTTTCATATTGAATGACCCTTTAGGTCTTTTTTCAAAACCGAGTGCTTGTTTCACATTCATCTTGAAAGGATTTGCTAATCCAATGAAAGAGAAATCATCTTTTGAAATCCTGAATGGCTTTTTGAATGCAATAAGCAGGTTTCCTTTATTCACATAAACATTTTTTCCCATATTTTTCACCCCGTAAAATTTGGAACTAATCTCCAATTTGAATTTTTCTTTAGTGTCATCTTTTTTTTTCCTTTTGCTGAGAGTCCATATATCTTTGCAGTCTTAACTCTGGCACGTTCAATCTTGTTGACACGTTCCCTTTCTGCCAAGATATCTTCTCTAGGATTCAAAAGTTTTCTGTAAAATGGAACTTTGTATGCTGGTTTCCTTCCTCTTTCTTTTATTAAGTTCCTCGTAATTATGTTACCCGCTAAGATTCCTGCTGGAACGCCGAGAAACCATCCGCCAAGCCCACCTGTCAAGATTCCTGCGGTATATCCAATCCCTGCACCTGCAAGTGTTCCGAACCCTATGGCTTTTTCTCTTTTAGTGTAAGGATAATCACCCTTTTTAGTTTTAAAGATTCTCTGAATATTTTTTCTATTAGTGTCTTGCGGGTCTATGTTCCATCCAAATAATAATTGTGTTTTATATTTTTTTTCTGGTCTGCCCCTGTGCGGTTTGTCTTCGAAACCTATCCTTTGCCAGAATGTCAGTGGCTTTTTGCCTTTTGCCATTAATCTATATGCCGTCTTGTTAAGATAAGGAACGTTCCCTTCCATTCCCCATACTTCGTCATAATCTCCGTCACCAACTTTAACTAAAAAAGAATCGTAATCTTCTGCCTTTTTTCCTAGAGAATCTTTTATTGCCTGAACATCAGTGTCTTGTGTGACTAATTGTAGATAGGGTTTTTTCTTTTCCAGATTTTCTACTGAAGATACATTCCCTTTGGCATCGAGTTTTGTATTTTCAATTATTACTCCATTTACCGATGTATGTTCATCAGCATATTTTTTTGCATCTTGATATGTTGGAAATATATAACCCCATTCTCTTATTTTGTAGTGTAAATCTCTTTCACCCGCATCAGGATTATTCCCTTTTCCTCTTGGAACATAAGTTGGTTCAATATGTAATCCTTTTGCGTCAAGAGTTTTGAATTTTTTGAGAGCATCTCTTTTAGAATAACCACTATACCGCATCTTTTTTCCTTTATCATTTGTCAAAAGTAAATCCCCGCTTGGGAATAGTTTTTCAACATACGTCCTCACTCCCCTCGCTGACATGCTGTGAACGAATGGGTCTTTTGGGATAAGATTCTTGTAGCCTTTACCGAGTCCGAATCCGAGATTCTTCCTATGCGTCATCTTTTTCCACCCTTCGCCCTCAATACCCGTGATGATGCACCGAGCAATGCTAGAGCACCTGCCGTATACACAACTCCTTTTGTGACAAGTTTTGTTTTCTTAGAAGTCTTGTGCCCATATAGTCTGTCAACCCAGTCTTTCTTTCCTTTTGCGTTCATGTAAAGCCAAGCATCTGAAATATATGTCTGTTCGTGTGGGTTCTCTTCCTTGATATCAATAGCCCCTTGCTTGAAATCCTTGACAACTTTTTTGAATTGTGTTTCTTTATTTTTAGGATATGTCATCCCAACATAGCCTAAGAACGCATCTTCTCCCTCAAGAGGATTATGCTCGGTCAGAATCTTGAACCCGTCTGGATTTTTATATTCAAAATGTAAAAATTTATCTTTTTCATCAGTCTTCATCTTTCCGACTAATTCAAATTTATTTTTTGCTAGAAAAGTTTTCCAATCCTCTTTGCTTCTGAAGTCTGTCAGGTCAAATGCCCATTCCCCTTTTGTTTTTTTTCCTGCTTCTGTTATTTTTAGTTCCTTGTCTCTCTCTGCTTTATTGCCTATATGAATATTACCTTTTTTATCTTTATAGGCTTTATATTTATTAGGTCTAATAACAATTCCCTTTGCGTTGATAATCCATCCATTTTCGTCATAATTTTTTAATTGGTCTTCTCCCATGTATGGTTTTTTTGCTTCACCAATACCGAGTTCAACTTGTCTGGGAAGAGTTTTTATATATTGCCATGCTTTTGTGTTTGCTTCAAAATTATTTTTTGCTTTTATAATCATTGAACCATGAATATCAACTTCATAATATTTCACGCCTTTCGCTGAAAGCCTATGGATGTGCGAATCTATTGGAACAATATTATAATACCCCTTCCCCTGACCATAACCGAGTCCTTTCCTGTTCATTGTTTTTCACCTTTTTTATATTGTTAATGAAATTGTCCTTTATACTATGGCAACTTCGACAAATGTAAACATAATCTTTAAGGTTTCTTGTATATTCTTCTGAATCTTTAGCCAATTCCAGCCTTTTAACTTTGTGACAAAATTCACATTCTTTTGGTTTAACTTTTCGGTTTCTGACATATTTGTGCAACGCCATATAACCTGCGTTTTCTTTCCAACCGCCATGTAAGTTTCCTTTGATTTTTGGATTTTCTTTCCCCTTCTTATCTTTGAAATAACATTCTGGACTACAATATTTTCCATTTCCTTTATCTATTCGACTTTGCTTGGTTTTGAATGTTTTGTTGCATATTTTACAATTTTTTAGCATTAATGATAATAATTAATTCTCCTTTTTAAACTCTCCTATTCGGACTTGAAACTGACCTGCTTCAATTATTGCGTATCCTTTCCCAGCCTTGACCTCTTTCAAGAATTGGTTTATTGTCAGTGCGGATTCGCCTTCCTGTCCCATGCCTGAAGAATCTACAAAATAAACCTCACCGAGTTTCCACCCTTTAGGTCTATAGTCTCCAAAATTAGGAATCTGTCTTATTGCATCAAAATCTGTTGATGTGGATGCCACGTATGGCTGTTTGCCACGAGATTTTCTTGCCTGTTCCTGATTCATCCTCTTGATTTCGTCAATGCCATACATGTTGAGTGTGTATGATTTCACTCCTCTTGCACTCATCGAATGAATATGATGGTCTATTGGAACTATGTTTTTGTAACCACAACCTAATCCTTTTCCTAACCCTCGTCTTGTGTTTTTCATTTTACCCTCAATCCTTTCTGAATACTAATAAAAAACTCGTGAAGAATCCGACTATGATGCCGAAAAAACCACCAACCATGCCGAACTTCAGAATCACAGCCATGATTGAGAATATCGAGCCAAAAAAGGCAACTATTGTAGTCAAAGGGTTTGTAAAGTCTATATCTGCCATAGAGTATGCCACCTCATATCCAATTTTAGAGATTGCTTAATTTATAAACCTTTCTTCGACAAATAAAAGATTTTTGCTCAAAATAAATGATAGCGGGGCAAGGTAAGGCTTTGGATAGGCTTATTTTTTTAGAATAAGTCATAACCTTACCCGTCCTTTCCGCCTCAAAAGAACATGAAATATAGCACCATGAACGTCCCCACAAGGATTAAGACATAATATGCCCTGTATGTCTCCTCAAGATTAATATAATATTCATTCTGCGGATTGTAAGCCGTGAGTCTCCTGTTTATGAATTTCAACTCCTGAGACCTGTCCCTCTGCTTCTGCATCATATTATCGTCTGGCATTTACTACCTCTTAGGAATGTCTTGGTCTTGGCAGTCGAGCATGTTCCGTAACTGCTGAAGATTATTTTCAAACTCAGCGTCATTCTTATGCTCATCATAAAATTTCTGGATTGCCTGTCGTTTCTGGTCTTTGCTCATCATCGATGCTATCTTCTTTGCGATTTCTAATTTTGGGTCAATCATTCTACTGCCTCGTATGTTTCATCAAAGATATCTGGTTTACAAGGGTAATATTCTCCCTTAACACCACGTATAATCCAATCATTGACATTTGCTTTATGGTCTCCTTCGAGAGTTTTTATATACAAATCATTTTGATGGATTGCCAATAAATCCCTATTTTCTACTCCACCAACAAATTCTAAAATCTCTTTGAAATTTTTTCCAGTCCATTGAGTTGCCTGAATGACAACTGGTTTTTTCCTGAAGTTTCTTTCCATTTTTATTTTCTCCTTCCACATCTCTGACAAATTCCGCAGAGACATGTTACAGCAAAATTTTCAGGACATTCACACTTCCCTTCTGCTGTTGGTTTACACATTTTTACACGTCTCGGATTGGAATAGTCCATCTGATATATCTTGAATAGTCAAAATGCAACTGAATAAGCCATTGCTTAATATCGTCGAGTTTTGCGTTAATTTCCATTTGTGTAATCATCTCGCCCCTGACTTCAAAGCCTGAAAGTAAATCCATGTTGTTCCACATCCTCAACTCTGCTTCCTGTAATGTCAACGGATTCAAGTCATCTGAAATCCAACTATTAATATCCTTGAGCCTCTTTTCAAGTTGGCGGAAGTTCCCCTCATCTCCCATAATCATCATAAGGCTTTTGAACGCAGTGAATAAGTTTGTGTAATACTGCGACATCATCAACGGATTCATCATCAGGAATCTCTGGCACTGCTTCCAACTTATTTCTGCTGGGGATTAAGAAGGTGGAATCACTTTCACCTTGCATCACCGCCACTGATGAAAAAAACAGGTTTACCGCTAGTAGTAAAACTCTGCTTTATTTCCATTAATGCAGTATATTTATTTTGAATCATTCTTTTGCTTCCTCTTCAAAGACTCTTGCTATCTTCTCAAGGGCATCTGCCATCCGTTCTGTTGATTTTGCTTTTTCTTTTAGCCTTTTTTCTGCGTCAAGTGATGATTTAATCACTATCACAAGAAGCGTTGCCATAAATCCTAATAAAAATATTATACCCAAATCCATTTGTTTCACCTCATTGCTGTGGCGGTGGATTATTCTGCTGTCCACCCATGACAGGAATCTTGAGCAACTTCTGTTCCATTTGACTCTTTCTAAATTCAGCATCGAGTCCTGTCGCCCTGTCCATCAATCCTTTCAAATCTCCTAATGTATCATACATGATTGTCCTGTATGTATCCTGTGCCACTGACATATCTATTGCTTTGAAATCCAACATGCTAGTGTTGAGGAAGTAGTATCCATATTTCATAATAAGAGAAATTCCGTAAACATAAACGTCTGAAACTAAATCAGAATGCTGGTCAGGTTTTAACATCACAATCTTATATTCCTCAAGGAAGTTTGAAGAGTTCCTTTTTCCGATGAACATGTCATATTCCTGATTGTCAAATCCGAGAACTCTCAGATATCCTTTGATTGTCATAAATCTTTTTGCAGAATGATTCTTGTCTCCTGTCAGGATTAAATCTTCCATCATGTCAGAGCCGTTATCAAGTGCTGACCTCATGTATGATTTCCAGTTTTCATACGGCACATCTCTACGATTTTTTTTAAAAAAAAGAAAATATATGATGTAAAATACAAATCCGAAGAATGCAACGACCATCACTGCTGTAAAAAAGAATCTAATGATTCCCCATAATCCCTCAGCACCGCCAAAAACAAAGGCAAGGATAAGTATTATTATTACTAATACTACGACTAAGAAGATTCCTGTCTTACCGCTTTCCCTGTTTGAAAATGCACCTTCTCCTGCCATTGTTTTATTTCACCACAAATAACTGATAGTATGTTATGAAACCGAATATTAGTGCTAGAACGATGAGGATAATGATTGCAATATTTTTCCAGCCAAACTTTTTTTCTAATTTTGGTGGTTGCGGGAAACTGCTTGGAAATGTTGGTTGTGGCATATTTATACTTGTCTGACCCATTGATGGTTGCCCATACATACCTGTCATTTCTTTTTCCCATGCCTGAAGACGTTTCTGGAACTCAACCAACTGGAATCTCGTGAGAGCAAGTTCGTTGCGTTCATTGTTTGCAGACATTATTAGTTTGCTTAGTTCGTCTTTCTTCTCCTGTAAAACCTTCTCATATTTTTTAATGTTTCTTGTTGAAGATATCCTCAAATCAACTACCTTGAATATCGCCAGTGTTATTATTATCAGACCGACAAGACCTATCGCAACACCTTTCATGCTTTCTTTAAGTTGGGATGATACTTGAGCAGTGATATCTGCCTTTGCCTGTTCAACAGATACTTTTAAATTTGCTTCTATCCTATTTGTCTGTGCGTCTATCTTCGCAGAAATCTGAGACGTTTCTTTTTGTGTCAGTCCATCAAGGTATGCTTTATCTGTATCATCAAGTGCAAAACAAAAACAAGATGAAAATATGAATAAAATAAAAAGTAAACTCAAACCCCTAGACAGCCCATCCATGAAAAATCAGAGAGGATACTAATTTATATTGTTTTTTGTTTTTTCCTCTCACATAAACCTAGAAATCATAGAATACCAGATGAATGCAAACCCTATCAGTGCATAACCGCCTATCAACAGAATCCATAATTGCTGGTTGAAAATTTCAATGCTGAAAAAATATAATTGTGGCTGACCTTCTGCCTTGCACTGAATATTCATTATTTCACTTTTATCCTGTGCCCTTTTGACACCACCCAATCCGACAATTTTCTGAAGATATAAGTCACTTACATAATCTGTTGTAATCCCACCTATTAAACTAGGGTCTGTTATTGTAAAATAACATTCTTCTTTACTATAACAATTAGTGTAGTTAAAATAATATGGTATCGGCGGTTCGCATCTCCTTATATAATGCTTTTTCCACTGGTCAAGTAAATCAAAAAAACCTAGTGGTCTTGCCCACCCGTCTGATGTGCAGATTGAATTTTCCGTCCTTAAAACACTTTGTAATGTTGAAAAATTGCCAAAAGTATAAAAGAATCCTGCATAAGAACAATTTGTAGTTAGTGCAGTATATCCTGTAATTTGTTGTGTCCCATTGGTGATTGTTACAAAACATTCGTTTGGGATTCTAAGATATGTTTTATCCCCATTTGGAAATGCGTCATCTGGCAACCTGTAATCAGTAAGTAGAGACCCAGCCGATGTTTGAGAAATTCCCTGTGCAATATTTACGAATACGTTTTGAAAAAGAGAGTTTGGCGGAACTTGATATAATTCAAGAACACCTTTGTTTGATGCACAATCATACCCGAAAATTTGTAATATCTGTGGCATCAAGAATCCTGCCAGTGTTGTTATCAAAAACAGAAAAAGCAAAATCCAAATGGGAGTCGGAACTATTTTTATAACTAATTGAACAATCTCGTTGATTACAGGTATTCCACCTTTTTTGCTCTTTCTTAATTTTTTGAACAATATGAAAATCACCTTTTTCTTGTTGCCAAAATTATCAATGGTGCAAAGATTATTATTGCTATCAGGATTACAAGTGTCCTGAAGATATTGTTTGTTCCTGATTGAAAGATGGAGTTGCCTAAATCATCCAGACAGGCTCTTGGAAGACATAATCCTGATAGTGCAGGATTTGTGCTGTAACCTCTTTCAACACAATTCTGTGTAGAGAATTTTGGCGGATTCTTTGTCCAGTTAATTCCGCAAAACATATCTCCGTTGTAAACATAGTTTGCACCGCTTACATTTGTCGGTGCAGTGCCATTTAGGTTCAATAATCCGCTAGATATGATAAAATTATCTATTGTGAAATTTGTTGCCCCAGCACCTTCCATTGAAAACGACACTGAATTTACTGCATTGGAGTTATCAAAGTTTTCAACTATTGTAGTAACATTCTGTCCTGTTGAATTGTATACTAAGTATGTTATCTTGTTTGATGTGTAGTTTGCAAGTCCGTAGAGTGTATACATCTCTCCATAATTAAAAGATTTTAGATTTGTCACGTAAGGCGTAACTGAATCCAGAGCATAAATGCTTCCCGAATCAAAGTATAGATACACATAAGTGTTATATGTTCCGCCGTTTGTGTTTGAGAGAGTCATGGTTATTCTGTCTGGTGAATTTATGATAAAGTCAAAACTGAAGACAAAAGATGAGTGTTCCCAGTTATTTATCGGAGAGAAATCTCTTTGCAAGAAATCTTCGCTTGGGCTTAAATCATCCAAGACAAGCATGTTGCCTCTTGGAACTCTGTTGAGATATTGCCATGAATTACAAACTATTCCGTTTGCATAATTGAAATTATCGAAGAATGAACAACTGCCTGAGCAAGAAGGTGCTGTGAATCCGTCGCAATTAGTTTCTTCAGTTATATCTCTTATTTGGACTACACCTGTTCCTGATGATGTGATGCTCGGATAATATGTTGTGTCACTTACAAATCCTCTTGCAGTGTATGTTCCTGTTGTTGGATAAGAACATGGGAATATCCATTCTCTACTGCCATTGATTGACCTGTTGACCATCCATGAATATTCTAAGACACCATCATCTTCACAATCAAATGCTGTATATAGGTCTGGCGATAAATCGTCATCTACTGCCAAAACATCCCAGAATACTTGCTGAGAAACATTTGCTGGGTTTGGTGATGCGGTTACTGACGCAATAATAGGTATTGAATTGTTCCCAACTCTTGCCTCGTTTGTAAACATTACTAAGTCATCAAAATAATAATTATTTGAGCCTAAGAAATTCTGGTTTATAGTCCATAATCCTATATGGTCTAATTGGATAAAATCATAATCTGTGATGTTTGTGCATCTGCTAACTATATCTGATTTTGAGATAGAAACTTTGGTTTTTGTATTTGTCTTACAATCGTTTTCTGCACCGACTATATCTGTCAATTCACAGCAGTTTCCTGATGGCACTCCACTTATTGTGCATCTGTCTACTGAAGTATTGTCACGACCCATACTGATTACAATTTTTTTCCCGCCATCATTACCTAACACAAGATAAACGTCTTGTCCGTTAGTCTGGTAAGGCATGTCGCATGTCCAACTTATAGTGTCGTTTTCTGAGAATGTTCTGACTGGAAAATATGCCTGTAAAAGTTTTTGTTTGCTTCCTATATTAAATGTTGTGCTTGTGTATACATCAAGACCTTGAGGAGTCTCGATTTTTGATGTGTCAGATATATTTGACCACTCTATGTAACTCATAAAAGAGTTATCGCTTTTCCAACAATACCAGTCGTTGTCGAGTGATAGTGGTGTTGTGAACTGGTAACACGCTGGGTCGTCTGTGCATGTGGTTGTGCAGTTATCCTTATCGAAAAGGAATCTTGTGTCTCTTGTAAAGGTCTCGTTGAAGAAAACATTGGTTGTCAAATTCAAAGGTGGCGTTACATTAACAGGTGGTGGTGTTATATTAACTGGGATTGCACCTATCTGCACATTGTCTAATTTAAAATATTGGGGATATGGTGCTGTGTGATAAAAACTTTTATAAAATTCTAATTCATCAAATGTGGTGTTTGTCGGTATTGACAATGTTCTTTGAGTCCATTGCCCTGTAGTAAAAGCAGAAAAATCAATACTTTCTTCCCATTGGTCTGCAAGTGTTCCGTTTAAATAAAGGAGAACATATAACCTATTATTAGTCCCGCCTGACTGGGAATTATTCACAATAAAACTCAGAGGAGTGGATTGATTTGTTGTTAATGTTGTGTTGAAATGAACATCAAATAATAGCACTGATTGTTGACCATTTAATTTATAATCATTTTCAACCATTAAAGATTTTGTGCTGTTGTAACCATCTGCTGTTGATATATTTATGAATCTAAACTCGTTTGCTGGATTATAACAACCTGTGCCAATTAGAGGATTACCTGTTGTGCCCGTAGAAGAATAACAACTAGAGGGACTAGGTAATGGTGGAGAAAAACAAGTTGCTGTTGAGGGTGCTATAATCCCAAATGGATATAAACAATTCCCACTTACTGAATCATATAATACCTGCTCTGTTGAGATATTCAAATCTTCAAAGTCTTCATAATAAGTAAATGTTGTTGTCGGTGTAACAGCACCCTCTACTTTTATATTATCAATCATCAGTAACTCTCCACCACTATGATAATCCAAATCGGCACTTTGAGAATAGAATATCTCAATGTTTTTCAATGTCTTTCCTGAAAATCCCAAACCTGCTGAAGCCATATTTGTTGCTGTAAGATTGTATTTTGTCCATGTAGAATCCGTATCATAACCGCAATTAACACCAGTTATGTTTCTCAATGATGGAGATATAAGTGCACTCGGTCTTGAATCAAAATATATTTTTGCCTGTGTATTATCTGTATATGATAATAAAATATAATGTCCGTTTCTCCAATAATTGTATCCACTAGCACCATCACATAACGCATCAAAAGAAACAACACTTGATGATGTGAGTGGTATGTTTGAAACTGATGAATTATACATCACTGCATAAGCAGGAACTCCTGAACAATATTGCCCTCTCATCCATAGACAATATGTTTCACCATCTGAAGGACAACTTGGATATGAAAAATTTGAACTTGTGATTCTTTGTATTTGCACATCATAATATTGTTGTAAGACTTGGGGAGAACGACACGCATAAGGACTATCTTCTGTTCCCTGATATGAATATTTATTAGGACAAGTTTCTGCTGAATCTGGTGGGGAACTTATACATGAATCAGAAAGTGAAGAATGCCCCAAATAATTGTTTGTGAAATTCAAACTTTCAAATGTTTCATGGAATGATGTTGGTGGTTGATAAGTAACGATAAGATTGTCTAAATCGAAATACACACCAGTGTTGACTAATTCTGTCACATTTGCTCTGAATTCCAATCTCCTTATAGATTTGTTGACGAATGATGTTCCGTAAATCAAATCTGATATCCAACTCAATCCCTGAGAATAATCGTGATATCCGCCACCACATTTTGCAACTGAACAATAACTTCCAAATGATGTTTGCTCACTATATACATTTCCGTCTGTTGTATAAACATATAAAACAAGTTTTGCAATACCCAGAGATTTTGAAGTATTATCTATAAAATCGTGGCTAAATCTGTAATTGAAAGTAATCGCATCCGAATCTCCAAAAAATAATGCAGAGGGTAAATCTATTGAATAGAGAATCACATCGTTAGTATAATTTGCAACATTTGTAAATGCAGTATGAAGATATTGTGTCCCATCGTATGATGTGCCCGTTAGAAAGCCCATATCTACATTGTTTTTTGAAGAGTTAGTGTTATCAGTATAAATCATACAGGCTTTTGAATTTATAATCCCATTTGTCACATAAGTTTTGTTCTGAACGGAACAAGAATACTGACTAAAGTTATTTATTGGAAACGGGCTTGGTGAAAAAGAACCAGTATTGAAATTGTCTGTATAGTTGCTGTAAGCCGATGCCATACCGAGTAATGTCAACGCAATCAAAACAAAGACAACAAAGAACGTTTTTTTCATGGTAGCACCCCATCAGTATCTATATCTAATGATGTATTCAAGACTAATGAAAGTAGTGTGAATACAATGATTGCAATAAATATTTCGTTCATCTGAAAACACCTTTCCACCAGAGGAATGCCAGTGCCATGATAATAAATAGTATCAGTGCACCTGTGATTATATATCCCCAGTTTGCCATCATCCATCTTGTTCTGAAAAACACAAATGACATATCTTCATACCCCATGTCAAAAGGCATCTGGCTCACTAACGTCCTTTGCTGTGATGAGCATTCTATTGTTAAAACATATTTATTATCAGGGTGCAGATTTTTCCCAGTGTAATAAAAATTCACGATGTTGTTTGCTGGTGTGAACCATTGTCTTGTATCCGATTCAGGGAAGAAAGATATGAAAGTCTGCGACATCTCCTTATATTGTGGATTGGTCTGGATTATTTCATCTGTCAATCCGTTTTTTATTATGGCAATGCACTTGAACGTCTCATTTGAATAGTTTGTTGGAATACGTGCAATGCAGTATTCCTTCTCATTGACACCCATATTAGGCTGGACTTGACAATCTAAAGAACCTAACTCTTCAGTCAGATTTGCCCAATAACAATTTTGGGTTGTAGTCTCATTGTAAGGTAATGATAAAATATTACAATCAGAAGGAAGATTTGTCACAGAACAGCACGATGCAAAATTATTATCGACCCATGAAAGATTTTGGAAGAAATCTATGCAGTTTGTTTCTGTTGACTCCAACTCTTCATTACAAAAATTACAATAATCTGATGTGCCGTTCCTTATCGGAACATTTGTTGAGTTGCAACTATTCATATCATAATAAGTTACTATATAAGAATCATTTACGAGGCAATTAACTGGGTTTTGAATCCAATAAGGATTACACGCCCAAACAAAATTGACTCCAAACACTATCAACAAAATAAGAAACAGCCCCCATTTTCGTCCCATGTTTAATAATAAGAATCTTTTATTTTTAAATACTTTTCTATTTCGGCTTGATTTCGTTCCAAGATTGTCTAAGAAATCACTTATTTTAACCAGCCTTTGAAGATAAGGAATAGTATAGATAAGACGAGAAGAACGCAAATCCCAAGAGCAATGTATCCTGTGTTGGCTTTCAGCCATTCTGCCCTGAAAAAAACAAAAGACAAATCTTCATAATTCCTTGTCATCGGTTGCTCAGAATATAAAATCCTATTCGCTGAAGAACATTCCACGCCTTGAATATACTCTGTCTCTGGAACAAGATTCTTTGCTGTGTAATAATAATTCACGACAGAACCTAGTGGCTCAAAATAAAGCCTTGATTCCCTGACTGGCAATGTCTGGTTCTCTGGATTGACCTGAACTATCTCACCAGTGTTTTTATTTTTGACATAGGACACACACTTATACGGCTCATTTATAGACATGTATTGCACAGGAATCTCTGCAACGCAATCTTCTTTCTTGAAATCTCCCATGTTTGGATTTATCTGGCATTTCAGTGTAGTCATCTTTGCGTATGTGCTATTGCAAGACTGATATGTTGTCTCATTGAAAGGATATGTGTAGATGTCGCAGTCGCTTGGAATTCCTGTGATATCACAACACGCACCCTTGTTCAAATCTGAATAATCTATTGTCTGGGTGCTGTTTTCTGTGCATATCCCTAGACTCTGGAATAAATCCTGAGAACAATAGTTGCATGACTGGATTGTGCCGTTGTCTGCTGGTAATCCGTTTGGAAAGATGCAGTTATTAGAATCTAAATAATATTTGAAATTATGGTCAGTTATGTCGCATGTAGAATTATAAGCCACCCAGTTTGAGATGCAACATTCCCAGTTAAAGATGTCTGAGTAATTCCAAACGTATTGAAAAAAAGGCGGAGAACGGCAGATATGCTTGTTGTCGAACATCGTGTAATTGCTGAAGATTTTTATGTCATAAAAAGAATATTGCGGACTTTCATTATTCAACAAAGTTTCTTTGAAATAATATGTTCCTGAGCAGTTTTTAGGGAACGCACCTGACGGACAGCCAAAACTAATCTGGACGTTAGGCGAGATAGTTATGTGAGCAGAAACAAAGGCTATCGCTAAGAAAAGTGTAAAAAAAAAAAGAAATGATTTTTTTTCCATGTTATCATCTTAGACGATTTCTCCATGCGTATATCTTGTGACCCATTCCCAAATCGTTGTTCCTATCTGGTTCAGGATATTTGAAGTTACATTCCCTGTGTAAGACCAGACATAGTTTGCAACCTGCGTGTAGTTGGTCATATCTTCTTGTGGCGGATAATAAGTCAATGTTTTATTTGTTGACGACCAGACTTCGTTGGCTATCTGTGTGGTGTTTATTGAGATATTCTGTGTAAGTGTCCTATTTGTCCAATTCCACACTCTCAGATGCGTGTTGTTCACTATATCTGAGACCATATTTAAAGTTAAAATTTGGTTTGCATTTCTTTGGTATTGTTTTATGATTTCATAATCCTGCATTATAATCGGATAAAAATATAAAAATTCAGCGTATGTGCCTTCTATAGTTCCCATCGGCACACTTAGAGTATGATTGCCTGTCTCTACTTCATGTTCAGCATCATAAAAATCCAACCAATATAAATCATCCATTGCCCTGTAACAAAACCTTAAATCGTTGTTTGTTATATTATCAATGCTTGAAGTGATAGGAAATGTGTAAGTGAACGCATTATCTGTCGCCAACTGATTGCAGAAATCTTCTGTATTGTTTCTTACACTATTAATTTTATCTTCCATCTGAAACATGTTCCAATGAATGTAATTTTCCATATATATTAGGATATTACTATCATCCTCATCATCATCAAACGAGATGGGAATATTCATAATACAATTTTTAGACTCCCCTAACCCATAATTTATGTCGTTTGTAATGTCTTCTGTGCTTCCGTTTCCATGATATAAGATAACTTCAAGAACTGCTGTGCAGTCCACATCACTGCTCGTAGTATATACATATTCACCCACGAGTTGCGTATTAAAAGTATTTGTAATTGAAAGATTTTCAATAATATACCCTTCTTGTGAACTGAAATATCCGTCAGGTATGTGGGCTATTGCACAATCACTATCTTGTGTGTCCCCACATAGTGTCTGAACATTGAAAAGTGAGTCAACAATATTTTTTGATACAGACTGGATGACTTGCGAGGTAGTCCTTATTTCTGGATAATAGTATCTCGCCTCAAGAAGATAACTTTCATATAAACCTGTTGTTGTTATGCTTTTGGATACATTATAATAATAATCAAACCAATATAGGTCGTCAATAGTGCGGTAACACGTTAAAAATATAGGTCTATCAGCGTATAATTCAGATATGTTTTGTTCGCCATCAACCTCTATTGGAATATTATATGAAGAGCCACTCGCATCTGCAACTTCCTGACAAAAAGGTTCAATAACTAGCTTGTAATAATTTATAAAATCTTTATCTTTCTGCACTTCCCATTTCATATAATTGTCTTGTGTTATAACCACATGAAATTCTCTATCAGTAGAATTTGAAAAATCAACAGGTATCTCAATGTTGCAGTTTTCCTTATTACCAACCGATAGGATACTATCATTCAGGATGCTTTCACTTGTTGAGTTTGTTTCTTTGATAATATCAATCACGCCTGTGCAATCCTGACCTAATTGCGTTTCGTAGATAAACGTATCATGTATTTCTATCTGATAATTATTTAGGAAAGTTATATTTTCATAAATATATCCCCAAGTATAATTCCAATAGTTTGCGTCATTTCTAAATTCAGCACAACCAGAACTAGAGGAGAATATACCCCCATCTACCCCACATAATGTCTGAACAAAATACTCACCACCTAATATATTTTCTTTTTGTGTGATGTGTAGTTCAGAACTTCCTTTAACATCCTGCCACTCTGGATTGGCTAATTCGTCGCAACCGATATAAAATTGGTCTATCTCTAATTTATCATCTGCTGTATCTGTAAATGATGTGTCTTCTAATCTCACCTTCATACCTTTCACATCAGTATATAATCCTGATGAAGTGATGTTATTTAACGTTATGAAGTTAGATACTGAACTATAAACATTTCCTTCCAATAATTTGTTTGGTAATACTTTCCATGTATTTGAAGTCCAATTAAAAATGCTTATAGTAATATCATCATTGACAACACTATCAAACTTTGCATTTAAAAAAACATTAATCCCTGTAAGTAAAGTTGGATTTACATTTGCACAGGCAGAGAGACTTGCACCCGTCATACTGATATTAACATTTATTTTTCTTGGATTGGGTGCGTTTTCTCTTAACTTCAAATAAACCGAATTAATTGTAGTAGTATCAGTTATTGTTCCACCATCTAATATTCCTCTTGATAATTCGTATGAGGTCATAAACGTTTTGTTTTCTACAGCAGTATAATAACATTCTGCAATTACAGGATAAACTCCTTCCAAGATAGGCGATGGCATATCATAATAATATATCCCATCGTGATTAAATGCAGTCATCTGTGCTTTTTCTAAATATTGTGCGTTTTCAGGAGTATAAATATCAACATAGCATACCCCATTGTTTATATATTCACCAGAAGGGTTGATTAATTGTAACCACACTTTTACATCTTGGTCAGTATAATATTCAGTTCCGAAAACCTGCAATTCGCTTTTAGGTCGGTTCATATATGTAAGGTCAAGCCACATCGTAGATGCACCTGTGTTTGCCTGTGTGACCCTGAGATTTGTAGTATAAGTGCCTGATTTTTTAATTACATTACTGCAATCAAAAGTTATCCTTCCTTGCCCTGAACCTGAATAAGTGGTTGAAACTGAAAAAGAAGGCGTTGCACAAAGAATGCCATTTACAGACATCGTATATGTGACCGAAGGTGTCTGGTAAACATCCATTGAGATAATCGCTGAGATAACAGAAGAAATACCATCAGGCGGATTGATAATTATGACCGAAGAATAGTTTGTATTTTGTGACATTGATGCACGATAATATGGTGATACAAAGATTTTATTAGAAGATTGCTGTGGTTGGACTGCAATGACAGAACTGATTGAAAATAAAAATAATGCTAAAATCAAAAATCTTTTCATTGTTCCCATATTATCCTCACCCTGAATGTTTCATCTATATCTGCGTTTGTAACATAATACTGGACTTTCTCTCCTGCTGGAACTACAACTCCATTATGTTGAACAATCCAGTTTCCTGTATGTTTTGCTCTATCTGTGTCAACAACCTGCCCTGTAATAGTAGAATTAGCAGAGAATTTATATTTATTTGTAATCGTCAGAGGAAAGACAGCCACTTCCAGAATCTCGCTGTTTGCAGAACAACATATCGTTGTAGTTCCTGTTCCGACACCACCAGAGACGGAGAAGGTGACATTTTCTTCAAAGATTCCTGTGATAGTATTTATTGTGTTGTTGAGTTTTGTTTCATTGAAAAAGATTACATTACTTCCATTATTGTAGAGATATCCATCTCCAACATAGAACGATGTGCCATTAGTCCCGTTAACTCCATCTATCCCGTTGATTCCGTTTGTCCCATTCAATCCATCAATCCCATTAGTTCCGTTGAATCCGTTAATACCATTAGTTCCATTCAGTCCATTGATGCCGTTAGTTCCATTTATTCCATCAGTGCCATTAAGTCCGTCTATTCCATCACTTCCGTTGAGACCATCAACACCATTCGTGCCATTGATTCCGTCAATCCCATTGATTCCATTAGTTCCATTGAGACCATTAATGCCGTTTGTCCCGTTAATGCCATCGATTCCGTTAGTTCCGTTGAGTCCGTCTATACCATTAGTTCCATTCAACCCATCAATGCCGTTTGTTCCATTTAATCCATTGATTCCATTAGTTCCATTGATGCCATCAACTCCATTAGTTCCATTCAGACCTGCAACTCCCTGAATTCCTTGAACACCTTGTTTTCCTGTGAGATTTCCTGTTGTAAAATTATATCCATCTGAAAATTGCCATATATATGTTCCGTCAAGATTATCTATTATGTTTACAAAAATAACAGAAGTCCCGTTTTGTCCATCAACACCATTCGTGCCATTAAGTCCGTCAACTCCATTCGTGCCATTTAATCCATCGATGCCGTTTGTCCCGTTAATCCCTGCAATACCTTGAATTCCCTGAATGCCTTGTGCACCTGTTAAATTACCTGTTGTAAAGTTATATCCGTCACTGAAGTGCCAAGTAAATGTCCCGTCAAAATTATCTGTTATGGAAGACATTGTAACAGAAGTTCCATTATTTCCATCTATCCCGTTTGTGCCATTAAGTCCGTCTATTCCATCACTTCCGTTGAGACCATCAACACCATTCGTGCCATTGATTCCGTCAATCCCATTGATTCCATTTGTTCCATTGAGACCATTAATGCCGTTTGTCCCGTTAATGCCATCAATTCCATTAGTTCCGTTGATTCCGTTTGTCCCATTTATTCCAGCAATACCCTGAGTCCCTTGTATTCCTTGTTGACCTGTAAGATTGCCTGTTGTAAAATTATATCCGTCTGAGAACTGCCATGTATATGTTCCATCTAAATTATTTATTATTGAAGTCATTGTTATAGATGTGCCATTAACCCCATTTGTGCCATTCAGACCATCTACTCCATTCGTTCCATTCAGTCCGTCTATGCCATTTATTCCATTTGTGCCGTTAAGACCATCAATCCCGTTGATTCCATCAGTTCCATTTAATCCGTCAATTCCATTAGTTCCATTTATTCCATTGACTCCATCTGTCCCGTTTTGTCCGTCAATTCCGTTGATTCCGTTTGTCCCATTCAATCCATCAATCCCATTAGTCCCGTTGAATCCGTTAATACCATTAGTTCCATTCAGTCCATTGATGCCGTTTGTTCCATTGAGTCCGTCAATCCCATTGATTCCATTTGTTCCATTGAGACCATTAATGCCGTTTGTCCCGTTAATGCCATCGATTCCGTTTGTCCCATTAAGTCCGTCAACTCCATTTGTCCCGTTGACTCCATCTATCCCGTTAGTTCCATTTAAACCATCACTCCCGTTTGTGCCATTAGTTCCTGCAACACCTTGATTCCCTGTCAGATTCCCAGTAGTGAAATTATATCCATCTGAGAACTGCCATGTAAACGTTCCATCAAAATTATCTATAACGTTATTGAGAGTAACTGAAGTGCCGTTGACTCCATTTGTCCCGTTGATGCCGTCAACTCCGTTTGTGCCGTTTTGCCCGTCAATCCCATTGATTCCATTTGTTCCATTTATTCCGTCAGTGCCGTTTGTGATATTCAAAGAAGAAATATATTGGATGACCCACGCTGTGTCATTATACCTCTGGTCTATAATATCCAATTTGCTCAGATTAAGTGCATCTATCTGGCTTTGCAGACTTATCAAAGTAAGATTGATGTTGTCTATGTTTGTATAAAGGTCTCCGCTTATCTGATAAATCAAAGCAGTGTCGTTGTATCTCTGGTCAGTGATATCTAGTTTTGACCAGATTGCATACCAGATTGTCTGGTTTTCCGCAACAAAGATTGGGTCTGTTTCAGACATAATCATCTGAACACATTGTGGACTTCCTGTTGTGAGATTCTGAACCACGTATCCAGCAGGACAATTTCCTATGCCTGATTTTGTGGCGTTCAAAGATGCAATACCTTGCTCAAGATAACTCAGATTCCCAATCGTGATGTATCCGACATCGTTAAGCCAATAAGAAATGTCAGTCGGTTTTCCTGAAATATTATTCCATGTCAAATCTGAAGCAGTCACAAAAAACATGTCGTTATTGTAATCGGAAAGATTGTTGCTCACGTTTGCGAGTGTGATATACCCAACATCGTTCTCCCAATAAGAAATGTAAATAGGCTTCCCTGTGATATTGTTCCAATCAAGGTTAAGTGCGTTTGTCAGAGAAGAAAGATTTAGTGTGATGTTGTATCCCATGCCTGTGAATTGACCTGTTCCTAGAGACCAGTCGACCTTAGAAAGAGGAATGACGTATGTTCCGTCCCATTCGTAGAACCCTTCAGCAGAGACGTTCCCGCCGAAAACACTGCTGTTGTCTGTTATGTGTGTGTATCCATAATATTGTGCAGAAACCGATGTGAGGGCTACCAAAACCAAGAAAAGAATGATATATAGTCTAGTCTGCCAATTATTCCCCACCATTAACATGTAAATATATAAAAAGAGTTAAATATAAAAACATTTCTGTTTGATATCAATGAATTACTCTAGGCTAGGCTTGTATACCGAAAAGAAGAAGAAAGAAAGAATCAATACTAAAGAAAAAAAAGGCATCGACTGGATTAATGTCGGATTGTTTCTTTTATTGCTTATTGTGATATTAATGTTCGTGTTCTTTAAATAAATTAAAAAAAAAGAAAAAGGAGTGATGAGAGAATTTCTCCCACCATGTATTAGCCCTGAAAATCAACCCGTTTTACTTGGTTGATTGTCTGAACCATACATATAAGCCAACTAAGGCTATCAAGCCCACAAAGGCAAGTATCTGAATTCCGAATTCGACTATAAAGTCGATAACTACGGCACTCAAGTCACTTGATGTGTGTGCTGGTGTGTATGATGTCATTTGTTACCACCTCACGTGTTAAAATGAATAGTTTGTTGCTGGTGGCAGGTTTGTTTTATGCAGACCCTTACCCTATCTGCCTATGATTTTACTTCATAGATTGTCTGAACCATACATATAGTCCAACAAGTGCAATCAAGCCAACGAAG
>Ga0315288_10002359_pt1 | contig 24421 bp, 21 predicted proteins | sample YL17G11_20_MG_FD_203454 | JGI IMG/M metagenome (GOLD analysis project Ga0315288, IMG submission 203454) | Sediment microbial communities from Yellowstone Lake, YNP, Wyoming, USA - YL17G11_20 | ecosystem: Environmental > Aquatic > Freshwater > Lake > Sediment | place: USA: Wyoming | collected... | reverse complement strand
GCGTGTTCAGCTATGCGCGCGGTTCGGGAAGCAAGTCCACTCAGGGCCGGGTCACTGTTGGGAATCTCTCCTTCGGGCTCTATTACATTGTGCGGTGCACAGGCTTGATGCTGGCGGTGCGTCCGCGGGCCATGTACTTGAGCATACCTAAGAACTTCGCTGCTTTCGCGCGCATGATCCCGGTGATCCTTTTCGCCTCGCTGATGCGCATTCGGGTGTGCGGCGAGCTGGCAGGGGCCAGATTCCTCTTCCTCGATCGCGGCTGGCAGAGAGCTGTCGGTCTGTTCGTGCTGCGCCGACTGCACAGTATTCGCTTTCTGGGCGACCACATCAGGGCGGCACACGTGCAGTATGGCTTTCGCAATCCGGTCGTAATCGCAAATGGGATCCGGATCCCGCACGATCGGACCCGCGCGCCGCTTCCGGCCGCCGGGAGGATTGCTCTACTCTATGTTGGGGCGCTAAACCACTCCAAAGGCGTGGGACGGGTGATCGAGGCCGTGAAGTTGTGCCGGGACCATGGCCTCGATGTCGTTTGCACTTTGCTGGGCGAGTGGAGCGATCCCTTGCTACAAGAGGATGTGGAACGTTTCATCACGCAGCAGCGATTGCAGGACCGTGTTCGTTTCATCGGCCTGATCAAGGGTGAACAGAAGTGGGCTTACTACCGCGAAGCAGCGATACTGGTTCATCCGACCGAATGGGATGGCCAGCCCTTGACCATCCTGGAAGCATTAGGGATGGGGCTGGCGGTGATCAGCACGCCGGTCGGCGCCATTCCCGACACCGTGGTCCACGGCAAGAACGGAATCCTGCTGGCGGAGAACACGCCGCAGAAGCTGTTTGAGGCGGTCAAGGAACTCTACGCGGATCGAACTCGCCTTGCAGAAATGATGGTGCACAATCAGTCGGATTTCGATCGGCGGTTCACTGTCGAGATGTTGCTCGCGAACTTCGAGAACTGGTTGACGTCCGCCTAGGTCGCGACCAATCCCACCGCCGAATCGTGCCGCAGGTTCAGGATGAGTTGGCTCGTGAACGATCCGGATAACCGGTGAAAGAGCCTTTAACTAGATGTCGAATTGTGCGATCTTACTAGGGTCGTGTCGGCGCGCGTGCAGGCTCACGCGTTGGCGGCGACTCAGACCACTGCCTGGAGGAATGTGACGTGCGAATCCTGGCCCTGAGTTACAGCAACGGTGAGGTCTCTTTGCTCGAGGCGCCGCCTCCAGCCATGGCGCCCGGGTGCATCCGCGTGCGGACATTGCATTCAGCGGTCAGCCCTGGCACCGAAGGCAATAAGATTCGCACGGGGCGACAGAGCCTGCTGGGCAAGGCCCGTTCGCGCCCCGATCAGGTCAGGCAGGTGCTGGACATGGTCCGGCAGACCGGGCTGAAGAGCACGTTGCAAAAGGTGCGGGCGAAGCTCGAGGGGGCGCAGTCGCTCGGCTACAGCCTGTGCGGCCAGGTCATCGAGACCGCACCCGACGTGAAGGCCTTCCGTCCAGGCGAACTGGTCGCATGCGCGGGCGGTTATGCCAACCACGCCGACGAGGTCGTGGTGCCAGTGAACTTGGTCGCGAAAGTGCCCGACGGGGTGCCGCCCGACGCGGCGGCCATGGCCACCTTGGGGGCGATTGCGCTACAGGGACAGCGGCTGGCCGACCCGACACTCGGCGAGCAGGCAGTGGTCATCGGCTTGGGTTTGGTGGGGCTGCTCGCCGCCCAGTTGCTCAAGGCCGCCGGTTGCCGGGTGTTGGGGGTGGATATTGCCGAAGCAGCCGTGTCGCTGGCCCGCGCCAGCGGAAGCGTCGATATGGCGCTCAATCCCGGCGCCGAAAACCTGGAGGCCGCAGTCCAGGAGTTCACGAACGGCCACGGCGCCGACTTGGTGCTGATCTGCGCGGCTACTAGCAGCAACGAGCCCGTGATCCAGGCTGGCCGCATCTGCCGCAAGCGCGGCCGCGTCGTGGTGGTCGGTGCTGTGGGCATGGACCTCCCCCGCGAGGACTATTACAAAAAGGAAATCGCCTTCTCGGTCTCTTGCTCCTATGGGCCTGGCCGGTACGACCCCTCCTACGAGGAAGGGGGCTGCGACTATCCCCTCGGCTTCGTGCGCTGGACCGAGCAGCGCAACCTCGAGGCCGTTCTGGCCATGATGGCTGCCGGCAAGTGCCGTCCCTTGGCGTTGGTGACGCGTCGCTTCCCCTTTGCCGAGGCGCCGAAAGCCTATGCAATGTTTGGCGAGCGCGATCAGACCTACGGTGGAATTCTGCTGGACTACTCCGCCGGGACGGCGGCGATGCGCGGCACCGAAGTCGTCTGCGGCGGCGCTCCCGCCGGCTCGGGCGAGTTGGGCGTGGGGTTCATCGGTTGCGGCTCCTACGCACAATCGTTTCTGTTGCCGCCCTTCCGCAAGGCACCGCGCGTGCAACTGACCGCCATCCACACGCGCACCGGGTTGAGCGCCGTCGATGTGGGCAGGCGCGCGGGATTCCAGCGCGCGGTGGATTCGCCCGCTGCCGTGCTCGAGGACCGGGGCACCGGCGCTGTGGTGATCGCCACGCGCCATGACCAGCATGGTCCGCTGACGGTGGCCGCGCTTGCGGCCGGCAAGCACGTCTTCGTCGAGAAACCGCTCTGTTTGACTCACGAGGAGCTGCGCGCCGTCGCTCGTACTTTGCGTGATCTGGCCGCGGCTGGCGGCGGCACGCCGATCCTGCAGGTCGGCTTCAACCGCCGCTTCAGCAAGGCGGCCCGCCTGGCCCGCCGGCACCTCGGCGACGCGGGCGGACCGTTGACCATGGCCTACCGCGTTAACGCCGGGCCGATCCCTCGCGAGCACTGGATCCAAGACCCGCAACAGGGCGGCGGCCGCATACTGGGCGAGGTCTGCCATTTTGTGGACCTGATGCAGTGCGTGTGCGGCGCCGACCCGACCGAGGTGCATGCAGTGCATGTCAGCGGGGGGCCTGACATGCTTCCTGAGGACAACGTGATCCTGACCCTGCGATTCGGCGACGGCTCGGTTGGCACCATCCTTTATTGCGCCCACGGCGGCAAGGCGATGCCGAAAGAAGAGCTGCAAATCATGGGGCGCGGGCGGAGCGCGGTCATCGACAATTTCGCAGCCGTCCGGCTCTACGGCGGCGGACGCACGGTGAAGCGGTGTAGCGGCAAGGGTCAGGACGAGGAGGTGGCGGCCTTCCTGGCGGCGGTACGCGGCGGCGAACCGGCGATCGCGGCGACCAGTCAGCTCGCGGCAACGCTGGCCACGCTGATGGCACTCGAAAGCTTGCGCACCGGACAGCCGCAATCGATCGACACCCGTGCGCTCCTGGACGACCAATAAACGACCGCACCAGCGACGCCAGGCTGGACCTCGATGTGGTGGCTACGACCGTCTCGGTGCAGTGCGCGGATAACGGTTTTCGCGGCATCGACTCCTACGACGGCCCGAAGACCCGCCTCTTGAAATCGCTGCTGGCCCATTCACGCTGGGTGCACTGTAAGGCTTTTGCGCCTCCCATTCTGTTATGACTTGAGTGAGGAAGAGCATCGACGAGTGTCGGCAGTCGTCGGTATCGCTGGGGCTAGTCGGCGAAGCGTTGCAGGACTCCAGAGTCGCCAATCACCCAGGTGAATGCCTTCAGGTCACTATCTTCCCTGCCAGAGGATCCTCTCGCTCTTGCCGACGTGCACGGCAAAAAGGATCGCGAGGTGGTTCATTCCTCCGGTGTATGCGGTCGCCTTCAAGGAGCTTGCCGTCGGGCTTGCGAGGAATATTACTGCGCTGTTCCCGCCGATATTGTCTTTCTATACTTTTCGAATATCGATTTCAAACCACAAAGATATACCAGTATGTTTATGAAAAGGAACGGCAGTATCACTCGCCCTACTACATAGAAGCACCCGAACGTAATCAGAAAGTGGACATAAATCGAGGCCGATACCCAAAATATCAAATCGAAGTTCCGGTAGAGATAGTTCATCCCCACGAACCATAACAGTAAAGCCACTATGCCGATGGGCAACAGTATGCCGAATAGGGAAGACGGCACGAAGTCGCCCCCCCTGTAGAGGAATGGTGAAATCATAATCACCATCCGGTAGAATATGTTGCGAACGAACAGATGGGGATAGTTCTTCAGAAAGCGTGACGCCTCTTTCTTTAACGTCAGTTCGTAGGGAGAGTCCGGCGTCCTGTACATTTCACTCAGAGATTCTCCTTCGAGTTCTGGATTCAGCCTTTGTCCCAGGCGCCAGACTTCATCATCACTGGATTTTATTCCGTAAGGGTTGGAGAACTGGGCGACGCCGCTGAAGAACGAATGCCAGAAGGTCGAACGAGTGGGTCTCATGCTTCCCGTGTAGGAATAACGTAATAAGCTGAGTGAAGAAATGAGCAAGAGTACCGGTAGGATGTATAGCAAGGTGTTCTTGAGAATCGCCGAATTAGACCTACGTTGCTTTGATTTCTGGTATATCACGATCAGAACCACGAGCAAAAACGGCAGGAATGATGTTATCTCACGGAACCATGCCGTGATGCCGGCCAGGAAGCCGGTGAGCAGAAAGATGCGGGGGCTGTTCTTCGATATGGCGCAGTATAACCCTATGAACGATACCAGAACCGAGAATTGAGGCCAGAAATCATATCCCACCATAAGAGTTCTCCTAATAACCGGCAGGTTGAACACCATTATGGTAGCCGCCATCAGGGATATCGATTTGCCGGTGGCATGGAATACAGCGTACAAAAGCGAAATCAAAATCGAATCGAGGATTACCTGGAGAATTATGTATGGTGCGAAATTATGGATCGGGACAATCTTCCACAAGGCTGCCATCAGAATAGCAGGGCCGGGCAGGAATTCCGTAAAGACCACTCGGTCATTCCTTGAGTAGAATTCCAGATAATCGCCACTGAAATTGTCGGCCAGCCGTTCGATGCGTTCTCTCTCCAGTGGATGGATGGTCAGCCCCTGTCCCCGGGAGAGTCCGATAGCAGCCGAACCGTAATCGAGGGCGGAGCCGTGCCTCAAATCACCCCAAGTCGTGAAGAACAATCCCAGCCGGACTAATAGGGACGCCAGTAGAAGCACGAGTAGAAGAAACCTCTTATCCATTGGACGCATACCCGGTCACTTCAGATTTATCAGTACGATTCCCGCAAGGCAGAGCAAGATGCCTATGACCTGAATCAGGGAAAATGATTCCTTGATAACCAAATAGCTTCCCAGACCCGACACAATGAAGAAGAACGACATTGCTATGGGGAAAGCCACATTCAGTTTGAATCTCGAAAGAATGAGCATCCATAACAGGAAACCGGCGGCGTAGAGAAGAAACCCGACAAGGAATTTGATCTGGAGCAACGCTTCTATGAGGGACAAGGATCGAGCGGCTCTATCATTCAGCGCTATCTTGAGGATCACAAGCCCCGAACCGCTGCACAAGGCATATCCGATGAATAGCAGCACATCCAGCAACTTCTGCATGGCTTCATACCTACTTCAGACGGCCGTACGGTTGTAATTATTCGCCAACCCGATCGCTGATGATGTAACTCTTTCTGTTCTTGCTCTCTATAAAGTGTCTGCCAAGGTATTCGCCGAGTATTCCTGTGCAGATCAACTGGATGCCGCCAATGAAGAGAACGGATATTAGCAGTGAGGTCCAGCCGGGCAGGGTGATCTCGAGGATAAAGTGAGCTACCAGGGCGTACACTATGTAGACAAACGCCAGAAGTGAGATGAGGCACCCGAATACGATCGCGATACGTAGAGGCTTGATGGAGAACGATACTACTCCATCGAGTGCGAATCTCATCATTCTCCATATGGAGTATTTTGTTTTGCCTGAAAATCTCTTCGAAGCACGATATTCAATGTACTTCTTGTTGAAACCGATCCATGAAATAATCGAGCGAATAAAGAGGTGACTTTCATTCATCTGTTTGATCTCATCGACGACCGCTCTGTCCAGGAGTCGGAAATCAGAGGCGCCGGGCACTATGTCGAAATCCGAAATTGAATTTAGAATGAAATAATAGAGACGCGAAGTCAGTTCTTTGAAAGGTCCCGCATCTTCGGTTCCCTTGTGAAGCGCCTGTACTATCTGGTGGCCGTTCTTCCATTCCTCCAGAAACGTATGTATCATTTCCGGTGGATGTTGCAGGTCGCCATCCATAGAGATCACTGCGTCTCCTCGGGAAAGATCCAGGCCGGCCTTCAGAGCGTTTTGATGGCCGAAATTCCTTGAAAAGCGGAAGCCCCTTAACTTCGCGTCTTTTTGGCTGAGTGCTATGATGACGTCCCATGATCCATCAGTGCTGCCATCATCCACGAATATGATCTCATGATCGGGGTAGCTTGTTTTGCTCAGTTCATTCTTCAGTTGCGCATACAATTCCCCGATATTTCCCTCTTCGTTATACGAGGGGATTACGATTGAGACTTTGACTTTTTCCATTGAGGTACCTTTTGAGAGCTTTGGTTAGTCTGAATTCGCAATCGAGAACCGCCGCCGCAACTTGAGTTCCAGCGGCCAGTTGATCGGCGGCTCAGTCACGTGCCAGCTTGTCGTACAATTTAGCATGCTCCCTCGTCATTCTGTCGATATCAAATTCCGTCTGAATTCTCTTTTTTGCCATGATTCCCATATTCTTCCGCAGTTCGTCGTCGTTCAACAGATCCTCGATTGTTTCAGCAAGTCGTTCTGGGGATTTCTGGGGGACAAGAAAGCCCGTCTCGCCGTCGATGACGAGCTCCCGCGTGGCGCCGCCGTCGGTCGCGATCACGGGCTTGCCGGCTGCCATGTATTCCATGATCGAATTGGAGATACCTTCTCCGTGCCGTTCCAGATCCGTTAGCAGGATGCCGATATCGAATGTATTGATAATCGATTCGACATCCGACCTCTTTCCAGTGAAGATGATCCGGTTGCCGCCCTGTGCTAGCTCCCTGATCCTCTTCAGATCGGGTCCGCCCCCCACGCAGACGAAGGTGACATCGTCTCTCTCCTGGAGAATTTTCTGTGCCGCGCGCACCAGCGATTCGTAGTCCTTGTGGTACCTGAAGCCCGCCACCATGCCTGCGACGTATTCGGTTTCTATGCCGAGCTCAGCTCTGACCGCATTTCGCTCTTTTAGATCCTTCATTCGGTCGAAGTCGAATCCGTTGTGGACCACGCTGCGCTTCCTCTGCGGAACATTGTACGCCTCGAGGCCTGCGCAGGAGTTCGACTGGATGATATCCGAGAGGGGAAAGGTGAGCATCGACCCGATGCGCTGCCTCGCGGTCAGCCTGGCGGGCGCATCGGCGATCATCGCATTGATGAGCTTGATCCTCAGCATCTTCGCCACCGGCCCCGCGTATACGGCGGACATGGAGCCCCAGGCGTGTACGATATCGGGCTTCCATCTTCGGCAGATGGAGAATAGGCGGAAGAAGATGAAAGGGTCTTTCTTTACCTTTCTCTCGAGCTTGACGACCTCGGTGTCGAGTTCGTATATCTCCTCGTAATGCACGATGTCCGTGAGCAAAACGACCATCGTTGAGAAGCGCTCGGGATTCAGGCCCTTGATCAACTGGACGAAGCGCCTCTCGGCTCCCCCCGGTCCCAGCGCGTCTATGATGTATAGGATCTTCATGTGTTCCAAGGTGGCGATGCACCTACCGCACCGCCGGTCGACCACCTTCCCCGCGAAGCCTCCATTCTGCGACCTCCGCGCCCGTCGATCCACCGAAATATCCCCCTCACCGGCTCTGTCGGTTCATTCCGAGCTATCGCCGCTTCGAAAACATCCGAAGGAGCGACCTTCCGCCCCTTCCGACGAACGACACGTGCGCCGGAAAGACGCCCTCGCTCACCGACCGCACGTCCTCGATCGAGTAGAACGCCCGCGGGGCGTGCTTGTCCACGATCTCGATGAACTTCGCGATGTCCTGGCGTTTGATCACGCTAAAGAGAAGGTGGACGCGGCCCTCCGCCCCCTCGGCGTCGATGCTGGTTACGCCGTAATCCGCTTCACGGAGCGTCTCGATGAGCTCCCGCGCGTCCTGACGGGTGATGACGCGGATGATCCGGCTCCCGATGGCCATCCGTTCTTCGACCCAAAGACCGACGAACGTCCCCGCGGCGAATCCGCCCGCATAGCTCACGTAGAAAACGGCGTTGGTGAGGTTCTGCATGATCTGCCGGAGCGCGATGAGCCAGATCAACACCTCGAAGAACCCGACGAGGGGGGCGAGGAATCGGTGCCCCCGGGCGATGAAAGCGATCCGCATCGTCCCCAGCGTCACGTCGCAGATTCTCGCGAGGAAAATCAGCGCGCTGAGAATCGCCACATGTAAGACCTCATCGAACATCATGCCGAGAGTCTCCTTTGCTTGGATATCGTGCCGGGTGGCTGAGACCGGACCTCAGGCAAGATCGAAACCGAGCCCGGGTCTGTTGGTGGGGTAGAGAACGCCGTTTCGTATGATCACCGCTCCATCGGACGGGTCGCCCTCGAGTCCGATGTGGCCGTCGAGATCGCAGTAGGCCACGTTCGGCCAGGCCAGAGCGGCGTGGAGCCCCGCGGCGATCGAGAGCGCGGCCTCGTCCATACATCCGATCATGACCTCGACGCCCGCCGACCTCGCCGCCGCGTTGATCAGAAGAGTTTCGTAGATCCCACCCACCTTCATGAGCTTCACGTTCACCATGTCGGCGAGGTTGCGCTTGGCGAGGCGATACGCATCCCGAAGGCTCATCAGGCTTTCATCGGCCATCACGGGAAGCGAGACCCCCTGGGTCACCCGGCCCAAAAGATCGGGTTGCCCCTTGAGCGTCGGTTGCTCGAAGATCTCCAACCGGGTGCCGCGGACACCTTCGACGAACTTCAAAGACTGCTCGACGGTGTAACCCTGATTGGCGTCGAACCGAAGCTCGATCCCCGGTCCGAGCGCCTCGCGGACACAGCGGATCCGCTCGATGTCGGTATCGACATCGTGGCCACCCTTGATCTTGAGGGCGGTGAAACCCCTGGAGATCCATTCCCGCGCCTTCGCCACGGTTTCGTCGGGGGGAAGGATGCCGATGGTGACGCTCGTCTTGAAGCACGTGCGATAGCCGCCGAGGATTTTCCACAGTGGGAGGCGGCAGACTTTGCCGAGGATGTCGTGGGCGGCCATGTCGACCAGCGCGACGGCCGACGGCTGTTCCTTGAGGACGTCCTTCAACCGCTCGACGATCCGCGCGATTCTCAAAGGGTCGGCCCCCTTAAGCTCGGTCTCGGCGACGTCGGCGATCGCCTTGAGAACGCTCGCCGGAGTCTCCCCCGTGATCTTCTCGTCCGGAGCGGCGCATCCGTACCCGATGATCCCCTGGTTGGTCTCGACGCGAAGGAATATGTTCGTCGTCGACTCGACCGTCTCGTAGGCGATCGTGTACGGTTCGGCGAGCTTCATCGTCACCGGCCAGGCTTCGACGCGTATGATCTTCATGGCAAGGACACCGTTCTCATCAATACCGCTTTTGGAAAATCTCGTCCAGTGTGAGCTGCTTCAAGTCCTCGACGAACGCGACCAGATGCCCGATCATGATTTCCCACATCTTCTGACCCTTTTCAGCGGACGCCTTGGTCGGGTCGCCGACGACCCCGCTTTTCGAAATCTTCTTGGTGTACGCGTACCAGGAGATCTGGCGTTTCGAGGTGAAATCGAGGTACCGGCTCGAGAACTGGGGGATGAGCGGTTCCGCCTTGTCCATTTTCACCAGTTCGGGGCGAGTGGCGAGGCTCGTGCTCGTCTCGATCTCTCCGGCGTGGGCGTCGTTCGGCGTATCGACCATCGAGTAGATGTCCACGTCGCTCGTCTCGCCGGTGTCGACGCAAACGAAGATGTGGGCGTCGCGGCTGATCTCCTGGGCGGCGAAGTGGAGCGCGGGGTCGTTGCCGCCGTGGCCGTTGATGATGACGAGCTTGGTGATCCCGTGGCGCGCGGCGCTCATTCCGATCTCGTAGACCATGTTGGCGAGAGTCCGGTTGCGTATGCTGATCGTCCCCGCGAAGTCGTCGTGGTGGTAGGACACCCCGTACGGAATGAGAGGAAACACGATGGGCCTGGGGTCGCTGCACCGCGCGGCGACTTCGCCGGCGAGATGCTCCGCGTCGTAGGAATCCGTGTCGAGGGGAAGATGGGGTCCGTGCTGCTCGGTCGCCCCGACTGGGAGCAGAGCGATGTCGACTTCCCTGAAGCGTCTCTTCGCGTCGGGCCACGTCATCTCCGCGAGGAGAAAGGGTGTCTTCGGGGTGGGCCCCGTCTGCGACGGACTCGTCTCGGGTTTCGTCCTTTCGAAGAGATAAGGGCTGTGGATCTCGGGGTCGGCGAACGGGTCGATATCGACCCATACCTTTCCCGATCGCCGGGCGGCCCCGCCGGCGTGCTCGAGAAAGATCTTGTAGAGCGGCTCGCGGAGCTCGCGGGGGATATTGTCCATCGGCGAGCGTTCCTGCTCGAAACGGACTTTCGCGATTTCCGGTCGTTCTCTCGCCGCGCTCTTCCGGCTCTCCGGGATCTGGAGGATCCCCTTTTGTTGGAGCGCCCAGAGGAGGTGTTCTCTCGCCGCGCGTTCCTGGTGGAGGCTCCCGGCGGTCAACGCCTCGAGACACCCCTTGATCTGATCCGGTGTGTACCCGCAAACGGTCGGGTCGCCTCCGTTGGCGAGCACCATCCCGACGATTCTCCGGCACTTCTCGCACTTGCCGCACGGGCGCACGCGGGAACCGACCGTGTGGGCGGCGTGGCACGACACCTGGTGCTCGAACAGGTGCGGGTATCGGTTGACGAGGATCCCCTGGATGAGGAATTCGGAGAGCGGTCTCAGGATGGAGAACTGGCTCAACCGCCACCGTTTGTTGGCGAAATAGCGGCTCATCGCGTTGTCGAAGTAACGGCTCTGGTCGTAGAGCCCGTCGTAGTGGAGTATCCCTCGGAAGCTCAAACGGTAGGTCGTGTCGTATTCGTCGCCCAGAACGAGGCGGCCGACCCCCCTTTTGCGAAGCAGGGGAAGCGCGCCAAAAAGGAAAAGCGCCACCGTCCACAGGCGGATCGGGTACTCGTCGGAACGGACACTGGTGAAGTCGGGCCGGATAAAGGGCATGTGCCGCAACATCCACGCGAAGATCCGGTCGGTATTCATCCATACTCTCGCCGTCCGCGGGACGTGACGCTCGAAATCGCGGTACGCGTTGAGAGCGGTGAACCAGTGACGGCCCGATTCGTTCCCGAATATCGGATGGACTTCGCATCCGATCTCGTTCAGTAGACCGAAGCTGAGAAGACTATCCTTTCCCCCGCTCGAGAGAATCGCGATCCGTTCGGGCCGGCTCTCCTCGGGGCTCCAGGCGACTCGGGAGGCGGTCTCCTGCTGCCGCGGAAAGATGAGCTCCGCCCTGCAATACCGGGTTTGCCTCACCGCGGGGAGGCCCGCCGCGGGCCCGACGAGATACGGGTTCGGCTCGAGGAATTTCTTTACGTAGATCTCCCTCGCCGTGTTCTCGGCGATGTCCGAGAGAAATCGCCGGTCCGGGCCGTCGAATGACCCCTCGAAAACGATCCGTGTAGTGAAGAGCCCGTAATTGAGCGCAAGCTGGGCGCCGATCATATCGGCGAGGTTCTCGTCCGTGACGTTTCCCGCCGTGAAAACGTCTTCCTCATAGGAATAGACGAGATCGATTGTGTCTTCTTTCCCGTCCTGGACCAGCGTATAGGGCACGGTGAGCCGGTTTTTCTCGATCTTCGCGCGGCCCACGCGGATCTCTTCGATCACATTGAGAACGGCGAGGGCGTCGGAAGGGGAGTTCGGTTCGAGGCCCCCCGGGCCGTGAGTATCGGAAGAAGAAGGTTCTTTTCTCATCTCGTTACCTCACCGGTTCCGGCTCTTCTTGGCGGCGGCGTACGGCTCGAGCGCGTCGATGAGGCGCGCGGGACCTTCGACGAGAACGTCCACGGCCGGAAGCCCCGTGACCTGCGTGATCGCCGAACACAAGAGCGGAATCTCGTCGGACGTCATATTCTCGTGGTTTACCGTGATGGCGACCACCGGTTTTCCCGAAACGACCTCGAGCGCTTCGATCTGCTTGGCCAGGGGGTGAATCGGAAAGCCGGGGAAGCCGTCGTACTCCTTGCGCGCGGGGGCGTGCTGGAGAACGATGAGATCGGGCCGTGCGGCGGCGAGGATCTCGTACCCGCCGGGATAGCCCGGACAGAGAAGCCCCCCTTGTCCCTCGATGACGATGACATCCGGTTTCTTTTCGTCCCAGGCCTCGACCACGGCGTTCTCGATCTCGCCGGTGAGGAAGTCGTTGACGAGCGCATCGAGAAGGATCGAGTATTCCGCCCCTTGGAGCCACGCCGTCTGACCCGTACCGACCATCTCGGCGGTGCGGCCCCTCGCGTCGAATCCTTCGACGATCTTCCACGCGGTCGTCCGCTTGCCGACGGCCGAATCCGTCCCGAGAACGGCGATCTTGAGAGCTCCGACTCGTTCGATCGCGCCGCTGAAAAAGTGGAGCTCCGACATCGGCGGCGGTTTCCGCACGTCGCGGATCGTGACGCCGTGACGATCGGCGAGCGCCTTGAGTTCCGCGTCTTCGCCGAGGTAGTCGTGGAGCCCCGAGTCGACGTTGAGCCCCAGCGACAGAGCCGTTCGCACATCGCGTCGCGCAATCGATCCGAGGCGGCCCCCGTCGGGCGCGAGCCCGACGACGAAGTGGGTCGGCGCCGTCCCCTTGCCGCTCGAGAAGCGGAACGCCTCCTCGACCGAGCCGGCGATGGGGATTCCGGCGGGCTTCCCGTCGAGAACCTCCCCGGTGTCCTTTCCTTCGTAACGGCTGTCCACGACGGCGAGCACATTATAGCGCCGCGTGAAGCGAACCAGACCGTGAGCCGTCTTGCCGTTCGGTGTGTTGAAAGCGCCTTCGCAGTAGACGATCGCGTTCGACTTCGGCATCATCTCTTTCCCGTCAAAACGATGACGTATCGGTCGGGGGGAAGGGGTTGTTTGGCGTGCTGCTCGAGAAGGGCGATGAGCCCCGCCGTCGACGCGGGGAGAACGTTGAGACCCTCTCGTTCGCGGATCAGCTTGGAGTAGCTGAGCATCTTGGTGTCCGACGCGTTTACCGCCCATCCGTTGGTCGCCCGTATCGCCAGGAGCGCGAGGTTGCCGTCGATCGAGTGCCAGTTGACGAGGGGTTCGTTGATGTCCGTCTCGCGGATGTCCGAAGGCGGCAGGTCCTCGCACACCGTGCTCTGCTTGATCCACGACTGGACGATCGGGTTCTTGCCGGTGGAAGACCCGGCGACCATCCGGGGGATCTTGGACGTTTTGCCGCGGCGGTACAGGCTGAGAAAGCCCCTGTAGATGCCCGACAAGGTTGTTCCGTTCGACACGGGGATGCAGACGGCCGCGGGCGCGTCGCGGAGTTCTTCGAATATCTCGTACGCGATCTGGCCGTAAGCGTGAAGTTGCGTGAGCGTGTTCGCCCCGCCGGGGTTCGCGTCGTAGAGTTCGTCTTTCGCCGCGCGGACCTGGGAGGCGCGGACCGCCTGCTCGTAACCCTCGCCCTCGCGCACGATGGTCGCCCCGAGTGTCTCCATCTCCTTGACCCGCCGCGAGTGGTAGTTCACCGGGACGTATACGTAGCACTTGAGACCCACGAGCGAGGTCGCGAGCGCCATCGCCACTCCGTAGTTCCCGCAGGTGGCGACGGTCACCGCGTCGAAACCGCGGCGGAGCGAGTCGCTCGCCTGCATGAAAGCGATGCGGTCCTTCTGGGTACCAGAGGGATTGCCTCCCTCGAACTTGAGGAAGAGCTGTCGCACGCCGGTCTCGCGCTCGATGTTTCTCGCCCTCGCGAGCGTCGTGTCCCCTACCTGCGAGTCGATGATGTCGTCGAACGCCTCGAGACGTTCTTCGAGCGACCGGGCGGGGTCGCGGGCGACGTCCGTCGGCGCGATGTTTTCGATGATTAATTCTTCCTGGGGAGAAGCGCCGTCGAGAACCGTTTTGATCAGCGTTTCGTTTGACTCCGCGGGAATGTCCTTGTTCATTCTGTCGTTCATCTCCATCGCCGAAGAGACCATCCTGTTCGCCGCCGGCCGGCGGGAGCGGATGACCTGTTGGTCCGGGTTGTCGCCGGTTGTCCGACCGAGACCTCTTCGAGCCGCGCCCTCCCCCGAGGACGGACCCGAAGCGTAAAATAAATGCGCAATCGAAAGTTGTCAGCAAAAAATGAGCCTGGATCGGCCCCGGTGACGGCCGGTCGCGTCGCCCCCTCGCGAAAAAAAAGGCACCGCTCGCGGAGGGTGCCCTTGTCGAGAACGAGCGAGGTTCTCTAGTCGCGGTCCTTCTTGCCCCCGGTCCCGGACTCAGAACCGGTCCCGGACTCAGAATCGGTCCTGGACCCAGAACCGGTCCCGGACTCAGAATCGGTCCTGGACCCAGAACCAGTCCCGGACCCAGAACCGGTCCCGGACTCCGGACCCGCACCCTCCGCCTTCGCCCCCTTCTTGTACGACTCGCTCCGGTAATCGGTCGCGTAGAAACCTTTCCCCTTGAGGATCACACCCCCGCCTCCAGAGATCACCCGGACGACCTTCCCCCGGCACTCCGGACACCGTTCCCGGGGTGGGGCGGAGATCTTCTGCTCTAACTCGAATGAATGGCCGCACTTGGTGCACTCGTAATCGTAACTGGGCATTTCCGGTGACTCCTTCGCCAAATCGAATTAATATTAATTGGTTATCTCACCGGCGTTCTGATAACGTTTGAAATTCCGTAGTAGTCAATTAAATAACAGTTTTGCGCCGATTTCGCAAGGGAATTGATGCCGCACCCGGCCCGTGGCCACGGCGCCGGCCGGGCCGCACGCCGGGAGGGTGGCGGAGAGGCCATGGCCGATATCCGTTTCGAGCGAGTGCGAAAGGTCTACGCCGGAAACGTCGTCGCGCTCGAAGAGTTTTCGCTGGTGATCCCCTCGCCGACGCTGGTCGTCCTCGTCGGCCCGTCGGGGTGCGGAAAGACCACTCTTCTCCGGCTGCTCGCCGGGCTCGAGAGGCCCACGTCCGGGGAGATCTACCTCGGAAGCGAGCGGATCGACACGGTCGACCCGCGCCACAGGGACGTCGCGATGGTGTTCCAGAGCTACGCCCTCTACCCTCACATGACCGTGCGGGAAAATCTGTCGTTCGGTCTGAAAATACGCAAGATCCCCCGCGCGACGATTGTCAAAAAGGTGGACGAGGTGTCGAAGAGCATCGAGATCGGCGACCTCCTCGACCGGCGTCCGGGCGAACTTTCGGGTGGGCAACGGCAGCGTGTCGCGCTCGGCCGGGCCATCGTCCGCGAACCCAGGGTGTTTCTTTTCGACGAGCCGCTCTCCAACCTCGATGCACGGCTCCGCGACGACATGCGCTACCTGATCAAGAGGCTCTACCAGCGTCTCCGCACCACGACGGTCTACGTGACGCACGATCAGGTGGAAGCGATGACGATCGGCGAGACGCTCGTCGTGCTCAAGGACGGCCGGATTCACCAGGTGGGGTCGCCACCCGAGTGCTACTCGTTCCCCGCGAACGCGTTCGTCGCCTCTTTTCTTGGGAGTCCGCCGATGAATCTGCTCGACGGCCGGTTCCTGCCCGACGAGCGCGCCGTCGTCTTGGCGAACGGGATCCGCATCGGGCTTACCGCCGCGTTGTGCGAGCGGCTTTCCCTGGGGGGCGTGTCGGATTTGACGCTGGGAGTCCGGCCGGAAGAGATCACTTTGGGTGCAAAGACGGATGATTCCCCTCCGCTCGCGCTCCAGGGGAAGATCGTCGCGACGGAGACTCTGGGACACGACGTCCTCGCGCACGTGGATTTGGGTGGGCGAGAGGTCATCGTGCGAAAAAGGTCCCAACGCCCGGTGGAATCGGGCGGGGCGGTTTCCCTTTCGTTTCCCGAGGCGTCGATCCACGTCTTTGTGGGAAGCGACCGCCGGCGCTTCGCGTGGCCCGAGGGAAGGACGGGTGCAGGCGGCGTTCGAGCGGTCGTTGACTCGAGCCGCGCGGACTCCGAGCCTCCGGCGCGTCAGGACAGCGGCGGCTCATCCGGTGTGTGAGAGGCAAAGTGGTACGGCTCATCGTTTGGTTGAACGCTTTCTTTCGGAGACCTCGTGTGGAGGGACGCGGATCCCCCGAAGCGTACTCGGAGTGGGAGTACCGGTGGGGGCAGTCTCTGGTGCGGGGGTTTCTGGAACCGCCCGGCGACCTGAGCGGTAAAAAGGTATTGGACATCGGGTGCGGGCTCGGCGGGAAGACGGTGGCGTACGGAGAAGCCGGGGCGCGCGAAGTCTTCGGGGTGGACATCTCGGCGGCACACGCCGGGGCAAGCGAGCGTTTTACGGGTTCGACGGCCCGGGACTTTCGGTGGGGCTTTTTTGTGGGTGACGCGGCGCGGCTCCCCGTGGCCGACGCCACCTTCGACACGGTGGTCGCGAACGACGCGATGGAGCACTTTTCCGAGCCTGACCGGGCGCTCGGCGAGATGGCGCGGGTGACGAAACAGGGCGGCGCGATTTGGCTTTTTTTCACGCCGCATTTCTCGCCGCTCGGTTCGCACCTGTACGATTACATTTATACCCCCTGGTGCCACCTCCTCTTCCGCCGCCGTCACCTCGAGGGGGCGATACGCAAAGTGCTCAGCGCGCGATTCGAAGGATGGTCGTCTCGCGAGATCGAATCCAAGGTCGCCTCCATCATGAGGTCTTATGACACCGACCTCAATCACATGAGCATCCGGCGGTTCCGCGGGATCGTCGCCAATACGCCCGGGCTGGCGGTGACGCGCGAAGTGTTCAGACCGGCCAAGTTTTCGTTCCTTGGGGTCCTTACAAAGATCCCCGCCGTGCGGGAGCTTTTTACGGGAACCGTGATCTGCAGACTGGAGCGCGCGAGACGTTAGGAGCCGAAACGCATGCTCGCATCTCTCGTTTCCCATAGGGACCGCACGATTCTTTGGAGCGTCATCGCCTCCGCCCTGCTCCATCTCGTTCTTCTGGTGCCGGGGGTGAGGGAAATTGGTCCGAGCGATCTGTTCGAGGTCAAGAAATTGCCCGTCGTCCTCGAACCGATGGAATTCGAGCTCGTCTCTCCTCCGGAAAGACCCACGCCGACGAACCGGGTGAGCAGGTACCTTTCGACGGTTTCCTCGGCGGCGAGCGACGATTCGCGTGAGAACGACGACTCGGCGCTCCCCAAGAGTGACGGGACAAGCCCGTTTCCCGACACACCGTCGGCGAGAGCGGGTGCGGAGGGGGGAGGGCAAGGAGAGCTGCCGCCGCTCCCCGAGGAAATGGGGGACCTCGGAGAGGCCTTCAGGCGTTCGAAGTTTCTCGATCAGATGTCCCCGAGCCGGGAGCTGAGCCTCCCCGACATGAATCCCGATTTCAAGAGCGAGAGCTCGGCGCGGGCGTCCGTCGGCGGGATATCGATCAACACGACCGCGTGGGATTTTGCTCCGTACCTGCTGGACCTGAAGCAGCGGATCAAGCAACACTGGATTCCCCCGCTCGCCTTTACGGCGCTCGGGGCCATCCACGGTTACACGAAGATCAACTTCAGGATCTATCCGGACGGGAGGCTGGAGGGGCTCTCCGTCGTCGAGACCAACGGCCACGAGTCGCTCCACCGGTCGAGTCTGAATGCGATAAAGGGCGCTGCTCCCTTTAGACCGCTCCCCAAGGATTTTCCCGAGGAGTGTCTCGATATCACATTCGGGTTTTACTATCTTCTGCCCGGTGACGAGGAGAAGTTTCTTGGAAAGGAGTAGCGTAGATGTGGGCAATTCTGGTTAAAGGCGGGCCGGTCATGATCCCGCTGGCCGTATTGTCGGTCATGGGGCTTGCGGTCGTCATCGAAAAGTTCTTCACCCTTCGCGCGCCGAACGTTCTTCAGAGGGAGATCATCAGTTGCGTCGAATCGGTCAAAACCCCGGCCGACATACCCATGGCGATCAAGATATGCCAGCGGTACGACACTCCGTTCGCCCGCATCATACGAACGGGTCTCGAGGAGTCCGGTTCGCCCGTGATCATCGTCCGCCAGGCGATGGAAGACGTCGGGCGGCTTGAGGTGGCGAGGTTCTCGAGGTTTCTCGTCGTGCTGGAGACGGTCGCCGCGGCGGGTCCTCTCCTCGGTCTTCTCGGGACGGTATTCGGGATGATCCGGGTCTTTTCCGTCATCAGCATCGCGGGTGTGGGACACGCGGGGCTCTTGTCGGGCGGGATCGCGGAGGCGTTGATCACCACCGCGGCCGGTCTTGTGATCGGCGTCCCTGCGCTCATCGCGTTCAATCTTTTCGATGCGCGCGTGGATTCGTTTGCGAACAAGATCGACGGCTACGCTCACCACTTGTTGAAAAACCTCTCCCAGATGGAGAACCCGGGCGCCTCGAAAGCGGGGGGTAGATCCGATGCAACTTAGACCCCACAAGAGGAAGCGCTCGGTCGTGATCAACGTGACCTCGCTCCTAGACGTCATGTTCAATCTCTTGCTGTTCTTCATGGTGACGACGACTTTTCTTTCCACTCCCGCCATCAAGCTCGAGCTGCCGAAGGCCAAGCACGCGGAGGTCGTCGAGCAGCGACCGCTCGTCGTATACGTCGATAGGGACGGTACGGTCTATCTGAACGACGAGCCCGTCAACGTCTCTCTCCTCAGCGCGGCTCTCGAAGGGAAGCTCACCGAAGCCGATGACCGGTCGGTCATTCTCAAAGCGGATTCGCGGGTGTCGCACGGAATCGTCGTCGGGGTGATGGATGCGATCAAGGGAGCGGGTGCTACGCGTCTCGTCATCTCGACGGAGCCGGCGCAGTGAGCGCGCCCCCCGTCGCGCCCCGCCCGGGTGGCTGCCCCGGCCTCGTACGGCGGCCCGGACGGGTCCAGGTGTCGCGGGCAGCGGATACCTCGGCGCCGCGCAGATGCTCGGACGGCGACCGGCAAGCGCCTTGACGGCGACCGGCGCCGTATGATATGAAATATCAATCAGTTGGATGTAGATTCCCCAAACGGTCTCGGACCCACGAGGTTTTCTCGATGAGAGTGCTCGGCACGGCGTTTACCTTTCTCCTCATCCTCCTGCTCGGCGGAGGCTGCTCATCTGACCCCGATACCCCGCTCGGCTCGGAGTTCTTGAACGGCGGCGGGATCGGGAGCGAGCCGGTCGAGGTCGTCCAGGACACCGTTCGAGTCGAATCGGGGGACCTCTCATTTCTGGTCGGCTCTTATCTATTCAATTCGGAAACCATGTTGCTGGGACGGGAGAACCAGGCCGAGTCGTGGCCGGTGCTCAAGGTGGACTTCTCGAAGGCGGGGGACGATACGACGCTCGAAGTAAGAGAGGCGACTCTCAGACTGGTTATGAGCGTGACTTCCGAGACGCTCTCCGCCGTATTCAGGGAGCTCGCCTCGCCGCTCGTCGACAGCGACACGCTAAGCGGCATCTCTCTCGGCGATACGATACCCGATGAGGAAAACGTCGCCGTCCGGACCATGGCGTACGCGGACCCCACGTACGGGCTCCCTCCAGCGCTCGTCCAGGAATGGATCCGGGGAGACCGGCCGCACAACGGGATCGCCGTCGTCCTCGACGATCCGTCCGACACGACCCGCCTGGTTTTTCAAGCGACGGAGAGGGGCGCGGATCTTCGGCCCACGCTCAAAGTGATCTTCACCAACAACGACGAGAGCACGTATGTGATGTCGGCCGACGGGACGTTCGTCAAAGAGCTCTATTCGACGTCGAATCTTCTTCTGTCGGACGGGGTGACGCGGCGGGTGTTCATCCCGGTCGATTTGTCCGGTTTCGACCCCAATACGCTCGTCCATGAGGCGAAGCTTGTGCTGCACATCGTGCCCGATTCCTTTCTTGGTGGGGACCTCTCCGTCACCCTCTACGCGCCGGAGAGCGCGGACATCGACGACCCGGATGTTCTCGAGGGGACTCTTGTCACGAGCACGGTGATGACCACTAAATCCGACGCCGTCAGTTTCTCGATTCGAAACATTCTCGCCATATTGCTCTCCAAGAAAAAGGAAGATAACGCCCTTATCCTCCGGTATACGAACGAGGGAACCTCGATTCGCCGGGCGGAATTCTACGGGAGCGGCGCGGCCGGCGGTCTCGAGCCGTCTTTCACCTTTACTTATTCGAAGGCGCCCGAGTTTCGCAAGTGAGGGAGACCGACGATGCTCAGACGATACTGCGCGCTTGCTCTCGTCCTCGTGGCGGTTCTTGCGGCGAAGGACGCCGGGGCGACTTCGGTGTGGAGCATGTTCCTCCTCGGCGAATCCATCGAGTCGGGTGAGGTTCGCGCGATCTCCCTGGGCGGCTCGACACAGCTCCTCGAGGATTCCCTCGGGGTGGTTCAGCTCAATCCGGCGCTCTTGTCGCGGATCCCGCGCGTGACCATAGGCGCGACCCAGTACCTCGCCGTGGACGAGGGACGCAACAGCGAGTACGCGGAGCGGGATGTGTCCTTTACCTTTTCGTGCTTTCGGGTCGCGTTCCCCATCGCCGGGCTCTTCCGATTCGCGGTCGGCTACACCGGCCGATACGAGCCGGGAAGCGGGTTCTCGCTCCCGGGGGAGACCGAGGGGGGGGACGCGTACACACAAAGATACGCGAAGTCGGGTGGTCTCTACTCCGTTCCGCTCACCTTTGCCTTCAACCTCACGCGGTTCGCCTCGGTCGGGCTGACGTTCTCCTTCGAGGAAGGCACGATCGAGGAACGCTGGGACATTGTCTTCGACGAGAGAGGATTCGTCCCCGGCGCCGCTCTCAAGAAGGAAGATCTCAGCGGTAACGGGCTCGCCGCCGGTATTGTACTTCGCCCGTTCGGAGGAGTCATGATCGGCGGGATGTACGAAGACGCGATCGAGTACGACGCGTCGATCGCGGAGCGATATACACAGGCGTCTCTCGATACGTCCTACATCGCGACGCTCACGCTGCCGCGGCGGGTGACCGCAGGCGCGTCATGGCGTTTGGACGACAGGTTCATTTTTCTTGCCAGCGGATCGTGGAGGGACTTCGGCGAATTCGAGGGATCCGGGTTTCCGTCGGCCGAGCTCGTCTCCGAGCGGAGCTATTCGCTCGGAGCGGAGTATTTGCGGGGGTTCCGCATCGGTGGCATTCGTTTCCCCCTGCGTCTGGGGCTGAATTATCAACAGCTCCCGTACGAGTACCCCGTGGGAGAGAATGTGGAAAAGTTTCTGTTCAGCCTTGGGACTGGAGTCGTGCTCAGGGGGGGGAAGGGGAAATTCGACATCGGGATCCAGGCGGGACGGGCCGGATCGCTCGGAACGAACGGTATAGAGGATCGTTTGGTGAGAATCTATTTCGGAATAGCGGGTGGGGAGGCGTGGAAGAAAAAGGGAGGAGAGCTGTTTTGACGGCCGTTGGTCGTCCTTTCGGAACTCGATCGACGAGCGCCGCCGTCGTGACGAAGGCGCTGTGTCTATGTTTCCGCCACACCGCGCTGCGGGCCGTGATCGTAGCCGCTATCTTGAGTCTTGCCGCGCCGGGGCCGCCGGGGCCGGCGGCCGCCGGGGCCGGGACCTCATCCGACAAGATCAAGAAAAAGATCGAGGGGTTGCCGCCCGAAGCGCAGGTGACGTATCTTCGAGGGCTTCTCGAAAACACCCCCGGTGACGCCCGGGCGAGCTTTTATCTGGGCAACGCCTACTTGGTCCTCGATCGCCCCGACAGCGCCATCGCCGCCTACGAACAAGCGGTGGCGCTCGACTCGGCCTATACGAAAGCCTTAGTCAACCTGGGGATCGCTCTCGAAGAGCTGAATCGTTTCGACGAGGCGAGAGACCGCTACGAAAAAGCGCTCGACATCGATTCGACCGATGTTCTCGCGCACTGTCACCTGGGCCACTATCACCACACCCATGGCGACGTCGGCGAGGCGGTGCGGTACTACACGCGCGCGATCGAGATCGACCCTCGGAGCGCGCAGGCGCACTACAACCTTGGACTCGCCTTCGCCGATACCCGGCTTTTCGCCGAAGCGATACGCGAGTGGGAGCTGGTCGTGGCCCTGAGCCCCGAAAGCGAGCTGGGGCGAACCGCCGCCGAGAACCTTCGGCTCCTCAAGACCTACGTCGGCGAAGAACCTTCTCGGGACATGGATTGACCGGGCGGACACCGGACTCACGATGAAGGGCCGATTCATCGATACGCGCTCTTTGGGGGCGAGGAGTCCCGGGGCATCGGTGCTCGTCGCCATGAGCGGCGGGGTCGACAGCGCCGTCGCGGCGCTTCTCCTCGCGCGCGCGGGGTTCAGACCGGTGGGTCTCACCATGAAGAACTACTGTTACGGCGAGGAGAACATCCCCGACCGTAGTTGTTGCTCGATCGAAGCGGTCGAGGACGCACGGCGGGAGTGCGACCGCATCGGAATCCCCCACCGGGTGGCCGACGTCGAAGCGCTTTTTACGGCGGAGGTCATCGACAATTTCGTCTCCGAGTACGAGAACGCGAGGACTCCCAACCCCTGCGTCCGGTGCAACACGGTCGTCCGTTTCCGCACGCTCCTCGAACACGCCGAGAAACTCGGGATCGAGTACGTGGCGACGGGTCACTACGCGCGCGTCTTCGAAAGAGACGACGGCAGGCGGTTCGTGGCGAGGGCGATCAATCGCGAGAAAGATCAATCGTACTTTCTGTCCGGGGTCCACGGGGCAACGCTCGACCGCGTTCTCTTCCCGCTGGGAGCGATCGGGAAGGACGCGGTGAGAACCGCGGCGAGGGAGGCGTCGATGGACGTGGCCGACAAGGCGGAGAGCCAGGAGGTCTGCTTCGTCCCCGAAGGAGGCGTCCGGGCGTTTCTCGAGACGCGAGGCGTCACGTTCGTACCCGGGAAAATCGAGAACACGAAAGGCGAAGTCGTCGGAACCCACGCGGGGCTGAGCGAGTTCACCGTCGGCCAGAGACGGCATCTCGGAATCGCCGCGGGAACGCCTCAGTACGTCGTCCGTCTCGACAAGAAGCGAAACGTCCTCGTCATCGGAGGAGCGGAGGAACTCCTCGCGCGAGAGGTCTCCTGTACCTTCGAGTGGGTCGATGCCTCGGTTACGGAAGGTGGTGAGGGGCTCACCGCACAAATCCGCCACCGTCACGCCGGCTCACCGGTGCGGCGGGTGTCTATCGATGGCTCGGCGGGGCGGGTGGAGTTCGAGAGCGAGCAGCGCGCCGTTTGTCCGGGGCAGACGATCGCGCTCTACCGCGGCGAAGTCGTCGTCGGGTCAGGGGTGATCGATGGACCGGGAGCGTCATAGACACAGTCGTACGCCGCTGCATCCGGTGCGGGGCGGCGGCGCTGCTCTTGTAGCGGCGGCGCTCTCGGCCGTCCTTCTTCTCATGGCGGTTCCGTCTCTCGCTATCGATAGTGAGACCGCCAAACGGATCACGCTCGACCCGTGGGGAGTGACGATCGAATTCCGCGCGGCGGACGAAAAAGTCGCGTCGGAAGTGGCCGCGATCTGCAGGAAAACTCTCCCCTCGCTCTCCCGCCAGCTGGGGCTCGCGTCGGTCGGGCCTTTTCAGGTGTTTCTCATCCCGGATATCAAAGCGTACGAACAACGGGTGGGGCTTGCTCTACCGCCGTGGGGAGTCGCGTTTGCGTTTCCGGGGCACCGGCTCATGCTCATCGATGTCCCGCGGGCGGCCAACGCGTGGAACACCCTCGAAAAGGTGATCCCCCACGAGCTGTCGCATCTGCTTCTCGCCGAACGCGTGGGAAGCGTGCGCTTTCCCCTGTGGTTCATGGAGGGCCTCGCGCAGTGGCAGGCGGGCGAGTGGTCTATGGTCGAGAGCTGGCGTCTTATGGAATCCGTGTGGGGCAACCGCTCCCCGTCGGTCGGACGTGTCGTAGAGTACATGAGCGCCAATGAGGACCGCGCCCGCGATGCGTACCGCGTCTCCTACGCGGCCTTCCAGTACCGGTTCGATGAGCACATGGAACGTCTCAGCGAGTTTCTCGGCGAGGTGGTACGCCGCGCTGATTTCGGCGAGGCGTTCGACGCGTACTGGAACGAAAGCGAGACGCAGTTTTACGCGCGCTTCGACGAGTACATCGCGCGGAAATATGGGACACCCCTCATGCTTTTTCAGACGGAGCCGCTCTTTACGTTGGCGAGCGTTCTCTTTGTTATCGTCGTATTACGGAGCTGGTTCCGAAACCGGAGAAAGCTCAAACGAATGGAAGAGGCGGAACGCGAGCGGCCCCCCGGCTGGGAATAGCCGCGCCGGTCTCGACGAGGAACCATCCTAAGAAAGCCGCTTGCGAGGCGACGCTGGGGCTGAATGCGGGGTCGCGTCGAGTGTC
>Ga0315288_10002358_pt1 | contig 24421 bp, 21 predicted proteins | sample YL17G11_20_MG_FD_203454 | JGI IMG/M metagenome (GOLD analysis project Ga0315288, IMG submission 203454) | Sediment microbial communities from Yellowstone Lake, YNP, Wyoming, USA - YL17G11_20 | ecosystem: Environmental > Aquatic > Freshwater > Lake > Sediment | place: USA: Wyoming | collected... | reverse complement strand
TTCGGAACGCCGAATGCCTCCTCGAAGATCTTCAATTTTTTCAGAAGGAGACGGATGATCTTTTATTTCTCTTCCCTGAATGGGAAACCCTTCCGTATGATGAGATTCCCCCTCATCCAGAAATCGTTAGAGAGAGGGTGAAATGTCTCTTCTCCCTCTTGAACGGTGAGGAAGTGGTGATCGTCTCTTCCATCAAGGCTTTGATGCAGAAAGTTCTCTCCCCTCTCGAATTAAGAGAGTCTCTCTTTTCTCTTTCCATCGGAGAAGAAGTGAATCGTGAAGACCTTGTCCATTTTCTTCAGAAAAATGGATATATCTCCGTGAGGATCGTGGAGGAGAGAGGGGATTTTAGCCTCCGGGGGGCGATCATCGATATCTATACTCCATTTTATGAAGAACCCCTGCGGTTTGAATTTGATGGGGATCGATTGGAGTCCATCCGAAGATTTGACCCAGAAACCCAGCGTTCCATCACTCAGGGAACAATGGAAAAAGCCATCCTTCTTCCAGCAAGGGATATTTCGAAAGATTCTTCTCGTCAATCTCTGACTACCCTTTTTGATTATCTGAAGGAGAATGGGGTGGTCTTCGTTGAGGAGGGAGACGCTGTGGAGAGGGAGGCAAGGGCCTTCTCCAGTCTTATCAGTGAACATTATGAAAAGGCCTTTTTGGAAAAAGGTTCTGTTCCTCCTAAGGATTCCATCTATCTCAGTTTTGAGGACGTCTCCTATTCCCTAGAGAGATTTTACACAGTCTTTCTCCAAGAAGGGCCCATCGCCCCTCCCCAATGTCAGCACATCTTCTCTTTTGATATGGAACCCAATGACGATCTTCGAAGGGAGATGAAGGCCGCCCTCTCTGTAAAGGGCGGTCTTGCGGAAACCTCCCCTTTCTCTATCTTTTTGAAGAAAATTCATGACTGGCAAGAGAAAGAGATGAAGATATTCATCGTTTCCCATACCCTCGGTCAGGCTGAGAGGTTAAGGGATCTTCTCTCTCATTATGAAGTGACATCCCATTTGGAAAAAGCGAGAGGGTTCAGAGAGTGCATCAATGAATTTGAGAAGGCTCTCGTCCTTTTCATCGGTCCTCTCACCTCAGGGTTTCAAAGCCCCCGAGAGGGATGGGTCCTTCTAATAGAGGAGGAAATCTTTGGTGAAAGAAGGAGGTTAAGCGAAGGAAGGGCCCGACCCCGCCTATTGCAAGCCGGAGGATCATATTTTTCTTCATATAAGGAACTCCGAGAGGATGATTTTATCGTTCATATCGATTATGGCGTAGGCCTCTACAGAGGGCTGAGACATTTGAACATCGAAGGCGTTTCGAACGATTACCTCCTTTTGGAATATCTTGAAGGAGATAAGCTCTTTATTCCTGTAGATCGGCTCAATCTCATTCAACGTTATGTCGGAGGTGATGGGAAGTCCCCCAAACTGGATAAGTTGGGGAGTCACTCATGGCAGAGGACAAAAAAGAGGGTGAAGGCCGCTCTCTCCGAGATGGTTAAAGAGATTCTTGACCTTTACGCAGCGAGACAGGTCTTCAAAGGTTTTAGCTTTTCTCCTCCAGATCAACTCTACAAAGAGTTTGAAGCCACCTTTGAGTATGAAGAGACTCCGGATCAGATCAAGACCATTGAAGAAGTGATAAAGGATATGGGAAACCCAAAACCCATGGATCGCCTGATCTGTGGGGATGTGGGGTATGGTAAGACAGAAGTAGCCATTCGAGCCGCCTATCGCACGGTGATGGATGGAAAGCAGGTTGCCATTTTAGTTCCCACCACCGTTCTGGCCCAACAACATCATCAGACCTTCTCTCGCCGGTTTAAAGCTTATCCCGTGGTGATCGAAATGTTGAGCCGTTTTAAGAGTCCTCGGGAGCAGAAGGAGATTTTAAAACGATTGAGAGAAGGCAACATAGATATTGTGATCGGGACACACCGACTCCTCCAGAAGGATGTGACCTTCAGAGATCTTGGACTGGTGGTGATTGATGAGGAGCATCGATTTGGCGTTTCTCACAAAGAGAGATTGAAGCAAATGAGAAAGTTAGTAGATGTGATCACCCTCACCGCCACTCCCATTCCAAGGACCCTCCAGATGGCCATTTCTGGCATCCGAGACCTCAGCCTGATCCAAACCCCTCCTGAAAATCGTCTCTCCATCCGATCCTTTGTGGTTCGTTTTGATGATGAGGTTATCCGCGAGGCAGTCCAGAGGGAATTCAGTCGAGGAGGTCAAGTCTTCTTCGTTCATCATCGAGTCCGAAACATCCATGCGATGGCCAACCATTTGAAACGGCTCATCCCGGAGGCATCCTTGGCCATTGCTCACGGCCAGATGAGAGAGAAGGAGTTGGAGAAGGTGATGTATCAATTCGTCAAGGGAGAATATAACCTTCTTCTCTGCACCAGTATCATTGAATCCGGTTTGGACATCCCAACAGCCAACACGATCCTGATCAATCATGCAGAGCAGTTTGGTCTGGCAGACCTTTACCAACTCCGGGGCCGAGTCGGTCGGGGGAGTCATCAGGCCTATGCCTATCTCCTTATTCCCGGAGACCTGACTCTTTCCAAGGATGCCATGAAAAGGCTCCGAGCGATTCAGGAATTGAGCGAATTGGGATCTGGGTTCAAACTGGCCATGCATGATTTGGAGATTCGGGGAGCAGGGAACCTCCTCGGATCATCTCAATCCGGGCATATCGCAGCCGTGGGGTTAGAACTCTACACCCAGTGGATGGAGAAGGCTGTCCGGGAGTTAAAAGGTGAGGAAGTAGTGGAGGAGATCACCCCAGAGATCCACTTTCACCTTCCTGCCTTCATTCCGGAATTCTATGTGGAGGATCCTGCGGAACGATTGGGTCTCTATCGAAGACTTTCTTTCTCTCGTTCTGATGAGGAAGTGGAAAGGATTCGGGAAGAGATGGAAGACCGCTTTGGAAAGATACCCATAGAAGTGGATCACCTTCTTGAAGTGATCAAAGTGAAAATTCTTCTGACAAGATTGTCGATCAGAAAGTTTGAGGAGACGCCTTCTCAATGGGTCCTCACATTCGACGAGACGACCCGAGTCTCTCCGCAAAAGGTAGTGGAACTGGTCCATCGAGGAAAGGGTAAGTATCGATTAACCCCGGAGTCCAAATTGGTCATTGAAACATGGCCCGAGGCGGAGAAGGATCCCTTTGGAGCGGTTAAAAAGCTATTGCAAGCATTGGCCTGATATGATAGATTTCTAACGAAATTGAATCAGATCTAAATGGAGAGAGAATGATGACAAAAAGACTTATTTTCTTTGGAATTTCGGTCCTCTTTTTTTCCTGTTTCTTGGGTTGTGAGAAACCGGGGGAGAAAGGGTTAGGAACGAATGAGTTAGTCAAGATCAACAATGTTTCTATCTCCCTTGAAGAGTTTCGTCAGATGTCGGAAAGGCAACCTCTGGAAGGGAAGATGAGGCTGTTGAACGAAAAGGGGCTGAGGGATTTTCTTGATAACTACGTGATGACTCGAGAGGTGCTCTATCAGGAAGCGAAGCAGAAGGGCCTTGATCAAAATAAAGCGATCGTGGCAAAGGTGGAAGATTTCAAGAGGGCAATAGTGATCGATGCCCTTTTCGAAGAGGTACTGAAAGGGAAGAGCGAAGTTTCTGAGAACGACCTCCAGAAATATTATAAAGAGAATGAAAATCGTTTTGCCGAGCCTCAGGAGATAAAGATCCGTCACATTGTTGTCAACTCAGAACCCATGTTGAAGGAAGTATTGGCGATACTCGCAAGGGGTGAAAGTTTTGAGAAGTTAGCATTCACTTACAATATCGATAAATCCAAGGAGTATGGAGGGGATCTCGGATATATCCGGAGAGGGCAATTGGCCCCTTCATTTGCCCAGTTCGAAGAAGCGGCTTTTTCACTCAGGGAAAGAGGTGAGATCAGCGAGGTCGTGAAGACGCCTTTTGGATATCATATCATCCAATTGGTAGAGAGACGGGGGACCATCTTGAAACCATTCAATCAGGTCAAAGAAAAGATCCGCTTCTTCCTCCAGACAAAAAAGAGACAGGATGCCTACCTTGAATATGTGAAAGAAGCGAAAGCGAGAGCCAAGATTATTGTCAATGAAAAATTATGGGCTGAAGAAGAGAAAAAGGAAGTAAAGCCAAAAGAGGAGAAGAAATAAGAGAATAACCAAATTCAAGACGACGAATCAGGTAAGAGTTTTTTTGAAGTTATGATCATTTAAAACGATCTGAAAGATTTAACACGCAAATAAACCTCTGGATTCCTGCTTCCGCAGGAATGACGAGACTACCAATCCTTGTCATTCCCGTGAAAACGGGAATCCAGGATAGTTTCATTATTTGTGGTGTCCTTGTTAGGCCATGAGGGTTCCGGGTTTATTTATTGATTCTATTTTTTGATGATCTCGATGAGTCACAAGAAGTGTAAGATCAAATCCCTTTTCATTTTGTTTCCCATTTTCTTCTTCCTCTGGGGTTGTGGCCAATGGGGAGAAGGGCTCCCTGTACAGGTTCTCGCTCGAGTCAATCAGGAACAGATCACCGTCGATGAATTTAATCGAGAATTCAAAGAGTTGATCTCGGAGCCTGGCAAGGAGACAAAGCAGGCGAATCTTAGAGATCTGAAACAAGCCTATCTGGATCAGATGATTGAACGCAAGATCCTCGTCCAAGAAGCCCGTCGCTTGGGAATGAAAGTCTCACAGGAAGAATTGAATCAGGCCATTTTAGAAATCAAAATGGATTATCCCGGGGAAGGATTTGGGGAGAAGTTGGGCCTTAAAGGGATGACTTTGGAAGAATGGAAGGTTCGACTGGAAGAAAAATTATTAGCAGAGAAGATGATTCGAACGATCCTTCATTACCGAGGGGAGATCAACGAGAAGGAAGCCCTTCAATATTATGAAACCCACATTTCCTCATTTCAACTTAAACCAAAGGTCAGGGTTCGTCAGATCATTGTGGCAGATGGGGAGGAAGCGATTCAGATCTTGAAACGGTTGAAAAAGGGGGAGAGTTTTGAGAAGCTGGCGGTTAAAAAATCACTGGGGCCTGAAAGGGTCAAGGGTGGGGATTTGGGCTATTTCAGCCAAGGGGAGAGGCCCGCCGAATTCGACCACGTTTTTTCTATGGAGGTAGGAACGATCAGCGATGTGATCAAAAGTCTCTATGGATATCATATCTTTAAATTGGAGGAAAAAATTGAACCTCGACAACTTCCTTTTGAGGAAGCAAAGTTAGGGATTCTCCAGGAACTCAGGCAGAAGAAAGGAGAGGAGGAATATCAGAAGTGGCTCAAAGGAATCAAAGGGAAGGCAAAGATAAAGATCAACAAAAAGTGGCTCAGGGCATGAAAGGGAGAGCGGGAAAGATGAAAAGAGTCATTTTCAGATTCGGGCTATTTTTCTTTTTATTGGTTGGGCCGTTCTCTTCAAGCGAAGCCGTTGTCGATCGTATCGTAGCCGTTGTCAATCAGGAGATCATCACCCTTTCTGAGGTAGAGAAATGGGCAGGTCCTTATCTGGAGGAGATCCAAACCAAGGATCGTTTGGAAAGACGGGAACAAGTTCGTGAAGTTTATCAAAGGGTGTTGGAGAGGCTCATTGAGGAGAAGTTAATCGATCAGGAGGTGAAGAAGTCTGGGGTCAAAGTGACCAGTAAGGAGATAGAAGGAGCCTTGGAGGAGGTGAAACGGCGAAATGCTGCCACCCAAGAGGATTTAGAGAAAGCTCTGGCTAAGGAAGGATTGACCTTAGAGGCCTATAAAAAGGAGATCGAAAAAAAGCTCCAGCGTATGAGGTTGATCAATTGGGCAGTCAAGGTGGAATCGCAAGCTGGAGAAAGAGAGTGGAGGGATTTTTATCAAAAGAATATCGATCAGTATCGAATCAATGAATCTTATCGCCCCAGCCAAATCTTATTCTTAGTTCCAAAAGGGGGAACACCGGAGGAGATTCGGGAAATTAGGAAGAAGTGTGAAAGGGTCTTAGAGAAAGTCAAGGGAGGAGAGGATTTTGGAGAGATGGCTCTTATCTATTCAGAGGATATCTCTGCCAAGGATCGAGGGGATTTAGGTTTTTTTAAAAAGGGAGAACTCCTTCCGGAACTTGAAAAGGAAGCCCTCCGCCTCCGGGTCGGGGAGATAAGCGGGGTGATTCGAACGGGGTTAGGTTTTCATATTATTAAACCCCTCGATCGGAAAGGAGAAACTCCCCTTCCTTTTGAGGAGGTTAAGGAGAAGGTCAAAGCGGACTATCAGGCACAAGAGATGGAGAAGTCGTTTCAACAGTTTCTCAGCACGTTGAAGGAGAAGTCTGTCGTCGAGATCAAGCTTTAATAGGTCGCTGTCGTCCCGGCGGGGACATCACTACACATTGTCCTTGTTGTTGATTAAGGAGGGAATATGATGGTTGACAGAACAACGAAGTGGATAGAGGAAGCAGAGGTGGTCATTGTGGGGTACGGTGGTGCCGGAGCGGTTGCGGCAATTACTGCGCACGATGCAGGTGCAAAGGTACTCATCCTCGAAAAACAACCCAACGATACTCCTACCCAAACGAGGCATACCCCAAATACAAGGATGTCCGGGGGGGCTTGGTTTTGTTCAACAGATTTAGAAAAGGCAGTGCTCTATCTTGAGGGAATGGCGAAGATTGCCAATGAAGCCTTAGATCGTGAGCGCAAGGAGATGATTCATGTCCTCGCCCAGCATCTCATTGATAATACCGATTGGATGGTCAAGATCGGGATTGAACTTGGAGGTGATGAGAGTGTCAGTCCAACCTTTGCGAGGGAGCTCAAACACGAGGGGATGAAAGGGAAAGTGTTTGCTCCCGATTTCCCAGAGCTGCCTGGATCGGATGGCACTTATCTCTCTTATCCTAAGATAACAGGCAATTACCGGCATGGGGCGGCCCTCTTTAGGGGTCTATCGGAGGCAGTTCGGAAGAGGAAGATTCAGGTGATGTGGGAGACTCAGGCCAGGCAATACCCGTAGGATGATATTGAATGAAATCCATGTAGATTAGTTTAGCTCCTGCTCGATAGGCCATCACCAAACCATCAGCAGTGGCCCCATAATGATTGGAAGTTGGAAATCCCTGTATATGAAGCCTCCCAATTCCTCCTGTTGCAATGAGTGTAGTTTTAGCTTGGACTATACAATATTGCTCTGTGTCGAAATTAAAAAATACAGCTCCGGCACATTGCCCTTGATCATCCATTAGAAGCTCCACCGCAGGATTGAATTCCAAAACATTGATCTCCCTATTGCGAATTTCGTCACAGAGAACCCTCATGATTTCCAATCCTGTAATGTCCTTTACAGAATGGGATCGTTTTCGGGAATGGCCCGCTGGCATGTGTGTAAAATAAGACCCATCAGGAAGACGATCAAAATTAACACCTAAATTGGTAAGCCATTCCACAATGAAAGGGGCATCGTTAACTAATGCCTCAACTAACTCGTGAATATTTTTACCTCTTCCACCTACAATAGTATCGATATAATGAATAACTGGCGAGTCCTCCGGTGAGGTCGCTGCACCTATTCCACCTTCAGCCATGATGGTATTCGAATCACCCAATCTTAACTTCGTTGCTAATAACACTTCTGCTTCATTCTCATTAGCAAACAAAGCGGCAGTGACTCCTGCGCCTCCTCCTCCAATCACTAAGACATCAGTCGTATAATCTATTTTTTTAAGATTGATTTCTTCAGGATTTAATCGGCTTGGGGATTCTAATAGTGCCACAAATTCTTTGGGAGCCATATTTTCTTTGTTGGGCCCAATTGAAATCTCTTTCTTTTCTGTTGGACGGAAATCAGGATGATAGGTCTCCAGCAATTTCGCCTTTTCTGAGAATTGTAGTCTAGGGAAGCCCTGCCCTAATCGGCGGCTTCTCGAGACCCCCACTTTATTTACAGATTCCTGCATTTCTACGGGATATGCCATTATTATCCTTAATTCTTTCCTTTATTTTAATAATATATATACAACTATATAAGTAAAATTATGGAAAAAAATTAATAGACAAGTTCCATTAATGTCCTTACTGAATTTCCTTCAATATTTAATAAAACTTCCTGAAGTTTGTTTACTTTCTCAATTGGCAATACTTTCTTCGAATTTTGAATAAATTTATCATTCAATTCATCATCAGAGAATGGAAACTCAGGTTCCCCTCTTGGATTATCCATTTCACAAGCATAAAATCCTTTTGAGGTCTTTATCTTCACAGAAGCCCCTCTTTTATTTGGATAGCTATCATCCATTTTCTTATCTATTTCTATTGTTACCTTTTTCGCTAGTTTCTGAATGAATGGATTTTTTATATTCTCAATTGAATACTCGTCAACTCCTGCTTTCCCATATAGTAATGTTAAGGCAATGGAAACTGGAAGACTGAACTTGGCAGCCAATTCTGTATCTGCTGCATCATTTTGACCTGTTAATTTATAAGCTATTGAATAAGTATTAACGTTAATTTCCTCGATATCATCAATAGCAATCTTATTCCTATTCATTATTTCGAGGATGGCGTCTAAACTCGGATGAATATGTCGGCATGCTGCATGTAATTTAAAGTAAATATTCATGATTTCAAAGCTATTGCCTAAATTGGTAACCATCCTGCCTAAATCGCTACCTTCTGAGAATGCTTTTAAAAAACCCTTGTCGCCCTCAAAGATTAAATCAGGACCATCCGCTCCCTCCTTGGCCAAAAGGGAAGCAAGAACACCCGCTTCGGCTGCTCTGCCAGGGTGTAAAGGTTTCATCATCTGTCCACTCGCTGCTACCTCGAGCAATCCAGCACCCTGTAATCCCGCTATGGCTAAGGCATTCTTAATCTCAATTTTGCTTAAATTTAGTATTTTGCTACAAGCTGCCGCAGCCCCGAATGGGCCTACAGTCCCTGTGGTGTGAAAGCCCTTCAATAAATGTGATGGATTTATCGCTGTGGCTATACGAAGAAATATCTCATACCCCACTGTTATAGCCTCTATCAACTCTCTCCCTGTTACATTTTCTTTCTCTGCTATAGCGAGTGAAGCCGGAATAATCGCTACACCTGGATGAGCATTGGCATATCTATGACCATCATCCATATCTAAAGTGTGGCCTCTTACTCCGTTCACAAAGGCGGCATTTAAAGCGGATACCTTCCTCCCATCTCCAATAATCGTTGCCTCCCTCTTACTTTCTGAATCATAAATAATTTTTGTGACAAGTGGGGCTAACCCTGTTTTACTCCCTGCCAGAGTGACGCCTAAAAAATCGAGCATACATCTTTTCGTCTGATGAACTACTTCTTTTGGTAATTCATCAAAGCGAACCTTAAAAATAAATTCAGCAAAATTTTCCGTCAGTTGCTTTCCCATACGTGATATCACTGATAAAACTCATCCAAAAATTAGATTACCTCCGAAGATCCAAAATCACATCTTCTAAATCCAAAGAAAACACTGCCCCATCCGTTCGCCCCTCAAAGCCTCCACCCTTTCTTGCGGAGCCTTGCATCTCAACGGGATACGCTGTGCCGCCTCTTATAAAAACGGGGCAGCCCTACAAGCAACTTATCTATAACTATACAAAATCCAGACGAAACGAATGCTTTATCATGAGGGTTTCGCTTAATTTCGAGAAGACGTTGTCGCTAAGCGGTCAGGTCAGGGAATCTTCTCAGCAACTGCTCTTGCCATCTCAAAGGTGGTCGCCGTCCCACCCATATCATAAGTTCTCACTTTTCCTTCGGCAATCACCTGCTTCACACCTCTTTCAAGAACCCGAGCCCGATCTATCTCTCCCAGCCATTCCAACATCATAACCGCGGCGTTGATCATGGCTAAGGGGTTGGCTTTTCCCAATCCCGCATACTTGGGGGCTGAGCCATGGGTGGGTTCGAAGATCGCATATTGGTCTCCGATATTTCCACTTGCCGAGAATCCGAGCCCTCCCACCAATTGGGCAGCCAAATCCGAAATAATATCCCCGAATAGGTTCTCAGCCACCAAGACATCATACTGCTCCGGGCTCTTCACGAGCCACATGGCCAAGGCATCCACGTTTGCCACGTCGAAGGTGACCTCGGGATGGTCCCGGGACAGGGACTGTGCCTCCCGGATCATCAGCCCTCCCGTCTCTCGCAGCACGTTTGCCTTCTCCACCAGCGTCACTCGTTTCCGGCCAAACTGCCTGGCGTACTTAAATGCCCTTTCTAATATCCGATGGCAACCCTTTTTGGTCATCAGACGGAGTGAGACGGCAATATCCTCATCCTTCTCTGATGAGAAGCGCTTCATAGCTGGGTGATTTGTCTCCAATGCCTTCCTCACTTCTGAAGGAAGCGGGTAGAACTCCACGCCTGCATAGAGCCCTTCGGTGTTTTCTCTGAAGATGACCAGGTCTATCCCTTCACGATAGTTTAGCGGATTCCCAGGGAAGGCTTTACACGGACGGAGATTGATATAGAGATCGAACATCTGCCTGAGTCGGACGATGGGGCTGCTGTACTTTAAGCCCTTTCCCTGCAAAGCAGGTAGAAGTTCCTGAGCGGCTTCATCAGCGGTTTTTGATGTAATCGCCCCAAAAAGGCATACATCCGTCTCTTTCAGGAGCTGGATCGTGCGCTCTGGCAGGGGGTTCCCTTCTCGGCACCAGAATTCCCAACCGATATCTCCCCATCGATAATCTGCATCCAAGCCCAGCTTTTCCAAAACGAGCATCGCTGCTTCCGTCACTTCTTTTCCAATACCATCACCTGGTAGCACGGCAATCCGATACTTCGCCATCGATCTTCTCCATTACCCTGTCTTTGATTGAGCCTCCGTGAGCTTGGCGAGCTTCTTTTTGGTGTGCAGGATCAAACCACCGTCCTGAATAATTCCCAAGACGAACTCAGGAAGGGGTGGAAAACGGAAGACTCCTACCTTGCATGTCAACTCCCCTTTTTCGAAATCGATCTTCACAGCTTCTCCATTTTCGATTCTGTCGACCGCTTCTGGACACTGAACCAATGCAAGCCCCATATTGATAGCGTTGCGGAAGAAGATTCGAGCAAATGATTTGGCAACCACAGCCCCCACCTTGGCAAACTTCAGACAGGTTGCTGCCTGTTCTCGGGAACTTCCGCAGCCGAAATTTCTCCCGGCAACAACGATGTCATTTTCTCGAATATTCTTGGCAAAATCAGGATCAAGGTCCTCCATAGCATGCTTTGCCATCTCATGGGGATCGTGAATGGTATAGGTATATTTTCCGGGAAAGATGACATCGGTGTTGACATTGTCACCGTATTTCCATACTCTACCTTCAATACCCATCGGTCTCCTCTCTTCCTCCTTCGACTATCATTTTCTGAAATCGACGATTTCTCCGGCCACGGCAGATGCTGCTACGGTCGCAGGACTTCCGAGATAGATCTCCGAATCCCGGCTTCCCATGCGACCCCGAAAATTACGGTTCGAGGAGCTGATGCAGACCTCTCCAGGAGCTAAAATACCCTCATGGGCTCCCAAACATGGCCCACATCCAGGGTTCATGATAATAGCTCCTGCGTCCACCAGTGTTTGCAAGTAGCCCCGGGCCAGGGCTTGCCGATAGATGTTCATGGATGCGGGAAAGACCAGGCATCTAACGCCGGGGTGTACCTTCTTCCCCCTGATCAACTCGGCAGCGATGGCCATGTCTTCCAGTCGACCGTTGACACAGCTCCCAAGAAAAGCCTGATCGATTTTGATGCCCGCAACTTCTGAGACCGGCTTCACGTGATCAACATCTGGAGGGCATGCGACCTGGGGCTCCAGTCGGCTCACATCGAAAACCAACTCGGTCTCATACGTCGCATCGGGATCTGCTTTAACCACCTCAAAGGGAACCCGCGCTCTCGGCTTCAACCATTCCAAAAGCTTGTCATCGGGTTCCATGAAGCAGTTCTTGGCGCCCATCTCAATACTCATGTTGGCGATGGTCATCCGGGCATCTACGGAGAGGGCTCCAATCGCCTCACCATGGAATTCCACGGACTTGTAAGAGGCTCCATCTGCACCCAGTTTCCCGATGATGTGGAGGATGATGTCTTTCGAAACAATCCCTTTGGGCAACTGACCCTTGAGCGTAATCTTCATACTCTCAGGGATTCGGAACCAAATCTTTCCGGTCGCAAGAATCACTGCCATCTCACTCCGACCGATCCCTGCGCCGAAGGTTCCAAACGCCCCGTAGGTAGTAGTATGCGAGTCACTGGCGACGATGATCCGACCTGGGAGAACAAACCCCTCCTCTGCCATCACTTGATGGCATATTCCCGCATGGATATCATAGAAATGGGGAATCCCATATTTCTTAACAAACTCGCGTACCATCTTGTGGTTGAGGGCGTACTGTTCGGTGGGGGCCGGTGTGGCGTGATCCAAGATGATCACGTGGATATCCGGTTTGTAGACTCGGTCCACGCCGATCTCTTTGAACGTCAGAGAGATGGGAGCCGTGTTGTCATGGGACATGGCCACATCTGGAATGACCTCAACGATTTCGCCCACTCTCACCGCTCTTCCCAATTTCTTAGAGAAGACCTTTTCAACAAATGTCTGACCCATGTTATTCCTCAGAAGGTGTGAAAAAATTGGATTTTACAACCGTAGCATCTCAGACAAAGTTGAAACTAGTCAGTGAGAGTTCGCTAATCATTAGGAAGGCATATTGCCCTCCGTAAAGCATAGATGAGATAAGTCCCTCTTAACCGAATTTTCGAGGCCCTTTGTCCCTTCATCACGCTCTTCTGCTTTCCTTTTTTGCTCTCAGCCCAAACTATGCCCATTGCGGCATCCAGCACAAACGAATCCACTGTTTAATATTATAAGTCAGGCATGCCCAGAACACTTCCATCCCAACCTTTATCAAACCCCTCAACCGAAATTGGCGAAGCCCGATCTTATCTTTGATCCAGGCATTAGGGAATTCAGCCACTACCCCTCGTTGTCTGTAAATCTGTTGGGCCTCTTCCGTCTCCATCTTCTTGATATGGGCCGCAACTACCGGAGCATCCACCCCTCGCACAATCGTCCGACCTTTCGCCCCATTTTGTGGACAACACTTCTCCCTGAACGAACATACCTGACAATCCATAGCGCAGGCCCGATACCTGTAGTTCGTCCGGCCCAGTCGCTTCTCTTGCCCATCGGGTCGTAGAATTTTCCCTCCCGGACAACGATAGGTATCACTGCCCTCATCATAATGAAATGCCTCCGGATAAAAGCTCGGGTCTACGCCACGTCGTTTCATCTGCCCCGCTGACTGCGCCACACCCACCCCCATCGCTCCAATTAAATCCACCTCCTTCTCGTTCATGGCCAAGATATTTTCCCTACTGACAAACCCCCCATCAACCACCATCTGACCAGGACCACACCCTAAATTCTCTTCCACAAATTCTCTTCCACCCTCGCCTCGGCTCCCACCAGCTCCCCATAGTCAGTCCCTGACTGACTCACCCCTACCGCCACGATCACCTTCTCCTTCGCATCCGTTGAGACCTGCACATTGTGTAGCTCGGAGCATACCCTCCATCGGATTGCTTCATCACCAGAGCCTCTGGATCGGTCATACTCACACGAGCCTCTTGCTTCTCTGCCTTGCTCGACTTCGCGGCTCGAATCTTTTCCAGCTCCCTCAATGCCAACTCCAATCACTCCTTCTTCTCCCGCACCGCACGCTACCTCGCCTTCGCCACTCGTGGACTCACCTCCTCCGATACCCGTGGATCTCCCATCTGCTCCACCTGCTCACGTGCCAAATCTAAATGCGCTCGAATCCGTCCCTCCCGTCGAAAAGTATCAGCACTCGCACAGGCTTTGATCTTCATCCCATCATGCATCACCCGCTCTAAGCTGATCAAACCTTCTACACTCAATAATCCCAATATCTCTGTAAACAGCTCGTCCAAAGCCTCTTTATGTTTCACCCGAAAATCGGACAACGTATGATAATTAATCAGCTCCATCCCCGTCAACCATTGGTAGGCCGGATCATATTCACACAATCGAGAAATCTCTCGCGCTGAACTTACCCCTTTACTATACGCATAAACCCATAGGCTAATCATTAACCGAGGATCTAGGGCTGGACGTCCTGCTTCTCCTTCCACCACTCCAATATCCTCATAATATCGGCTCAGTTCCAGACGCCCCACGAATTCCCAGATCGCACGTACCTCATGGTCTTCCGACACTAACTGCTCCACGTCCATCGGTCGCATCACCAGTTGTTGCCGGTTAATCAGCTTCAGCCGTGGTCTTGGCTTCTTCGCTTCCTCTCTTAAATTCAACTCCATCGCTATCCCCCAGTCTCGAATTTGCCTGTCAGCACTATACCACACCTACTTCCTTGTTCAAGTTTTTCTTGAGGGATTTTTTCACACCTTCTCACCATAGAGGCAAACGGATACCTCATATAAAAATCCAAGCATCGGCATATAGCCTTTATTCCCATTATAGGTAAACAAGGCATCTGCCTTCTCCCCTATAATCTCCGCCGCATGAGCATCTAAGGTATATTCTGTAACCCCATCCCTCCCCAAAATCCTTGCGTTTATCTTATCTCTACCTCCCTAACCCTTCTAAGCCAAGCTGTCCTGTCCCAGGATCCCCCACCGTATCGGGCTCTGGTATCTCATCACGCCCAATCAGCTTCATTAATCCTTCCTCATTTTTTAATTCCCTGAGGTCTTCTAAACTTCTTCCTCCCCCTTGCAACATTAACACCACGCTATCCACCATCACTGAGGGATCAAACCCCCGATTGCTCCCAGGGGCTGGAAGATACCGATCCGTAAGCTCTCTCAATCCCATCCCATGATTGAACTCGGCCATCAACGCCAGTCCCCCGTGAGCTGTCAATCTCTCTTTCGTTGTTTCTATCTTGAAAGGAAATATGGTTTGCTGTATCATAATCGTGACCTTCTTTTGGTTTTCACCTTGTGGGTGATATCTATATATCACCAAACCTATGAATTCCAAAGGGAGGTTTTTGTTTCTTCGTATTCCTATATCTTTTTTAGGGTCGATGCCCGTTATCCATGCCCAAGGCATGGCCACATGAGGCATTAGCAAATGCAGCATTTATTGCAGGAAATTTCCTTTTAGTCTGAATGATTGTTGCCTCTGGGGTGCCTCTAATGCTTTCTATATAACTGATGACCATTTTAGGAAACTCCATTAGCTTGTAACCAGCTAAGGAGACTCCAATTAGATCTAAAATGACCTTTTTAGCCTGAGGATTACCTCATCGGGTAAGTCTTCAAAACGAAGCTCTTGTGTAAACTTAGCAAATTTATTCGAAATCATCTACATCTCCCCTCTTTTTATTCCATGAGGATCAATTACAGAAGGGCCATCAGATCATTTGTATTTTTTAGTTTTTCTAATCGAAGGACTGATTCTATGATCCTTTGAAGGTTCTCTTTTGAATAAGGTTTAGAAGAATATCCCGAACACCTAATAAATTTCTCTCGACACTCATCCTCATCCATCGTATTTTTCGGATGGCCCTTAAACTCCTCTATGGTCTCAGAAAAGACTTTTCCCGATTTTATCTTTATCTCAACCTTAACTGGTCCAAGGGACTCAGGATCCTTGATCGGATCTTCTTTTAATACCGCAACTTTTTTAATGAGAGGATGATGAGCTCTTTCTCTGACCTTTTGAGGTTCAAAGGAATCCAGAAATACATACCCGTCCAGAATCGCCGAGGCCACGGTATAGGGAATGCTGAATTGGGCATCAACGCTTGGGTTTCCCCTTAAGGCAAAGGGTCGGCTGACTAAATTAAAAAAATTGTGCTTAACCAAATGGACCGTGATTTCTCCGATCATCTCCGAAGTCAAATGATTCTTTTTTATGCACTTCAGGGTCGCATCGATGGGGCCATGAGTATAGCGACAACAAGGATAGGGTTTAAAACTGAGATTGTCTCCCTCGAATCGTTTCCCTATGTCTTCGATTAACTCTTGTTTACTGTAGGCCCCACTCCAGTAGAGATTGAAGTATCCATAACTTCCCTCAAAAACATCTCGACACCCTCGAATTCCTCTTCGCGCTAAATGGGCAGAGAGAATGGCTGCTCTCGCCATAAATGCGGGCTGCATCCTTTTGGAAAGAGCAGAATCTGTGACCACCTGCCGTGTCCCTCCAATTTGGCTTAAAGCGATTCCAAAAGCATCGACAATTTTCTCCTTCTCCATTCCGAGGATTTTACAGGCAGAGGCGGTCGCGCCAAATATTCCACACACAGCGGTCCTCACCCATCCGATCTCCCTTTCACTGAATCCGGGTGCCTTGCCAATGGCCAATCCCAATCGACAGGTCAGGTCATTTCCCAATGCCACGGCCGTGAGAAAGGATGCTCCGTTTATTCCCCCGATTTCCTCAGAAAGGGCCATGACGGTTGGTAAAACCGTTACATTGGCATGGACCACTGCCCCATCATGGGTATCATCAAAATCCCTCGCATGAATCATAACGCTATTAGCAAAGACGGCGTTTATATCGGGAACTTTCTTCCCCAAACCAAAGATCGTACTCTGAGGGCTCCCTCCCCATTGGTCCAGCTGATCGATCACTTCCTTGACGCCTGCTGCCGAAGAGCCTGCGATGGCCACTCCGAGGGTATCCAGGATGAACCGTTTGGTCGTATGGATGGTCTCCATGCTGAGGTCTTCAAAGCTTGTCCGGAAGATGTGTTCAGAAAGATCCCACGCGATATCCATAGCCATCCCCAAAATGTTTTATGAATATAACAATATAATGATCTATCTGTATCACCTTTTAAATCTTTTTGCAACTTTTTTGCCCCCCCCCATAAAAAATATAATTTTGCAAGTAATATCAATAAGTTGTAAATTAATACCAGAAGAAGAATTTTTTCTTTTTTTTATTTCTCCCCCCTTTTTTAACGGATTCCAAAACAGAATTTTTCTCAACAGAATTACATCAACAGAATTACACTTGACAAAATTTTTTAACACATATAGTATAAAAGAAATAATCATCCCCCTGAAAAGGGATGGAAGGAATTAATGAAAAAAGTTGACCAATGGAATGGGGTTGTTTTTTTGATCATCTCAGGACTCATATGCTGGGGTTCTTCACACTTCCCGTACGGCAATGTTCATAATCCTGGGCCAGGGTTTTTACCTCTGTGGCTTGGCATTATTTTGGGAGCCTTGTCGATTTGTCTCATTATAAAAGCCACCTTGCAGACCAAAGGGGTGAGAATGCTTCGGGAACTTCTGACTGAAAAGATTCGATGGGGGAAGGTTCTTCTTACTCTCATTGCTCTCGTCCTCTATGGTTTCTTGATGGATTACATTGGGTTCCTCTTCATCACTTTCCTTTTCATGGCATTTCTTATCCGTTTCGTGGACCCTCAGCCCTGGAAGAGGGTCATTGGGTGGGCCCTGGTGGGATCGGTTGGGTCTTATCTCATCTTTGAGGTCTGGATGAAACTCCGTCTTCCCAAAGGATTCTTAGGAGTGTAAACATGGAAACCTTGCAACATATCCTTTACGGATTCGGCGTCGCTTCCCAACCGATCAATTTGCTTTTCTGTTTCCTCGGGGCCATGGCAGGAACCCTGGTAGGGGTACTTCCCGGGCTCGGTCCAACGGCGGCCATGGCCATGCTTCTCCCTGTGACGTTCGGAATTCCTCCAACCGGGGCCGTCATCATGCTGGCAGGGATTTACTATGGCGCCCAGTATGGGGGCTCGACGACGTCCATCCTGGTCAACATCCCCGGCGAGGCGGCCTCGGTGGTGACGTGCCTGGATGGATACCAGATGGCCCGTCAGGGAAGGGCTGGCGCGGCCCTTGGGATTTCTGCCTTCGGCTCATTCATTGCCGGAACAATCGGCGTCCTGGCGCTCTCCTTCGTCGCGCCCCCCCTTGTGGATGCCGCGCTCTCCTTCGGCCCTCCCGAGTACTTTGCCCTCATGTGTCTGGGGCTGACGGTCCTCACCTTCCTGGCCCACGGCTCCATGCTCAAGGCTTTGATGATGGCTGTCTTTGGCCTCTTCATCGGAACGGTTGGCATTGATCCCATCACTGGAGTGCAGCGCTTCACTTTTGGAAGGCCAGATCTTATGGAAGGGATTGGCCTGGTGCAAATTGCCATGGGGATGTTCGGGATTGCGGAGATCCTATCGAACATTGAACAAACCATCAAGATCAGCGTCTTTGAGGCAAAGCTGAAGGGATTGTTTCCTAACCTCGAGGATTGGAAGAGAAGCATCGGTGCCATCATCCGTGGAACGGGGATTGGTTTTTTCCTGGGCATCCTTCCCGGCGGGGGAGCCATCATCTCCTCCTTTGCAAGCTATGCGGTTGAGAAGCGCCTCTCGAAACACCCGGAGAAGTTCGGGACAGGGGTCATTGAAGGAGTGGCCGCCCCTGAGTCAGCCAACAACGCCGCCGCGCAGGGAGCCTTTATCCCGATGATTACCCTCGGCATCCCCTCCAACGTCGTCATGGCCTTGCTCCTGGGGGCACTGATGATCCATGGCATCACCCCTGGGCCTCTGCTCATGACTCAACATCCGGATCTCTTCTGGGGATTCATCACGAGCATGTACATCGGGAACCTGATGCTTCTGGTTCTGAACCTACCCCTCATCCCCATGTGGGTGAAGTTTCTGAAGGTCCCTTATCCTATCCTTTTCCCGTTTATCCTTCTTTTCTGTTTGATTGGGGTGTACACCATTAACAACAATGTCTTTGACATTTATTTGATGATCCTGTTTGGGGTCTTTGGCTACCTGGTCAGGAAATTACATTTCGAGGCGGCGCCCCTCATCCTGGCAGTGGTTCTTGGTCCGATGATGGAGAAGGCCTTGAGGCAATCCTTGACCATGTCCAAGGGTGATTTTTCTATTTTCTTCACGAGACCCATTTCAGCGGTACTTCTCGGAGTGGCCATTCTGCTTCTTGCTCTTCCTATGATCCCGCGGGCGTCGACACGGGAAAAAATTGTGAAGTTGGGGGAGAGGGATTAAGGCGAATCGGCAGGGTTAAAATAAATCATTTCAAAAAAGGAGGGATTACTGATGAGACCTAAAATGGCATTCGTAACGTTCTTGGTGATGGCGGGGGCCTGCTTCGCTCCGATCGAGGGATGGGCGGCGGACTATCCGACACGGGAGATTGAATTTATTGCAGCCTTTGCGCCGGGAAGCAATACGGACAATTTTGCTCGGTTATCTGCCAAATATGGAGAGAAGTATGTTGGAAAACCCATCGTCGTGGTGAACAAACCGGGTGGAGGAGGGTCTAGAGGTTTTATTGCTCTGGCTAATGCGAAGCCAGATGGATATACCATTGGACTTATCTCCCAATCAGCCATTGCCCACCCTTATCTTTTAAAAGGGATCACTTTTCATTACAAAAAAAATTTTCGACTGGTTGCACAAATTGATTATTCGGCCCAAGGGGTGGCGGTGGTGAAAGGCGGACCATATGATGTGCCTCTGAAAGAGTTGGTCAAAAAGGCCAAGGAAAAACCGGAAACAATTAAAGTAGGGATTGGAGGAACGTGGACTGCCCAGGATTTCGCAAGGGCTATTTTTGAGGAAGAAGCGGGTGTAAAGTTTGTGATGGTTCCCTTCCCTGGGGCTGCTGAAGTCATTCCACAGGTCTTAGGTGGACATATTGATTTTTTCATTGGTCCAGCCGCAGAGTGGACGGCTCTTTATAAAGCAGGGAAATTCAGTGTGTTAGCCGTAAGTACAGAGGAGCGAGATCCGAGATTTCCAAATATCCCCACCTTTAAGGAATTTGGTTATGATGTGGCTTTACCTTCCTATCATTGGGTAGCCGCCCCTGCAGGGACTCCAGATGCTATTATTAATTTTTTGGCCGAGGCTTTTAAGAAGGCCTTTGCAGAACAGGGTTTTAAAGAGACAGCGGACAATTTAGGGGCCACAGCCGCCTGGGCAAGTCCTGAAGACTCCTTGAAAACCATGGAGAGAATAGAACAACTCTATTTAAGGGTCATTAAAAAGTATGATTTAAAGCCCCAATAATTGACTGGATGATCTTCGCTTCTATCTTGGTTCTTTCCGAAGCTTTAAACAACAGCGGAAAAGATTTGAAGACAATAGGGCAAAGGAATTAGTTAGAAAATAACCTTTATGAGGAGGATAAATGCATGCGTATCAAAATATTATTCGTTATTTTGTTGGTGGCATTTGGGGTTTTCTTCATTCCAATGGTTGGATTGAGTCTGGATTATCCCACGAGAGAGATTGAATTTATCGCCGGATATGCTCCGGGGAGCAATACGGACAATTTCGCCCGGCTGGCGGCCAAGTTTGGAGAGAAGTATGTAGGTAAACCCATTGTGGTGATTAACAAACCTCCGGCAGCGCGGGGATTTACAGCTCTGGCTGCGGCAAAACCCGATGGATACACGATCGGTATCATTTCCAATTCTACAATCGGCCACCAATATCTTTTGAAAGGGGTGACTTTCCATTATAGAAAAAGTTATAGAGTAATTTGTCAGATCGATTATTCTGCAGAGGGCTTATTTGTCAAGAAGGGGGGGCTTTTCGATATTCCCCTTAAGGAGATAGTCAAGAAGGCTAAGGAGAGGCCAGAGACAATCAAAGTTGGAATTGGGGGATTATGGACAGCTCAGGATTTCGCACGGGCTATTTTTGAGGAAGAGGCAGGAGTGAAGTTCCTTAAAGTACCCTTCCCAGGGGCAGCGGAGGCTATTCCAGCTCTTCTGGGTGGGCATGTAGACATTGAATTCGGTCCGGCATCAGAATGGGCCCATCTCTATAGGGCAGGTAAAGTAAATGTTTTGGGTGTGAGCCAGGAGCAGAGAGATCCCCGATTCCCCGATATACCAACATTCAAAGAATTAGGATATGATGTGGTTTTGTCTGCCATCCATTGGATAGCTGCTCCTGCAGGGACCCCCGATGCTATTATTAACTTTCTTGCCGAGACCTTCAAAAAGGGCTTTTCAGAACAGGCTTTCAAAGAAGCTGCGGACCATCTGGGAGCTACAGGAGCTTGGGAAGGTCCTGAAGATTCATTAAAAGGTATGGATAGACTGGATCAACTCATCCAAAAGGTGGTGAAGAAGTACGACCTGAAGCCGCAATGATCGCTATTAGGCGATTGGAGGATATCGAGGGGGAGCAAAGTTTCTCACCTTTACCCCAACCACAAATTCTCCTGCCCTGGTTTCTCCTCGATTTTCCATTTATACGTAATCGGTCATGACGGACTCGATACCTGCAAAAAATGAAAATAGCCCCCTCATCCTGACCCTCTCCCACCAAGGGAGAGGGAAATTATTGGGAGGAATTCACCTAATGATCCCTCCCCCTCGACAGGGGAGGGATAGGCCCTGCACCGAGTGCTGTTATAGAGATCGATTTCGAAATTGCTGAAATAATGCTTACTAAATGTCATCGCCACCTCTAAGAGAAAAAGATTTACAATCTTACTTCCGATCGGCTTAGAGAAGCTCATCCCCACTCCAATATCCAAGGCAGCGAAAGCTGCCAGCCGGGAGAGGACAGATGTGGCCATGGGCATTCCGGTAGGATTGATTCCAGTGCCAGGAAAGGTCATAACCGAGATCGAAGCCATCGATATCCTTTCTGGAGCAGAGGCTGTTCCTGTGGCTGCTGGAGGATTGGGAGGTGCTGAAGGGTCCACTACGTTAGTCCTCCAAGGATTGGAGGAGAAAGTCAACCGGGCACTTCAAATCATACCAAATAATAGGGTCAGGTCTATAATGTTAGACTCACTCTATCGCTCGTTCAGAATTCTGCTCACATATGTAAAGTGCAATCCCAGATGGTCGGCCACGGCCCGCTGAGTATAACCAAACTTCTCCACTGCCTCGCGGATCCTTCGATCCCGTTTAGCTCTGTCGTTGAATATACTCTCCTTGAAAATTTTTTCAAGAGATGACCGGTCCTCCGGTGCCTTTTGTTGAATGTCTGGGTATAGATACCGTTTAACTGCCGCATGCCGATGGAAAGGTTGCCGTCCGGCGTTTCGATGAGAAGGTGGAAGTGTTATGTGAAGCTCCGGATTATGTGAAGTTGATCTGCCATCCGTTGTGAATTCCCCCACTATTTTGCCCTAATTCGCTGATTTCTGCCAATATTACTCCACATAATTTCGTGCTATGACAAGTTCTGACTGCCTCTACCAATGAGGCGGAGAAAGGAGGTTGTCATGGTACTGGAACAGGTGTTTGAGTGTCCGAGAACACTGAGGAGGCTACGCAGTGACCCCTTAGGGAAACTTCTAGAGGGGTTCTGCAATTGGCTGCTTGAGCATGGCTTCAGTCGAGGGGCCATTCGTAAGCACCTCTTTAGCGTATCCCACCTTAACGAGCATTTGGGCGGCCCAAGGGGTCGACCCCACCAGGGCGTCAGCTTAAGAGAAGTCGAGGGCTTTTTCAAGGCTTACCCTCTACAGTGCCCGAACCGACGAGCGATTGGACAGCACCTCCGTCGAGTGGGCTACTCGGTAAATCGTTTTCTCCATTATCTTCGAGAGTCGGGGTATTTGGATTCGTCGCGGCGCCCAGAGATCTATCAGCCCCTTTTAGACGCCTATCTCCAGTGGATGCGCCATTATCAGCACGCCTCAGAGGGAACGCTTGAACTCCGTAGCCATTCGACCACTCAGTTCCTTCAATGGCTGGGCCCAGAAGCCACGCCAGAAGGCCTGATAAGGCTCACGGCAGAGAGAATCGAAAAATTCTTTCTGAGATATGCTCAGAACATGGGGCGCTCCGCACGGCACTCCATGCAGTCGGCTTTACGAAGCTTCTTGCGGTTCTGTCTGCACCAAGGCTATATAGAGCGGTCTCTCGATCTCGCTGTTCCCACGCTGCGCACTTACAAACTGGCCACGGTCCCACGGGGACTGAACGATACCGAAGCGCAGCAGGTCCTGCGCTGTATCCACCGTAACAGCCATGCAGGCCGGCGGGATTACGCCATCGTGCAACTGCTTTACACCTATGGCGTGCGGGGCGGCCAACTGCGTGCCCTTCGACTGGAGGATATCGACTGGGTAAAGAACCAAATCCTCTTCAAAGCCTCCAAACATGGCAAGGACAGCCGACTGCCGTTAACGGCTGAGGTGGGTGAGAGTCTGTTGGATTACCTGCAACATGCTCGTCCCTCTTATCCCTACCCTCATGTCTTCCTGACCTGCCGGGCGCCCTATCACCCTTTGACTGATTCCAACTCGCTTTCGGCCATCGTGGAACGTCATCTCCGGGCTGCGGGCATCGAATTCTCCAGCAAGGGGTCCCATGTCTTTCGGCATTGCTTTGCCACCCGAATGCTCCATCAGGGTCATTCCCTGAAGGCCATTGCCGATCTGCTCGGCCATCGCCATCTCGGGACCACCTTCATCTACACCAAGGTCAACTTCAACGCCCTGAAACAAGTAGCCCTGGAATGGCCCCAGGAGGTGTCCCCATGAGCCCATGGAAGCTTCATAGTTCTCTGGCTGATGAGATTCAAAACTTCATCCATCTGCGCCGTCTCTCAGGCACCGATTATCAAAGCCAGGCGCAACTGCTTGGATACTTCGACCGCTTTCTCTTCGAGCAACAGATAAGCGGACCCCCCTTGACGCGGGAAATCACGGATGATTACCTGCTGGGCCTTTCGCACCTTGCCCCACGCAGCCGATCTAACCGTTTCTGCGTGGTCCGTCAGTTGTGCCAGTACCTGGCTCGCAACAATCCGCGCGGCTATGTGCCCGAGCCCTTGAAAGTCATCCCCTCGCAGGGAGCTCACCCACCCTATATCTATGGTCATTCTGAGATCCACGCGCTTCTGACGGCGGCCTCCAAACTGCCGCCTTCGAACTCGCTTCGGCCGCACACCTACCGGACCCTTCTGGGGCTTCTCTACAGCACGGGAATCCGGATCGGGGAAGCCTTGGCCTTGAACCAGGAGGACTTCCAGGAGGCCGAGCAACGCCTCTACATCGCCCAAGGCAAGTTCCGAAAGGCTCGTTGGGTGCCTCTGAGCGCTTCTACCTCCCAGGCACTCCAGCAATACCTTCACAAACGGTTCAAGATGAGGCCACGCTCGCCCGACTCCCCCCTCCTCCTGAACCAACGATCGTCCCGCCTGCACCACAGCACCGTCCATCATACCTTCCAGTCCTTGTTGCGGCAGTGCGGCATCCATCACAACCCTCTCACCGGTCCCCGCATCCACGATCTGCGACACACATTTGCGGTTCAGAGGCTGTTGGCCTGGTATCGGGATGGACAGGACGTCAATGCCAGGCTTCCATGGCTGGCCACCTATATGGGCCACGTGGATATCCATTCCACTCAGGTCTACCTG
>Ga0315288_10002357_pt1 | contig 24431 bp, 45 predicted proteins | sample YL17G11_20_MG_FD_203454 | JGI IMG/M metagenome (GOLD analysis project Ga0315288, IMG submission 203454) | Sediment microbial communities from Yellowstone Lake, YNP, Wyoming, USA - YL17G11_20 | ecosystem: Environmental > Aquatic > Freshwater > Lake > Sediment | place: USA: Wyoming | collected... | reverse complement strand
CTCTGTAATATTTGCCAAATAGCCTAAAGCCGTTTTCTGACCTTTCGAACATTTTTGTATCAAATTGGGATTCCGTATCATTTTCGTTATCTGGATGAATAAATTCAAATGCAAAAATCATTTCATCTAAAACGTAATCCCATCTGTCGTGCAAAAAACCATCAATAACCCATTCATGTTCTACTGGTGGTAGAATAGTGCTACGAATATTTTCTGGAACATCACCATCGTCTACTAACGCTGATCCGTGTTTTTGTTCTTTTAATTTTTTCAACATTGGTAGAATAATGTAAGCTAAAGTTGAATACATTGACCAAACATCGTAATCATGAATGTGAACTTTAACTTTGCGTTTTTTCTTGGAATAGACCCACTGACAAAAATCCTTAACCCATGTATCTCCTAACCATTTGCCAATTTGGTCACAGCGATCTTCTGACACACCAAAATGTTTCAACCAATTTGCAATTTGGTATGTACCAATCCAGCTTCTATATTTTCCAATGTATACTTTCACCAAGCTCTCCTAGTCTTCATTTCATATGGGAATTCGACAATAAACGAACCGTCTGCCAGTGGAATTTCTGTTAGTCGTTCATGATTACAAATCAAATATAAGAGATTTGGTTCAAGGACTTCGATTCGTTCTCCAATACCATACCCCATCAGTACAGTGGTGTTATCTGGCTTGCGGATTCTAATCTGTACAGGTTCAAGAAACTCGTAAGTTACTTTCCAGTCACGTCTCCTCTTTCTATGCCAACAACATGCTTCATGAGTGCCCTGCAGGCGTTTCTTTGATCGTCAGTAGTCATCTTATTCGGCTTCCAAACACGATTGGGCCAATCGAGGGCAAGCCGAACATTGTCAACCACATCCTTAGCTTCTTTTATACTGAGGGTAGTTGAGGCACGCACGAGTTGTATGGCACTAATCGGATTGTCGTCGTTGAGGTAGTTAATAGTGTCAGCGATCCATTGCAATGGTTTCGGTTCCGGTGACAACAATGGTCGGGTGATGGAGAAACCCAAAAACTCCTTGTTGGAATACCATAGCTGCTGTTCCTTGTTGGGTAACGATTTCGGTTCCAGCTTTGTAGCGCTAGAGAGCGACAAAAACAGCGTGGGATTGGTCTGTGCGAGCTTGATGCTGATAGCGCGGAAATCGACATCATTGGCCATCAAGACGGCAATCGCTTGTGAGTATTCATCATTCATTGCTGCTGTTCCTTCAATATGGTTCTCGCTCATATAAGCTCTCTCTTGTTACGTTAAGTCATAATTACTTGTTTGGTACAATAACAGTTCCTTTTGGTGTCACATTACCAAGCGCAGGCAAGTCGGTTCTTGTACCATCCCAATTAACGCCATTACATAACTGGCGAGCCGCCGCACTAGCGGTGTTTGAACATAAGTCAGTAAGTGCTAAACGAATCGTAGCAATTTCAGCATTAAGTGCTTTTTGTTGGTCTTGCGCGTCAATATATAAGGCAAGATTCGCAGTCATCTGTGCGTAAATTTCATCTATTCGAGCGGTTTGTCTATCAACGGTACTTTGTAATGGCTGTAACGCTGTATTATATTGCGTAATTTTAGTTTGTAGATAAGTATTTCCTGTTGCTTTCATGGAATCGATCTTTGCATTATATTGTGTTTGTAATTTCACACACCTGTTATATTGTGCTTCTGGTAATTCACCAGTACATCCGAATGAATTATATTCGGCAATCACCGCATCAATTGCATCTTGTTTCGACTTAACCTCAGCGTCATACTGCTTCTGATACACTGCTGTGGTTTTATCAAGATTATCCTGTTGTAATTTTCTGTTGTCGGCAAGAACTTTATTCTCTTTCATCAAACGTTCATTCGCAAGCGTAAAATCATCAAGTGTTCCTTGTAACTTCGTAGTAGTGGTAAGGTTTGTTTGAAGTTGTGCCATCAACGATGACACTTGCGCGGAATCCGATGCCCCCTGTGCAGGCATGACAATGATTAATGTGAATAACGATGCTACGAGTGATTTAAACATTTAATTCTCCTATGGGTTGTAGTTGCAACTTCAATTAGTAGTTGCAACTTTAGTTTGCATTATTTCTTACGATTACGATTTTATTTTTAGACGCATATGAATATGCTTCAGGATGGTAAAAGCTGTAAGCATCCTCTTCTTTCACCATTCCTGCATTCAATGCAACTGTCGCACTAATGCAGTCTTGATCAGAAAGTTCAGGATCATAACAACATACCTCATTCTCTGGATTAACGTCACCAAACGGTTTTGCAATATATTTGATCATTTTTTTCTCTCAAGACTGAATTCTACTAACACAAATATCAATCGATTAATTCGTAATAAGCTTTTAAAGAAATAGTTTTAAGTAAATTTTTGGACTGCGCTAACTCTGTTGATAATTGTAAATTAATTTTTTTTAGATCATCAATTTTGATAGAGTAGTCATAACAGGTTTTCCTAAGTGTTAACATTTCTTCAATAATATCTTCTCTGGAGCGTTCGGTTAACATGATTATGCCTTTTCTTCAAGAGCACCAATATCCTTAGCAAAGCCAAGGAGTTGCGCTTTAATGTTGGTAAGTAGTTTATTAACATCCCCCACGAAAATATCACCATTGATACTGTGTGGGGTGGTGTCAGAAACTGCACGTGCAGCGCGAATTGCGATCATGTCAGCAACAGTCATTTGAAGCCTCTCTTGGTGGGTTATAAGATGAAGAGAAGTATACTATGTGGTTGGAAGTTTGTCAAGAGGGATTTTATTTTTCTTATCCCAATAATTATCACATAAAGGTTGAATACAACCTTTTTTAAAAATATAGAAAGGTTTTAGACTGCTTTTACAAAGAGGACAAACTCCGGTCCCGCCTTCACGAAGTAAACGACCTAATGGTGGGTTGGGCTTTAAACTAGAATCATTAAAAGCTTTTGTCATTATATTTCCTATTTTATGTAATATTGGCGGAAGAAGGAGGTCACGATCCCCAATCGACTCTTCGCCGATCCTTTAGTTTTCAAGGCTAAGCTGATCCCCGATCAGTTCCTCTTCCGTATTACTTTATGAATCAGTAGAAGCAAGACAAGCTTCTGATTCTTTTATAAACGCTTCTCTAAAATCTACACCATACTTATTATAAACAGTTTCAAACCATTTTGCTAGTCCTACTTCTTTTTCTTTCTCCTTCGTCCATTCTATAATAACACTTTTATCCTGTGGAGGAATGCCTTCTTCAGCGTTAGCCATTACTTTTACATACCAATTCATATAAAAAGTTTTTATCTGTTCTAATGATACCCCTCTAGATTTAAGACCTATTATGGTACTAGCGTTGTTCCCTTGAAAATCACACTTAGTAAGATCGGCAGCAAAAATTAATGTTGAAAATAACGAAAAGAACATAAGAGTAACGATTTTTTTCATGATAGTGTCTCCTTTATAGAGTTGTTATATATTTATTCCCATGCGGTGGGATAGTCTTTTACTTGTTTACCCATACACCATTCCATAACTGTTTTTTCATCTTCGCCAAGGAAAAGCATATGTTTTGCAGTCAACCAAGTTTGTTTTTCTGATGGAGATTCGTTTCCTTGCCATCCAATAACAAATTGATCTTCACTTTTAAATCCTTTGGGAAAGCCAACGAAAAAATCAACCATGTAAGTACATTCTTTTTGTAAATTTACAGGAACTTTTGCTTGTATATTTAATGAAAACAAACTACCTGTTATCAGTAATGCTAATAAAATTCCTTTCATAATGCATCTCCTAGTTTGTATGGGTTTAACTATTTAGGTGCTTTTGGAATACAGTAATTATACAATAACCTAGCAATTGCCAAATCTTCTAACGCTACACCAGTACTAAGAAACATTTTTATTGGCTTCAAAGGATTAAGGCACTGTTTACCGATCATTAGACTTCCCAATGATTTTAATTCTTTGAAAGTAATCTCGTTGTTGTGTAGTGCAGTATATACTGTACCAGTGTGAGAGACTTGATCTAAACTATCACAAAAATGATCCGTTACACCAAGTATGCTTGACTCAAATTCCATTTTCTTTTCTGAATCTCCACCAATTGCACATATTGTCATTTTTCTCTGTGGTATATCTTTCGTGAATATGTGTGCTTTTGTGGTCGGCGTCATTGTAACAATAATATCAGACTGTTCCAAAATCTCTTGTTTTGTTGCTTTAGTGACTAAGTTATAATGTTTAGCTAAGTCATCAATTTTAGTTTCATCGAGATCAAATACTATAATTTTTGTTATGTTTCTAACTGCCATAATTGCTGGAATATGATAATGTGCTTGAACACCACATCCAATTATTCCTAACGTTGTAGCGGTTGGTTCTGAGAGTTCTCGGACTCCAACAGCAGATGCAGCAGCGGTTCTCCAGGCTGTTGGTATTGCTGCGTCAAATATCATAAGTGGGCGCTGTGTCCACTTATCATTGAGTACATACATTCCTATTGCTAGTGGTAGACCATATTTCTTTGGATTATCACCACACGCACCAATAATTTTTACTCCACAAAAATCTGGATATTTTTCCATGTAACTAGGCATTATCCGAAAATCGTTGTTTGCCTCGGCGAAGTTGATAATAGTTTTTGCTGGTGATGTAACTCTACCGTGCGCCTCTTCAACGAATGTTTCAGAAATAGCATCAATTATTTTTGTCCATCCAATCGTATTCAGAGATTGTATTATTTCTTGACTAGATATTGTTATACTATCGTGTACTTCATTTATTGTTCTCATAAAGTATTTCCTGTTTAACTTATTATTTTGTTATTTTTCTTATGTTGTTTATTCCATACTTTGTGTAGGTTTTTATCCACGCCCTAAAAAATAATCAATAATCGCTCGATGATCGTCAAAAAACATTTCTTCACTTAATTTATCATTCAAGTCTGAAATCGGATACCAAGCAGCTTTACGAGCATCGTCCGATCCTTTCACGTGGGGTAATTCCCCCGGCGAAAGTTCAATAAGAAATGCATGGGTAATAACTCTACCAATTTGACTTCTATCTATAGCATCAAACACTTCCGATTTTTTAATTGAACCTCGTAAAACTTTTTCTGGAACTTTTAATTTAGTTTCTTCAATTAATTCCCTAATCATTCCGTCAACAATTCTTTCATTCACATTCAAGTGACCGCCAGGAAGGGCAATCAGCCCTTCACCTGGAGCAGCCTTGCGTGTAACTAAAAGAATATGACCAGATTGAACCACAAGTGCATCAACAGTCACATGTTTTACTGGATATGGACTAACACTCCAACCTTTTTTATAATTTTTAATAAACTCATATTCATTTTTAATTTTTACATATATATCGTCGGGAAACTCATCCATAAATTTTAAAACATTATTCGGAACTGCCGATTTCAAAAATTTATTACTCATTTCTTCAAAATACAATTTGCGAATAGTAGTAGCACTAATGTTTTCGTTTAGTGGATGTTCAATTTGTTTCCACTGTGGAAACATTTTTAGATAATACGAAGTTTCATCTTTGCTATGACCTATGATAGCAATTCTAATTTTATGATCATTCTTCCATACATCTCTTGTAATTATTTTATCTACGGCGTCTGTAACCTGTGCTGCCCAAAGCTGATCATTATACTTAATGTCTCGCAAAGGAAGGATATCCAAATTTGTGTCCATTAAAATACTCGGGCATGGAAATGAATAATTCCAATCCACTATATAATCTTCAATCATTTTTTTACGTTCTGCAAATACCCATGGATTTTTTGGGCTACGAGGTTGATTGCAGCTACCAATAAAAACTATTACTTTATCAGAGTATTCATGCGCCTTTTTCAGAACTTCGGCGTGCTCATCATGAAACGGTTGATACCGCCCAATGAAAATTATATAATCAAATTGTTTGTTATTCATAGGAAAATCCTTCCTAATTTTTATGACGGTGATTTGTTCACAATCTTAATTTATTTCTATTTTTCTGATTTCAAGATCAGGACGAAGTTTCTGCATATCATCAGCGTAGTCTAGATTACAAATTACGACAATACAAGCATAATTATTATGGAAATATTTAATCCATTCCATAAGCCTCCCGTATGACGGAATAATATAATATTCTTTACAAAGAGAACCACGAGATGATATTAGAAGATTTGAAATATCTGCTGTACACAAAGCAGGATCGATAAAAACATATTTTGGACCATCACTCCAAGAGTTGAGTACAGATGTAATCGTTTTTATATTGTCCATAGGAAAAATCCTTTCCTTAAATTGAAGCGCCCGCGTCTATCGCTTGCACTTTACCACATAATATACCAGTTTTTAGGAAAAAGCAAACTTTTATTTAGGTGCTTGACAAATATAATTTTGAAAAGCCTGACTAAAATTGCTAAGTGACATTGCCCCTTTAGGAACTGAGTGGTTATGTATACCTACCACATGAAAATCGACGGTCGCGTAAACATCACGCAATGGATAAACTATCCTTCGTTCGCAATCTACCATAGCCTCACTAAAAATTCTTCTAATTTGTGATCCAGCACCTTGAATATATTTATCACCGTCTAAAAATTCAACCATACCAACAATTACAACTTGTTTGGCATATGGGTCTAGTTCTTTTGTTTGTAACCACGCATTTGATTTTGTGGTTTCGTCTTTAGTAATCAAAGTCCATTCTGATTCGTCCCAATGAACCACTGGATTGTTTGAATAATCTGCCTTAGGAGCAGGTGTTGTATTTTGTGGTTGGGTTGTTACTTCTGGAGCATTATCTCTTGGTTTTGAAAGATCTTTATAATCATTATTACCAGCGTATGCTACTGTTATACCAAACATTAAAGCGATTGAAGTGATTATTTTTTTCATTTTATATTCTCCTTATTTACAAAATCTTTGTCTGACAAGATCAGGGACTGATCCATTATCAATTGTTGTTGGAACTTTCTCTGTATCCACATAGTTTCCGACTATTTCATCTTTACTACCAAAAAACGTCTCACCATTAATCGTGTATGTACCACCTTTACAAAGTACATTAATTGGAGTAAGGACATACATAACCGGACCCGTAAAAGGAGTTACTACATCAGAACTTGGAGTAGTAAATCCGTGAAGTTTTTGTGGTGAACCAAATTTAGTCATCAATGTTATGTGAATTTCATCACCAGTGATTTTCATGTTATTTACGTCAGCCCAAATGCTAGGATTGGCTTCGTACAATCTAACCCATACACGATCTACGGGTTTATTTTGATTAGCGGTTTCTACAGAATACACACCAGTGCTAAACAATGCAATAAATGCGGCAATTAATATTTTTTTCATACTGGTTGGCTCTCCTTTAATTTAGTACCACAGAAAAATTTGAACATAATCACGGTGTCGTCACGTGGGTTAATAGCTATTGGATCAACATCTTCACTGCTTATGTGAGAATATATTAACTTTCTTTTTTCGTTTAAAAAATCTGTTGTATATGGAATGTACGTTTGGGATTTGCAATCAATTGACATTTTAAACACGACAAAAGCGGCTGGTTCTTTTAACGCAATTGTTTCATCAGATTCTGTTATAAAACTACCAAGTCTAAGGAAAGGAGGTAATTGTGTCATTGCCACGAAAGAAACACTTCTACCTTGTTTGTTAATGCTTGTAAGATCAACGAAAACTGATGGTGTTTGTGTTTTGCCATTATAGATAAGAAGCCACATTTGGGTTTCATCCACTGCGTTTACGGCAAATGAAAGTGTACTTAGAATTAAACACAACGCCCATCTTTTTATCATGAGATATATACCTCGTGGTCTGTTTTTTATTATTTTACTATGCGCTCAGTAACAACGTCGAATGGTTTAAATCTAAAATCTATATATGGTATTTAGGGTACAACTTGAATAATTCTTCAAATCTGAAGAATTATTCTTAAACAGAAACATAAAAATAAACAAACGTTTCGTAAGGCTTAAACTTGATACATATGTCGATAGTTTTTATATTTCCAAGATTTTGACTAACCGAAAAATCTTCAATAAGATTTTCAATCATTAGTTTTGTAAGATAGCTTTCAAAAGCTTTTTTAACTGCTTTTGGTTCGAATTCACAGCCTTCAGTTAATTTTATAAAATCAGATTTAATATCGGTAAGAGTTATTGCCATAAAATTCCTCTATCTGTATGACAGTATATACAGAAGATTTCTATAGTTGGATGAATCATTTTAGTGTTATTTTAATAGATAAAAGATTATTGTAGTTATGATTGTGGTATCCTAACTCTACTAACTAATTCTAATGCATTCATATCAAACCATACCGTACTTTCACAACTCCAACTACTCAACAAAGAACATGCCTCATAATGTTCAGACCTCAACAAAGAACATGCCTCATAATGTTCAGACACGTAATGTATTCCTACATAATCGTTTGCTATGGATTCCCAAGGAAAATTTTCGAAAGTAAAAGATCTTTTCTCCATCATGTTTAAGTTTGATGGAACCTCCTTACCAGAATATTTTTTGTAAATTTGCATTACATCGTTATCGTTTTCAACGTGCAGGACTTTCGCTGATGATTTTACTTTGAATAGGAATCCTTCTGGAGACAACCATTTAGGTTGATTATTTGTAACCCAATCCACCCAGTCGCTTGTGTAATTATTTTTGATTTTAACTGCAGTAGAGGTCCAAAAAGCTTGTAAAGGTTTAAGGCAATAGTCTATACTTTTAATTTTGTATTTACCTGTTGAGGGAGGTACGGCTAACCCATGCATAGGGAATTCGCACATCCACAATTGAGTACTAAACGATGAATTTAGCATAATATTAGAAAAATTGATATTGTAGTAGAGATATTCATATTATCTCGATTTTTCTAAATATTGTCAAGTTAAATATTTAATATTTCCACTACCGGTTATAATCCCCACTTTTTATACTTAACAACGAATTCTTCTGGCTTTCCTTTACCGTGAATAGTATTGTAAACAGTTTTCCAATATTGAGCTAAAGCTTCAATATTGTTAGGATCAACTGGTAATAGTATAGGGGAACGATAATATTTAACTCGGGCTATTGCACAAGCGTAATAAGGGTTCGTAACCATTATTTCTGGATCAGGAATTCCTGTAACTGGTTCAGACAAAAAAGATTTTACTTTTTGAGCAAGGGTTTGACGATAATTTAAGAAATTAACCCAACAATCAGTATGGGTTGCTGGCTCACATTGAAAGTATCCTAATGCTGGCCCGCCTATTTGTCTTGTATATGTCAAAAGACTTTCTTGAAGTGCCGTACCAACCATTAAATTTTCTGCAACTGGACTCCAGAGAGCCAACCTTTCTAAAACAGGTCTTACAACATTTTCACGAAAACTTAAAACATCTGCCATAGTATTCATTTTTTTCTCCTTAAGTATTGACACTTATTAAAACTACTGCCATACTTGTAAAGTATTTATCTAACAAAAAGGGAAAATATGTCCAAAAAATTATTAACACTTCAAATCGAAATGGATGACGACGAACACATTAGTTGGAATATAGACAATGCTGGAGATTTATGCGTTCATAATATTTTATATGCTTTATTAGATACCGCGTTAACTTTTGCTATTGAACAAGATATTGATTTTTTTGAAACTGTAGATGAAATGTTAGCAAATAATTTTGAAGAGGATGAATTCGATCACATTCTTATGGCTCCATCAAGTAACGCCATAAATTGAAAAGGGATGAATTTCTTCATCCCTTTTCTAGACTCAGTTTAAGTTTTTATTAATTATTTTGCTTCTGTGGAATATCCACCATTTGTGTCTAGCTTTTTATGGAACCCACGACTAAAGGTCTTAGGATCAATGGAGTATGTTCCAGCGGCTTTCTTCATTCTGTCTAGCCATTTGGAAGCTTCTTCATATTTAGGAAACATACATTCGATTTTTCCAGTTGCAGCTTCAGTAATTACATAAAGTGTTTCAGTTTGATCTTTTTCTGCATCTATTCCTGCAACTTTGCGGAAGAAATCTAGATCAACACTTTCATTCTTTGTACCGTGTGAACCTTTAGCAATTGAAGTTTTGGCAACATCACCAGCATCATCTTTCTTTGCACCTTCAGAATCTTCGGTAACTTTCTTTACGTTTTCATCAGTGGTTTTTTCGTTTGCATTCTTCCACTTATCGTCTTTTTTAGTTGCTGGTGCTTTACCAGCCTTAGCTGCTTCTGATTCAGAGTCTTTGTACACATTGCCGTCGAGTTTGCTGTCGTATTGACCATGAAGGCTCTTAGCGCCTGCTTTAGTATCAACAACAGTTTCTAGTAGAGCGTCGAATTCTGAGAAGTAGCTGGTTAGTTCTTGTTCAGTAATTGCGGCATCAACCTTAGCAAGTTTTTTCCACATAATAGCTTCTGTAATGTGTCTTGCAATGCGCCTATCGCCGAAATGTTCAGTAGCTTCTTTCATAACTTTCTTTTTCATTTTACCTGCGGAGGTAGCATGTTTGTTACCCTTAGCAATATCACGAACAGCACATGCTTTTGCTTTTTTAGCATCCATGTCTTTTTCTGTAAGATTAGCTTTCTTAACTTTCTTTTTCTTAGCCTTTGCTTGATGCAACATGGCTTCAGTTAATGTATCCTTAGATTCTGGTGTAAGACCAGCAATCCTTCTGTAACTGTTCAAATCGTTATTCATGTTTGTAGCTCCTTAAATTTCTGAGTCATCTTAGTTATTTATAAAGGATTTATGTTTTGTGACCATTTATTACGTTTATCCAAAGAAAGCTAGCCAAACGTTAATATCGTATGACGCGCCGCCCGCTTTTGTATAAGTAAATCGTCCTTGTCCTGGTATAACTTCATTTGCTATAACGTTTGCGACTGCTGTTACCCCTGGCAAAACGCCAATCCTAAGGCTAGTGCTGGTATTGATCACGGCTGGAGAAGTAATAAGAGATACTACATTACCATCGGGATTCAAAGCACTTATACTAAAAGAAAAATTAGGAGCACCTTGTGGGTCAGATGTTGTAATATATGCAACAACTCCTGCTCCACCAAAGGATGTTTGGAAATCTATAAAACCAGTTGCAGAAACATCATTTAAAGTAAGTAGTTTGATTGTTCCTAGATATTTCATATTGTTCCTTTTAAAAAAGGGGAAGACTTGCTTCCCCTTTTTATTTACGTATTAGCTATTAGAAACTAGCGTATTTCATTACAATTACACTAATTGCAGCACCAGCGGCATTGGCACCTACACCACTCGAAGCACTACCGTGTGCCCGAATTGTTACTGTATCGGCAGCACTCACATATCCAACATATGTGAAACCTGTTGGGAGTGTTGCTGGTAGACCAAGAGTAACTACATCACCTGCAACTGCACCAGTTACTGTTACTGTGTTGGTAGAATCTCCAACATCATTTGCGGCTATGGCACCGAAAGTGAATGTCTGGGTGTTTTTCAATGTTTGTGTAGCAACTGTGATTGAACCAGCAGCGTTTGTGACACTAACACCCACACCTGCGGTGAGTGCTGCTACTGTATAACCCGTACCATTACCGATCAACAACTGACCGTTAGTTGGTGTTGTGGAAACACCTGAGCCACCGTTGGCAACTCCCAATACGCTTACTCCGACCGTTGCAGCTTGTGCAAGATCAAGTGAACTAAATGCTAGAGCAGTACCTGCACCATTAACAACAAGAACTTGGTTTGCTGTGCCTTGGATTGATGCAACATCAGCAGTAGCGTTTCCAGTTACTCCAAGAACCGAACGAGCAGAACCTTGAGCTAAGTTAGAGTATGGAAGATCACCAGTTACATCTGCGGTAAGATCAACTGCACCAACTACGAACGCACCGGCTGTACGACGAACGTTTCCGTTTGTTGCAAGTGCTGCAAGTTCATCAAGTCCCATATCCCATGCTTGAACAGCAACACCAATGTTGCTTGCCATCAATACGTTCGAACCTTCGACTGCAATCACACCAGCACTAACTCGTGTAATTGTTGTATCACTTGCGTGACCGACGTTAACTGCTGTAAATTGTGGGCTGTCGCCAGTTCCCAAACCAAGGTTTGTTGCTGCTCCAGAGGCGGTTGAAGCACCTGTACCACCTTCTGTTACTGCTAGGTCTGTTGTTAATGTAAGACCAGATGCACTAAATGTTGCAACGTTAGCACCTGCGGCTGCAAGAGCAACTTGGTTAGCGGCTGGATGATACATACCGGTATCCGTATCGCCTGTGAATGTGTATTCTGGAGCGGCTGCGCCACCAGTACCAGGAGTAAAGAATCCAGAGAATACTGTGATACCAGAAGCATCAACACGAGCTTTCTGTACGCCACCGACTGCAAAGCTAACTTCGTTAGCACCACTGCTGTACATGCCACTATCAAGATCACCTGTAAATGTTACGGATGGTGCTCCGGCTGAACCTACTGGCATTACTAAAGCGCCAGTCATTGTGTCGCCGGCAACATCTACATATGTACCTGAAACTAGTGCTGTAATATCTGCTGTTACAACTGCGGTTGTACCTGTTACACGACCCTTTGCATCAGTTGTGATTTTGACAAACAAATTTGAAACCGCAGTACCAGCATTAACTAAATCGATAGTTGGGTTGCCTGAAACGCCATTACCATCTGTTACGGAGATGTTACTTGCTGTTCCTAGAATGGAACGATTAGTGAAGACGTTTGCGGAAGTTTCAACAACAATACCAGTTGGACCAGCAAGTGAAGCCAAGCCAGTTAGAACTGAGCTTAGTGGTTGATAGGAGCTTGCAAGAATTGTATCAACGTAGGTCTTGTTTACTGCGTCAGTAGCTACTGTTGGTGTTCCAAGGCTAGTAATTTTATTACCACCCATTGACAATGCACCAGTCATCGTGTCACCAGAAACGTCTACGAATGTTCCGCTTACAGCAAGAGCAATATCTACTGCTGTTGGGATTGGCTGATATGTGGAACCGTTATTGGTGAATTCCCATATGTCTGAACCTTCGTTCCAACGAATTTCTGTGTCTGGTTGTGTACCACGTTCAACAGAAAAAGTTACGTTTGATGAAGGAGCACCAACCCAATCTTGGTTAAGCTTGAAATCTTCTGCTATTGTGCCTGTTGTGTTGGCTTTTGACAAAAGTCCATTTGATAGATCGACAAAGCTTGGCTTCAATGCAAGGCCAGAATCAACATATTGTTTTGTTGCTGCACCTAGAGCAGCAGTTGGATCAGCCGCAAGAAGCAATGGGCCAGTTAAGGTTCCACCTATTAATGGTAGATATGCAGAACTGATAGTCCAAAGTGGTCTTTGATCGAAAATCATATCTGTTGTTAAAGCAGTTGTTCCGTTAACAATATACACATAAACTAGTGGAAACATTCCTGCCGGTACGGCTGGGGTTGGAGGATTTGATGTAGCTGCACCACCGTAAACAATTTGAATTGAACCAGCACCTGTTAGTGATACAAGCCCCCATTTTGCTAAACCAGCGCCTGGAACAGTAAATGTTGGAGTATTTCCACCCGCAAATTCTACTACTGTGTTACCGTTATAATAAGAACCTTCTGAAACTCTTAATGTAAGATTTGGAATAGCTTGTTGTGTAACTTGAAGTTGTGCAAAAAATGCACCAACTCGTTTGAAGGCATCGCCTCTTGGTGGAACGTTCATTTTAATTAGACCCCCGTTAATTAATACTGTTATCAAAAAGTATTTATTAAGGTGTACGATTTTTATAGGATTTTTTGGATAAATATTTTCTTTGGGAGAACATTTATGCGCGGTGGATTACGAACGTCCAGAGAAGAACTTAAAAAGCTATTTGTGAATAGAGCGAACGCAAAATTTGGCGAACGTTTCAACTATTCGTTAGTTGAATATGTGAACAAATCAACTCTTGTTAGAATAATTTGTCCGGTTCATTGGATATTTGAACAGACACCAAATCATCATTTGTATACCAAAGAAGGGTGTCCTCGTTGTGGACATGAACGTTCCAACAAACTTAGAACTAAAATAGCATAAAGATTGAAAGAACTTAGATTTATTTGTTCCAACTACTATTTCATAGTAACTAAATTGGCGTCATCATTATATTTTTCACCAGAAGCATAACCAAAAACGATAATAATTCCAAGCACAACGAAAAGTAGAGAAAGTCGTTTCATATATACCTCTTATTGTAAAGGTGTAGCTTCATATTGATAAATTTCGTTCATATTAGCATGAGTACAATTAGAATGTAAACAAAATTTATGTCCAAACTTATTTGTTACAATTCGACCTACCACAGAATGAGGCAGACCGCTTGGACATGGTTTGCTAAATAAATCTTTATATAACATTTCTTCTGGATTAAGTTTCATTTTACTGTATCATCCATAATGCACCACAATTAACTTCTCCACCTTTTATATTCCAGGTGTCATTCAGAACGCAAGCTGTCAATGATGGGTCATTACCATCACTACTATATTTGGAAAACTTAAATTTACCAGTCAAAGGAAGATTGTTGTCGATTTTTGTGTCAACTTCCGCCAAAATTTCAACAGGAATCATATTACCGACATTAAAAATATGTCCATTGACATATTCAACTTTCATTACTCCACCGAACGGATTAACCATTGAATTTTGTGCGTTAGGAGGATCGCTGTCATAAGAGACGGCAGTTGTCATAAATCCAGACAAATGTTGCCAAACAGCAACACTTTCAGTAGATTCAATTCTTCCATTGCCATTTCCATTGAAACAAGGTGTGGCACCACAGGTGAATCCGGCACTAGCCATATAATAATCTCCAGGCAATGCACGATAGCGATCTACGAAAGCATTAAACGCTGTTTGAACATCTCCTTTCATAGTGATTAGAGATTTAGTGCGCGAGTTTTGAATTAAAGAGGTTCCTTTCAAAACAACTCCGACAAGAATACTGATAATAACTAATACTATAGTTATTTCAAGTAATGTAAGACCAGTTTGTTTGCGAAATTTGTTCATAATTCTTCTCAATGATTGTAGATTCGAGGAGCATTATAGACCAAAATTTATTGACTGTCAATAAAAAGGCGGGAATTCCCGCCTTTTTATTTAACTTATTAATGTATATTACTTTTTAATTTTTTTAACTGGTTTAGCTTTTTTAACTGGAAATTTCCAAACAGGATCATCTGCAAGAACATATCCATTTTCTTCAGCCCAAGTTTCATGGTCTACATTGTCATCTGCAAGAACATATCCATTTTCTTTAGCCCATCCTTCGTAATCTACGTCATCTTCAAGAACATATCCATTTTCTTCAGCCCAAGCTTCATGGTCTGCGTCATCTTCAAGAACATATCCATTTTCTTCAGCCCAAGCTTCATGGTCTACGTCATCTTCATCAACATATCCATTTTCTTCAGCCCAAGCTTCATGGTCTACGTCATCTTCATCAACATATCCATGTTCGTTAGCCCAATCTACTAACTCATCGAAATTAAAAACATCTTCAGGTGATAAATTTTCATTTATCCAATCAAGTACTTCTGTTAATGACAAAAATGCGTCTTTAAAATTTTTATTCAATTTATGGTTTACCATTCTATCTCTCCTTATTATTTTTATTGGTGCTAGAATACTATTTATCTAACCCATTTTTAGATCTAAATTTTGTATAAACTCCAATTAATGTATTTGCTCTTTAATTTTTGTGTATGATCTAAAATAACGTTATCATTTTCTTCTTGTTCTGGGTCTATCCCACAACGTTCTTTTAAATAAGAATTTTCGTCATTCAAATTGTAATTATCAATTGATAGTCTTACGTTGTCCTCCAACACTATCCTATATAATTCAGCAGAAAAATAGATATCTTGGTGTAACATCAATATGTAGACAGATTCTGACAAACAAATTACTAGTATAATAGGAACGATACTTACATGAATATATTTAATAATTGATAATAAAAATTTTTTGGCTATTCTGAGCATTGGAATATTCCTTAAAATAAAGTCAATAAATATGTTACTTATTGAAAATCATACTCCAATCTTATGCAACTGTCAACAGAAATTAAACCGAACAATAAAGGTGGGCGACCTAGAAGGCTAGACAAATCGATAACGCCGAAACGCTCGCGGGGAAGACCAAAAAGCCAATGGTTAACATTTACAAAAGCCCGTGCTTTTGCACGCACTCTTAATCTTAAAGATTATGAAGAATGGGTTAAATATTCTAAGAAGCGAGATAAAAAAACTAACCATCGACTTAGACCAAAAGATATACCACCCCTACCTCATCTCGTATATAAAGGTCGGGGTTGGCTTGGATATGGAAATTTTTTAGGGGCCAAAAGACAATATTTTCCATACGAAAAACTCAAAATCGAAGCTATAAAATTAGGAATAAAAAGCGTTCGTGCATGGTTTCGCTGGTGGGAACAGCATAGACCTAAAATGGTTCCTCGAAATCCTCATCTACACTATGAAGAATGGGAAAATTGGAATATTTTTTTAGGAACTAAAAATAGGCCAGCAAACGAAAGACAAAAAGATTACATTAGTTATATATCAGCTAAAAAAATTGTTCATCCTTTGAAACTAAGACACAAGCGTGAATATCGGGAGTGGTTTACTGCCAACAGACTAAAATATTTACCAAGCCATCCTGAAGATGTATATAAAAATAAAGGGTGGGTTAGTTGGAAGGATTGGTTGGGAACTACGCTTGCTGCCCGGTTAGAAAGTAAAAGTGATAATACTACCGTTCTGTACGTTAGTCACCACACTAATATGCCTGATAATGTTTTCGAGGTTGCAACAAACGATATTGGGAAAGAATCGGTTATAGAAAAACAGAACAAAACGGCATTTTCTTTAATTAAGATTTATAAATTAGAATCAGAAATGAAACCAAAAGTAGATTATATCTTAGCTCGTTATTGCAGCAGTTATTGGGAAGGTAATAAACAATATATTATATCCAATCTACCTCAAATGTTATTTGAATTAGATGAAATTTTGTTTTGGGCTTAATCGTCTTTCAAGACGATTCTATTATCACGATTCGGGCTTAATCGTCTTTCAAGACGATTCTATTATCACGATTCATTTTACTGAACCACGAAAGAGCGCGGGACAGTTCAATACTAGAAATCACCGCAAAACTTCCCGCAATTAACAACCAATATTTATTTTCTGTATAAACAGTAGTAAATGATATTCCCATAAGTAAAGAACAAATTGCTAATGTCAATAACAGGATAATATACAACAATTTCTTTTCAAATTTGGTAAACATACATGTCATCCTTTCAATTTATAAGTAGTAACTGTCGGTTTTTTTCCGGGAAATGGCCAATGATCTAATACGACCTTCTTTTTTACTTCAATTTCTTCCTTGGGAATATATTGTTCTTCCACAGGAATTACATGTGGAGTAAGATTTATAACATCATTCTGCAACCCCCAATAATCGGCAGTGTCTCCGCCAAAATGTTTTAGGAAATAACCATTCATCATAAGTTCCTTAACTTTTTCGGCAGATGTAATTATTTCATATTTAAATTCTGCTATTTCTTGTTTCATTGTGTACTATTCCTTATGCTATTCATTAGACTAAAATATTCTGGAGGTACGCCTTGCAGTTTATATATTGAAACCGAAGGAACTCGTTTAATCATGTCAATTTGTTCTTCGTTTAAACAAGCATAAATTGATTGACCAGCATACCAGTCGGCATTATGCATTGCAGCTTCACTATTGCAAAACTTCTCAGTCATAAACTCAGCCAGTTCAGTAAACCCAACGGAAGTTGGTGTTACGGTGATCAAAAATAATATCCACATAGTTCACCTATAAATTACTAGTAATAATTATGATGTACTTCGTCTAAATTCTTGAATTAATTGTAAACAATAAATTATACTTTGTTTTGTAGATGGAACATCAACAAACGTAAAAAGTCTCAACAGGCTTTGTAGCCCACCTTGCATATTGTCCAAAGAGGTCACACCCAAAAGATTTATAATTTGTTCTTTGAAAGCTACAGACAAGGTATGTGGTATTTCATCAAGAATCGCTTGTAGCTGAACTTTTATAGTTGACATTAATTCTTCCATATTATTTTTTCGTATTTACTTTCATCGAAAGTTCTTCTCCATAAGTTGCTTTGTAGCCAGTTTTGATTTTTTCCAAATAATCAGTTACATTATCATCTGTCATGCCGGTTAGATCAACACCAATCTGTTGTTCCATGTAACGAGTTCTTTCTGAGTTACGAATAGTGAGAATAACATCACAAACTTCCTTTAAGGATAGACTTCGCGCCTCGACTGTTTGTTCTTTAACAAAACCTGCTGTTGCTTTCACTAGTCTGTTTACTAATTGTGTCTCAGAGCGACGAGCAAACATATTAAGTAACACTTTGTTCAAAATCAGTGATTGAAACTGTGCATTAAAACTTGCTGCACAAACAAAAAAGTCAATTTGTTCTAGTGAAAAATCTATCAAATCAATATTAGAAAGTTCGGCGTAAATTTCACCAGCAACCTTCAAAGTATTTTTTTGTGACTCGTCTGTATTTACTTGATCCATGTTATTCCCTTTTCTACCTGATATTTAATGAAATATTATAACACAATCGTCGGTGCATTGCAACTTTTTGCAGATTATTACTAGTAACTATTTTTACCCTAATTATTAAAAATATTCAAAAAAGCTGATTTTTCATCAAAATTTTACATTTTTTAATACGTTTTTGTAAAAGTTTTATTTTTTTATTTTCCTAGAACGCCTCTTTTTGCATTTTACGCATATAGTATATTTTAAACATGATTTCCTTACTTAAAAGCGACATTTTCCTAGCGTGTTTAGGGAAAAACGGTTGATATTTGCACATTTCTTCCTGGGCATAAAGTATAATGCATAGCAATACTGTTTCAATCTATTCGGTAGCAATGTCCAGTGATATAAAACTAAAGTCTATCTAGCAACCATTTGTTCCACACCAAACCTTTTTTAGTGTTTCAGATTCCCTTATTTCTTTTATAGTTTCATGAGCAATGCCTCTAACGCCTTTGGATTCAGTCCAACCCCAACCGTGAATGTAAACAACGTATACAGCGGTTATTAAGACTAAGATAAAAAAGATTCGAAAAATTGTTTGCATTTACAACTATCCTTAATTTAATATCATATCTAATGAAAAGCCCATTATTAATGGGCTTTTTCATTTATACAATTTTATTTATTAGACTGAGGTGTCAGCAGAAACCGCAGCAATTGCCAATTCCACAGAACCAGAATCAGAATCGGAAGTTGTAGGAGTCGAAGCAAGGCTTGATTGTAATTCTTTTTTGCGGTTCTGGAAGTAGGTATTTGCACAAGCAGTGGTCATGTCAAGAGTTTGTACATACACCGCAATTACATCCTTACGCACAGCCTTGAGAGACGCTTCCAGGTCATCGCTTGGGTTCACATCCTGGTGAGCATTGAGTGCAGCGGTTAAAACGGCGCGAGAGCGAGTCGTTTTGGTGGGGTATTCACGTTTAGCCATATTGAAATCTCCTTAAATAGTTAAATTAACATTTTCTCTTATTGCGTGTTAGATTAACATCACAACAATGTTAGTGTAACTTAGTTCAAAAACTTTGTCAAGGCTTTTTTAAGCTATTTGAACGAATCCATTTACAAACAAAATTACTTGTCAAACCTTACGGTAAAAAACATTTTACCTTTATGAACGATTTCTGCGTAAACTTTTGTTTCTTGTATATCCGTCAATAACTCCCAATCGTCTTGAATGGGAACATTCCAAATTTGTTTAGAAAATTCTTCAGTAGGAACAAATTCAAGATAATCTGAATTACTAGTATTTTGATCGTGAGGGGCAACCCCAAAAAGATTTTCAGTTTTACGCCAAAAATTTAAAAGGCGAGGGTGAACAGACTGATCCATGTTTCCAGTCCATCCCCATAGTTCTACACTAATATGCAGCGCATTATTATGTATTTTGCTTTTAGTAGCTATAATTTTTGAGTTTTGATGTAGTTTCATACAAGTATTTATAAGCTTTAACGTTGATAGTTTTTTAAATCATGAAGAGTAACCATCCACATCCCACCCCTTTCACCATTTTCACTGCTGTTAATAACTTCTACGTTAGACCAGCCCGCACCTTCGGGGCCATATGATACTCCAATGTTCCATTTTTCGTATTCAGTTAATTCACCTTCACCAATAAAAACGAAATATGAATTTCCATTGCCAACACGCCGATTGGTCTTAACCCATTGCTTATCTTGTAATAGATTGTCAATAAGATTGATTACTTTTTCTACACTCATGTTATCTTCTGCCATCTGATTTGGACCAATCGGCATGTCTATCTCCTATTATCGAAACCACTTGCGAACGGCATCGCCAATCTTGGAAACTGTGCTTTGCTTATTAGCATAACGAACACCACACAGCGCGATAGATAGCATTGTAGCACGATTCATAGCTGCGTAAGAACGTGGCACTTCTACGTTCCAAACTTCGTCGGTGATGGTCACACAAAGGCGTTTTTCGACATTGTTCATTTCATTACAAATTTGTAAAAGAATTCGCATATCATCTTGAGTGAATTCGTTTAGCTGAACCATCTCGTCAATAGCTTTGAGCTTTTTATTATTTTTATACATGGCATCATATAGTGCAAGTACATGTTCTGGCGTAACAGGCTGCGACATAAGATCTCTAAACTCTGGACCAAAACGATCTGCATCGTTTTTTTGCAGATTGTCAAAATCTTCTGGACGATTAAGTGTAGCACTCATGGGTATCTCCTTAGTGGGTTAAGTTACTGTAACAACATTGTACATCAAACTTAGTTTCAGGTCAAGCCTTTTTAAATATTTAATTAAACTTTTGGTTAATCTCTCTTTTCACTAAATTGTTTTTCAAGTGCTTTGAATAAATCAGGTGCTATTGCCTCATCGTATATCTTCAAAGCATGTGCTGTTGCCTCGTTGTATATCTTCAAAGCAGATGCTGTTGCCTCATCGAATATCTTCAAAGTAGATGCTGCTGCCTCATCATATATCTTCCGATTAGATTCATCTAAGAACCTCTTCATCCACGTAACTTGCAGTCCAACTGCTAAAGCCAAGTCCCAATTGGTCTTATTAAATTCAACACCAACGGGAAAGGTTTTATTGAACAATTCGACTTGATCTTGGCACGCGCCTTTGAGATGTTTATTTGTAATTAACATTTATTTAACCCCATTGAATTGTTGTTCAAGTGCATTAAATAACGCAGATGCTATTGCCTCTTTGTATGTCTTCCGGGCGGGTACTATTGCCTCTTCGAATATCTTCCAAGCAGGTGCTGCTACCTCATCATATAATATCTTCAAAGCAGATTCTGTTGCCTCTTGGTATATCTTATAAGCAGATATTTCTGCCTTAAAGTATGTCTTCGAAGCAGATATTTCTGCCGCTTTGTATTTCTCCTTAACAGATTCATCTAAGAACCTCTCCATCCAAATAACTTGCAGTCCAACTGCTAAAGAAAAATCCCAATTCGTCTTATTAAATTCAACGCCAACTGGAAATGTTTCATTGAATAAATCAATTTGCTCTTGACACGCGCCTTGTAGATGTTTGGATGTAATTAACATTTATTTGACTCATTCAGGGCGTAAAATAATAGTTTGTTCCTGGGATGTCATTTTATCCCAAAGTTCTTTCATCCAACTGCGAATTTCAGCGTCGTCAATAGGATCAAGATCACCTTTTTGTGTAAGTTCATTCAATTCGGTCGAAAGACTTTTATACTCATCTAATAAAGACATATTAATCCTTAGTCAAAGCGTTGTGTGCCATACATGCACGATTGTAAATAGGTTCTAACCATTGATTACCCTTAACTGGTTCCGGTTTATTTTTTACTTCTTTGTGTTCAATCAATTGTTTTTTGGTTCGATATTCAGTGTAGAATAGCTTATAAACACCACGTTCACAATCAAATCTAACGTGATCAACGCGATAAAACTCAAAATCAGCTTCTGTCATTGGTCTTGAAGCCGAATTCGTAAACATGATGATTTTATAATTAATGAATACATCTTCTTCGTCTATTCTAAAAGAATTCAAATCAATAAAAGATTCTTTATTCACAGGAACCCATACAGCGGTGTTACATCGTTTCAAATGGTCAGACTCAGTACAAAGTGTTTCCTTGTAGGCTCCTTTAACCGATGACATGTCCACGGAATAACAATATTCACCCTCTGGACATGGTTCGGCAAACACCAGCGTGCTAACAAAGATATTAAAAATAAAAGCTTTAGATAATAGTTTCATACGATTTCCTATTATACTAGAATTATTACTTAAATACAATAGTGGCAAGATGAGCATTAACTGCTTCACGTGTGGGAAGAAGTCGTTTTTGTGCCAAGTCCCAAGCAGGAAAGAAATCTTCACTGTGTTCTCGTTTCCACTGTTTCATGTACGCAATTTGTTTGTAACACTCTTTCATGTGGTAATGATCACAACCAAGATAATGATAAAGTTCATGTTCGAGAACCTCCGTTGGAGACATAGCTAACTGAGCTAAAGAAGCTCTACGTGCAATCGTGAATCCATGTGTTAGAGAATCATCGTTAACTGCCCCAAGAACTTCTGCCCCAAGTAATCCAAACAAAAGGTCACCAGAATGACGATTAACTAGGGCAATAATGCGGTCGCAGGGTGCCTCCAACTTAATTTTAACTAGTGAATCCATGATTCCTTGATACATGAAAGCTGGACGTTTCCATTGATGAACCTCAGCTACTTCGATATTGATACCAAACATTTCTGGTTCTACAACCCAAGCATTTGTAATTAAAGTTCGTCCTTCTGGTTCACTGATTCCTTCGTCTAGATATAGACAAACTTTAACTGTTTCTGGTGGACCAAAATCTATTTGTTTGCGTGCAACGGCATCATGATGACCAATTGTAGTACATCCAGGCAATAAAATAAACGATAAAATCAGTAGAACCGTGTGAAAATTTGTATTCATTATCTTCTCCTAATTAAGTGGTTACGTATGTAATCAACATTTATTTAACTCCATTGAATTGTTGTTCTAGTGCATTGAATAAATCAGTTGTTCTTGCCTCTTCGTATGTCTTCCAAGCAGGTGCTATTATCTCATTTAATATCTCCCAAGCAGATGCTGTTGCCTCTTCGCATATCTTCCAAGCAGATGCTGTTGCCTCTTCGTATATTTGCAAAGCAGGTGCTGTTGTCTCTTCGTATATTGCGTCGGCGTTGTACTCCATCTTGAGACCGGTAAAAGCAGGTGCTGTTGCCTCATTGAATATCTTCCAAGCAGGTGCTGTTGCCTCATCATATATTTTTAAAGCTGCCGCTGCTGCCTCATTGTATTTTTCCAAAGCAGAGTCTTTTGCCTCTTCGTATATCTTCCAAGCAGGTGCTTTTGCCTCTTCGTATATCTTCCAAGCAGGTGCTCTTGCCTCATCATATATCTTCGAAGAAGATTCATCTAAGAACCTCTCCATCCACATAACTTGCAGTCCAACTGCTAAAGCCAAGTCCCAATTGGTCTTATTGAATTCTGCACCAACGGAAAAGGTTTTATTAAATAGATCGATTTGGTCTGGGCACGCGCCCTTGAGATGTTCAGATGTAATTAACATTTATTTAATTCCATTGAATTGTTGTTCTAGTGCATCAAACAAAGCAGATTTTTCTGCCTCATAATATATCTTTCGAGCAGATTCTGTTGCCTCTTTGTATATCTTCCGAGCAGGTGCTGTTGCCTCATAATATATCTTTCGAGCAGATTCTGTTGCCTCATCATATATTTTCAAAGCAGATTCTGTTGCCTCATTGTATGTCTTACGGGCGGGTACTATTGCCTCATTGTATATTTTCAAAGCAGGTGCTCTTGCCTCATCATATATTTCCCAAGCAGATTCTATTGCCTCATCATATATCTTCCAAGCAGATTTATCTAAGAACCTACCCATCCACATAACTCGCAGTCCAACTGATAAAGCCAAGTCCCAATTGGTCTTATTGAATTCTACACCAACGGGAAAGGTTTTATTAAACAATTCGACTTGATCCTGGCAAGCGCCTTTGAGATGTTTAGATGTAATTAACATTTATTTGGTTCCATTGAATTGTTTTTCAAGTGCATTAAACAAAAAACTGTGTGGGATCACTGTTACTAGTAATAGTGATCCCACGTACAGATTAACCTACTTTATTGGTTTGCTCACTCATTTTTCCAATAAATGCTGCTGCCGGATCATTGAAAGGCGAACTAAGCACATTCTTGACACCATCCAACATTTTCTTACCTTGATTCCTCGCGGCAAAGAGCATGTTGTTAGCGAACAATTGTAGAGCACGA
>Ga0315288_10002356_pt1 | contig 24441 bp, 21 predicted proteins | sample YL17G11_20_MG_FD_203454 | JGI IMG/M metagenome (GOLD analysis project Ga0315288, IMG submission 203454) | Sediment microbial communities from Yellowstone Lake, YNP, Wyoming, USA - YL17G11_20 | ecosystem: Environmental > Aquatic > Freshwater > Lake > Sediment | place: USA: Wyoming | collected... | reverse complement strand
TTCGGGAAAAAGAACCTGTGTTTTACGGTCTTTGGGCTTGTACATGGCGCGGATCTCCGTGTGAAAGTGCACGGTTTTCGAGGGGGTCGTCGCGAAAAGCGTGCATTTGGGGCATGGAATCGATCCGCAAAATATCATATAATTATATTAATGTCAATAGCTTACGGAAAGTTATGGGCTTTTTCAGCAGACCCTAATTAACAATAAAAAAAGAGATGATATTTATTTTATCCTTGTTGGTTCCGGGCCTGAATTGGGCAATCTGATTAATTTCTCAAAGGAATTGCAATTAAATAACAACGTTATATTTAAGGGTTGGAAGGATGGGAAAAAATTAATTGACATTTTAGCTGATTGCGACATCTGTATTTGTCCAGAACCAAAAAACGATTATAACGACAGTTCATCTTTAAATAAAATACTGGAATACATGGCACTTGGCAAGCCGATTGTCCAATATGATCTAGCTGAAAGCAGATTGCTTGCGGGATCATCATCTCTTTATGCAAAGCCGAATGATCCCGTAGACTTTGCGGATAAAATATTGTTACTTTTAGAGAATCCAGTTTATCGCAAAGCAATGGGTGAATTGGGAAGTAGCCGATTTAATGAATATTACTCTTGGGAAAAATCAGAAATAGAGCTCTATCGAGCATATGAGCATCTATGGAAGAAATAACGATTAGCTTATATTACCAACTGGAAAATAAATTGGCCGCCTTGATCATACATTTGAAAATATTGATTTTGCAACAAAAGCTCAAATTATCGATTGCAATCTAAGGGGCCGTATCAAGACGTGTTCGCAAAATGGCTGCCATAGTAAGCCTCTTCAGTTAGCCGCCTGGGTTGCCAGGAAGCTCCGGTTACGTTCCATGATTTTCTGGACCTTTTCGCGTTTGATATAGTCAATCCAATGAACGTCGCAATGATCGTCCATGCCTATTATCTGAAGGATGCGCGTGTTCGCCGATATGCGGAGGCGTTGGCCGGAGAAGGGCATCGCGTTGACGTTTATTGCCTGAGAGAAGGAAACGAAGCACTTATAGAGAAGAAGCTCGGTGTCTCAATTTACAGGATAAAGGTTACCCGGAAACGAGGCAACAAGCTGGCATATCTGGGCGAATACGCGAAATCTTTATTATTATTCTTCATCAGGATAAATATTGCCGGACTGGCAGGCAGGCGCTATGACCTGGTCCATATTCATAACTTTCCTAATCTGTTAGTGTTTTCCGCGATAGTGCAGAAATACCAAGGAGCGAAGCTGATTCTGGACGTGCACGATCCGATGCCTGAGCTTTTCCAATCGAAGTTCAGGATCATGCGAGAATCACTTTTACTAAAAATCCTCGAATTAGAGGAAAAACTATCATTGAAATTCGCCGATTACATCATCACGGCCGCTCACTCCTTTGAGAATATCCTTATCCGGAGAGGTTGTCCGCCTGAGAAGATCAGTGTCATCGTCAATTCGCCTGATGATACTTTTTGGCGGCCATTGCCTGTCTTAAAAAAAGACGGATTTGAGGTCCTTTACATAGGGACGATTGCTGAAAGATACGGGTTGAATACGTTATTGGATGCCGCTGCCATTCTTCGAGACCGCGGGACGATCCCAAATCTCAAAATTAAGATCATCCCCAAGATCCTGAACGAAGGAGAGTATTTTTATACATTATTGAAAGATGTTCGGAGGAAGGGCCTGTCCGATCTGGTAGAACTTGCCGAGCCGGTTCCCCATGATCAAATGCCGATGGTCATCGCTGGTTGTGATGTCTCCGTTTATACTCCTCTTCCAGACGTTTACATGGATATCGCGCTTTCTATCAAAATTCCCGAAGTGATCGCGAGCGGAAAGCCGATTGTCGCATCCAAGTTATCCGTCCTGTTGCGATATTTTGGAGAGGATGGCCTCTATTTTTTCGACCCGGGCGATGCCGTACAGTGCGCTGACCGGATTACCGATATTTACATGAATCCGCAGGGGGCGGAGGAAAAAGTTGGCCGCGCGCGCGCAGCGCTCCGCGCGATCGACCGGGGCAGACAGATAAAAACGTATTTTGCCCTTATTGAATCGATACTAGCTTAGTCTGCTGAATAGGAACCTGCGTTGAATAGAAGCGGGATTAAGAACGCCGCCAGGCAAATCATGGCAAACGCTGCTTATTATTCAGGAGTAACGGCCTCAGGTCATTGGCTTCGGACGAATCAGGCGGCTCGTATCCTGACCTATCATGAAATCGGCGATTCTCCCAAAAACCCATTTTCCGTTGAGGTTCGGAAGTTTCGCATTCAGATGTCATACTTGAAAAAACAATTTCATGTCATCTCTCTCAGGGACTATCGTGAGATCGTTGCGAAAAACCTGCCTATCCCTAAGGGTACGGTTGGGATCACATTTGATGACGGGCTGTCGAGTTTCTGGAAATATGCTTATCCTGTGCTGAAGGAAGCGAATATCCCGGCGACGTGTTTCATTGTTGCGGCGAAACCCGATTCGGGGGACACCCGCTTCATGGCTTGGCGGGACATCAAGCGAGTCGCCTCCGAAGGCCTTATCGAAATAGGGTCCCATTCCCTTTCCCATAGATCATTTGGGAACTTGGGGCCCAAAGAAATTTGGAAGGAAATAGCGAACTCCAAGGCCTCACTCGAGAATAAGCTGAACTATCCTGTTGACACGTTTTCCTATCCTTATGGCACTCGAAGCGATTTCAACGACGAGGTTGTGAAAGTAGTCATTGATGCCGGTTACAAAATGGCGGTGACATCCATTAGCGGCGCAAACCGGAGATCCCAAGACATGTTTCGATTGAAAAGGACGAAGATCGAGCGAGGGGACGATTTCATGCTGTTCAAGAAGATCATGTTTGGCGCTCTCGATTCCTGGATCCTGATAGATCTTTTCTTCAATTTTCTGCAGAAGAATAAAGGCCCGGCTGCCTCCCTGTTTGAGAAGGACACCGCGTGAGATCTCCAGCTTGGTATTTGAGAAGGGCTTCTTTGATGTCCGCGGGAGAGGCTTGGAATAGATTAAAAAGAGAGGCTGCCCGAAGAATCGAAAAACGACTCCCCGCCTGGAAGAGAAATATCCCCTGGCTCGGAGCAAGAAGCTGGGGGTGTCTGACGAATGCTGAGTTGGCAGCTATTGTTTCGGGTATAGATGAGAAATCGAAGCAGGCGACCATGGACAGGGCGGATGCGTTGCTAAAGCATAAATTCACCTATTTCTCTTTTCGTGATGTGCCTTTCGACGATGAGATCGATTGGCATAGGGATTACAAGACTGGAAAGCGTGCTCCTTTGATATTCTGTAAAGATATCGACTATCAGGATTTTGAAGTCGCGGGAGACTTTAAATACATTTGGGAGCTAAACCGGCATCAACACCTGATAGTTCTGGCTAGAGCATACGCGATAAGTCAAGATGTTCGATATAAGAATGAGGTCAAAAGACAGGTAGCCGGTTGGATTCGAGTTAACCCCTTTAAACGCGGAATCAATTGGGCCAGCCCCTTGGAGTTGGGCATCAGGCTTATTTCCTGGAGCTGGGTCTGGAACCTGATCGAAGATTTTGAACAAGAATTTAAAAATGAATGGCTCCGAACTATCTTCCAACATTGTATGTTCATCTCCCAGAACTTTTCCAAGTATTCCTCAGCGAATAACCATTTTATCGGTGAGGCAGCCGGGCTGTTTATCGCGAGCCTTACTTGGCCATTTGAAGGTTATAACGGAAAATGGCTGGAATCAAGCCGGAGAATCCTCGAAGAAGAGATCGTTAAACAGACTTATCCGGACGGGGTCAACAAAGAACAGGCCGTTTCTTATCAGCAGTTCGTTATGGATTTTTTCTTGCTCTCGGCGCTTCTAGCTCGAAAAAAAGGGATGGATTTCTCTAAGACTTATTGGAGCACCCTAGAAAAAATGATGGAGTTCATCGCGTCACTCATGGATTTTGGAGGAAATGTTCCGAATATCGGGGACGCAGACAGCGGCAAGGTTGTCGTTCTTTCAGAGAGGAGCGATTTTAGCAACTATCGTTCTTTGATCGCTACTGGAGCGGTTATTTTCCAGAGGGGCGATTTCAAGAGAAAAGCCGGCAAGCTCGATGACAAAACCCTTTGGTTGCTTGGAAACGGAGCGAGGGCTGAATTTGAAGTGATTGCTCTTGATGATTTCAAGCCTATCTCTAAATTTGCCCAGGGCGGATATTATTTCTTGAACGTAAAAGCCGAAACTCGCGACGAGATCAAGCTTCTTTTCGATTGCGGTCCATTGGGCTATTTGAGCATCGCGGCACATGGCCATGCGGACGCGCTTCAGTTTGTCTTGAGCGTCGGGGGCCGGGAGTTCCTTATCGATCCCGGAACGTTCGTTTACCAATATCCGCCCGAATGGAGGGCTTACTTCAGAGGGACGGCGGCTCACAATACCATTCGTGTTGACAGCAAGGACCAATCTGTGATCGGCGGCTATTATATGTGGCTGAAGAAGGCGAAAACTAAATTGCTCAATTTTCAGGATGATGAAGAACATACGGTGGTAGAGGGGGCGCACGATGGATATCTCAGACTCAAGGACCCCGTGTTTCATCGAAGAAAAATTCTATTGGAAAAAAAGAAAAAGCGCATATTCGTCATTGACCACATAGAATGCCGGAAGCGTCATTATGTTGAGCAGTATTTTCACTTTCATCCAAAGTGCGAGCTGAAACGTTTGACGGAGACTGAATATAGGATCGATAACCAAGGTCAGAATATTCTCATGAGAATGGACGAGCGATTTGATGGAGAGATTCATTGCGGGTCAACCTCCCCCATATTGGGCTGGAATTCGAAGGAATTCGATGTCAAGGAGAAAACGGCTACGCTCGTTAGCCGCGCCGAGATCAAGGGAACCAGCAGCTTTATGACGGAAATCCTTATCGGGTAGCCGTTGGGCTATTGATTTGCACCTCACGCAACAACCAAGACGTGGGATTCATCATTATCTTTGCAGGAACAAATGTTCAGGGAAAATATTAAAGTCTTTAAGCGGGTGAGCGTCTTTATGGACGCGCTTATCGTGACGATCTGCTTTCTCGCAGCCTTCAATATCAGACAGTGGAACAAGATCGACTTCGACAAATAGATGAAGTCGGACCTGTAGTATTTGGATAACTGGTCTCTCTGGCTGGACCTCAAGATTCTGGTTAAGATGATTACCGTGGTGTTGTTCTGTATCGGCGCCTATTGAGGACTGAAGGGGAGAGAAGAGGGAGCACCGGATGAAAACTCTTCGGGCAGCTCTGGCGATCGCGTTCTTCATATCCGCGACCGCCGTGCCTGCTTTGGCCTGGGGAAAAACCTGGATGGGGGCCGCTCTTGAATTGGCTATAAGACAAGCAACCTGGAAATTCGGCCCTTTCAGGATTGATCCCGTTATCCACTTGAGCGACGCCGGCTATGACTCGAACCTCTATTATGGATATGCCGGTAAGCCGATAAAAGACTATACGTTGACCGCCGGGCCAAGCTTTTCTGTTTATCTGCCTTTAAAAAAGAAGATCATATTTCAGGTCGATGAGTCGCCCCAGTATGTTTATTACCAAAAGACGAAAAAAGAACGGACCTGGAACAATTTCTTCAATGCCCGGGTTCATTTTGCCTTGAACAGGCTTTTCATTTCCGTCGGAAATAGACTGTCCTATGCGAGGCAGCGGTGGAGCACAGAGATCGACATCAGGCCGTGGCGTTGGGAGGCATCCTGGGACGGATTGGTCCTGTGGCAGGCGACGAAAAAAACTTCGTTCTTCGTTCAGGGGAGCAGGACGAGCTACGATTTCGAGAATGTCAATTTCGGGTCCTTCAACATCAGGTATCGGCTGAGCAGGTGGGAGGACCGGCTGAGTTTCATGACTTATTATCAACTCACATACCGGGCCAGGTTCTTCGCCAAGGCCGAATACGGGAGTTTTGAGTTCAAACAGAAGGGTTCGAGGTTTAAGGATTCGAAGAGCTACAGTCTTTACGGGGGTATCGAGTTCTCGCCTTTCGGGATTATTCGGGGAATGATCAATGTCGGATACAAGTTCTTTGAACCCGTTGATAAAACAAAGGCACGTTACAAGGGGCTTTCCGGTAATTCGCAATTGTCGGTCAGTTTGTTTAAGTTCCTGACGGCACGGGCATCTTACTCAACAGACATTCAGTTTTCCGTCTGGTACGACAACGCGTATTACCTGGAAAACAGGGCGGGCGGGGGGGGTTCCCTCTACTTATTTAAGAACATCCGGCTCGATTATGATTACTGGCTGGGAAAAAACAGGTATCCCGTGGATCAGAAGCTGGGCGGCGGGGCGCTGCTGAAAAGGCGGGACGATTACCAGATCCATTCCCTGGGGCTTTATTTCAGGCTGAAGAAGAACATCGGGCTCGGGATCGTTGCCAGCCGGTGGCGGAGGGATTCCAACCTGGAGTGGGAAGACGACAACCGGGATTTTGTCGGGCTGAATCTGACATATGATTTTTAAGAGGTGAAGCATGAATAAGAAAATCCGAGTTGCTCTAGTTTTGAGTTTCGTTCTTATGTCGTTTTGCGGGATTTTCCCATGCGTGTCTTTCGCCCAGGTCGAGAGGGATATCTTTGTCAAGGAGTATATCATCGGGCCCCGGGACCTGCTCGAGATCAAGGTCTTCGAGCTTCCGGAGCTGAACCAGACGGTGAGGGTTTCCGAGGACGGGTCCATCACGATACCCCTCCTCAACAGGGTCATCGTCGGCGGGCTGTCCAAGGACGCCGTGGAGAGAAAACTGGCCCAGCTCCTGGAGGAGAAGTTCGTCAAGAATCCCCAGGTCTCGGTCTTCATTAAGGAATATCAGAGCCGCCTGGTCGCGGTTATCGGGGCGGTGGAGAAGCCCGGAAACTACGAGCTGGTCGGACGCCAGAACCTCCTCCAGATGATTTCCAAGGCCGGGGGCATCAAGGAGAACGCGTCGAGCCATCTCTTCGTCCTGCGGGAGGGGAAGAGCGGCAACACGGCGACCATCTCCATCGACCTCGAAGACCTTCTGTCCAACGGGAACCAGAAGCTCAACATCCCCCTCCAGGCCAAGGACGTCGTCAACATCCCGGTGGACAGGATCATCAACGTCTTCGTCTTCGGCGAGGTCAGGAACCCGGGCGCGCTCCAGGTCAAGATGTCGAAGAAGGTCACGTTACTCCAGGCCATCGCGCAGGCCGGGGGGACAACCGAGGGGGCCTTAAGGTCGGGGATCACCATCAAGCGGAAGGACAAGAAGACGGGCAAAGAGATCAATATGAAGGTCAACCTGAAGGACATCATCAAGGGCAAAAAGCCGGACATCGAGCTTCAGGAAGGCGATGTCGTCTTTGTGCCGGAGTCTATTTTTTAGCGGGGGGCGGACATGAATGACTACGAAGAGGAAAAGCAGGCGGAAACGGGAACGATCAACCTGATGGATTATTGGGCCGTCCTCATGAAGAGGAAGTGGACGGTTTTGGCTTTTGCCATCCCCTTGTTCATTGTCGTGACAATTCTGTCCTTCGTGATTAAGCCTACCTACACGGCCAAGGGGACGCTGCTCATCGAGAAAGAGCCCAACATCCTGACCTTCGAGGACATCTTCCAGATCGAGTCGTTTAACGACGATTACTTCCAGACGCAATACAAGCTCCTCCAGAGCAGGAGTCTGGCCGATAATGTCATCGAAGCGCAGAGACTCTTTGAGAACGAGAACTTTGTGGGGAAATTGAGGAAGAACAGCGATAGCGGCGGATCGGGCAAGTCCGACCCAAAATTCTGGAGCAAGTTGATCGACGGTTTCCTGCGTAAAGTGAACGTCAAGCCCATACGGCAGACGCGGCTTGTTGAGGTCAGCTTCAAGGACCACGACCCGAAGTTCGCGGCCGGGACGTTGAACGCCCTGTTTGACTCATTCATCGACATGAATATCCAGATGAAGTACGAGGCCACGGCCCAGGCTACCGAGTTTCTAACAGGCCAGATCGTTTCCATCGGGGGGGAGATCGAGAAGGACGAGCAGGTGATGCAGCAGTACGGGGCGGATAAGAACATCATCGCTCTGAGCGATAAAGAGACGACCATCATAGAAAAGCTCGGCGAGTTGAATAGAGCCTTGACCGAAGCCCAGATCGACCGGGTGAACATGGAGACCTATTACAACTCCATCAAGTCCGTGACGCCCGAGTTCATCCCACAGGCTCTGGCCAACCCGCTCATCCAGCGGTTGAAGGAGGACTATGGTAAGTTGAGCCGCGAGTACCTCAAGATGCAGGACCGCTTCAAGTCCGACTATCCCGAGCTGCAGAGGCTGAAGACCGAGCTGGAAAGCGCCAAGATGTCGCTCGAGAACGAGACGCAGAACCTGCAGAAGGGGGCCTACTCGGACTGGCAGGCGGCCCTGCGCAAGGAGAAGTCGCTCGAGGCCGTCTTCAACGCGCAGAAGCAGGAGGCCATCCAGCTCAACAACAACGCCATCTCCTACAACCAGCTCAAAATCGAGATCGACAACAAGAAGAGCCTGCTGGAGAACTTGCTGAAGAGGCAGAGCGAGACGGGCGTTTCAGCTAGACTTAAGGGTCTGAGGACATCGAACATCCGGGTTGTGGACAGGGCCGAGGCGCCGCTCTATCCTTCGAGCCCGAAGAAGAAGCTGAACATGGCTCTGGCGGCGCTAATCGGGCTGTTAGGAGGCGTGGGGCTGGCTTTCCTGTTCGAGCACCTGGACGATTCGGTCAAGAACTTCGAGGACGTCGAGAAGTACTCCGGCCTGCCCGCGCTCGGGGTCGTGCCCGCCTTCAGTTCGGACGGATTCGAGAAGGGGTATCGATACGGCTATAAAATAAAAATAGGAAAAGGCGAGCGCGGAGAGGACTGGAAAAAAGAGAAGGAGAGAAGAAAGGACAAGGAAAAGAAGGGACGCGATTTGGGCTCGTTGTTGAGGGAGGCCGGAAAAAAAGACAACGGCCCGGACGCCGGCGGCGGGAGAAGCGATACGATCCCATCCATCGACTTGATCACGTTCGTTTCCCCCAAGTCCAACATCTCGGAGAGCTATCGAACGATCCGGACATCGCTGCTCCTCTCGTCGGCGGAGCCGAGGCCCAAGTGCATCGCCGTCTCCAGCGCGCTGCCCCAGGAGGGGAAGACGGCCACCCTCTCCAACCTGGCCGTGACGCTGGCCCAGGCCGGCAAGAAGGTCCTGGTCGTGGATTCGGACCTGAGGAAGCCGCAGCAGCACCGGATCTTCAAGGTCCGGAACCTGAAGGGCCTGACCAATTACCTGACGGGGCATGCGGACCTGCGGGAGCTCATCAAGACGACCCAGATCCCCGACCTTTTTCTGATCAACGCCGGGCCGGTCCCGCCGAATCCGATGGAGCTGCTGGGCTCGGACAAGATGGACGGCCTCATCAAGGACCTCAGGCAGAATTTCGACTATGTCCTCTTCGACACCCCGCCCATCCTGGCCGTGACCGACGCGTTGGCCCTCGGGTCGAAGCTCGACGGCATCATCCTCATCGTTTGGGGGGAGAAGACGTCGCGGGAGGCGCTCAAGCGGGCCAAGGAGAAGCTGAACATGGTCGGCATAAAAATCCTTGGCGTTGTCTTGAACAACATCGTAATCCGGAAGCATGACTACCATTACAGGCACGGCTATTATCGCTATTATGGGGAGCAGCCGTGAGGCGGCCATGAGGCGGCCATGAGGCGCTTGACATTCGAGGGGGCTTATCATATGATTTTTCTACGAGGTGGGAAAATGACCAGGAAAAAATCCTTACGGAACTTGGTGGCATTGTTCTGCGTGGGGGGGATGCTCTGGCTGGGCGCCGCGCCGCTGCGGCTCGCGGCCCAAGCGGGGAAGAATACGGGGGCGCTGACCGGCAATGTCTTCGTGGAAGACCTGAAAACGCCCGTCGAGGGAGCCGTCATCAAGATCAGGAACCTGGTGACCGGGAAGGAATACCAGAGCCCTCCGACCGATAAGAACGGGACCTACCTTATCCAGGGGATCGAGGAGGGTCACTACTCGCTGGGCGTGAGCTCCAAGGCTGGGGATTTCAACTTCGAGTTCCAGATATACCTGAAAGCCGGCGAAACGGGGAAACTGTCTGTCGCCCTCAAGCCCGGCGCGCCCGTTGTCGTGGCTGCGAAAAAAGCGAAAAAGTCCTTCTTCCTGACGCCGCTGGGCATCGCGGCGGCCCTGGGCGCCTTGGCTGCAACGACGGCCGTCGTCTCTGGGATCGCCGGGTCGTCTCCAGCGCCTGCGGCCGTGTCCCCGTCGAGAAGATAACGCCGCCGCACTTTCCCATAGCTCGCGGCCAAAGCCCCTCCATCATAGTGATAAGAGCAACACCCAAGTCATCGTGGTGAATTATGGGTCATTGCGAGGAGCGCAGCGACGAAGCAATCTCACCAATGACCCAATTTCGATTCCTGCTTCTCGGCATAACATGATCCTCGACCGGCTGATTTTCTGGGGCCTTTGCGCCGTGCTGATCCTCTTGCCTCTGCCTTTCGGGGCTACGGAGGAATGGGCGGTCTTCGGCTTCGAAGTCGCGGCCGTCGTGCTGTATGCCCTCCATCTCATCCGGGAATGGAAGGGCGGCGGGAGCAGCCCGCGCGTGAATGAGACAGTTGGCCCGGAAAAGGGCGGCGCGCTTCCGGCATACCTGAAAATCCTCCTCTTTGTCTTCCTTGCTCTCTCGGTCGTCCAGTTAGTCCCCCTGCCGATGGGCTTCATCCGCGTCGTTTCTCCCGGGACGTCCGGCGCCTGGGACGCCCTTTCCCGAGAGGGCATGGGTCTGGCGCGAGAAGGCGGCTGGCGGACGCTCTCGCTCATCCCCGCGCTTTCATCCTACGAGCTGGCGAAGGTTGCCGCCTACGCCCTGTTCGCCTGGCTCATCTTTAAGCGAGTCCGGAGGAAAACGGACGTTGAGATCTTTGTCCTGGTCCTGGTTATCGGCGCGGCTCTGCAGTCCCTTTACGGGCTGGCCGAGCATTTCGGGGGGACGGAACAAATCTTCGGTTACAAGAAAGTGAATTACGTCGGCTCGGCGACGGGCACATTCATCAATCGCAACCACTTCTCGGGATTCCTCGAGATGCTTTTCCCCCTGGCCCTCGGCTATCTTTTGGCCAGGACGAAGTTCTTCGGCCTGAGGAAGGGCCTCTCGCTCAAGGAAAAGGTCCTATGGCTCGGGCAGGAGAAGCTCCAGAAGGCCGTCGTCATCGGGCTGGTCCCGGTGCTGATCGGGCTGGGCATCATTTTTTCCAGGTCGAGGACCGGGATCTTCGTCTTTCTCGCCACGCTCGCGCTGGCGGCCGTCCTCATTTCGGCGGCGGGCTGGAGCGGAGGAGGAGGAAGACGGGTCGCCGGGACGGTCAGGACGGTCGCGCTCGTCGTTCTTTTCGCGGCGGTCTTGATCGGCATCCGGCCGGTCATCGAGAGGTTCTCTTGGTCCGATCTCGAGAAAGAGCAGAGGCCTGTCTTCTACAGGAACACATTGGGGATCGTTTCGGATTACCCGCTGACGGGGACCGGGGCGGGGACCTTCCAGAACGCTTATCCCCGTTACCAAAAAAAATCGACGCCGTGGCTTCTCGACCACGCCCACAACGACTACCTGGAGATCCTGGCCGAGAGCGGTCTGCCGGGCGGGGGATGCCTCATTCTGGCAGCCTTTGGGATCCTCGTAGTCCTCTATGGCCGTTGGGCGGGCAGGCGCGACCCCTTCGTGAAGGGAATCCTCCTCGGGGCGCTGCTCGGGATCACGGCGCTTCTCATCCATAGCCTGACGGATTTCAACCTCAGGATCCCGGCGAATGCGGCGTATTTCGTTGCGCTTTACGCCCTCGCGTTGAGGTTGAGCGTGATGGGGCGGCACAACCGATCAGCGTCAGGCGTGTACATAGCGGCCGAACCCGAGGAATCGGGCCGGCCTGTGAATCGTGCAGGAATACGGTCGGCGGGACCGGAAGAACAAGGCCGGGCGTGAACCACATCGGTAGAGGAGCGGCCTGACCGAAATTAGAGAGCCTGGCCGCTACGGCGGGGTAAAGCCAAAGGCAGAATCGGAAAGCATTAGGGAATGAAGATCTTCAAACGGATACTCGTGATCGCCGGGGCGGCGGCCCTTCTCGCCCTGGCCGCCCGCGACTACCTGGGCCATCGCTTTTTCAAGCAGTACCAGGCGGTAAGAGCGCGGGCGAAGAGCATCGAAAGCGGGTTCCCGGAGATGGAGCGCGATTTGAAGAGGGTTGTGGCTTTCTACGGCAATCCCGTCTTCCACCATGAGCTTGGCCGGCTCTATCTGGAGAGGGCGGTCGCGGAGAACGAGTTCGGGACCGAGGAGAACCGGGATTCCTTCCTGGACAGGGCGGCCGGCGCTATCGGGCGGGCCCTTGCGAATAACCCGATCGACGCCTCGGCCTTCTACGACCTGGGACGGGTTTACATGCTCTATAACGACCCGGTCCCCATCTACCAGGACAAGGCCAGGCGCTTCTTCCGGAGGGCCCTGGAGCTCGATCCGGCGGATGAATTTCTGAACGCGAACATCCTGTTCATTTTCCTGGCGCAGTGGGATTCGCTCGACAACGGCGAAACGGCCTTTCTCACGGAGCGCCTGAAGGCCGCCCTGGAAATCAGCCCGGGCATCCTGCCCCGCATCCGGAAATTATGGACGTCGAGTTTCGGAGACACCGGAAGGCTTAAGGACATCCTCTCGCCGGACGAGAGCCTCTGGAAGATCCTGGGCCGCTATTTCTGATCCCGCCTTTTCTATCCCACCCTAACTTATCCCACCCTAACTAATCTGGTCTGCCCTGGACTTTCCCGCCCATTATGTTTTATCATTCATGACGATGGGATGAGACAAAATTGACGCGGGAGTGCTCATCCAGCCGGCGCAGCAGAAAACGAAGTTCTTATATTTAAAGGAGATATCATGGCATTTTTAAATTTTCTCAAACCAAAGCGGAAAAATTCAGACCCGGCTGCTCGTGAAACGCCAATAAAAAATATTACCGACCAGGAAACCGATATTTATACTGTAAAACATGATCATCATTGGTGGGTTCGCAAAGAAGCCGCGTTAAAAATAACCGATCAAAACATCCTTGCCGATGTAGCGAAACATGATATGGAGCATAGCGTTCGCGCAGTTGCCATATCAAAAATTACCGACAAAAACATACTTGCCGAAGTTGCGAAAAATGATAAGAATTGGCAACTTCGCAAAGCAGCCATCGAAAAACTTACTGACCAAAACATACTTGTTGATATAGCGAAAAATGAGGATAAGGGTTTGGTTCGCAGAGTTGCCATATCAAAAATTACCGACCAAAACATACTTGCCGATGTTGCGAAAAATGATAAGGATGAGATAGTTCGAGGATGCGCAACAAGACATTTAATCGACCCAAAAACTCTTGCTGAAATTGCGGCAACTAATGAGTTCTATAAAGTTCGTAAAGCCGCGCTGGAAAAATTGACCGACCAAGAAATTATCGCTGATGTCATATTGGAAAGAGAAAAGCTCCGAAAGAAGACGTTAGAAGAATTTGGTGATAACAGTCTGGAATGGAGGCGTTTTGAGTATGATGATATGAATTTAAGTGATATGGAATTATCAGCGCTGGAAGAGAAACTAAGAGTTGAGGTGATTTGGAAAAGTGTAAACGCTGTCAATTTTGAAAGCATGAGAACAGAGTTTGAAATAAGAGATATTCTCATTAAAAAGATTGGAGAAGAGTTAAATGAAAGAGGCGGACTTAAGTTAATGATAAGTGTGTATGACAAAATAGGCGGTGACAGAATGCTCGATATGACTTGGGATCAGATTGGCGCATGGCTTGGATAATTTGGTCTGACCAATACTTAATCAGACAAGAAGTGTCAAATTATGTTCGTTCGCAGATGCCCTATTTTGGGGCTATCTGCGAACTATGCGCGGCAACGCATAGCCAACGTCCGCTACGCTTAATCCATACATCTGTAAGTTGATCCTGCCCGGTGCTTTCTTTGCCTTGGACCTGATTTTTATAGGTTAATCGAAAGTTGATTACGGCTGCGTCTCCATAAACGCGAACCCTGAAATCATGAGGTATCAAAGAGATAGTGTTCTCATGGGCCTTAAGCCAGGCAATGGATTGAGCCTTGTTCTTCATGTCACCGTACGAATTTGTGCTGATATAGTCGTCCGCCAAAAGTCGGGCATAAGCCTCCACGTCGCGCTTAACCCAGGCGTCAGCCCACTCGTTCTCCAACTTTATTAGCTCCTGTTCCACGCTCCCGGTCTCTGTCTGGGCCGGAGTTTGCGCTTGGATGGCGACGGCAAAGGCCAAGACTGTCAAGCTGACTGCAATGGCAATGCGTTTCATTTACCCCTCCTTGATTTTGATGAGATTATTAGACTTCGTTTAGCAATGGATGTCAATCCGAGTATCGGCCAGAGCAACTAATCCCACCCTAACTAATCCCACCCTTTCTTATTCCCCCAATTTTCTCCCTTCCCGTGAAATCCGCACGAATTCATCAACGGAGGAGCTTTGCCACGATTTCCTTGCAGCCCTTCGCCGGTTTCTCAAGAAGTTTGAGGGAGACACGGATGTGTTGTTAAAATCCCCAGGATGTGTTAAGATTTTGGACAGACCTTGTCAGGACGATAGGAACCGGATGTCATGGAAACAATCATTAAAATCATCGTTGTGAGCGACGATCCCTCCCCATTCCGGCGAATGAAAAACGCCGGCGGGCTTCCGCCGGTCTTCGGCCTGGAATTCAAGCGCCGAGACAAGGATGTCCTGCCGGCGCTCCGGGAAGGGGACGTCAAAATCGTCATCGTCGATATCGACGGCACAAAGAAGGAGAAATCACTGCTGCTCCGGAGACTGAAGCGGTTCGACCCGCTCCTTGATGTTTTGATGATCGGCTACCCGTCCGGCGCCGACGAGGTCGTGAATTGGATCGGCCGGGGAGCGACCGATTACCTGTCCAAGCCCGTCGACCCGGAGGCGCTCCGCGCGGCCCTGGAGCGGATCGCGGGCCGGAGAAGTCTCCGCCGCGAGACGCTCGTCCTCGAGAAAAAGATCGTGAAGAAATACGTCTTCCAGGGGATGATCAGCCGCAATCCCGCCATGCTCGAGGTCTTCGGCCTTATAGAAAAAATCAGTGGATATTTTTCCGGCGTTCTCATCACCGGAGAGACGGGAACGGGGAAAGAGATGGCGGCGCGGGCTATTCATCAGCTCAGCCCGGCCCGGAGCGGAAAGCTGGTCGTCTGCGACTGCGCTTCCGTTCCCGAGAGCCTGTTCGAATCCGAGCTTTTCGGCCACGCCCGGGGCGCCTTCACGGGCGCGGACACGATCAGAAAGGGCCTCTTCGAGGAGGCTGACGGGGGAGCCATGTTCCTGGACGAGATCGCCGAGATTCCCGTCTCCATCCAGGCCAAGTTGCTCCGCGTCCTGGAGAACCGCCAGTTCCGGCCCCTGGGCTCCAATCAGAATAAGACAGTCCATGTCCGCATCATCGCCGCCACGAGCCGCAACCTGAGAGAGAGCATCCGGACGGGGGCCTTCCGGGAAGACCTCTTCCATCGTCTGAATAAAGTCGAGATCCACTTTCCTCCGCTCCGCGAACGCCTGGAGGACATCCCGCTCCTCGTCCGCGGCTTCCTCGACCAGAACCGGAAGCGGTTCGAGAAAGCCATCCTGGGGGTCTCCCGCCCGGTCCAGAAAGCCTTCCTCCGCTATCCCTGGCCGGGCAACATCCGCGAGCTGTTCAACGTCCTGGAAAGCGCCTGTCTCGTCTGCCGGAAGGAATTCATCGACGTCCAGGACCTGCCCGAGGAGATCCAGAAGATGACCGAAGCCGAGCCCCGGATGGCCCTCATCGACAAGAAGCGGCTCCCCAGCCTGGATGACATGGAGAAGGAATACATCTCCTACGTGTTGAAGACGACGGGGCGAAATCTGAAAAAAGCGGCGCGCATCCTGGGAGTTTCCCGGACGACGCTTTACAATAAGATAGAGAAATTCCACATTGCGCGCTGAAGTGCGTCGGCGCCGGGCGGGACGGGGGAATAAAGGGGGTGCGGCCCGGGACGTGGATCCTTCAGAACCCGAAATGAAAGATCGGGCCGGCATTTCGGATCGGGACGGGTGGGCCGGGGAACGCGGATCGCGCTCCGGGGTTGATGTCAGCCTGGAAGACGGAATGTTCAAATAATGAACAATTATATTCTATGTATTCATTAATTGTTTAATATCTATTAGATACGATGAATATGATGATGTTTATGTTCATTTATTAAACACTTATTGGCTAACCCCCTTCTTCCCGGCGTCTTTATAATTCTAATGGTATCTATTATTTATGAATTTCGTCCGCGACTGGCACCTTTCTTGCTTAATAGGAGGCAAGGTTTGAAAAAGGAGAAGCGGACCTTTGCAAAAAGCCAGAGTCGGGCTTATCGCCATCTCTCTAATCGCCCTGACCGGGGCCTTTCCCTCCGTGGCGGAGGGAGGATACATCCCTCATTTTTTTCCGGGATCCCTGCGCGGTATGATCTGCGAAACGGAGATCCCCGACGCGGGACCGGCCCTGACGTCCAGCCTGAGGGCCGCCGGCCTGGACCTCTTCAACCTGGTCATGGAGGGGAGCGGCGCGGAGCCCTCGCCCGTGGATTTCTTGCCGTCTCTTTCCCCCTTATCCATGAAAATCGAAGTCCACCGCATCTCCATCGGGTCCTTCAAAACTGGAAAGCTGGAGAACACTCTATTCACCTCCTCGCTTCTCACACTCGCGGCGCTCAACGTCGGGGATTTTTTCTCGACACGCGAGGCCCTCAAGATAGAGGGGATCCATGAGTGGAATCCCCTGATGAAGCCCTTCGTTAAGAATGACCTGGCTTTCGCCGCGGTCAAGGTGGGCTACACGGCCTTCAGCACCTGGTGTCTGAAAAGTATTTACAAAAAGGACAAGCGGCTCGGCTGGGTCCTTTCGACGCTGTCCAATCTGGCTATGTCCTACGTCGTTTATCACAACCTTGACATAATCCACAAATCCAGGATCGCAGCGAGGTAGGGAACCATGGACATCTTCCTGCACGAATTGCTCTGGGAGGAAGATTCTATACCCGCCGATACGCTGCCCACGCTCAGGAAGTTTCAACAGACATACATTGAATACCTCCTCGAAGCCACCCGGCACAACTTGAGCGAGACCGCAAGAATCCTGAATATCTCGCGCGGGGCTTTGTACGGGAGGATCGGGAGGGCTCGTCCGGAGAGAATCGCCTAAGACTTACCCAGCTTGGCGGCGACTTCCGCGTATTTTTTGGCCAGGTTTTCGGGGAGCTTGGCCGCGGCCATCTGCTGCTCGAGCTTCAGCCGCTTGATCTCGTTGTGGTAATACTTTGCCTTTTCGAGGTTTTTCTGCTGGAAATGGCAGACGGTGAGGTAGATGTAACACTCGGCCAACCTGGGCGGGCTGTCCAGGAAACCGAAGTAGGCGACCTCGAGGTTCTCTATGACCTCCGCCGTCTTGCCCTCCTGGTAGAAGAACCTTCCCTCCTCGAGGAGGTTCTCGTAAAAGGGGTCCACGGACTCGGTCACCTGGGAGGCAAGAGGATGGTGAGAGGCAAAGGCGAGGAGTACCGCGAGGAGGGAGAAGAAGGAAGGAAAACCTTTTTTTATCCCGATCATCATGGCTCAATATTATCTGTTTTCGCCGGGAAATTCAAGGAACGCTATGGGAGTCTAGATTGCCGCGCTTCCCGCCACGCTCCGCTTGCGGCTTCAGCTCACTCGCGATGACAGAATTCTATCGGCAAATTCAGGTGAAAGAATTTATGTATGTCATTGCGCCGAAGGTTGCCGTTAATTATAATAAACCACAAGGGAAGGAGTCACGAATGAAAAGATCAGCTATCGTCCTGACGGTTGTTTGTCTCACGGCGTTGGCCGCGGCCTGTTTCAGCGGGCGCCCGCGCATCAACCTCGAGCGCGTGGGCACCATCGGGCTGATCCAATTCAAGTCCGCCGCGAAGGGCAATATCGCCGAGTATGCAACCCAGGTCTTTCTCGAGGTCCTGATCAAGTCCCAGCCGGGCGCCCGAATCAAGGAACTGGGTCGCGAGGAAGATGTCCTCGGCGAAATCCGCGCGGACCGCCTCGGTCCGGAAGCGCTCAAAGCCATGAGCCGGACATATGGTGTGGACGCCGTCTTCTTCGGCACGCTCGACGTGTCCAATGTCCGGCCCCGGGTCGACCTGGCCTCGATCATCACGTCGCTGAGCGTTTCGGCCGAAGTGGACGCGGTCATGACGACGCGGCTCGTCGATACGCGCGACGGCACTACGATCTGGACGGACACGGCCCGCGACCGCAAGACCGTCGCCCAGGTCAGCGTCTTCCAGGGGGGCGGGGTCTTCTTCGACGCCCGCGACCCGGAGCAAGCTTACGGCCCCCTCATCCGCGACCTCGTCCTGAAGACGACGCGCAACTTCCAATGGCGCTGACGCGGAACGTTCCTTCAGCCGAACGATAATTCAAAGCCGCCGGCATCGGGCCGACATCGGGCCGACATCGGGCTTGACATGAATGACCGGCCGGCCATATATATTGGCGTGACCGGCCGCCGAGATCCCGGGCCCTATCGGGAGAGTGATCGTGCGGCGAAGATAATTTCTAACCCTGTGTCAAGGAGGCCTGCCATGGAACTTCGGGAAATCCGGGTTGAAGACCTGAATCCGCAAGAGTTTATCGCGCGGCAAATCAAGGAGATCTCCGCCGCGGTCGGACGGGGGAAAGCCATCAATGCGCTGTCCGGGGGCGTTGATTCTTCCGCCGTGACCATGCTGGGGCACCGGGCCCTCGGCGGCAGGCTCCGGACGTACTTTGTCGACAGCGGCTTGATGAGAGACGGCGAACCGGAACATGTCGTGTCCCTGTTTAAGGGCTTGGGAGTGAAGGTTGAGCTCGTGGATGCCAAGAAGACGTTCTTCTGGAGACTGAAAGACTTGACGGACCCGGAAAAGAAAAGAAACGCCATCACTCGGGCGTTCTACAAGGATGTCTTCGGCCGGATCGTCAGGGAAAGCGGGGCGACCCATCTTTTCCACGGGACAAACTACACCGATGTCGAGGAGACCGTCGCGGGTATCAAGCGGCAGCATAATATCCTCGCCCAGCTCGGCATTGATCCCGAGAAAGTGTACGGTTATAAAGTGCTCGAGCCCCTGATCCAGCTCAGGAAAACCGGCGTGAGGATGATTGCGCGGGCGTTGGAATTGCCCGAGGAGATTTACCGGAGGCCGCCGTTCCCGGGCCCCGCGCTGGCTGCGCGGGTCATCGGGGAGGTCACGCCCAAGAGAGTGGAGACCGTCAGGAAGGCGACCAGGGTGGTGGAGGAGGAGCTCCGCCTTTCGAAAGCGTTCCAATATCTGGCCATCCTCCACGAGGACAAGGTGACCGGGCTCAGGAACGGGAAGCGAGACTTCGGGCTGCAAATCGAGGTCAGGTGCTGGGAAAGCACCGACGCCGTGGTGGGAACACCGACACGACTGCCCTGGAAGACGCTGGAAAGGATCGCCCGAAGAATTGTCGAGGAAGTGCCGGGCGTCGTGAGCGTAACCTACAATATCACCGAGAAACCGCCCTCAACGATCGAAGCGGTCTAATAGGCACGCCGTTATCCTGCGGTCTTAAAAACCCTTTTTTAAGCGGTCAAAAAATCGGGGACGTTCCCCAAAGGGACACCCTTGATTATGTCAACTCATCACTAAACCTGCATTATTCATAAATTTTAAGCTGGAGAGACAGAATTAATGAATGCTTCAAGGGGGAAGGCCGGGATGGATGAAGCGACCATGTCGGGACTTCGGGAGCGAGTCCCTTCCGGCCTTCCCCCATATAGAACCCGATTAATGAATAATACAGGTAAAGTAAACGCAATAATTATTGCTGTTATGGCGCGGCGGGCAGCAGGTCCGGGTTGAAAACCCGGCAGGTCTCGTCGGTGGCGATGACCAGGGCCCAGACGTCCGGGTGAAGGCGGCAGTATTCCCCCACATCGTCCGTGCTCATGACCATGAAGGCCGTCGAGAGCGCATCCGACTCGGCTGCCGATGGATGCGACGCCCAGGCGGCGGGATGCCTGCGGGCGGGAAGGCCCGTCCGGGGGTCCAGGATGTGTCGGCCTTTGACCTCGGTTCCCGACCCGCTGAGGGCTCTGTCTTTGAGCAGAACGCGGCTCGGGCATCCTGGGCAGGGCCTGGCTCCGCCGACCCCGACCGGCCAGCCCCCGCCTTTCGCGTCCGTATTCGGAGGAGAGCCGGCCTCGACCGGCCGGCCCTTATCATCCGTGCCCGGATCAGGCGGAGAGCCGATGGCGATCGCCGTGCTTGTTCCGGCGTGGATGAGCGCTCTGCTGATTCCCCAGTCTGAGAGGATGGCCGGGGCGTGCTCGAGCGCGTAGCCTTTTCCGATCCCCCCAAGGTCGAGATCGAGGCCTCTCATTTTATCGTCCTTTTCGGCGGGCCGCCTGAGTTCAAACCCGGCGGAAGTTTTTATGAGCTCAAATCCTGCCGCTCCCGTTTTTCCCGACGGGGAAGAAGAGAGGCTTTTTTCCGAAGGCCGGCCCGGTTCCTTGGGGTGCGCAGGATCTTTATGGGACAGATAAGACCGGACGTTGATGTCGAAAGCGCCGCCTGTCTCGATACGTATCCTCTCGGCGACGGACAGACACTCATATGTCTCAACCCCGATGATAAGGGCGTCGCCCGGTCTCAGGCGGTTAATCTGGCTGATTTCGCTCGAGGGATTGAAACGGCTGAACAGAGTCTCGATCCGGTCGATTTCCTGGAACACGGCACGGGCCGCCTGGCCGGCATATTCGGCGTCCTCACCCGCGATCATCACCTCGAAATAGGTCTTCATCGCATGGTGAGTGAACGGCTTCAAAGATTTGATTCTCCGGCCGGTCTGCGCTTCGGGCGCTCCGGGATGAAAGTGATATCGATGAAGATGACGGCCGCCAGCAGGATGGCCAGGGCGCTGTATCGGTGGATGGCGATCAAAACCTGCTGAGTGCGGAAGGTGAAAAGGGGAACCATTGAGGCCAGGACGGTCGTGATTTGGACAAGACCCAGGGCGCAGAATGCCCAGAAAAGGACTTTGCGGATAAATACCTTGGATAGGTTTTTGAGGACCGGACAAGCGAAAGCTTCGAACACAGCCGACTCGTCTTTGTCCAGGCGGTAATCGCGCGCCCGCAGGAGCATGACGGCGGCCAGGCTGACGGCGAAGAGCCCGCCCGACATGACGTGGACAAGAAGAGGAAGGCCGAACAGCCCCCGCGGGCTGAATATGGCGAAAAGGAATCCGCTCGAAGTCTGATACAAAAGGCTGACCGTCAATCCGGCGAAGAACCACATTGTCCAGCCCGGGTAATAGCGGTCCGTCCAGTCCCTATAGACGGACCATGATTTTGCGGCCGTCTCCGGACGAAAAGCCCCTTTGACGCTCCGCCAGAGCCACTTCCAATAAGCGGTAGGGTCGAAAACCCGGGAACTCCGGCTTTCGGCTGCAACGGCGGCCCGGAAGCGGATATAAGTCTGCCTGAAGAACACACCGATGATGCCAAGCACGGTGATGATTTTGAACATCAGCATGGCGGACTATCTCCTCTTCTCGATAAGACCGGAGAGCCGGCCCATCACGAGCAGAAACGCCATAAGCAGGACGGAGCCGACGATCATGGCGGCCAGGAAGAGGACCACCTTGAAGACGGGCCGGACGGAGAACGAGAGGCCGAAGATCGCCTGGTAGGGCTTCGACAGGCCCATAAAAGAGGAGGCGGCGCGCGATGCGACCCGTTCGGTTTTCAGCGGCCCGGTCCCGCCGACGTTGCCGAAAAAGAATGAGGAATTGGCGGTATGGCAGTCTGTGCATCCGCGGATGCCAAGGGATTGTTTGGCCGGCCGGACCTGGTGGGCGAGAGGCCAGGCGGCTGGAGCGGCCGCTTCGTGACTTTCGGCTTTGAGCGTTCCGTCGCTCCCGAGGCGAAACAGCCGGCCGCCCGAAATATAGACGAAATTCCCTCCGTCTTTGGAAGTCTCCTCCGGGCGACTTTGGTTGAGGATTTTGAGGACGCGTCCGACCTGTTCTTCGGTCAGGGTTTGTTCGGACCCTGCGAGCTCCCCGATCGTTCTCCTTTCGAAATCGGGGAGGAGTGGGAGCGTCTGGCCGTCTTTCAGCCAGAGGAGCCGGGGCCGGGAGGCGGGCTCGCCTTTGTATTCCGACTTGTCGACATAACTCTCGACGATTTTGTAGAGAGTGTTTTTATAAACGCAGACCGGCTGCCCGGGAGCCGATTCCACAGCCTTCATCGCTTCGAGGACTTTCTGGATCCTCGCCTCGGCTTCGGCAGCCGCATCGGTCGCGGCCGGGTCGAAGTCGGGAATCAGGGGGATTATCTTATCGTCTTTCTTGACCGCCCAGACGGGTTCCAGCCGGTCCGTTTCCCCGGGAAAGGGAGACGCGTCGAGCCCGCCGTCGATGTTCATTTCATAGACTTTCCCGTCCATCGCCAGGACGGGAATCCCTTCGAGTTCGGGCATGTTCATCAGGGCTGTTAAGACCCGGGTCACGGTTTTTTCCGGGTACAGGATGTCTCCGGCCGCAGCCGCAACCGCCTCGGGCTTGAGGGGGGAAATTTTTCCGTCTTTTATTTCTGCCCAGAACGCCGGCCACATCAGACGGTGCGGCGTGAGCTTCTTGTTATTATCCCGGATGTAAACGGGTTCGAGGATCGCGGGGAGGTCTGTGGCCCACCTGGCCACACCGAAGATCCCGAGTCGGTTGGCCCGGGAGGTTTTGACGCGGGTCGCCTCCTTGTCCGGTAGGGGCCCCGTGTGACATACCGTGCAGGAGAGCCTTTCGAAATGGACCTCGGGAATTCCCCAATGCCGAGGGTAGGGCGCTCCGAGCCGGCCTGAGAGAAATTTTTGGCCTTGGAACGATTTCCCGCCGAGATGGCAGCCGGCGCAGGTTAAATCATCGGCCGGAAGCGCGGGATTGTCCTTCGCTTCGCCCTCGTATCCCCGGATCATGGAATGCGTGAGGTCGTTCCGGTGGCAGGAGACGCACTTGATCCCGGCGGCCGAGTGGACATCATCGTCGAAATTGAATTTCTTCATCCCCGCCGGCGCCGCGGAATGACAGGCCAGGCAGCGGGCGTCCTCGGGTTTGTAGGAGAGGTCAAAAAAAGCCCGGTGCTTGCTGTCGAATAGATTCTTGTTGTATCTGACCGAAGGCGCCACAGCCCATTCAGAGTCATCCGGGTTGGGGCCGTCGAAAAGGTCCCAGGTCCCCTTCAGGCGGGAGGACATTCCGCCGACTTCGCCCAGGCCGGATGCGGCCGTCCCTGCCCATCGGAAATTCTCGCGAAGCACCTGTTTTGCCCATTCGCTGTGGTTCTGGACGCGCGAGGCGTTGTGGCAGCCCAGGCAGTTGATCTCGATCTTGCCCGAGACGTTCCACCGGGATCCGGGGTTCATGTCCTTTTCGCCCGGTTCGGCGATCCCGCCGCCGGTCATGTGCCGGCCGAAAAGGAGGGTGAAATCCCAGGCCGTCAGGCCTAGGTCCGCCGGATTCCACGTGTTTTTCCAATTCTTGAACGAGAGCGGGATGAACGTTCCCGTTCTCTCATCCGCCAACACCCAGGGTTCGCCGGGCCGGCCAGGGCCCGGCGCCGTTGCGGCGTTGAAGTGGAGGCCCTGCTGGATTTTCGTATAGTCATGGCAGGGTTCGCAGGTGTAGCGTGATGAATAGGGCAGGGGATTGGATTCCGTGGGGACGATGAGCTGGTTGAATTCGTCCTTCAGCGGGATCTGATGAACCGGCGTCACGCGGCTTCCGTCCCAAGGCGGAGTTTTCTGCGCGGATGATGCAGAGGCTCCCGCGGCAGTCAGGGCGATCGCGATAAACGAGAACAAGACGGTTCGTGCCAAACCGTTAAACGAGAACAAGACGGCTTGTGCCAGACCGTTAAACGAGAACAAGACGGCTCGTGCGAAACCGTTATTGGTTTGCGCCAAACTGTCATTGGCTCGCGCCATACCGTCATTGCGGGCGAAGCGTGGCGATCTTGGCTTATGAGTCATTGCGAGAAGCCTTGCGACGAAGCAATCTCAGTGTTTTCATGCCTTGAACTCGTCCGGCCGGAATCTCATGAGGCTGCGCGTTCTCACGGCTTCATTCACCGACAGCACCGCCACGGCGCTCTCATAGGCCAGTTCGGCCGGGCAGCTCAGGGGCGTTCCGGACCGGACGGCGTTGAAGAAATTCTCCAGATGGGGCTGGTGGGCGGGCTTGGCCAGGTCCACGGGAATCGGCCAGCGCCC
>Ga0315288_10002355_pt1 | contig 24442 bp, 23 predicted proteins | sample YL17G11_20_MG_FD_203454 | JGI IMG/M metagenome (GOLD analysis project Ga0315288, IMG submission 203454) | Sediment microbial communities from Yellowstone Lake, YNP, Wyoming, USA - YL17G11_20 | ecosystem: Environmental > Aquatic > Freshwater > Lake > Sediment | place: USA: Wyoming | collected... | reverse complement strand
GAGAGCGTGGAAAAATATTTTCAACTTTGTCTTATTAAGGGGTTGACAAGCCGCCGTCAGCATGGTATATTGTAAATAATAGGGCATCCCAGGGAGCTACTCGAGTAGCTGCCATAAGTAACGTGGGAGGGAGTATGGTAGTGCAAAATCGTTGGCTCCGGCATGGTTTCATTAGTGCGGGGGCATGGCTTTTCATCCTCATTTGTCTAAGCTGCCTTCCTGCCAGGGCGGCCGAAAAGGCGGCCGCGCCGGCGCAGGTAACCTGGAATATTCCGCATCTCACTCAGCCGCCCAGGATTGACGGGGATTTGCGTGAATGGGCGAATATCGTCCCGGTTTTTCTTGGCGTGGAGAAAGATCAAATCCGCTATTACAGCCTCAGGCCCTGGGCCGGCCCGTTAGATTCCTCCGCAAAAATCTGGATGGGGTGGGATAAAAACAACCTCTACTTCGCGGCCGATATTCGCGACGATGTTTTTTACCAGACCTCCTCAACTGATTTAGCTGCAATCTGGTCGGAGGACAGCCTCTGGCTGACAGTCGCTTCTCCCGATAAGACGAAACAAAATGGCACGGTAGTACTCTTAAGCGAAATTAACTGGGCGATAGTAACATCAGGCAGAGCTGCGATTGTCACCAAACGCGGCGCGGAAGATTATAAAGCGGGCGCGTTTCCTGTCGCGGCGCACAAAAAGTCCGATGGAACCGGCTGGATATGTGAAGGCGCGATTCCCTGGAGTGAGATCTCCTTATCAGCGCGTCCGGGCGCCCTGATGCGGCTCTCCTGGGTTATAGCAGACAGCGACACCGACTCAAAGGTTCTCTCGGTCCCGCTCTCCGATATTGACGCAAACATTGAGCCTAAGGATTTATACACTAACGATCTCATTGCCTTAGTATGGCCTCGCGCGGCTGGCAATTACTACAAGCCGTGGAACTTTGCGCTGGCTAAACTCTCAGACGCGCCCCCGCCGGCGGACAGCAAGATTGCTCGGCAGGCTGCATCGCGGACCTACCAAGGTCTGCTCGCGCGCAATCGCGCCGCGAAGGATATGAAGTCGGCGCAGGCACTGCTGTGGACGGGCCACGCCAATGCATTTCTGGGCGGCGGCAGTCTCGCAAGGCAGGTTTACCAAGACCTTATTTCAAAATATCCGAACGATACCTGCGCGGGAGTCGCGCTTCGAGCAGTTGGCCATGACATCAGATCAATGAAAGGAATGGATGCTGAGAAAGCCTATTATGAGAGCATGATAGAAGAGCACAAGGAGTCATATACCTTGGGGCTTAATGTCGGCATGGAATTGATAAGAGGATTCCTGAGAAACAATAAAAATTCCGCAAATATCGCAAATTTTTCGCAAACAATCGAGGAAATGATTGAGCCCTCCCAAGGGGGCATGGCCGGAGCAGGTGTTTTGATGGCATTGTTTCAGCCAATGTTGAGCAAGGATATGTTCGGTTTTGATTTTTGGCCTGTAATGGAACAACTCTCATCTTTAGTTCAGTCTAAATATCCGGGCACTCCTTTTGCAAAGCTAATAAAAAGCAACTATGTATTGGAGCGAGCAGAACGGCTATACCAAAATAGGTCATACCTGCTGGCCGGGCAGGAACTTGAGGCCGGGCTAAAACAGGGCTTGTGGGAAGGGGAGCAAGACCTGGAGGCTATGCATCTTACAGGTTTATGCTATCAAGCAACCGACCAGACTGAGATGGCGCTTTACTGGCTCAACGAAGCCCAGAAAACAAACAGGCAATCAGCCCGAAGACTCGGCACGCGCTATCAAATCGCCGTATGTTATTACAGAGCCGGCAATTTCTCTGCCGCGCGAGAAAATTTCCAAAAGGTGATTAACGAAGACCCCGGCGGGCAGTTGGCAGGATTCGCAAAAGAGCGCATTGCGCAATGTGAAGATATGCTTGAAACGCAAAAGAAAAACAGGAAACAATAAATAATTGATCTACAGAAAAGGAAAGGGCACTATGAGGAAAGTGGTTTTGATGGATTTTCTATTGGTATTATTGGCTGTAGGTATTAGTTATTCTGTTGCGAATGCTTGCGCGACAAGCATTTCGATTATAGCACCTGCTGAAGGAAGCAAGGCGACGTTCAATGCCGCGACTCCCGGGGTAAAGGAAATCAGTTGTGATGCCACGGCTGAGCCAAGCGACAGAATACCGTATATCACTTGGACAAGCAAAAATATTTCCGGCACGGAGGAGATTTGGTCTCCCGATCCGCCGGTAGGAGGGGGCACTAACCCCGAAATTACCCTCACACTTCGGACTCTCCCTCTCATTAATGCCTATTTTGGCGATACCTGGGTAACGGCAAGTGTTGATTCCCTATCGGATACCCATCATTTTAAATTATTCTGGCGCATCCGGGTTTTTAATGGGCCTATACCATATGTAGTAGATTTGGTATATGAGGGACTATGGGCGAAAAAGCGCTTTTCAGCAAGTTGCTCATTCATATGCCTGCTACCGTATGCGCAGGTTCGCCGGTTTACGCCCTCAAAATATGTAGGTTTCGGGCGAACCGGCGAAATACAGTTAGCCTGATCTATCTCAGTGGAGATCAAAAGCGAATAGGCTGTAGCGAGTGAGGAAGGCGCATCCGCCAGGATTGGCTTGGATAGGAGTCGCTGGGAACTCCCTGACTCCAGGATCGTCGCGATGAGAAGTTGGTCTGCAATACTATGTGAATATTCAAACATGTGTATTAGCAAAAACATGAATCTAGCCCAACTACTATATATAGTGGGTATCCACTAGAAACCCGGAAGCGGCATTATTCTTTACTAAGACTGCGACAAATCATCCCGGCGACGGTGGAGGAACAACGCCCAATTGGTATTATTATTGGAGTCAGACAGGGGCAGATTGGGGAATTCACCAATACAGCGTATCTTATAGCGAAACAACTTATGAGAACGGCGCATGGCATGCGCATATAGGCCCTGACGCTTGCGGTAGCTTTACTCCTGACCAAGGGGATAATGAGGACATTTTGCTGGATGGAATAGACCTCTTTGCCTATACCTGTCGCCATGAGGCAAGACATGTGGAGAAAAATTCAGATTGGTTCCCAAACGGCTGGGACTACAGCTCTGACGGAGACATTGATTATATCCCCAATGTGCTAGAACCTTATTTTGGGTCGAATGTAGGCGGGCCATTTTACACAGATGATCAAGATTCAGATAATGACGGGTATCCAGATAATGAAGACTATACTATGTTCACGCAGACTGGATGGACAAAGGGAAACGCGGATACTTCTGATTGGGCAAATCCAGGACATCAGTCATAAACATTTAATTTTATGGTTAATTCATATTTAGAAATATCATTAAAAGGAGAGATTAGATGAAAACCCGAAATTCATTTGTTAGTTGCGCAGATGGAATATGGCTCCTATCAGCAAGGCTAGTATTTTTAGTAGTTGTAATGGCAGCCATACTTATTTCTATTCAGCCACTCAGTGCGGAAGATATAGCTGTTTCTCCATTTGAATTAATAGACAAACTTCAAGTGGCGGCGAATGTCTCGTCAGTGGAAATTGATCAGTTAACCGACTCGCTCATTAAATTGGGAGATTCCGCTCTCCCTGCCATCCAGGAAGGCCTTGCTCGCGAAGATTCAAGTCTAAACACACATCTCCTAAGAGTACTTGGCGGCATACCCGGAGATGGTTCAACTTCTTTATTGGTAAGCACGATACCAATGAATCAATCGGCAATTGGTCGTTTGGAGAACCGCGAGATTCGAAGAGAGCTTACACCAGAAGAATTAGCGGCTATTGTTACTGTAATCAAAAGTAAAAATGTGGCCAGCGCGGGTGTAGCCGCGCGGGTCTTGGCAAAGTGTATTAAAGTACCTATTGATGTTCGCATCAATGCAATTCTTCCGCCTTTTCAAGAAGCCGTGATAACTCCAATCACACTAGAGCGAATACCAGGCAGTTATTTGTCGCCGCGTGTCCATTCCCTTAACCAATTTTTGCTTGCATTTTCATATATTGGAGAGCCGACAAGGCCAATTTTGCTTGAAAGTCGCGCAAAAAAAACTGATGGTGAACTTGGCAAATGGCTTCTTATTGCTCTCGGTATGGCAGGAGAGCGCGGTATGGCAAATGATCTTCGACAATTAGTACAGGACGATCCCGATAGATATGTTCGCTCTGTGGCTGTGCGTGCATATGCTCATTCCGCAGGAGCCGATGCCATCCCATTTCTGCAATCACTTTTATCTAATGATATGGAAAGTGAATATTATCATTTTCCTAACGGGCAGCCCATGTTGCTTATTCGCAATGCCGCAAAAGGTGAGCTTGCTCGCATCGCTAGGGAGTCAAGATAACTTGTTATTTTGAAATATAGATCGGCAACCTAGTGCCTCTCCAACTTAAATAAACTAATTCAGACATGGTATAGCAAGAGCAGAGGTGCTGCGCTATGCCACGAAGAACGTCATCGTCTTGATTTAATTACGTTGTGGGGTGAAAATCAAAACCGCGAGGCTTGGCGTGATGTTGATGGCGACTCTATACCCGCACACAACGGTGGCTCCCCGCCAACCAGCATAGAGTCAACCCTGAGTTGCTCATACTATTCAGTTAATTATAATGACAACCAGAAACTAACCACTGGTATCCAAGATCACTTTAATTATGGAGCTGGATTCAGCGATATGGAAGACTATGCCATGCATCGAGAGACCTCGTGGACAAACGGGACGGCAGACAGATACGACTGGTCAGCAGATGATGCCGGATCTGGACATAATGGCCATCAATATTGACATTTCCGATCGTTCTTAAGGCATAATTATAATGAGGCGAATATGGAGAATAGCAATGAGCCTAAGATTTGCCTGCATGGGCAGGCTGCATGGATTAATGGGAATGCCAATGGTGAAGATTGGTCGAACTATCCATATCCAAAACAATACAAAAGGGAGGAAGATTGAAATGCCAAGCAGAGGATTGAGAGGATTATTATTAGCCCTTTTTGCATGTATTCTCATCATGCAAATCAGGATTTGCAATGCGCAGCCGGAGCGCTTCGGGCTTCCCGAGCGATTAACGGACCTAACCGTATTGGGGACTATTGCACAACGGGCTGATCTTGCCCCCTTTGATCATTTTGAAATCCTAGCCACCTGGCTTATTCGCGAGTATAGGGATCCAAGTCCTGGTCGGCGAGGATTGGGGGGCCCTGTGGATAGTGGTTGGATCCTGTTTAATATTATGGGGCACCTTTATGTAAAAGGCGACGCGCTCAGTATCGCTGAGATAGCCGCAGATGCCAAGGCTGAACCAGTTCTTCGGGACGCCATGTACATAGTTCTTGGATTGAAGGGGGACGCGACTCAGGCAACCAAGCTCATCTCCATATTGCAAAATCATGAATTACCATATTTCCGCGCCAGGGCGGCAGAGGCGCTGGGGCTCTTGGGCGCGGTAGAGGCCATTCCAGCTTTGGAGAAGGCGCTCGCAGACGAGTATGTTGTTGAAATTTGGCCTGATGCGGGACCACCAGACAACAAGTTGTTCTATCCCGTCCGACAATATGCCAAGGAAGCGCTGCTTAAATTGCAGGATTCTCAGATGGCCAATTCCAATAATGAAAAGAGTAGGTTTTTCGCGGCGGAAATGAAAAAGAAAAGAACAGCCATGGCCGACCTGAAGAGATACCTTTGTGCAAAGGAATGGCAAATTGCCTGGAACAAAAATCGAACTCAGGTTAGCGCAATAAATGAAAAGGTTGGACTGAAGATCATTGTCAAAAATGATAAAGCTATTGTGAATGGAAAAAGTAAAATACTTGCCCCCGCGCCTTCACTTCAGGGGAATCAAATATTAGTGCCGCGTTCATTTTGTGTTGCTATGGCGTATCAATCAAGTGCTCTCTCAAAGCTTGCCCGAACGCATGCTCCCGCGGGAAAAAATGCTCCAATCGGCTAGAATGCACTATCCCGCAAAAGAATAGAGGACCGCGGATAACAGTTCAAAGTTGTTGAGAGACGACCATTTAAAAGTGGCCCCGAAAAAGGCCATTTTATGGAGTGCGGTGGTCACCGCACTCCACATAGCTCAGATAATTCTTGATATTCTTTCTCATAAATTCTGCACTGTTACCATGTTGCGTAACAGTTCAGGCTTGATGAGAATAGATTAGAGATACGAATGGGACTACTTTGGACTGCGGGAGCTTGCTCCCGCTTTGGGCCGCCGGAGCTTGCTCCGGCAACTTCCTGGAAGCAAGCTTCCAGGTCTTAAAGCGGCAGCCCGCCTGAGGCGGGCAGTCCATATTTGGCCCAATCGTTCATATTGAATTAGTTCTTTATACTTCGCTTTTTCTAAAATTCTCTCAATTAGTGAACTGTTACCATGTTGCTGCCTCAATTGACTCTAACTTCCCAATTCACTAAAATATAAGTAGAACATTGCGGGTTAAGCCCGTTTTTAGCAGGAATCTCATGTATCCCATATTACGCAAGGAGGCGCTTGCCCCGGCCGTCTGGTTGATGGAGGTGAAGGCGCCGCTGGTTGCGCGCCATCCAAAACCAGGGCAGTTTGCGATCTTCCGCCTGAATGAGGCCGGAGAACGTTTCCCCCTTACTATTGCCAGGCATGACCCGCAGGCCGGCACGATTACCATTGTCTTCCAGGCCGTCGGCAAATCCACCCGCCAATTGGCCCAGCTTGAGCCAGGACAGGCTATCCTGGATGTCGTCGGGCCGCTCGGTGTGCCCAGCAAAATCGAGAATTTCGGCGAGGTCGCCTGCCTGGGCGGCGGCGTCGGCATCGCTTTCATCTACCCGGAAATCGCCGCCCTTAGCGCCGCCGGCAACCGCGTTACCTCTATCCTGGGCGCGCAAAGCCGCGATTTGCTCTTCTACGTGGAAGAGATTCGCCAATTATCCGCCGAGGTGCAGCTAATTACCGATGACGGCACCTCCGGCCGCAAAGGACTGGTTACAGATATTTTGAAAGAAATGCTGGAGGCGGGGCGAAGCTTCGCGCATATCGTGGCCGCGGGGCCGATTCCCATGATGCGCGCCGTGGCGGAAGTTACCCGCCCCTACAAAATTCCCACCATCGTCAGCCTCGACCCGATCATGCTGGACGGCACCGGCATGTGCGGCGCCTGCCGCGTTACCGTCGGCGGCAAGCGAAAGTTCGCCTGTGTGGACGGCCCCAATTTCGACGCCCACCAGGTTGATTTCGACGAACTGGCAAAACGCAAGCGGGGCTTTGCAGAATTGGAAAAGCGCGCTTTGCACGAATGTATGGCCATGGAAGCAGCCCGTGAGGCAGGTTTGCTGGAGCAGGTAAAGCCATGACCGAGCGCAAGTTGCGAACTGAAATGCCGAAACGCGATCCCGCCCAGCGGGCGCGGGATTTCGATGAGGTTGCGCTCGGCTATACCGAAGAGCAGGCGCGGGAAGAGGCCGCGCGCTGTCTGATGTGCAAGAAAAAGCCCTGTGTGGCGGGCTGTCCGGTGGGCGTGGATATTCCGGGCTTTATCGAATTGATTAAAGCGGGAAACATCGCGGGCGCCATCCTAATGATAAAACAATACAATGCCCTGCCGGCCATCTGCGGGCGGGTTTGCCCGCAGGAATCGCAATGCGAAAAGGTTTGCGCATTGGCCAAGAAGGGCGCCGTGGCCATCGGCGCGCTGGAAAGGTTTGCCGCCGATTGGGAAGCGGACCAGGAGGCCGATGTTGGGGGCGGGGTTCGTGAACCCCGCCAGGCGGGCTTTACAAAGCCCGCCCCCAAAACCGAAACGGCGGCGGGTGGAAATCCCGCCCAACTCTCCTCCGCCAAGGCTTCGGAGAGCAAGCAACAGAGCGTGGCCCTTGTCGGCTCCGGGCCGGCCTCGCTGACTGCGGCCGGCGAACTGGCCAAGATGGGTTATGGCGTAACCGTTTTCGAGTCCCTCCATGCCACCGGCGGCGTGCTGCGCTATGGCATCCCTGCTTTCCGCCTGCCGCGCAAGGTGTTGGACCGGGAAGTGGATTATATCCGCAATATGGGCGTGGAAATTCAGACCAATGTGGTAATTGGCATGACGCTCACGCTGCAGGATTTGTTTGCCGATGGCTATGCCGCGATTTTTATCGGCGCGGGCGCGGGATTGCCCTATTTTCTCGATATTCCGGGAGAAAACTATAGTGGAGTATATACCGCGAACGAGTTTCTCACGCGGGTCAATCTGATGAGGGCCCATCTCTTCCCTGAATACGACACGCCCATCTCCGTGGGCGAGCGTGTCGCCGTAATTGGGGGCGGTAATGTTGCGATGGACTCCGCCCGCAGTGCGTTGCGCCTGGGAGCGAAGAGTGTTACTATTGTTTATCGTCGCAGCCGCGTGGAGCAACCGGCGCGCGCCGAGGAAGTTGAAAACGCGAAGGAGGAAGGGATAAAATTCCGCTTCCTCTCTGCCCCCAAGAGCATCTTGGCCGACGGGCAGGGGCGGGTGAATGCCCTTGACTGCCAGGAGATGGAACTGGGCGAACCGGACAAAAGCGGCCGGGCGCGGCCTCGACCCAAACCCGGCGCGGAATTCACGCTGCCCGTAGATACCGTAATTGTGGCCATCGGCGCGGCCCCGAATCCGCTGCTGACGCGTGCCGCAGCGGATTTCAAAATAGACCGGCACGGGCGCTTCGAAGTCAATCGCGCAACCATGCAGACCACTATGGCCGGCGTTTTCGCGGGCGGCGATATCGCCAATGATGAAGGCACCGTCATCGCCGCCATGGGCGACGGCAAACGCGCCGCGCAGGCGATAGATAAATATCTGCAAGAAAAAAGGAGATTAACCGCAAAGCCGCAATGAACGCAAAGTTGACGCAAAGAGAACAATATAAAGAAAATCCTTTGAGCAGAGAGATCATCTCCGCGGCATTGGATGTGCATAAGGGGCTTGGTCCTGGATTATTGGAGAGCGTTTATGAAGATTGTCTAGCCCATGAAATGTCGCTTCGAGGCATGGCGTTTGCGCGTCAGCAAGTGTTACCTGTTGCATATAAAGATTTGGAAATAGAGGCCGCCTTTCGATTGGATTTCCTGGTAGAAGACCTGGTTATTGTAGAGATAAAGGCAGTTGACGAATTGCTCCCAATTCACAAAGCGCAATTGCTAACCTATTTGAAAATGACTAACAAGCGGCTTGGATTATTGATAAATTTCAATATGCCGCTCCTAAAAGATGGTATAAAACGCGTGGCAAACGACATGCCTGATTGATATTTTTTTCTCTGCGTTTTCTCTGCGTCCTTTGTTCTCTGCGGTTACTGTTTTAATAAGGAGGAATAAATTGATACAGATTCGCTTACATGGTCGGGGTGGACAGGGAACGGTTACCGCCGCGGAGCTGATGGCTTCGGCGGCCTTTGATGACGGGCATGAGGCGCAGGCTTTTCCTGCCTTCGGGGTGGAGCGGCGGGGCGCGCCGGTGCAGGCTTTTTGCCGCATCGCCGATGCGCCGATTCGCCAGCGCAGCCAAATCTACGAGCCGGATTATGCCGTGGTGCAGGATGCCACGCTGTTGGGCACGGTGGATGTAACCGCGGGCATCAAGCCCGGCGGCACACTGCTGCTCAATACCGAGCGGACTGCGGAGGAACTGGGAATTAAAGGCGACTTCCGCGTGCTTACCGTACCCGCCACCAAGATCGCGCAGGAAATCATCGGCCGGCCCATTGCGAATACCGCCCTGCTGGGCGCCTTCGCCGCGGCCTCCGGCGCCATCAGCTTGGAAGCCATCGAGCGCAACATCCGCGGGCGCTTCAAAGGCGAAATCGGCGAAAAAAACGTCGCCTCCGCCCACCGCGCCTATGAGATAGTAAAGCAAAGCCTGGAAAAATAATCCAGGTTTCAGGGGCCGGGTTCCAGGTTCCAGAAAAAAGATTTCCCTGACACCTGACACCCGAAACCTGACACCCGACAAGAAGGAGCTGAAAATGAAACTACTTGGTGTCGTTACGCGTCCGGGCACTTCGCGGCGAAACAAGACCGGCGGCTGGCGGCTGCGGCGGCCCATCTTCGACTGGGAGAAGTGCACCGGCTGCACGACCTGTGAGACCATCTGTCCGGAAGGGTGCATCTTCCATTTGCAGAAGAAGCAATTCGAGGCCGATATGGATTTCTGCAAAGGCTGCGGATTGTGCGAAGTGATGTGCCCGGCGAAAGCAATTTCAATGAAGGATGAGATAAAATGAGAAGAATCCTCGAAGGCAGCCTGGCGGTTGCAGAAGCAGTAAAACTTTGCCGCGCCCAAGTTATCGCGGCTTATCCGATCACCCCGCAGACCCATATCGTGGAGGGCCTGGCGGAAATTGTTGCCAACGGCGAGTTGGCCGCGGAATTTGTCAAAGTCGAGAGCGAGCACAGCGCCGCCTCGGTCTGTCTGGGCGCGGCGGCGGTGGGCGCCAGAGCCTATTCCGCCACCACTTCCCAGGGTTTGCTCCTGATGGTCGAAGTGCTCTTCAATATCGCGGGCATGCACCTGCCTATGGTCTTTACCATTGCCAACCGCGCGGTCTCCGCGCCGCTCAACATCTGGAACGACCATCAGGATTCCATGACTGTGCGCGACTCCGGCTGGATTCAGTTGTGGGCGGAAGACAATCAGGAAGTTTTCGATATGCACCTTCAGGCCTATCGCATCGCCGAAGACCACCGCGTCTATATGCCCGTGATTGTTAATATGGACGGCTTCATTCTGACCCATACCTACGAGCCGGTGGAGATTCCGACCCAGGCGGAAGTGGACGCCTTCCTGCCGCCCTTCAATCCGCTCTTCAAGCTCGACCCCAAAGATCCCGTTACCCTGGGCGCTTATGTGGGACCGGAAGCTTATCATGAAGTCCGTTACACCCTGGATCAAGCGGTCGTCGAGGCCAAGCCGGTAATCCTGGAAGTGGCGCAGGCCTTCAAAGAAAAGTTCGGGCGCTATCAGGGCGGCCTGATTGACACCTATAAGACGGAAGATGCGGATACTATCTTTGTGGCCATGGGGTCGCTCGTCGGCACCTTGAAAGATACTGTTGACGAGATGCGCGCCGAGGGCAAAAAAGTCGGCGTGCTGAAAGTGCGCTGCTTCCGGCCCTTCCCCGGCGACGAGATTTACGCTGCTTTGCAGCACGCCAAAAATGTGATCGTGCTGGAGAAGGCCATCTCGCTCGGCGGCGGCCATATCTTGGCGGCGGAGATGCGCAGCAGCTTCTACGGGCGCACTCCCGCACCCCGCGTGGCCGGCGCCATCGTCGGCCTGGGCGGCCGGGACATCACCCCGGGAACCATCAAAGGCGCCTACCAGCGCGTCGTCGCCGGCGGCGAGGAATTTTTCTGGGCCGAACTAAAAGAAGAAGTCTTGGCCCAGGCTTAATGGGCTTCAAAATATTGAACCACAAAGGCACAAAGACACAAGGACAATAAAAATATTCGAAGGCCTATGCCTTAATACAATTTGCAGTTCTTTGTGCCTTAGTGTCTTAGTGGTGAAAATTAGTTTTGTTTTTTGCGCGCTCCGCGGCTTGCCCGCCTGTGGCGGGTTAAAGAAGTTTTGAAAGGTGATAAAGATGACAGAAAGTGCAGTTTTGGAACGAGACAAAATCAAATTATTCAATCCGGGCCATCGCGCCTGTCCGGGGTGCGGGCTTTCCATGGCGGCCCGGCTTGTGGCCGAAGCGGCCGGGCCGGATACCATTGCGGTCTGCGCGACCGGCTGTCTGGAGGTCTTCTCCACGCCCTATCCGGAAAGCGCCTGGGGCATCCCCTGGATTCACTCGCTTTTCGAGAATCAGGCGGCGGTGGCCTCCGGCATTGATGTGGGCCTGAAGGCCCTGGGCCGCGAGAATACCGCCCGCGTCATCGCCATGGGGGGCGACGGCGCCACCCTGGATATCGGATTTGGCGCGATTAGCGGAATGTTTGAGCGCAACCAGGATGTCCTCTATGTCTGCTTCGATAATGAAGCCTACATGAATACCGGCATTCAGCGCAGCGGCTCCACGCCTTTCGGCGCGCATACCACCACCAGCCCGTCCGGGAAAATTTCGTTGGGCGAGGACCGGCCGAAAAAAGACCTGCCGGCCATCGCCGCGGCGCACGGCATTCCCTATGCCGCCACAGCCTCGGTCGGCTATTACCCGGACATCAAGCGCAAGGTGAAAAAGGCGCTGGATATTCGCGGCGCGAAATATCTGCAAATCCATTGCTCCTGCCCGCCCGGCTGGGGCCAGGCAGATACGCTGACCATCGCCCAGGCGCGCTTAGCCGTCGAAACCGGCCTCTATCCCATCATCGAATACGAAAATGGCAAGCTGACGAACGTGCGCAAAATCAAAAAGCCAGTGCCGGTGGAAGAATACCTGAAAGTGCAAAGGCGCTTCGCCCATCTTTTCAAAGCCGAAGGCGGCAAAGAGATCATCGCCAAAATCCAGGCCCAGGCCGACGCCAATATCGAACGCTACGGATTGCTGGACGCGCCCAGCTCGTAAATTTTAACTGTAGGGCGGGGCTTCCACGCCCCGCCGTGTTTTGCTGGATAATATCCGCCCTCCCGCTGGTTTGCAACCCTCCACACTTCTTAGGCGGGCAGGCCTGCGGGAGGTTTTAGCATTGGATCGAATATTACCATTTATCAGGATAGCTCTGGAGATCTATATTGAACACTGCTCAATTCAAACCGGAAATCCGCCGCGAGATTGATTTTGAAGCCCACAATGCAGAGGCGCAGGCCGTGTGGGAGGCCTTCCATGCCGGCCAACCTACGCGCGTGCCGGTGCAATACAGCATGAACGCGCGCATGCTTCTGCTCGATCCCGCATTGAATCCGCGCGGCTATACTTTTAAGGATTATTTTGAGAATCCGGAAATCACCCTCGCAGTCCAGGTCGCATTTCAGTATTGGAAAAGCCACAATGTGTTGGATGATGCCACCCTGGGCCTGCCGAAGGAATGGTGGGTTTACGCGGATTTTCAGAATTGTGAAGAGGAAATGTGGTTCGGCGCGCCCGTAATATTTCCTTCACCTGATGCGGCCGATTGCCAGCCTACCTGTGAACGCATTTTGGCGGAGGATAAGAAACGGTTGCTTTTCGACCGCGGCCTGCCGGAGCCGATGAGCGGCCCCATCGCGCGCGCCGGTGAAATACAGGATTTCTTCAACCAGCGCCGGCAGGAAGGTTTTGAATATGCCGGCCGGCCCATAAATACAGGAGGCCTGCCCGGACTCGGAACCGACGGCCCCTTCACCGTGGCGGCGGCTTTGCGCGGCGCCACGGAACTTTGCCTGGATCTCTACGAAGATCCAGAATATGCGCATGAATTGCTGGGATATATTACCGAGGCCACCATCCATCGCATAAAAAAGCTGAGGAAATTCCTGGGGCAGGACCCGAAACCGGAGTCGTGGGGATTTGCCGATGACAGCATCGCGCTGCTGTCGGCAGATACCTATCGCGAATTCGTCCGGCCCTGTCACAAGCGGCTGTTGGCGGAACTCGCCGGCGCAGGGCCGCACTCTATCCATCTGTGCGGGGATGCCACGCGGCATTTTCCGCGGCTCATGCAAGAGCTTAATATCAAGAGCTTCGATACCGGCTTCCCGGTGGATTTCGCCTGGCTGCGCAAAACCCTCGGTCCCGAAGTTACCTTCCGCGGCGGCCCGCCGGTGGCCGTGTTCCTGCACGGCACGCCCCCGCAAGTGGCGGAAGCCACCCGCCGCATCCTGATTTCCGGCATTATGCAAGGCGGGAAATTCATCCTCGGCGAAGGCAACAACATGTCCCCTCGCACCCCCCTCGCCAATATGGACGCCTGCTACCTCGCCGCCAAAGAAGCGGGGAGGTATAGTTAGCTTCCCTTTGCGCGTTACCCCAGCCCTCCCGCTGGTTTCAAACCTGCGGGAGGTTTTTCATTCCTCCAGCCCTACCAGCTTCCGAAATTCCGGATCATCGCGAAGGCTCTCGAAATCGCTATCGGTATCAGTCTTAGCCATTTCACGTAATTTAGGATCAAGCTCAATCGCTTTTTTCAAAGCGGGCAATGCATCGTCTCTCTTCTTGAGCAATGCATACGCGCATGCCCGATTATAATAAGCGCCGGCAAGTCCTGGCTCCAATTCGATAGCTTTATCGCATGCTGCTAGCGCCTCCTCATGCCTTCCGAGTTTGATCAAAGCCGATCCTTTGTTGCAGTATGCCTTGGCATAATCCAGCTTCAACTCGAGGGCCTTGGAGAATGCTGCCAGGGCATCCTCATTTCTTCCAAGTTCATCCAATGCCGCTCCTATGTTGTTATACGATATTGCATCATCCGGGTTCAACTCCATGGCTTTAGTGGCGGCCGCAAGCGCCTCCTCATGCCTTTCGAGCATGGCCAATGCTGCTCCCTTGTTGCAATACGCCTCTGCATAATCCGGCTTCAACTCAATGGCTTTGTCGTTAGCTTCAAGCGCCTCCTCATACCTTCCGAGATCGTCCAAAGCCACCCCTTTATTGAAATACGCCTCGGCATACTTTGGCTTCAATTCAATTGCTTTGTCATATGCTTGCAACGCGGCCTCAATATTTCCTTGAAAATAGAGAGCATTCCCTCTCGAAGAATATTCCTCAGCATCCAATGGCATCCCTAAATTCTCAAAGAATTCCAGTTTATTCTTTAAATCATCCAATTCACTCTTTATCTCTTCGGGTAATTCGCGAGAAATATCTATAGAGGCCAGTTCCTGAGAGCGCTTCTCCGCGCTCTCCTTCATATTCTCAATTGCCTTTACATATTCTTTAGATTTTTCTATATCTTCTCGTGCATTTGTAAGCAATTTATTTGTTTGTTTTGCCACTTCAAGAGCTTTATCTCGCGCTCTGGACATTTCCTTTCGCAACTTTCTAAATGCAGCGATCTCGCGAAACCCAAATATTGCTAACAAAGCAAATGCGATACCAACAAACTTTATGACAAGGTCAGCATTCTCAGCACTCTTCGTGCTAGCATCAATAGCCGTTTTAGAGACATTGACGAGAGATTTTGCCTCGCCCGAAAGCTCCGAAATCTCCCGCGCCTGGGATTGAACCTGTGATCTTAATTCTTTCAATTCCTGCGACATGCCATCCATTTTCGCGGTTTGCTCCTTAGGTGGAACTGAAGCAGGCTGCGAGAATGCACTCGTCGCAAAACAAGATACGATAAATGCGAGACTAATCAGAACTAAAAGGCAAAATTTACGCATTTCACTGCTCTCCTTATCTCAATTGAGCGGCGGGCGGTCTGGGATTAGGCGAGGAAGCCCCCTCACATCTATATCTCTTCTTCATTTCGAGCAAATCTCCTGCAAAACAAGTCTTTTTGCCAGGCATTGAACAAAATTGGCTATTACCTCCCTACAGCATTTAGTTAAGTGGGGTTATGTGGAGTGCGAGTGCCTAAGGCACTCGCTTTCCCTTTGGGAAGCGCTCCGTCGCCATAGCTGCAGAGCCGCAGGCTATGGAGCGTCGGCGACATTAGCTTCCCAACTTCGTTTCCAATGGCCAACTTAGCGGAAGCTATGGCTTCCGCTAACAAAGGCGGGAGCTCCCTCGACTTTGCTCGGGATAAATAAGGCTCCCGCACTCCAAGAACTTCCCTCCTTGCCGTATCCTAATTTTGATATTTTTTTCTTTTCTTTGCGCCAACTTTGCCCCATTGCGCCTTAGCGGTTAATCCCCTCCCTCCCCTCCGTTTTTTAATGCTTCGAGGGCCATTTCCCGCTATAATAATGCAGGAGGCCATCATGCGCCGCGTGGGAAGATTCCAATTCGAGCAGATCGAACATACCGCCGATAAGGCCATCATCGCGCATGGGGCGACTTTCGAGCTGATGCTGGAGAGCGCCGCCGCGGGGATGTTCGCCCAGCAGGTGGAATTGTCCACCGTCGCCAAGGAGCGCCGGTGGACTGTCGTTGCCGAGGCCGATTCCGCCGAAGACCTGTTGATTGCCTGGCTGCGGGAACTGCTGATTCTTTCCGAGCGCGAAGAGGTTGCCCTGTGCGACTTCAAAATCACGGCCTATGCGCCCTGGAAGCTGGAGGCGGAAGTCTGGGGCGGCGGCTATGGCGAAAAAGTGCGCCGCACCGGCGCCGGCGTGAAAGCCATCACCTACCATAATCTCGCCGTCGCCCACACCCGCGACTGGCAAGGCAGCGTGACTTTTGATGTGTGAGGAAAACTCGGCCGGCCGGAACGCTCTGCGATTATTTAGGCCGCCAGCCGTTCGCCGGCGTCCATTTCATTTCAAAAGGACGGCTTGAACTGAGCGCGACCGTGGGCGGCATCAGGAATTCCTGCAGGGCCACAGCAACTTTGGCGAGATCGGGTTCCGCCGTCAGCCTCCCCTTGCGCAGGAAGGCCGACCACTGCATCTGTTTTGAGCGGTCGCCGGCAAATTGAGGCGATAGGCCGGCGGGCGGCGCCTCCGGGAGAGGTACGCCCCGCGCGGAGAAGACCGCGGCTATGGCTTTGCAAAGCGTTGGCCCGTTGAACTTGAAGTTGCGAGCCAACAGTAAGATGTCATAAAAATCCTTCATGCGGCTGTTGAGCATGTCCAATCTGACCAGCGCCTCGAACTTCTCGGCGATTGTGCTCTCTTTGCTATAACCGCGCAAACGCGGCGCCGGGAAATCGAGCAGGCTCGGATATTCTACCATTCTCGGCGCGGGAATGACCTTGCCGCCAAAGCCGATATCAATCTGCATAGGAATCCGCGCATTGCCGAGGCTTCCAGAAAATTGAACCCTTACGCCCTGATATTCAGCATTTTCCGCTATCCGCTGTGCCCGTATGGTTTCTGCATCAAAAGCCATGCCGTCAGGTTCGGCCTGCTGCAAACAGGTCAGTTTGATAACGGCCGCAACGGTATCCATGTTGTTGCTGCCTTGCCCGAGTAAATCAATGTCTAAGGTCGAGCGCGAAAGTGGAGCCTGCCAGACTTCCAGCATCAAGGCTCCTTTTAGAATGAATTGCCCTGCATAGGGCGATATAGACAAGCGATATAGGAATCGCTCCATCGCGTAGTAGCGCAGCAATTCATTGAAAGTTCGGCCTGACTCATGCGCTTTGTTGCGCAGGCGCTGATGTACTGAGGCCGGAATATTGGTTAGCGGCCGCGGCTTCATAGCAGCGCCTCCAGATAGGGACGCATCGAATGTTCGACGCCGCAGATGCGGGAAAATCGCAGCAATTCACCGATACGTATCGGCTTGCGCTCTCCATAGAGCCGGAGCGCTTCGATAACCACATCAACTCCGATCGTATTTCGGTGTCGAAAGCAATCCACAAGGGTCTTTTCGGGGCAGTAAACCTTTAGAAGCATGTCATCCATCTTCATTCTTTCGATGCCCGCAGAAAACGTTGGCTCGGAAAAACGGAATGCTCGCACAGGCGGATGATCTATGCGCGGCGGACGGGCGCCTCGCGGGATGGCGATATAAACCTCGTGCGGAACTTGGGTTGTGATTTCATGTATTGCCAGGGCTGAGATTAGGCATACAACCCCATAGGGCACTCGCTTGGCAACTACTATGAGATCGGGATGTGCAAGCGGCGGCAGGTTCGCCAGGCGATAGAGGCCGCGGCTTAACATCTCAACCAGGCCCGCATCCCGCATGGCGTATAATGTGCGAGGATGGATTCCATCCTTCAGCGCTTCGTTTGTTCTAAGCGTTCCAGCATGCTTACGAAAAATTGCTTGCGCGCGCTGATAGGTGTCGTGTTTTGGCATTTCAAATTCCTAGCAGACTTGCGATAAAGTCATTTTGCTGAGATTTGGCTGGCACAGTTACGCTCAGATTTTTATGTTAGCCGACAGAGAAGGGACTTTATCCCTTCCCTGCCAGGATAAAAGTGTATCCAATATAACAGCTATGGATACATTATTATCCTCAAATAGCCCACTGTCAATACCACAACCTCGCCGTCGCCCACACCCGCGACTGGCAGGGAAGCGTGACTTTTGATGTGTAATCAGAGACTGCATTTTTAACCGCCCCTCGGCATGGCTCGGGATAAACAGAGACCGCAAAGTGCACAGAGCAACATTTTCTCAGCGTTCTCAGCGGTTCCGGGAGTAGGTAATTTGAGAGCCAAATCAAACACAGGTTTTCCAGAGGCGATCAACTTCCCCACCCCCTCTTGACACGGTATGTTATACTGAATAGTTCAGAGTTCAGAGTTGAGAGTTGAGAGTCCGAAGCAGTGGATTGTGTCACTCTTAACTCTGAACTCTCAACTATGAACTGTTAGTTCGAGGAGGCCAAGCGTGGCGAAAAAGGTTACCGCGGTAATAAAATTACAGATTAAAGGTGGTCAGGCGACTTCGGGGCCGCCGGTCGGCCCGACCCTGGCGCCTTTTGGCATTCCCATCATGGAGTTCGTCAAGCAATATAATGCGCAAACCCAGGCGCAGACGGGCTCGGTTGTGCCGGCGGAAGTAACGATCTACGGGGATCGCTCTTTCACCTTCATCTTGAAGACGCCGCCTACTTCCGAATTGCTGAAAAAGGCCACCGGCATCGAAAAAGGTTCCGGCACCGCCGGCCGCAGCGAGCCGATTAAGATTGGCGCAGACAAGATTCGCCAAATTGCGGAGACCAAGCTGAAAGACCTTAACGCCGGCAGTTTGGAGCAGGCGATAAAGATTGTTACCGGCACCGCGCGCAGCATGGGCATCGCAGTAGAGGAATAACAGCTTCGAACCGCTCGCATAGCCGGGAAGTTCGACTGCATATATGCAGATTATCTGGTTTTCTGACGAGGAGAAAGTTAAAGATGGCAACCGCAACTAAAATCGGAAAGCGCTTTCGCGCCATTTCCGAAGGATTAGATAAAACCACGCCCCTGGACCCGCAAAAGGCACTGGAGTTGATGAAAGAGAAGGCCAACGCCAAGTTCAATGAGACGGTGGAAATAACCATCAATCTCGGCGTTGACGCCTCCAAGGGCGATCAGATGGTGCGCGGCACGGTGGCGCTGCCCCATGGCAGCGGCAAGACCCCGCGCGTCGCCGTCATTTGCCGCGGCGAACATGTCCAACAGGCCGAAGAGGCCGGCGCCGATGAGGTAGGCGGCGATGACCTGGTGGCCAAGATTGACGGCGGCTGGAAGGATTTCGATATTTTGGTGGCGAGCCGGGAAATGATGCGCTCGGTAGGCAAACTCGGCAAAAAGCTGGGCCCCCGCATGCCCAATCCCAAATCCGGCACCGTCAGCGACGAAATCGGCAAAGTGGTCGCAGATTTGAAGAAAGGCCGCGTCGAGTTCCGCATGGACAAAGGCGGGGTCCTGCATGCGCCCATTGGCAAAGCCTCCTTCAGCCTTGAGCAACTCGTCGAGAACCTGGCCGCCTTTGTGGCGGCCGTTCAAAAGGTCCGCCCGGGAGCATCGAAGGGCGTGTTCTTGAAAAAAATCACCGTTTCCAGTACCATGGGGCCCGGCATACCGGTTGATCCCAACCAAATGAAGGAAGTCGGAGAATAAAAAAATATTTTCGCGGCTAAACGGATGCGAAAATATTTTGCGTGGCTAGGTCACTTTATGACCGCTATGGCGGCTCGGAGAGTCTAGCCATTGAACGTTTCGCGTTAAACGTTGAGCGAACGGAAAATGAAAGGCGAAAAAGAGCCTGGATTTTGCCCCGCCTGGGCGGGCCTGGTTTTTACTTTTGCCTTTTGCCTTTTTACTTATAATTTAATAGTCCTGCCCAAGAAAGCCGGTCCCGAAAGGGATAAGACGCGAGCAAGTTGAGAGTTCAAAGTGGCTAAGTCTGCAAGGCAGACCGCCATGGCGGCCTTTAGGCCTAGCCATTCAGAGTTGAGAGCGAACCGCTGCTGAGTCAATACTCTGAACTGACAACTCTGAACTCTGAACTATGCGGCGTCGCCTGCCGAGGTAAGGAACGAAGTCTTCCGCTGGAAGATCCTTCACTCCCTCGCCCGGCCGGCGAGGGATTTTTGCTGTGTAATAGTTCTAAGTTGAGAGTTCTGAGTTGAGAGTGATCACACACGGTTGCTTAAGACTCTCAACTCTCAACACTGAACTCTGAACTAATTGTTATGCGAGGAAAATATGCGAACTAGAGAAGACATGCCGAAGCGGCCGCCCCGGCCGGAAAAAGTGGAGAGCATTGAAGAGCTCGCCGAGGTCTTGAAGGGGAGCAACGGCGCGTTGCTCGCCGATTATCGGGGCCTGACCGTAAAGACCTTCGAAAGCCTGCGGCGCGCGTTGCGCGCGCAAGGCGCCACCTGCCAGGTGGTGAAGAATACCCTGATGCGGCGCGCCGCCAAGGACTTGGGATTCGGGGAAATTTCGGAATGGCTGGAAGGTCCCACGGCCGCCATATTTCTGGGCGAGGATATCGTAGCGCCCACCAAGGCGCTGATGGACTTTATCAAAGCCAATGCCAACAAGCCGGTTCTAAAGGGCGGCTATGTGGAAGGCCGCAAGCTGGATGTCGCCAGTGTGAAATCACTCGCTTCGTTGCCGTCCAGAGAAATCCTGTTGGCCAATCTCGTCGGCACCTTGCAATCGCCCATGTCCGGCCTGCTGGCGACCTTGCAGTCGCCTTTGCAGTCTTTGGCCGCCACGCTGCAAAGCCTGGCAGCGGCAAGAGAAGCCGCGTAACGCGATAGTTCAGAGTTGTCAGTTGAGAGTGAAGAGTGGATCACCAAGCTCACCCTCAACTCTGAACCCTCAACTCTGAACTGAGAACTGAGAACTGTGAACTGACCAGAATCACTGCGCCCCAAGCGCCTGAACTTGGGAAGAAATCTATATCGAAAATAAATTCCCGGGAGGAATAAAATGGCGAAGTTAGCTGTAGCAGACATTATCGAATCACTCAAAGAGATGACCATGCTGGAGATCAGCGATCTCACCAAGGCCATCCAGGATGAATTCGGCGTTCAGCCGATGATGGCCGCCGCGGCCGCCGCCGCGCCCGTCGCCGCGGAAGCCGTTGAAGAGAAGACCCAGTTCGACGTCATCCTCACCAGCTTTGGCGCCGAGAAGATCAAGGTTATCAAAGTCGTGCGCGAACTCGTGGCCAATTTGAGCCTGGGCGATGCCAAAGCCCTGGTCGAGGCCGCGCCCAAGGCCATTTTGACCGGCGTCAGCAAAGAAGATGCCGCCGCTGCCAAGGCCAAGTTGGAAGAAGTCGGCGCCCAAGTAGAAGTCAAGTAGCTAAGATAAACTTCCCTGCCCTTGAGCATGGAGGAATGGCAATTGCATACAATCGCTAAGGATTCGCTCAACGTTGAACGTTGAACGCCTGACATTTTGCGTTTTCATTAAGCGCGCAAAAATGTTCAGGTGCCGATTCTGCGCCCAATAAGCGCAGTTTCCATAGACAGGGGCGGCTTTTGGCCGCCCCTGTTATTTCATGTTTTCAGCGTGCTCCGCGGCCGAATCCAGCACAAGAACTTGCCGGCAAAGTTGACAGTCAGGCGAAGTTTTTCTTACACTGCTGGGGCAGAAGCCCTCTAGTTTGCCGTCCGGCAGGGGCTGCGTGGAATCCGACTTGGGGGAATGCGAGCGCAAAATCGAAATGGAAATCCACGGGCCGCGACAGGCCGCCCGTATCTCAAACAGGCCCTTTGTAGGGAGAGGAAGGAAGCACCCATGAATTTACCGGAAGATCTGAAATACGCCAAGACCCATGAATGGATGCGCATCGAAGGCGACACAGCCGTCATCGGCATCAGCGATTATGCGCAGACCCAGCTCACCGACATTATCTTTGCCGACCTGCCGGCCGCGGGCGGGCATTTTGACGCCGGCGCCGAAGTCTGCTCGGTGGAATCCGTTAAGGCGGTGGCTTATATCTATGCCCCCATCGCGGGCACTCTGGTGGAGGTGAACGACCTGCTCAAGAACGAGCCGGAGAAGTTGAATCAGGACCCTTACGGCGCCGCCTGGCTCTATAAGATCAAGTTTGACGAACCGCAGAAAACCAGCGAGCTCATGACCGCCGCGGAATATAAGGCCTTTCTGGATACCTTGGGCTAGTCCTGATAATCGAGCTGGAATAGTTGAAACCACGCCTGAACCAACTGGGCAGGTGGCAACCATATGAAGAACTTCCCGCGAGTGAGAACAAACTCGCGGGAAGGCGGTCTTTGGCCCTCCCGCGGTTTTCTAAAACTCGCGGGAAGGCTGTCTTTAGCCCTCCCGCGGGTTTCCAATCCCGCGGGAGCTTTGTTTCCTCCAACATCTTTTCACCACAAAGGCACGAAGGAATTTTGGTCGCGGAAAGCTGTCCGAACATGATTTACATTATTAAAGGATGCCCAAGAGGGAAGGCAACGTCTGGGATAGTAACCTGCGCAGGCACTCAGGATCGCGGTGGCAGCGGGATAAACAACGACGGTGGCAGGAGTAAACTCCTGCCCAACGAGGGATAGGCCTTTACGCTGAACGCTCAACGCTCAACGCTCAACGTTCTCCTATTGACTGAAGGCATAGTGCCGGGAGAAGTTCAGCAGGACGCCCTGGCTGTCGCCATAGAGGCCGATGGAGGAGACGTCGCTGAGCTTTTGCGACAGGCCGGCGGAGATGCCGCTCTGGCCATTGATGTATTGGGTGGCGGAGTAGCGTCCGGGAGCAAATTCATTCGCCACATTTTTCCATATGACATCGAGGGTGGTCTCTCGCTGAGTGCCCAGGTGCTTTCTGAAATCGGTAAAGCGAATGCCGCCCAACTCGGCGCTGTCGCCGTCGAAGGAGGCAATTTCGCCATAGAGCAGTTGGTCTTTGCCGACGGGGAGTTCCGCATCCAGGCTGCCGCCGGCGTGGCTGAGCATCCACAAGCCGTTAAGGCCGATGAAGACGTGCTGGCCGTCGCGGGTCAGGTCGTATTCCGCGCGGGCGGCAAAGAAATCCCGCTTCAGGCGGTGTTCGGCGGAGAGGGGATCCAGATTCGGCGTGGTGCGGCCGGCAACACCGGTAATGGGGGTGAATTGCGTGCGGCCTCCCAAAAGCTGGAGGGTGATGGGAGTGCCCTTCAAAATAATTTCACCGCCCCGGGCGCCGGGCGAAACCAGCAATCCCGCGGGTCCGAAGACGACGAACTTCTGGCCGCCGGCGATATAGTAAGTGGGCCGGTCCCAGCAGGCATAGGCATTACTGAGGAATCCCCTGGTCCCCTCCGAGCCGTTCACCACCCAGCCGCCGACTTTAAGAGTGAGGCCATGAACAATTGTCCCATAACCTTCGCCGGAGAATTGCCAGCGGGCATTAGCCGGGGAGGCCGCCCCAAAACTCATATCAATCCCGCCGGGCCATTTTGCCGCCGCCGCCCAAGCGCCGGAAATCGAAAGCAGAATCATTGCGGAAATGAATAGCGCCAGAGAAAATTTTACGCGCATTTGCTGCCTCCTGAGTGCGACTATTGCTGATAATGCTATTAATGAATACCACATATGTGAAATTCAATCTAATGAGCAGCCCGCAGGTCGAATTCTTCAGGGCAGGCATCCCGGCTGTGGTCGGGATAAATGGGCTAAGACCAGAGGGGGAGCGCAAACGAACTTCCCGCGAGTCGGAACAAACTCGCGGGAAGGATTGTACTTCAGCATTTCGCCAAAATCCGCTCGGCCAGAATCCGTCGTCTTTGCGCTAACTTGTCCATACTTGCCGCGCGCTTCAACAGCCTTTCACATATCGGCGCGGCATAGCGCAGTTCTTTGCGCGCAGAGGGGAGCTCCATCTCGCCAAGCGCGAGCAGTGTGTAATAAAAGGGGAAGCGACCCCAGCGGCCGCGGTGGTCTCGATATTGTCTAAGCGTCTTGACGCCCCCTTCCAGCCAGCGTTCCGGACTGATATTTTGCAGTCCACCGGCGGCCAGATGCCGCCAAAGGGCGACGCTGCATTTGCCGCAACAGTAGGCGCCGGAGGTCGCGCAGCCGGATAATCGGGCCGCGATTCCCTGGCTGGCGCGCTCCAAAGCAGCCTTAACGCCGGACTGTGAGCTTTCCAGAAAGATCAGCGCGCGGCAGGTCTCCTCGCCCAGGATATGGGAGAGGCCCGCGCGGGTTGCGATCTTCTCACCGGTAAATAGCGTCAGGCCTGCTTTGAAATCGTGCTCCGTGGGCGCGAACATATCCGCATAAGCCCGCGGCAGGCCCTGCCGGCCGGCAAGCCATTTTGCGGCGGCTTCCTTGTCGGATTTCGTGAGTTGCTTGCCAAAGAAAAAGGCCTCATTTATCGCATCAAGCGTTTGCGCAAGGCTGGCAGGATGAATCAGGTTCATGGTTTGGCTCCTTGTGAGCTGATTTGCAAGGGTGTGACCGAAGTTCCTAGGTCTTGAACCATGGCCAAATTTGTCTATTATCGTAGCGCCGTCCGCCACGCAGTGGTGGATCGCCGAAGGCGACCGTCTCGGCGGCA
>Ga0315288_10002353_pt1 | contig 24460 bp, 17 predicted proteins | sample YL17G11_20_MG_FD_203454 | JGI IMG/M metagenome (GOLD analysis project Ga0315288, IMG submission 203454) | Sediment microbial communities from Yellowstone Lake, YNP, Wyoming, USA - YL17G11_20 | ecosystem: Environmental > Aquatic > Freshwater > Lake > Sediment | place: USA: Wyoming | collected... | reverse complement strand
CCAGCACCACCTGCACCAGGGTCTTGAAGCGCGAGATGTGGGGCAGCAGGCCGGCGGCGTCTGCCCGGCGGATGGCGTCCATGTCGGGGGCGATCCAGCGGAACTCGGTGGCCGGCACGCGGAGCACTATCCCGAGGCGGTGCGACACGTACCATACTACCACACCCATGACCAGTGATGCGAGCAGGATGCGGGCCAGCGACGCGACAAGCCCGCGCAGGCCCATGCCACCCAGGCGCCTGCGCAGCAGCGGCAGCGAAACCCCGAAGCCGACCAGCCAGGCGACCGAGGCCGCCAGGCCGATCGCGCCGTAGCCCACCGGCAGGCGCATCAGGTAGAGCGTCAGCACGACGCTCAGGGCCACATAGCCGACGCCGATGGCGGGCGGGGTCCAGCGGTCCTTGACGGCGTAGAAGCCGCGGTTGACCACCTGCATGGCCGCAAGCCCCATCAGCCCCGGGGCGTAGAAGAGGAGCACGAAGCCGCTCGCCGCGACCCCGGCGGGCCCGAATTCGCCGCCCCGCCAGAGCAGCCGGATGATCGGCCCCGCCAGCACGAACAGCCCGATGGAGGAGGGGATCGCCATCACCGAGACGGCGCGAATGGCGTCGCGGCAGCCCGAGCGCACGCCGTCGAGTTGCTGCAAAGTCGCCCGCTCGGCCAGGGCGGGGAAGACGGCGGTGGAGATGGTCACGCCGAAGAGCCCCAGGGGCAGGATGATGAGCCGGCTGGCGTAGCGGATCACGGTGATCACGCCGGCCTGGTGCCCCGAGAAGAAGGACCCGAAGAAGTAGGGGAACCAGAGCAGCGACAGTTGGCTCACCGCGAGCCCCGCCATGATGGGGATGAACATCGCCGCCGCCAAGCGCACCCCCGGATGGCCCAGGTCGAGGCGCGGTCGGTAGCGCAGCCCGCGGCGGATCAGCGCGGGCAGTTGCGCCGCGACCATGAGGAAGGCGCCGATGAGCACGCCCACGCACAGCCCCACCATGCGCTGCCGGGGATCGGCGCTGTGGAGGTGCGGCACGATCACCACCGCGCCGAAGATGATGCCGATGTTGTAGATCAGCCACGCCACGGCCGGGGCGGTGAAGTGCCTGTAACTCTGGAGAATCGCCGAGGAAAGCGCCGAGAGCGTGGTGCCGAACACCATGGGGGCCATGATGCGCACGAAGAAGACGCACTCGCCGTAGATCTGGGGCTTCAGCCGGAGCCCGGGCACCACCACGAACACCAGGCTGGGCGCGAAGATCTCGATGACCGCCACGCCCAGCGCCGACGCGATGAGAATCACGGTGGCGATCGTGTCGGCGACGCGCCAGGCTTCGGCGTCATCGCCCTGGGTCAGGTAGTCGGTCAAGACGGGGATGAACGCGGCGCCCAGCGCCCCGCCGGCGAGCAGGTAGTAGAGCAGGTCGGGCACGCCGAAGGCCGCCCAGAAGGCATCGGTGTGGCCCGTGGTGCCGAAGGTGCTGCCGATGAGGTAATCGCGGACATAACCGAGAAGGCGACTCACGATGGTCGCCGCCATCATGATACCGACCCCGCGCACCACGCTCTGCTTCATGGCAGAGCATTATAACGTCGGCGCCGCAGGGCAGCAAGGGGCACTCATGTGGCACAGCCGCCCCCGGCTGTGCGCGGGACGCCCTTATGAGCGCGGCAGGTCGAAGCGGAAGATGGTCACCTCGCCGCGGCGGTAAACGGGAGTCATCCACGAGGAGGTGTTGGGATCGAACCGGCCGGCGCCGCGCTCCCACCGTCCGTAGAAGAGATAGCGGAGGTGGTTGCGGCGGGCCATCTCGATCCGAACCTGGTCGCGCGTGGTTGGCGTGAAGAAATCCGCCAGTTCGCCCAGTTTGCTCCCGAAGTGAATGGTCTCGGCCCAGTGGCCCACGAACACGGTGTTCCCCGCCACGCCGGGGATGTAGGAGCCCATCAGGTTGGTGCACAGCACGGCGTCGTCCGGCCGCGTGTGCTCGCGCAGCCACACCATGGCGTCGTACTCGTCGCGGGTGAGGTAGTGCGGCGGCATGAGCACCCACAGGTACTCGGCGTTGTTGGTGAGCAGGTCCCCGCCCGCGCGCCGGACGAAGAAGGCGTTGGAGGGGATCGTCAGCGCCACCAGGCCCACCGCGGCCATAGCGGCCGAGCGCCACGGCCGGGCGAGCACGTAATCGCCCACGAACGCCGCGGCCAGCACGCAGAGGGGCAGGTGCATTCCCTCGATCATCTTGCGCTGAAACGAGAACGGCGCGTAGGCGATGAGCAGCCAGGTCGCCACCACCCACACCACCGGGAAGATCAGCCGCCGGTTCACCAGGCCGATCGCGCCGCCCGGAATGGCCAGCAGCAGCGGCAGCCCGTAGCCCAGGGCCACGAAACGCCCCGGCGGCGTGAGGGTGAGGGTGAGCGCCTTGGTGCGGAAAACAAAGTCCCCCCGAAAGAAGACGTACTGATAGACCACCGGCCAGACCGAAACCGCGGCCACCACGGCCGCCAGGGCCGCCTCGCGCCACGGCATCCGGCGCTCGCTCACTCCCTTGGCGAGCAGATAGGCGACCAGTACGCTGTAGATGCCGAGCGCATCATAGGTGTGGATGTTCGCCAGGATGAGCGCGGCGACGCAGGCGCCGATGAGCGCCTTGAGCGACCCGGTGTCCCACGCGCGCAGCAGCAGGAGGTAGGTGATGAGGAGGAGCCACGTCGAGGCGGCGAAGAGCGGGAACACCAGCACGCTGAGAAAGGTGATCGCCTCGGGCAGAATGAGATGGGCTCCGAAATCAATGGGGTGCACCTGGGCGTCGGGCTGCAGGAGCGCGTAGAGCCATCCCAGGCCCGAGGAGAGCCCCATCAGCCCCAAGGCCAACCGGCGCGCCAGCAGCGACCGGCAGAAGCGCGCCGCGAAGACGTAGCCCGTGAGCAGGAGCAGGAAGCCGAACACCAGCCGCGCCGCGTGATAGGACCAGATCGGCTCGACGTGAAGCGCGCGCGCCACTAAGCCCAGCGCGAGGAAGAACACGTTGAGGAACCGGCCGGGCTGCGGCTCGGTGGTGAAGGGATCCCTGAACAGCCAGTGGCCCTCCATCGCCTGGCGCATCCAGCCCATGTACACGTTGCTCTCATCCGGGTTGCCGAGGAAGCCCATGTAGCGCAAGCCGGGCGGCGTGATCGCGATGCCGTAGAGGTAGGGCAGGCAGGTCGCCGCCATCACCAGCGCCGCGAACCCGGCGGCCCAGCGCAGTTCGGCGCGGGGGATGCTGGTGTTACCCGCGAGCCAGTCCAATGGGTGGCGCATGGCCTAACGCCTCGCTTCGTACACGGCAACCTCCGGCCGCGCGTAGAGCCAGTCGGGAGGGCAGCGCGCGCGGCGCGGCCCCAGGAAATCGGCTACCGGCGGCGCTTTGAACAGCGCGCGCTGCGTGTAGTCTTTGTCGAGCGCGCGCATCAGCCCGAGCGCGGCGGGCTGGCGCAGGCGCACGCGGTCGGCCCACTCGAAGTCCGACAGCGCGTAGTAATCGGGATGCGCCTCGCGCAGCCGATCGGCCTCCCAGCCGGTGATCGCCACGCGAAACGGCGCCTTGGCGCGCCAGTCCTCGAACTCGGCGCGGCTGCGCAGGCCGCCGTTGAACGGGGTGATCGGCGGCGTGAAGAACCACGGGGGTTCGGCCAGCCCCACGCTGACGCCGGGCTTGAGGCGGGGTTGAAGCCACGCCGCCGCCTGGTCGCGCGGGTCGGGCCGGACGAAGGCCGCGAGATTCTGCGCCGTGTACCAGAGGGTCACGCCGATGATCGCTGCGCCGAGGGCCGCCAGCGCGGCTCGCAGCGCGGGCCAGCGCGGGCGAATGGGCCACACGAAGCACCCCGCCCCGAACACGGCGACGACCGGCATCATGGGCAACGTATAGCGGATGAAACGCTCCTGGGTCCAGAGCACCGAGAGGAACGCCACCAGGGCCCACACCACGCACACCATCCCCGCGGCGCCCCCGCGCACCATCACGATCCAGAATCCCGCCGCGGCCGCCACCGCCAGCGCGTAGCCCAGGCCGGCGGGCAGCCCGCGCCCGAGTTGATAGCGCCAGACCGGCCCGGTGTCCGCGAAGGCCAGCGTTCCGCCGGCGCGAGCGTGCTCCTGCTCGAACCGCAGGTCGTGCACGAACTCCGGGTTGAAGCCGAGGCGCGGCTGGGCGGTGAAGATATAGGGGCAGACCAGCAGGAACGCCACCGCCATCGCCACCAGGGCGGCGAGCAGCCGGCGCAGGGGAGGTGGAGGGCCATGCGTCCCACGCGCAACCAGGTGCGCCGCGAAGAGCGGCACCACGGCCGTCGCCATCGTCCACTTGGTCGCCGCGGCCAGACCGATCGCGGCGCCTGCCGCGAGATACCAGCCCAGGCGGCCGCCGTCCACCAACTCGACCATCGCCCACAGGGCGACGGCGATGAAGAAGGTGGCGGTCACGTCCACGGTGGCGAAGTGCGAGTGCACCACGTGCAGGGGGAGCGCCGCCATCACCGCCGCCGCGACCAGGCCCAGCGAGCGGCCGCCCAGTCTCGCGCCGAGGAAATAGACGACGGGGATGGTGGCCGTGCCGGCGATGACGGTCACCACGCGGCCGATGAGGTGGAGTTGGCCCAAGGCGTGCTGCGAAGACAGGAAGCCGAGGGCGCGCGCCAGCCATCCCGCGCCGGCGAGCAGGTAGATGTAGAGCGGGCCGTAGTTGAAGAAGTGCGGGTTGAGGTCGCCGGTTTCGAGCATCCACGCCGCCGGCAGCGCGACGGTCACCTCGTCGGGATGGTAGGAGAAGAGGTGATGCGCGTCGGGCAGGCCCCAGCGCAGGCCGATGAGCCGCAGCGCCGCCCCGGCCGCGATGATCATCCACAGCACGGGATCCTTCAGCCCCACGCCCACCTGCCGATCGCTCATCGCGGCCTCCGCTGCGCCAGCGCCGCGCCCGCGGCCGCGAGGAATGCGAGAGCGCAGAGCGTCACGAAGAGCCCGAAGCGGAACGTCGCAGGCTCGTAGCGAAACTCGACCCGCGCCGCCCCCCGGGGCAGCGCCACGAACTGCGTGCCCCAGGATTTGCCCTCCGTGGCTGATTCCACCGCGCGCCCATCCACCGCAGCCCGCCAGCCGGGAAACCAGGTGTCGCGCAGGTGGAGCACGCCTGCCTCGAGCGCGGCCTCTCGCGGAATGAGCACCTCCAGCGCGTTCGGCGAGATCACCCTAATCCGCGCCGGCGTCTCAGGCGGCCCCACCGTGGCGAAGAGCCGCAAGGGCACCACCGCGGCGCGGAATGAACCCTCAGGCGCATGCAGGATGCCCCTGCCGGCCGCGGCGGGAAGGCCGGCGCTCAGCGGCAGCAGATAGCGGATCGCGAAGCGCTCGATGGCCTGGGGGGTCACGCGATCCGCGAGGATCATGTTGCCGTTGGCGCGCGGGGAGGGGTCATGGCCGATCGCCGCCGCCAGCGCATCCTTGTAGCCCTGGAGGTAGATCGAGTCATAGCCCACGACATCGTACAGCCCGTAGTAGGTCGCGGCATTGGGCGGAAGCGCGGCGCGCGGGAAGTCGGAGCCGATGGGCCACGTTTCATAGAGCGCGAGGAAGCGGGCGTCGGGGCCCACCCGCCGGAGCAGTCTGATCTCCGGAGTTTCGGGATAGACGAACCGGGGCCGGCTGGTCGGATTATAGCCGACGCCGAAGATGAAGAGGTCCCCCACGGTGAGCGCCAGCACCGCCGCGCCGACGAAACCCGCGCTCACCCAACGCCGCCCTCCCGCTGCCAGCACCCCGGCCCATATCAGAACCACCACGAGGACAACGACCCCCGGCCCCGGGATGCCGATCGCGTCCGGTAGCGGCGGCCTCAGGCGAACCGGCCGCGACAGCCACGCCGCGGCGGCGAGCGCGAGGGTGACGGCGACCAGCGCGCCGGCGGCGAGCAACGCGTCGCGCGCCAGCGTGCGTAGACGCTCCCCTTGGCGGAGCCGGACCATGAGCGCGTCGGCGCCGATGCCCGCCAGCAGCGCCAGGAAACAGGCCCACAGGTAAAGCATCCGGCCCGGCCCGCCGAACCCAGGGACCAGCCGCACGAGGAGCGCGTTGAGGGGTGTGCCCATCGCCATGAGCAGCGCGACCACGGCGCCCACCGCGAAGAACCCGATCTGCCGCGGGCACCGGCTCGAACGCCGCCAGGCCACGGCAAGCGCCGCCAGGAGCAGCGGCGCGATGCCGACATAGGTCACCAGTTCGGCGTAGTTGCCGGCGGGCCAGTCCCAATAGGTGCCATCCGTGGGGCGGCCGAAGAAGTCGGGCAGCGTCATCGTGACCAGGTGCCGCCAGGGCATCGCAAACTTCACGAACCACTGGTAAGCGCCCGCGCCGCCGCCGCCCGCGCGGTGGCTGTGGGGCAGGATGTCTACGACCGGTAGTAATTGCACCGCGGCCAGGGCCGCGGCCACCGCCAGCGCGATGGCGGCCCCGGCCAGGCCGGCCAGGCCGAGCCGCCAGCCGGCGCCATCGCGCATGGCTAGGCTCCGACTCGTCGGAGCCGCCATGGCGGCCGAAGGCCTAGCCAGGTCGCACGCCCACCGAAACAGGAAGTAGGTTCCGGCTCCCAGGAGCAGGTAAAACGCCATCTGCGGGTGGCCGGCCAGGAGCGCCACGCCGATCGCGCCCCCGCCGGCGAGGGCGTAACGCATCCGATGGGACTGGAAGAAGCGTTCGATGCAGAGCAGCACCAGCGGCAGCCAGATCCCGGCGTTCACCAGCGTCGGCAGTTCCGCCCAGGTGACGAAGAAGCCGCAAAACTGGAAGGCCACTCCGCCCAGGAGCGCCCCGAAGCGGCCCAGGCCCAGCGCGCGCAGGAACGCGAACGCAAACAGCCCCGCCAGCGCGAAGTGCAGCGCCATCGCCCAGCCGAAGGCCCTGGCGGGATCGAAGAGCCAGAAGATCAGGTTCAGCGGGTAGAAGAGCGCCGACTGGCCGTTGGCCACGAACGGCGTGCCGCAGAACTGGTGCGGATTCCACAGCGGGATCACGCCCTGCGCCAGCCAGCGGTGGGCGAAGGCGCGCCAGGGCAGGTATTGGGCCATGGCGTCCCAGGTGAGCGCATTCCAGTACACGCGGGGCTGCGGGGGCAGGACCTGGCTCCACGGCTCCAGGTGGGCGAGATCAGTGGCGGGCAGCAGCACCTGGCCCGCGAAGAGGACGGGCGCGAAGAACGCGCAGGGCAAGGCAATCAGCACGAGGGCCGCGGCGACCGACCGGCGGCCGCCGGCCAGGGGCGCCGGGCGTTCGGCCTGGCTCACTTCGCCGTCTGGGCGATGAAGGCCACTCCCGCGCAAATGAGGAGCACCCCCACGACGCGGACCCACGTGATCTGATCGTGAAAGAAGAAATACGACAACACCATGACCACGATGTAGCCCGTCGCGATGAGCGGATAGACGAAGGATAACTCGAACCAGCGCAAGAGCGTGAGCCAGAAGAGCGAGGAAATGAAGTAGAGCATGAGGCCGGTGAAGACATAGGGGCTGAACACCGTGCGCAGGTACCAGCCGGCGGCGCCGCCCGCCGGGATCGGGGGCCTGCCGCCCATGCCCACCTTCATGCAGACCTGGCCGAACGCGCCCAGCAGTACCGCGATCCCGATCAATGCGTATCTGAAGAGCACTTTCTATCTCCTCCGCCGTTATCCGGTGATGCGGCGCATGATGCGCAGCAGGTTATCGAGGCAGACGCGGCTGGCGTACTCGCCCGACTCGGAGAACGCCGAGCCGCCCGGCCGCGCCAGTTGCTCCTCGCTCAACTCCACCGGCCGCCAATGGGTCTCCAGGGAGACGGCGCCGTCGTAATCCGAGGCGAGCAGGGCCGCGAGTTGGCCCGGGTAGTCAATGCTGCCCTCGCCGATGGGCACGCAGCGGGGCTTCCCCTCCTCGTCGCGCAGCGCGTCCTTCAAGTGGAAGTGCACCATCCAGGGCTTCACGCGCTCGAAGGCCTCGGGATAGGGCCGCTCGCCGTCGTCGGCGAAGACCTCGTTGGCCGGGTCCCAGATGGCCTTGATGTTGGGATGGTCGGTCTCGCGCAGGAAGCGCTCGACGAGCGCGGCGGTGGCCATCGAGGTGGAGGCTTCGTTCTCGATGGCGAGGATAATCCCGGCCTCGCTCACGATCTGGATCGGTTCCCCGAAGGCCTCGATGATCTGCCCCCAGGCGGCGTCGAGGTCGGGCACCTTCCAGAAGGCGAAGCCGCGCACGAGGGTGGCGCCCATGGCCTGGGCGAGGGCGATGCAGCGGCGCAGGATCTCGAGGTGCTGGCCGCGGGCCTCGGCGTCGTCGAGGTCGCACTTGTAGAAGGGCGAGGCGATGCAGGAGACGGTCATCCCCGCCTCCTCCAGGATCGCCTTCATCGCCTTGATGTCGGTGTCGGTGAGGTCCTGGGGCGGCTTGTTCCAGACGCTGCGGATCTCGGCGGTCTGGAGCCCGTACTCCTTGCACACCGCGACGGCGTGCTCGAAGTCCTGGGAGATCTCGTCGGTCATGGCGCCGAGTCTAAACATGATCGGCCCTCCCGATGGGGGTTCTCGCTTGGGGCAGATCGCAGATCTCCTCGAAGTGGGAGATCCGCCGGAACTCGCTGCAGCGCTCCATGATCGCCTCAGGCGTGAGGCGCTCGAGGCGGCGCAGGCTGAAATCCTGCACCGCGAACGAGGCCAGCGCGCTGCCGCAGACCACGGCCTTGCGCATGTTCTCCTCGGTGGGATCGTCGGTGTAGGCGAGGTAGCCGACGAAGCCGCCGGCGAACGAGTCGCCCGCGCCGGTGGGGTCTTTCACCTCCTCCAGCGGGTAGGAGGGCGCCGCGAAGCGGCACCCGTGCGCGCACATCATCACCCCGTGCTCGCCCTTCTTGATCACGGCGATCTTCGGCCCCATCTCCAGCAGCATCCGGCCCGCCGTCGCCAGGCTCGGGGTGCCGCAGAGTTGGCGGGCCTCACCCTCGTTGAGCAGGATCACGTCCACGCGCCGCAGCACCTCGAGCAGCCGGTCGCGCTTGCGCTCGATCCAGAAGTTCATGGTGTCCGCCGCCGAGAGCGTGGGCGCGCTCACCTGGTCGAGCACGGCGAGTTGGAGATCCGGGTCTATGTTGGCGAGGAACACGTAGCGCGAGTCGCGGTAGGCCTCGGGGAGGCGGGGCCGGAAGTTCTCGAACACGTTGAGTTGCGTGCTCACCGTGTGCGCCTGGTTCATGTCGTACTCGTAGTAGCCTGACCAACGAAATGTTCGCCCCCGGGCCACCTCGACGCCGGCGAGGTCTATGGCGCGCTCCTGCAGCGCGGCCAGGCATTCGCGGGGGAAATCATCGCCCACCACGCCCACCAGCCGCACCGGCGCGAAGAAACTCGCCGCCACCCCCGAATACACCGCCGCCCCGCCCAGGGCCTCGGAAACGGCCCCAAACGGCGTCTGGACCGTGTCCAACGCGATGGAGCCGACGACGAGGACGGGGGGCGCCGTCGCTGTCTCCGCCTGGGAGGCGGCCGCCGTATTCATCGAGCCGCTAGTTCCACTGCCTCCGGGCGACCTCCTGCCCGCACGGACCGTGCCACGGGGGCGTGCAGGCGTTTGGCGGGGGCCTGAGCGCCTGGAGCGGGGCCCTCAGCCTTGCCGGTGAATGCGTTTTGGTGCAGGCGTAAAGGGTTGCTCGCGTCGAATTATGGAGCCCTATGTTCTGCGCTGCCGTAGAGCCGCGAAACGCGAGGCGCGCATGGAGCGCATGCCTGGCCGCGCTCGTGGCGCTGCTCCTCGCGGGCGCGCTGGCGCCGGCGCGCGCGGAGGTGCGCTCGGAGCGGTTCATCGCGCCGGGCGTGAAGCACATCGCCATCTACCGCGCCGCCGGGCCGTGGGCCATCAACATCATCGAGGCCGACCTCACCCAGGCCTATATCCAGGCGGCGGCCGACCTCGGCACAGGCAAGGTGCTGGGCCGCGAGACAGTGAGCGCCGCCGCGGCCCGCGCCTCCACCGACGCCAGGTATGTGGTCGCCGCCGTCAACGGCGACTACTTCGACATGGCGACCACGCCCTACAGCGGCGACCCCCTGGGGCTGGCGATCTGCGGCGGCGAGATCTGCTCCAGCCCGATGGGGCGCTCGGCGCTGCTGATCACGCGCGACAACAAGCCCTTGATCGCCTGCGTGGGGATGTCCGGGTGGGTCCAACCCGCGAACGGTCAGCGCATCGCCCTCCACGGCGTCAACCAGCCCCGCGGCCCCAACCAGGTGATCCTCTTCACGCCGCGCTTCGACGGCTCCACCCAGACCAGCGACAGCGGCACCGAGGTGATCGTCGGCGGCATCAGCGAGCCCTTTCACCCCGGCAAGGATTACACCGGCACCGTGCTGGCCGCGATCGTGGGCGCGGGCAACCTGGCCCTGCGGCCGGACAACGTGATCCTGTCCGGCAGCGGCGCGGGAAGCCAGACGCTCAAGGCGCTCTCCCCCGGCGAGCAGGTCACGCTGCGCCTCGACATCACGCCTGACCCGGGAGACATCGTCGAGGCCGTCGGCGGCGGGCCGCGGCTGCTGCGTAATGGTGCGATCTCGATCGAGTGCGCCACCGAGGGCTTCGCGCCCAATTTCGCCGACCGCCGCCATCCCCGCACCGCCGCGGGCTATCGCGGCCAGACGCTGTTCCTGGTCACCGTGGACGGCCGGCTCCCCGGCTACAGCGCGGGCATGACCCTGAACGAACTCGCCTGGTTCATGCGCGGGCTGGGCTGCACCGACGCGCTGAACCTCGATGGCGGCGGCTCGACCACGCTGGTGGTGCGCGGCGGCGTGGCCAACACGCCCTCGGGGATCCTGGAGCGCCAGGTGGCGGACTCGCTGATGCTCTTCAGCACCGCGCCGCACGGCCCACCCAAGCGCGTCGCGATCACGCCGGCGGCGCTCACCATCCTGGCGGGGCACCATTTCACGTTCACGGTTTCCGCGGAGGACGAGTGGTACAACCCCGTGCAGGGCGAGGCCGCGGCGCCACAGTGGACCGGGAACGGCGTCGGCGCCGTCGAGAGGAACGTCTTCACGGCGGCCCAGGTGTCGCGCGCGGTGGAGGGCAGGCTCACGGCGCGCCTGGGTGATCTCGAGGCCGGCGTGCCGGTGCGCGTGCTGCCGGCGCCGGCGCACGTGGAGGTCATCCCCGCGAGCGCCTACGTGGAGCCGGGATCCACCCGCCAGTTTCGCCTCCAGGTCACCGATGCCCAGGGCGACCCGATCGCCTACAATGCCGATCGCGTCGGTTGGACCGCCGACCGGGCGCTCGGGCGCATGGACCCCTCGGGCATCCTGATGGCTGGAAACGAGATGGGCTCAGGCTACGTGGTGGCCACCGTCAACGGCGTCTCGGCCTGGGCGGCGGTGAGCGTGGGCGCGGCCGCGCAACTGGTATCGAACTTCGACACCCTGGAGGGCTGGTCGTTCGCGGCGTGGCCGACCTCGGTGCGGGGCTCGCTGGCGGTGGCGCAAGACATCGCGCGGGGTGGCAAGTCGGCGCGCCTGGCCTACGACTTCACCGGCGTGAACGCCGCGGCCGCCGCGTATGCCAAATGCGACGTATCGCTGGGCGCGCCGACGCGCGTGCAGGTGTGGGTCTATGGCGACGGCTCGGGCCACTGGCTGCGCGGCCGCATCAGCGACGCGCAGGGCCAGCAACTGCCGCTTGATTTCGCGCGCCACGTGGACTGGCAGGACGAATGGCGCCTGGTCTCCGCGGCCGTGCCCGCCGGGGCGGTCCCGCCGATCACCCTCAAGGCGATCTATCTCACCGAACCCGATCCCAAGCAGCACACCGCCGGAGCCATCTACCTGGATGACCTCGGGGTTGAGACCGCCGGCCAACTCGCCCCCAAGGAGCCTGCGATGAAAGAGGTGCCCACCTACACCATCAAGCGCACGCCCGGGCCCATCACCGTGGACGGCCGCCTGGAGGAGCCCGCCTGGTCGCGCGCCAAGCCCGTGGGCGCGTTCATCAAGGCCGACGGCTCCGGCCCGGCGCTGCTGCAGACCGAGGCGAAACTGTGCTGGGACGACCAGAACCTCTACGTCGCCTTCCAGTGCGTGGACACCGACATCTGGGGCACCCTGCGCAACCGCGATGATTCGATCTACAACGAAGAGGTGGTCGAGATATTCCTCGATCCCACCGGCGGCTTGCGCGAGTACTTCGAGTTCGAGGTGAGCCCGCACAACGTGCAGTGGGACGGCAAGGTCGTGAGCGACTGGCAGACGGGCGGCGGCTTCCGGGGCGATGCCTCGTGGAATTGCGCCGGCTTGCAGACCGCGGTGCGCGTGGTCGGCACGCTGGACAGGCGCGATGATGTGGACCAGTACTGGACCGTCGAGATGGCGATCCCCTTCGCGGCCATCTCACCCGATGGCAAGCCGCCCGCCGACGGCGCGGTGTGGCGCGGGAACCTCTTCCGCATAGACCGCGGCGAAACCGACGAGTTCTCGTGCTGGTCGCCGGCGCTCACCACCCCGCCCAACTTCCACTGGCCGCCGCGGTTCGGGAGGCTGGCGTTCTCGAAGGAGCCACTGTAGGGCGCGCCACATGGGGCACGGCCGTCTCGGCCGTGGGCGTCCGCGAGCGACCGGCCGGGTCGCCCCTACTCTGGCCTGTGTGGCCGAATCTAGGGGCCGGTTCCCAATCGGCCCGCGGGACTTCGGGTGCCGGGCCCAATGAGATTGGGCCCCTACACCGACACCCGCGCCGGCGGCGCAAAGGACATCAGTCCGTCGGCGCGAAAAGGGACCCCTCGCGCGCCGGGGGGCGCGCCGCGTTTGTGCGGGAAACGTGACACGCGCGCCCGCCGTGTCGGGATATCCAACGGGCGCGACAACGGACTTGTGGTGAGCTGAGCCGAACAGAGGAGGAAGGCATGGCGAAGGAACTCGCGGTCGGTTTGATCGGATGCGGCGGGATGGGCACGGGCCTGGCCAAGCGCTTGCATGGGCGCGAGGAGGCGGCGATCACCGCGGTGTCGGACGTGAGCGAGGAGGCGCTGGCCAAGGCGGCGCAGGAGTTCGGCGCCAAACCCTTCAAGGACTACCGCGCGCTGCTCAGGCGGGCGCAGGTGGGCGCGGTGATCATCGCCACGCCCAACGACAGCCACAAGTCGATCGCCGTGGCCGCGGCCAGGGCCGGCAAGCACGTGTTCCTCGAGAAGCCGATGGCGCTCTCGGTGAAGGACTGCGACGCCATCCTCGCCGCCGCCGAGGCCGCGAAGATCAAACTCATGGTGGGCCAGGTGCTGCGGCTCATGGCGCCCTTCATCAAGATCCGCGAGATCATCGCCTCGGGGGAACTCGGCGAGCCGTGCGTGATCTTCGTGACGCGGCTGGGCGCCTCGGGGTTCGGCGGGTGGCGCGCGCACAAGGAGATCGCGGGCGGCGTGCTCTACGAGGTGAACGTGCACGAACTGGACTTCATGCGCTCGGTGTGCGGCGACGCCTGCGCGGTGAGCGGCGTCACCGGCCACTACGCCAACCCCCAGATGGACTACGAGGACCTGGCGCTGGTGAACGTGCGCTTCGCATCCGGCGCGGTGGGGAGTTTGGACGCGGCGTACATGGCGGTGCGCGGCGGCTCCTTCGGCAAGATCCTCTGCACCGACGGCGCGCTCGATTACACCTGGGGCGACGGCATCATCCGCTACCAGAAGAAGGGCGGCGAGGAGCAGGTGGTGGACACCAAGGCGCTGGGGATCGAGGATGGCGTCGCCCACGAGATCCGCGCCTTCTGCGAGTGGGTGCTGCGCGACGCGCCGCCGCCCTTCACGGGCGTGGACGGGCGCGCCGCGGTCGAGATGGCCCAGGCCGCCTATCTCTCGGCGGCCAAAGGCAAGGAAGTGACGCTGCCGCTCAAGCGTTGAGGATGGCACCGTGGACCAACGACCCTGGTGGCGCGAGCCGCTGCTGATCGCCCATCTCATTCCGCCCGACGCGGAGGCCATGGCGCAGCGCGACATGGCGGCGCTCGCCAAGACCACGGCCGACCTGGGCTTCAACGCCGTCCACTATGTGGCCGAGGACGTGAGCGAGGGGTCGAGCGGAATCTTCTTCTTCAACACCTCCGCCGCCGGCGAGGTCCGCGCCGACCTGCTGGGGCCTTATTGCCGCGAGGCCCACGCACGCGGCCTGCGGGTGATCGTTTACTTCAACGTGCACTGGCTGGGCGCGCCCCTCACCTCGCGGCACCCGGACTGGGCCCAACGCTCGGCGGGCGGTGAGCCTGTTCCCACGGCCTACGGCGTGGGCCATTACGCCTGCGTCAACTCGCCCTGGCGCGACTGGTCGTTCCAGGTGATCCGCGACCTGGCCGCCTACGACATCGAGGGCGTCTTCCTCGACGGGCCGTTCTTCGCCCAGGGCGCCTGCTACTGCGACGCCTGCCGCGCGGGCTTCGAGGCGGCGGTGCCGCGCTTCGGCGACCGCAGCGACCCGGCCTGGGGGCCCTTCGTCAATTTCCGGTTCGAGAGCATCGCCCGCTACCTGCGCGACGCCCGCGACACCCTGAAGTCGGTCAAGCCCCAGGCGATCCTCTACATGAACGGCGCCGGGCTGGAGGCGACCTGGATGCTGGCGCGCGACAACCGGCGGCTGGTGGAGTTCCAGGACCTGCTGGGCGCCGAGGGCGGCTTCCTCTACCACGACCTGCGGCGCACGCCGCTCTGGAAAGCCAGCGCCACCGCGAAGTTGCTCGAGACCCAGGCCGGGGGCAGGCCCACCGTGGTCTTCATTGACGCGCACCACGCGCCCTGGAGCCGCTACTTCCTCTCGGCCCCCGAACTGCGGCTGCTCCACTTCTCCGCGCTCGCCAACGGCGCCAACACCTGGTATGGCGTGTACGAGTCGCTCGCGGACGAGGCGGCGGCGACGACGGCGCGCGAGGTGAACGCCCTGGTGCGCCGCCACGCCGATGTCTATCGCGAGAGCGAATCCGCGGCCAACATCGCGCTGCTCTGGTCCGGCTCCACGATGTGCGTCTACGCCGCGGAAGACAGCGACCCGGGGGCGGCGGGCGATCCGATGCGCGGGAGTTTCACCGACGCCTTCCACGGGTGGTACGAGGTGCTGCTGCGCAGCCACCTGCCCTTCGATGTCCTCGACGAGCCGGCGCTCACGCCCGAGCGATTGGCGCGCCTGGAACTGGTGATCCTGCCCAACTGCGGGTGCCTGCCCGCGCCGGCGGTGGAGGCGCTGCGGCGGTGGGTGTCCAACGGCGGCAGCCTGATCGCCACCTACACCACCTCGCTCTACGAGCCCAATGGCGAGCGGCGCGCGGACTTCGCGCTGGCCGATGTCTTCGGGGTGCAATTCGCGGGCCGCTTCATCGGCCCGCTCCCTCACGACCACCTGCCCGTGGACCCCGAACACCTGCTGTTCCAGGGGATCGGCCAGCCCTTCATTCCCGCGCCCTCGCAAGGGGTGGCGGTCCAGGCGACCACGGCGCGGCCGGTGGTCCACTTCCTGGAGCCCCAGCGCTCGCGCTACCAGGAGTTGCCGCCGCAGTCGCCCCACCCGGCGATCCTCCTGAACCGCTTCGGAGAGGGCAAGGTGCTCTACCTGGCCGGGGCTTTCGATGCCGCTTACCACCTGTTTTCCCTGCCCGAGCACCAGGCGCTGCTGGCCAACGCCACCCGCCGCCTGGCCGACCCGATCCTGACTCTGCTGGGCGCCCCCGAGAGCGTGGAGGTTTCGCTCCGCCGCCAGCCCGCGCAGAGCCGGCTGCTGGTGCACCTGGTGAACTATACGGGCGAGATGACCCGGCCCCTGCGCCGCGTGCTCGCCGCCCGCGACCTGCGCATCGGCCTGCGGCGGGTGCCGCGGGTGCGCCGCGCCACCGGCCTGGTGCACCGGCAGGAACTGGGCTGGCATCGCGCCGACGAAGGCATCGCCATCACCCTCCCCTTCCTCGGCGAGTACGAGGTGGTCGTGGTGGACCTTTGAGGCGCGCCGCGAGGCGCGCCGCGCGAATTGTCAATCATGCGGTGCCGGGATTCTTCGCTGCGCTCAGAATGACAATTCGTGAATGCGTACGGGCGCACGGCCGTGCGCCCCTACTCTCGCGCGATGAGAACGCGGTCGAGACGCCCGTAATCCTGCCGCAGTTCGACGCGGGCGCCGGGGAAGTGCCGCCGCGCGATCTCGAGCGCCCCGGCGCCCTGGCCCGAACCGATCTCCACGATCACCGCTCCCCCGGCGCGCAGGTGGCGCGGCGCCTCCGCCAGGATCTGACGGATCGCATCGAGGCCGTCCTCGCCGCCGTGCAGCGCCTCGACCGGCTCGAACTCGCGGATCTCCCGCGGCAGTGTCGCCAGTTCCGCGGTGGACACATAGGGCGGGTTCGAGACGATGAGGTCCACCGGCTCGGCCAGCGGTTCGAGCAGGTGGCCCCGCCAGAAGGTGATCCGGGCCTCGACCCCGTGGCGGCGGGCATTCTCGCGCGCCACCTCCAGGGCGGCGGCGGAGGCGTCGCACGCATCTAGCCGCGCTTCCGGAAGGTGCTTGGCTAGGGTCACCGCGATGCAGCCCGAGCCGGTGCCGATGTCGGCGATGACGGGCTGCCGCGTGGGGCAGGGGCTTTTGCCCCTGCCGGCCATTCGCGCAAGCGCTTCGTCCACCAGCAACTCCGTCTCCGGCCGGGGGATGAGCACCCGCCGGTCCACCAGAAACTCCAGTCCATAGAATTCCACCCGGCCGGTGATGTAGCGCACCGGCTCGTGCTGCGCGGCGCGCGCCATCCACTGGCGGAATCTCCGCTCGGCCGCGGGGGGGACCGGCGCGTCGGGGTGCAGGTAGAGCACGCGCGTGGTGATCTCTTCCGCGTTGACGAGCAGGAGTTCGGCCTTGGCCCGCGCTTCCTCGACGCCCGCGGCCGTGAGCGCCTCCTGCGCCCAGTTGAGGAGTTCCCTTCGGGTCACGCGCACCCTATTCGCGCCGCCGCGGCCGCCGCCTGCCGCGTCGGAAGAGGACTCGCGGCCGGCCGGGACGAAGAGAAGCAGCACACCATGCACGGCTTCATCCCCCAGGTGGTCGAGGCGCTGCGCGGGCTGCCACCGCAAGCGATCGTCCTCGTCATCTCGGTGCTTCCGGGGCTGGAATCGCGCGGCGGGATCATCGCGGGCATCAACTTTCTGCACCGCCCCGCGCTGGAGGTCTATCTCTGGGCCTGCCTCAGCAACATCGCGGCGATCGCGCCGGTGCTCGCGTTCATCGAACCCATCGAGGCCGTGCTGCGGCGCAACCGGGCCGCGCGATTCCTGCTCCGGTGGTTCTTCCGCGCCGCCGAGCGCCACAAGCGCCAGATCGAGCGGTGGGGATACTGGGGGCTCTTGCTGCTGGTGTCCACCCCGCTTCCCGGCACCGCCGCGTGGACCGGCGTCGCGCTGGTGGCGCTGCTGGGGATGCGGCGCGCCCCGGCCCTGGCGGCGATCTCCGCGGGAGTGTTCGTTTGCGGCGTGATCCTGGCCGCGGCGGCTTCGGGCGCCAACGCCGTGCTCAAGACTTGGTTCGCAAGCTAGACACGGTGCGTCGTGGGCTCTTGCCCTGGCGCCCATCCTTGGGCTACAATGGGCCAGCCGGAAAGACCCGATGAGACGATTCATTCTGCCCGCAGTCATCGCCTGGCTCGGAGGCATGCTCAGCCTGGCCGGGGCTGCCCCCACCACCCGCGCCGAGCGCATGGTCGCCCAGGTCTCCTCGCAGGTCGGCGACCTGCTGCTGGAGGCGATCAATGTCAATGACTACCCCCAGACCGACATCAAGCGGGCCCTGGCGCTCTACCGCATGGTCATCCAGGCGGACCCCAGCAACGAGGACGCCTACTGCACGCTCGCCAGTTGGAACCCGAGCGACCCGCGCGGCGCCGAGATCCTCCGCGCCGGCCTGGAGGCCAATCCCGAAAGCGCGCGGCTCAACTTCGAGTATGGCTATTGGGGGCTGCTCACCTGGAGCAAGAACCCCAAGGCCGCCATTCCCTACGTGCGCAAAGCCGCGGCGCTGGAAACGCAGAGAAACGAGAAACTGGTCTACCTGCGAACCCTGGGGCACATCCATCACCAGACCGGCCAGGACCAGCAGGCCAAGGCCACCTGGAACGAGGTGCTTCGGATCAACCCCACCGATGCGGTCGCCCAGCGGGAACTGGCTGCACTGCGCGCCTCCCCGCCCGGGAAGTAAGCGCCCGTGGGTGAAGACACCGATATCGCCGTGATCGGCGCCGGGCCGGGGGGCTACGTCGCCGCCGCCCGCGCCGCCCAACTGGGCGCCTCGGTGACGCTGCTGGAAATGGCCGACCTGGGCGGCACCTGCACCAACCTGGGGTGCATTCCCAGCAAGGCGCTCCTGCACACGGTCGAGGTGCTCGACCTCATCCGCCGCGCCGACGAGGACGGCCTGGAGGCCCAACACGCCCCGCCCCACCTGGCGCGGATCATGGCCCAGAAGGATCGCGTGGTCAAGCGCCTGCGCGATGGCGTGGGGCTGCTCATGAAAGAACACGGAGTGCGCGTGATCCGCGCCCGCGCCCGGCTCGAGGGCCCCACCACCATCGTCGCCCACGGCCCCGACGGCGAGCAGCGCCTGCAGGCCCGCAAGGTGATCCTCGCCACGGGCTCGGCGCCATCGTTTCTGCCCATCCCGGGTGCGCACGGCAAGGGCGTGATCACCAGCGACGACGCCGTGCGGCTGCAGGAGATTCCCGCCAGCCTCACCATCATCGGCGGGGGCTACGTCGGCGTCGAGATGGGCTACGTGTACCGGATGCTCGGCTCCACGGTCACCATCCTCGAACTCATGCCGCAGATCATGCCCAACGAGGACCCCGAGACCGTCGCCGAACTCGACAAGGCGCTCCGCAAGCGCGGCATCAGGATCATCACCTCCGCGCGGGTCACGCGCATCGAGGATGCGGCCGCGGGCAAGGGGGTCGCCTACCTGGAACAGGGCGTGGAGAAAACGGTCGAGAGCGAGCGGGTGCTCATGGCGGTGGGGCGCGCGCCCTACACCGAGGGCCTGGGCCTGGAGGAACGGGGCGTCGAGTTCCACGGCCGCGCCATCCAGGTCAACGCGCGCATGGAGACCAACCTGCCCAACCTCTACGCCATCGGCGACGTGATCGGCAAGATCCCGCTGGCGCACGTCGCCTCGGCGGAGGGCAAGGTCGCGGCGGCCAACGCCTGCGGCGCGAATCGTAGCATGCGCTACGATGCCGTGCCCTTCTGCGTCTATACCAAGCCGGAACTGGCCAGCGTGGGCCTGAGCGAGGCGGCCGCGCGCGAGGCGGGGCGCGAGGTGCGGGTGGGCCGCTTCCCGTTCGTCGCCCTGGGGAAGGCGGTCGCCATCCACGAGCGCACGGGTTTTGTGAAGATCGTCACCGACGCCCGGAGCAAGGTGGTGCTGGGGGCGCAGATCGTGGGGCCCCACGCCAGCGACCTCATCGCCGAACTCACGCTGGCCGTGCGGATGGGCGTCACCGCCGAGCAGTTGGCCGACACCATCCACGCCCACCCCAGCCTTCCCGAGGCGGTGCTCGACGCCGCCGAGGACGCCCTGGGCCATCCCATCCATGCCTGAGGAGCCAGCCATGCAAGAGCAGATCTTGCAGATCCTGCAAGAGGATGCGCACACCACGCCCGCCCAGATCGCGGAGCGCCTGGGGCGCTCGCCGGCCTGGGTGCGCAAGCAGATCAAGCAACTCGAGGCCCAGGGGGTCATCCACAAGTACAAGGCGGTGATCAACTGGGAGAAGGCCTCCCACGAGCGCGTCTTCGCCTTCATCGAGGTGAAGGTGGCGCCCCAGCGCGGGGTGGGGTTCGACGCCGTGGCCGAGCGCATCCTGCGCTTCCCGGAGGTGCATTCGCTCTACCTCATGTCCGGCGCCTACGATCTGCACGTGGTGGTGCAGGGCGACAACATGAAGGAAGTGGCCTACTTCGTGGCCGAGAAACTGGCGCCCCTGGAGAACATCCAGAGCACCGCCACCCACTTCGTGCTCAAGCGCTACAAGGTGGACGGCGACATCTTCGCCGAGTTGGAAACCGCGGAGCGGCTGCCGGTAACGCTCTGACGATGAATCGTCAATTACGAATCACGAAGCGTGAAGGGTAGGGGCGCACGGCCGTGCGCCCACGAGAGATCCGATGACGGAACGCATGGTTCGCCGATCCCTGGTCTCGCAGCGCGTGCGCAACCTCGCGCCCTCGCCCATCCGCCGCTTCTTCGAACTGGTCGAGTCCATGCCCGACGCGATCTCGCTCAGCGTCGGCGAGCCCGACTTCATCACCCCCTGGCACGCGCGCGAGGCGGCGATCTTCGCCCTCGAGAAAGGCTTCACCCATTACACCCCCAACCGCGGCATCCTGGAACTGCGCCAGGAGATCGCGCGTTACCTGGCCTCGCGCTTCGGCGTGGCCTACGATCCGGAAAGCGAGATCCTGGTCACCGTGGGCGTGAGCGAGGCGCTCGACCTGGGCCTGCGCACGCTGCTCGACCCCGGCGACGGCGCGATCATCCCCGAGCCGTGCTACGTCTCCTATCGGCCCAACACCGAACTCGTCGGCGGCACGCCCCTGGGCGTCGTCACGCGCGAAGAGGACGCGTTCCGCGTCACGCCCGCCGCGATCGCGGAGGTCGCGGACCGCCCTTCGGGCGACCCCGAGGGCCGCCCTCAGGATGGCCCGAGGGGCCGCGCCAAGGTGCTCCTGCTCGGCTACCCGAGCAACCCGACCGGCGCCGTGCTCGGCCGCGAGGACCTCGCCGCCATCGCCGAGGTCGTGGAAGCCCGCGACCTGATCGTGATCGCCGACGAACTCTACGCCGAACTCACCTACGACGGCGACCACGTCTCCTTCGCCTCGATGCCGCGCATGCGCGAGCGCACGGTCTTGCTCTCGGGCTTCTCGAAGGGTTTCGCCATGACCGGCTGGCGGCTGGGCTTCGCGGCGGGGCCGGCCGAGATCATCGCCGCCATGACCAAGATCCACGGCTACACCATGCTCTCGGCGCCGGGCGTCGCCCAGAAGGCGGCGGTGGAATCGCTGCGCTATGGCCTCAAGGAGGTCGAGCGCATGCGCCGCGAATACGACCAGCGCCGCCACGTGGTGCTCAAGCGCCTGCGCGAGATGGGCCTGCCCTGCTTCGAGCCGCGCGGCGCGTTCTACGTGTTCCCCTCCATCCGCGGCGCCGGCCTCTCCTCGGAGGATTTCGCCGAGCGCTTGCTCCTCGAGGAGAAGGTCGCGGTGGTGCCGGGCAACGCCTTCGGCGCCTGCGGCGAGGGCCACATCCGCATCTGCTACGCCACCGCCATGGCCGACCTGCAGGAGGCCCTGGCGCGCATGGCGCGCTTCGTGGGTCGGCGCTGAGTGGCCTGCTCACCACAAGTGGAAATCATCGTCGCCAGGCACGCGGGGTTCTGTTTCGGCGTCAAGCGCGCGCTGGACCTGGTGCGCGACGCCGCCGAGGCCAGCCCCACACCCATCCAGACGCTGGGGCCGCTCATCCACAACCCGCAGGTGGTCTCGCGGCTGGAACAGGAGGGGGTGCGGAGCATCAGCGATCTTTCGCAGGCCGAGAGCGGCACCGTCGTCATTCCCTCTCACGGGGCCGGCGCCGACGTGGCCGAGCGCGCCCAGGACGCCGGCCTGGCGGTGCTCGACGCCACCTGTCCGCTGGTGGCCGACGCGCAGGCCCATGCGCGCCGCCTGGCCGAGGAGGGCTATCGCGTGGTGATCCTGGGCGACCCGGGGCACCCGGAAGTGGTCGGGCTGGCACGGCACGCCGGCCCCCAGGCGATCGTGGTCGAGAACGCCGAGGCCGCGCGCGCCCTGCCGCGCATGGGCCGCGTGGGGCTGGTGTGTCAGACCACGCAGACTCTGGATCGCCTGCGCGCCGTGGCCGCCGTCCTGCTGGAGAAGGCCAGCGAACTGCGCGTCCTCAACACCATCTGCGGCGCCACCGCCCAGCGCCAGCAGAGCGCCCTGGATGTGGCGCAGAACGTGGACGTGGTCGTGGTGGTGGGCGGGCGCAACAGCGCCAACACCAACCGCCTCACCCAGATCTGCACCGACGCCGGCGTGGAGACCCACCACGTCGAGACCGCCGAGGAACTCGATCCCGCGTGGTTTCGCGGCCCTTCGGGCCATCCTGAAGGCGGCCCTCAGGGTCGCCTGAAGGGCGGCAAGGAGCGCGTGGGCGTCACCGCCGGCGCCTCCACCCCGCAGTGGTTGATAGACGGCGTGGTCGAGGCCCTGCGGCGGATCGCCGCGGAGTCATGACGGCTCCCACCATCGTGGGCGTCGAGCCGGGCTCGCCGGCGGAGCGCGCCGGGGCGCGGCCCGGCGACCGCCTGGTCTCGATCAACCGGCGCCGGCCGCGCGACATCATTGACTACCAGTACCTCTCGGCCGATGCCGCGCTCGACGTGCGCCTTCGCCGCGGCCCTTCGCTCTGCTCAGGGTCGCCTCAGCCCGGCCCGGATAGGGCCAGCCCGAGCGCAGCGAGGGGCGGCGGCGCGCCGCTCGCCCTGCGCGTCGAGAAGGACCCGGCGGAGCCGTTGGGGCTGCGCTTCGCCGCCGAACTCTTCGACGGCCTGCGCACCTGCACCAACCGCTGCGCCTTCTGCTTCGTGCACCAGTTGCCGCGCGGCCTGCGGCGCAGCCTCTATGTGCTCGATGATGACTACAGGCTGTCGTTTTTGCACGGCAATTTCATCACCCTCACCAACCTGGGCGAGACCGACCTGCGGCGCATCATCCGGCAGCGGCTCAGCCCGCTCTATGTCTCGGTCCATGCGACCGATCCCGAGGTGCGCAATCGGTTGATGCGGTGCCGCCGCGGCGCGGAGATCTTGCCCATGCTCCGCCGGCTCACCCGCGCAGGCATCCAGATCCACGCCCAGGTCGTGCTCTGCCCTGGCCTGAACGACGGCGAGGTGCTCGAACGCACCGTCGCCGACCTGGCCGCGCTCCGCCCGGGGATCGCGTCGCTGGCGATCGTCCCGGTGGGGCTCACCAGCCACCGCGAGCGGCTGCCCTGCCTCCGGCCGGTCACGCCGGCCATCGCGCGCGACCTCCTCGAATGGATCCATCTTCGGCAGCGCCGGTTCCTCAAAGAAGCGGGTTCGCGTTTCATGTTCGCCGCCGACGAGCTTTACGTCATGGCGGGCGCGGGCGTGCCCTCGGCGCGCGCTTACGAGGGGTTTCCCCAGTTGGAGAACGGCGTGGGCCTGGTGCGGCGATTCCTCGACCAGGTGCGCCGCGCGCGCGTGCCGCCCCAGGTGCGCGGGCGGTCGGCGACCCTCGTCACCGGGACCTCGGCGGCGCCCCTGGTGCAGCAACTCGCGGATCGCCTGGCCGAAGCCGGCGTGCGGGTGCAGGTGGCGCCCATCCGCAACCGGCTCCTGGGGGAATCGGTCACCGTGGCGGGCCTGCTGGCCGGCCGCGATGTCATCCGCCAACTGCGGCGGCGATGGCTGGGCGAGGTGGTGATCGTCCCGGCGGTCGCGCTGCGCGAGGGCGCCTTCCTCGATGACGTCACCCTTGACGACGCGCGCGCAGCGCTGGGCATTCCCGTCCTCGCGGCCGCAACGCCTGGCGAGGCCGTCCGGGCTCTCAGGTCATTCTGAGGCGCAGCCGAAGAATCCCGGACCGGGACCCTTCGCTAGCGCTCAGGGTGACAACTTCTGAGGCCCCGGCCACCCCAGCCCGGCCAGGTGCCCGAAGGACTGCTCGGCCAGCTGCAGCGGCGTGCGCGGGAGCACCTCCAACACCGCCGCGCCGTCGAAGTGGATCTCCTCTAGCCCAGCCAGCAGGCAGCCCCAGTCCTCGTCGGGGATCATCCCCGTGCCGATCGCATAATGGTCTGACTTGGGCAGCGGGTCCTGCAGGTGCAGGTGCGCCAGCCGCGGCTTGAGCGCGTTCACGTACTCCGCCATCCCCGCCTTGCGCCCATCGCGCGTGGCCGCGCTGTGGTAGAGATGCCCGGTGTCAATGCAGATCTGCAGGCCGTCCACCGCGACGATCGTCTCCTCCAGAAACCAGAGCGGCCCGTTCTCGAGCGCGAGCGTCACGCCCTTCTCGCCGGCGTAGGCCACCGCTTCGCGCGCCAGCGCCGGGTCGGGGTTGCCGTGTGGATCGGCGACATCGCCCGGATGGATCACGATCACATCGGCGCCGATGTGGGCGGCGCAGTCTATCTGCTTCTGATGGCCGTGGATATCCTTCGCCCCGCCGGTGTGCAGGCTGCAGGGCATCTCCGCCACCAGCACGCGCAGGCGCTCGCGGCAGAGCGGCGCGTAGAGGTCGCGGTCCTCGAACCACCCGGGCCACAACTCGATCCCATACCCCGCCCGCCGCACCTCGTCAATCACCTGCTCCAGGCTGAGGCGGTGGATGTAATGA
>Ga0315288_10002352_pt1 | contig 24460 bp, 25 predicted proteins | sample YL17G11_20_MG_FD_203454 | JGI IMG/M metagenome (GOLD analysis project Ga0315288, IMG submission 203454) | Sediment microbial communities from Yellowstone Lake, YNP, Wyoming, USA - YL17G11_20 | ecosystem: Environmental > Aquatic > Freshwater > Lake > Sediment | place: USA: Wyoming | collected... | reverse complement strand
GGCGAGACGCTGTATCAAACGAAAAAACAAACGGAGAGAGCTGGCTCGGTTTTATCATTACAAGCGACGTAACTTATTGGCTCCACTAAGAGTTAAAGAACGAAAATGAAATTACACAGTACAATTATTCTGCCCTACATTTAACCTCACATTTATATGATCTGGCTGGGGCACAAATGCTGTGAAAACAACGCCTTATGGAACTGGCGTACACCTTCGAATCCCCCGCCTCCATTACCCCCAATAGGTGCTAACTCCCTTGCCTTAAAGATGTTAGTGTTTGGGCCATCGGCACGCTCTTCGGGTTTTAGCACATATTTAGCACACTTTTCTTCTGAGAGCCTGTGAAGGAATTACATTCCGGCACGTGTGCTTATGGGAGCCTTGTTGCGGAGTCGAATGGCCGCAGGAGGCCATCCATCTTCGCTCCGTGCACTGCCCCGCTGGGGTGCTGAGCGTTTTTTGATTCTCTTGGCGGTCCCCTGCGGCCGTATTCGCCTGATGGGAACCTCGTTTTCAATCTCCGACGGCCGCCAACGCTACTTGAGCGCGCAGTGCAACCGCACGCATTAAATTGTGGGCTATCGCAAACCACAAGGCCACGGCCCGCACCTTCCTTAATCCGCGCACAAGGAACTGCCGCAGCCCTCGGTTGCGGCTAATCGCGTTCACACACTCGGCCGTCGAGGACCGCTCCTTGTAGATCTGCTTCGCCTCCTGCGACTCGAACGCCTCAATCGCAAATAGCCTTGCCTCATTCCCATTCCTTGACGATGGCTGAATTGTGTCTTCCGTGCTGATGACCTCTCTTATCCCGCCATCCTGCAATCTGTCCAGCACCCCCAGCCCTGAATCCAAGACGGACTGGAATTTTTTCACAGGCTCTCAGTTGAAGTCGGTTGACAGCGGATGTTGGAAGTTGTTACACTACAGTCACTTAGAAACTGGGGCGCCCGTAGCTCAGTAGGATAGAGCATCGGTTTCCTAAACCGGGGGTCGCAGGTTCGAATCCTGCCGGGCGTAGTGAAAAAACACTTCTTGTGAGCAGGGGATACGTCGCTGCGAGCAGCACTTCAGAGAAGACGTCTGCCGCTGTCTTACCATCGGTGATTCCAAGCCTTGCGGCGCAATTCTTGCACCCTCCAACAGTCCTCCAATCTCGTTCGGTGCCAAAGAGCCGGTTGCCCTGCACGAAGGTCTTTGCTAAGATGTCATTAAAGGTTCTTGCGGCATACTGTGATTAGGCAGGAGCACTGCTTATGAAGACCAGGTCTCACTTCTTTCCGAAGCTCATCGTTGTTTTGTGGATTTCATGCAGGTTGTCGGCGGCAACGGGTCAGCCGAGCGGTTACGACCAGAAAGCCAAAGAGATTCTGGACGCGGCCAACGTCAAAGGCGGTCTGATCGTGCACATCGGCTGCGGCGACGGCAGGCTGACCGCGGCGCTGCGCGGCGGCGATAGGTGCCTTGTCCAGGGATTAGATACCAATGCGGATGCAGTGCAGGGGGCGAGGGAATATATCTGCAAGCTGGGAATCTACGGCCCGGTGTCGGTCGAGCGCTTCGACGGAAAGCTGCTGCCGTACGCGGATAGTCTGGTGAACTTGGTCGTGGCGGAGGATATTGGCGGCGTGACAATGGCAGATTGCATTTGTCGCTGGAAAACGGCTGGCTATTGTGTATGGCGGAACAGTAGCCATGGGCGCTGACCCACAGTTGCAGCAATAGAGCATTTTTGCATTTGCCGGGCTTGAAACCGCAAGAAAATCTTGACTAAACCACAGGTCTGAGGAAATAATCTCGAATTAGTCAGGAGCTTCTGGCAACCGTGTCCGGTTTATGCAAATAGACTGAGGTGTTATGCGTGAGTCGATAAAGGAGTTCGTGAGGATTGTCGCAGAGACACTCCCTGTATCGGAGCCAATTTACGAGTTCGGTTCGCTGCAGGTGCCGGGCCAAGAGGGTTTTGCCGACCTCCGGCCCATTTTTGAAGGCAAACGATATATCGGCTGTGATATGCGGGAAGGGCCCGGCGTGGACCTGGTTCTAAACCTTCACGCCATAGACCTCCCTGCAGAGTCGGCTGGGACAGTCCTGATCCTCGATACGCTTGAGCATGTTGAATTCGCAAGGAAAGCGGTAGAGGAGGCCCACAGGATACTCAAACCCAATGGCATTCTTGTCATCAGTTCGGTCATGAAGTTTCCTATCCACGATTATCCGTACGACTATTGGCGTTTCACGCCGGAGGGCTTCAGGTCGTTTCTCAAACCGTTTGATTCGTGCTTCGTGGATTTCGCTGGCGATCAGCAGTTCCCGCATACGGTTGTAGGAGTTGGTTTCAAGGGTTCTTTGTCCCGTGAGCAGACGCGGGGTTTTACAACAAAGCTCGGCGACTGGAAGAAACACCGGCGCAGAGTTCCCGGAAAGCTGCGCACGTGTTTGGTCAAATTGATTACTCACCCGACGGAATTGAGTTTGTTTAAGAGAATCCGGTGGCGCTGAATTGCTGCGTGGCGTGAATATCATGTTGGCAAGAATTGGGCGCGAGCTCAGGCAGGGCAAAACCCTGATGACGTTCAGCTCCATACGGGCATTGGGCGAGACCCTCGGGATGGTTGCGCCGCTGATAGTCGCCAAGTTCTTCTCGCCTGCGTTATTCGCCAGTTATTCTCTGGCGAGAATGGTGGTGTTCTTCTTCTCGGCGTTGCTGATCTCATCCTCCCAGGTGCCGTTCATTATATTCGCAAACCAGGAAAAGCTTACCGGGGGCAGGATAAACAAGACTTTCTCGGTTCAATTGACGTTCCTGATCTTGAGTCTATTTCTTTTCGCCGTTATGTCATTTCTCCTTGGCGGATACATTATGGCGTTTGCCGGGATCAATCGCGGCGATTTGGTTTTTGTTCTGCTGGCCTTTGCAGGGCTTGCCGTGAAGACAACTTTGTGCAACCTTTTTATGGCGCTGGATCAGAGGGTCACGAATTCGCTCGCCGAGTTGGTGTTCGGCTCGGCGAGTCTGGCCCTGATTGTCGCATTGTGTTTGTTGGACAGAATAAACCTGCGAATGGTTTTTCTGATACATTTCGCGTCGTCCGCCCTTGTGGTCGTCCTTTTCATACGAGCGGTCGATTTCAAATTGCTCCTCCCGTTTGACTTGGACACCCAGTATCTTCGCCGGATATTTGAATTTACCAGGTGGGTGTTCGTAGGAGTCACTGCAGTTTACTTCATAGACTGGGGTGACAATCTCGTTCTAAGATACTTCGTGTCGATGGACGATATCGGCGTTTACAACCTCGGGTACCAGTTGTTCAAAGGGCTTGCCATCCTGATTACAATCCTGGGCAGCTACTTCTTGCCGTTTCTTAGTCAAAATATAAACGACCGGACAAAAGTAAGGCAATATCTCTACAACAAGAGGCCCAGGATACTCGTTCTTGCTCTCATTGGCATTGTGCTCGTTTTCGTTGCTGCGCCCTACATTTTCGGACTGTACTCGGAGGTTTACAGTGAGTCGGTGCTCGTTCTGCGTGTTCTGCTGATAGCCGCAGTGGCCATATCGTATTCCATATTCTACGATCCGATTCTAAACGTTCTGAAGGTCTATAAGTTTGCCCAAACAGTCAACCTTCTCCAGGTTCTCCTGAACCTGCTTTTGGATGTGTTGCTGGTTCCGGCGATGGGTATGCTCGGGGCGGCGATAGCCACCGTGCTTGCATATTTATGCCGGGCGGTTACAATTGAGATCTACTTCAGAGTCAAGCTCAAGAGAATGTTGGGCCTGTGATTGTCGTCGCCGCCTGTGCAGAGGATCGTGCTTGAGGTTGGATAACATGGATACGTCGGCCAGTGATGTGTCGGCCCGACCGGCAAGATACTACCAGCAGAACCGCGAGGACATGCTGAAATACATTCCCCAGAATGTGAGCAAGACTCTGGACCTGGGCTGTGCGGAAGGTAATTTCTCCAGGCTGATAAAAAACAAGTTCAATGCGGAGTGCTGGGGTGTGGAAATAGACAGCCGGGCCGCGCAGATAGCCGCCACGAAGCTCGATAAGGTAATAGTTGCGGATGTAGCTCGCTGTCTGCAGGACGTGCCGGATAAGTACTTTGACTGCGTCATCTGCAACGATATTCTCGAGCACCTGCCGGACCCGTACAGTCTGCTGCTGGATATTAAGCAGAAGCTGACCGGCGAAGGCGTTCTGGTGGCGTCTTTTCCCAACATCAGGTACTGTCGTATTCTTTTTGATTTGGTCATGCGCGGAAACTGGGATTATAAGGACTCCGGCATACTTGACAGAACACACTTGCGGTTCTTTACATACAAGAGTCTGTTGAAGATGTTTCCGGCCCTGGGATACGAACTGTTGACAATTGAAGGCGAAGAGCCTGACCCTTCGATGGTCAGCAGGTTAGCCAAATTCGTCAACTTGCTGTTGCTCAACAAGTTCAAGGACACGATCTATTACCACTTTGCGTGCGTTGCCAGGCCGATGCAGCAGAGCAAATAAGATGCTTACAAGGTCTTTTGATGTCGCCCCGGAGTTCCTGGATTTTGTACCCTTGCTGTGAGCTGTTGAAATTAAACGAAAAGAGTTGGCCGTGATTAGTGTTGTCATACCTGCATATAACGCCGGCGGATTCATCAAGCGAACAATAGACAGTGTCCTGGCCCAGACGTACCGGGACTATGAAGTCATTGTCGTTGACGATGGCTCCACGGATAATACGGCCGAGGCAGTCAGAAGCTACGCTGGCAAGGTCCGCTACATCTACCAGGAAAACGCGGGCGACGGCCCTGCAAGAAATACCGGCATCCGCGCCGCCAAAGGCGACTGGATAGCGTTCCTCGACCACGATGACGAATGGCTGCCGCAGAAGTTGGAGCTTCAGATGAAACTGCTCGACAGGAACCCCGCCCTGCGATGGTGCGGGGCCAACTATTACATGTCCTGTCTTGGCCGCCGTGACGCCGTCGGTAACGTCACAGCGCTTCAAAAAGCGCTGGCGGGCCGCGATTATTTTGAGAACTTCTTTACGGCTGTAGGGCAGAAGGGCTGCAGCCTGATAACAACGACAATGGTGATTCACAAAGAGGTATTTGAGCAAGCGGGGTTATTCGACTCGTGCTGGCTGTTGTGCGCCGACTTCGACATGTGGTGGCGAATTGCCTATAGCTTTCCGCGCATAGGTTACTTGGCGCAGCCGTTGGCAATGATGCACCTTGATGCCCTTGATATTGCGGCAGCAAGGCGCCACCTGGCCGGCAAACGGGGCGAAGACGCCAGGAAATTAGTAGCCCGGCATTTGAAACTGGCGAAGGAGCAAGGAATGCTGGCGGAATTCACGCCGCTGGCAAAAAAAGTCCTGCGAAAGAGCCTGGTGACAACCATTTATCACGGCTTCAGGGATGATGCCCGAACGACTGTTAGACAATTCTCCGGTCTTTTTCCTTGGTACTGGCGTTTCGGGACATATCTGCTAACCATTTTTCCGGCAATCACTTCGGCGGCCGCAAAGGCCTTTGCCTATTTCGTGTATAAAATGCGGTTGGAACGCCAGGTTACCCGCCGGCGGGTCTATACAAAGAAAGACCGTTGAGATAGGTTCCAGTGACTGAATCACTTCGTAAGTCTCGCGCGCAGAGTCGGATTAGAATCAGTTCTTTCTCGCTATGAGCATCCTTTGATCCGCGCAGCGCTCCTTGTACTCGTTGTACACATCAACCTTGTACGGGGTTTTGTACAGCAGGTAATCCTGTCTCAAGACAATTTCGAGGCCCTGAGCATCCAATATCCGCTCGATTCTGTCCCACTCGATGTGATCGTCCGGCCATACATGGATGTCGCCTTCTCTCTTGTATCGGGGATTGACTATGCGCCTGAGTATGTGAATGTAGCCTTTGATGTCCAGCAGTAATCTGAAATAGCGTTTGAGGTTCACTCTGGGCCGGGCCTTTTGCTGGAACTCGAGATATGCTTGCGGCCTTTGCCAATATGATTCATTCACTTCGTGGTCGATATAGATGACGCCGCCCGGTTTCAAGACTCTGCACATCTCCTCAACAATACGCAGGTAATCGGGCACGTGGTGCAGCACCGAATAAGTCGCCACTAAATCGAACTTCTCAGACTCCAGATCGGACAAGTCCTTCCCGTTGACCTTCAGGACTTGCAAAAAGCCGGTCTCGGAGAATGTGTGTTCGACCATGTTCAAGAACTTCTGCGACACATCCGCCGAGACCGTCTGGAGACCGAGCTTTATCAGATGCCTTGTAAGATTACCGGAGCCGCAACCGTAGTCAAGTGCGATAAGGGGCCTGGAGTTTGTCCTGATCTGCTCAATCGCCTCCGCCAGGGCCTTGCTTAGCCGTTCTTGCTCTATGGGGTTGAATATCTCCACGTGGATGCGCTCATAGCTTGGGCTAACCTGGTCGCCGACCTTCTCATTGAATTGTATCTGCCTTTCTTTCTTCATAGAATGTCGCAGCACCCTCATGAGCACAACCTGCGATATATCTCTTCGATTCGTCTCAACTGCTCTTTGCCGTCGAACTTACGAGAGAATACCTCGGCGTTTTCTGTCAAGCGTTCTCTCAAAGATGTATCCTTCGCAAGCCTGTCAACGGCCCGGGCGATACTCTCAGCAGTCAGTTGCTCAAGAAGAATTCCGGTTTCCTCATGACGCACCAATTCCACCAAGCCGCCAACCGGCGCAGCTATCACGGGCACTCTCATCCGCATAAGCTCGACAGCGCCAATACCAAACCCCTCGCGCCTGCTCGGGATAACACCAACATCGAATGCCACCATTACCTCGGCAGGATTCTCCTGCAATCCGGTAAATACGACTCTATCGTCGAGGCCTAAATCCGTCACGGTTCTTTGCAGGTTCTCTCGCTGTTTCCCGTACCCGACCAAGACGAAATGATACCGGTCCGAGTCCTCAAGCAACATGGCAGCTGCTTCGAGGAATAAATCGGGTCCTTTGCATCGTTCCAGCCGACCTACAAAACCCACGACAATTCCACCTTCAGGGATGCCGAGTGATTGTCTGGCGTTTTCACGACCGTAGCGAGCACGGTCAAAACGCCCCATATCAATAAAGTTGCTTACAACGCGCACCGCCTCGCGCGGGATTCTCATCGCGTCACTCAAAGCGGATTGCGTCGCGTTCGAGTTGGCTATCGCAACGCTGATTCTTGACCGCAACAGTCTAAGCAAGAGCCGATAGACGCGGCCCAGCCCGCCACGGAAAATCCCCCCGTGCTCGTGAATAATGATTTTGCTGTCACACAAAAAACTCGCAAGCAGACTGCTGATAATAGACTTCTCCAGATGAGCGTGAATGATGTCAATATTATGTTCTCTCGCTAACCTGGCAACCGCAAGGAAAGTGCATGGGTTGTAGGATGCATACGTCAAACTGATCAGTTTTGTGCTGACAGGAACAGAAGTTGGGTTGGTCCTAAGCGCGCATATCCACGCATCCACCGTCTGGCTGGCGAGTTTCTCGGCAATGTTCCTGACAATGATCTCGCCGCCACCGTAGCCCAAGTGGTCAACAACGTGCAATACCCTTACCCTTGTCCGCATCTCACGCGTTCCCCAGTCCTGCAACTTCTGCGATTGCCATATAGGCCCAGGGGATTCGCAGCCAGGAGTCGAGGCTGACGACCTCCACTCTGCCGAATCGCGCCTGTTTGAGTCTTTCAATGACATCTTTCCTGCGATAATTGTACTTGTCTATGCCTCTAAGCCTCCTGGCTGCCGTGATGTAAAGCCAGCCAAAGCCGTATTTCGATATCATTGTTGTTATCAGCCTGCCGTTCGGCACAAGGACCTTTCGGGCCTGGCTGAAAAACGCGTCCACCTGCTGCGGACTCAGGTACTCCGTCATCCAGGTCGAGAGAACCACGTCGAATTTCTCATCGCCGACCAGAACGGCGAGATCGGTCGCGTCGCCCTTGTGGACCGTAATAGGGAGCCGACACAGATGGGGATTCTGGTCGATTCCCACCACGGTGTTTTTGCCGGTCAGCAGTCTGCTGTAGTAGCCGGTTCCCACGCCGACGTCCAGAATTTTTTTGCCGCTCAACTCCAACAGCAGCGGCACAATCTTCCGGTCGGAAGGGACACGGCAGAAGTAGGACATAATTGTCCTTTTGTCGTAGTCCTCAGCGCGGCCTTTGAGATAGCGCGCATAGTTTTTCATCGTAGACTTCGGCAAACGTCGCCGCCTTGAAGCCCTTTTCTTTGAGGTATCTTAGTATCTTCTCAAGCCTTCTTAAATACATTCTCTGCCCGAGAGCGGTTCTGACAAAAGGCGTCTTGCCGGGTATGACCTCCATTGAATGGAACATCATATTCAATACCGGCGCGTCGTACTTTCTTATGAATTCGCCGGCAAGGATTCTCATTTCCGTGACCGTCATGTGTGTCGGGCGCAGCCAGCGGTACCACAGCCACCTGTTGGGCAGGAAAGGCCCCCTCTTGCCGGATATGGTTATTGGAATCTCCAATATCTTTGAGTCCCCCCGCGTGTAATAACCACCGCGGGAGACAAAGTACGGCTGCTTCGGCGCCTTCGAGTGGTCGGGGCCGCCCTGATAAGACCAGTCGATGTCCGGCGTCACCGAGCTATCAACCTTGTAGTCCAGCGCCTCCAGCGACTTGATGGTGTCAAGGTCTGCACCGTACCGCGCCGCCCGATAGGATACGGGCTTGGCGCCTATGTTCTTCTCAATCAGCTCCGTCAAGTTCCTGATCTTGGCAAGCTCAACCTCTGCGGAGTAGGCAGAGCACGGGTAATCATCGCTGTGGGTTCCATCGGCCTTTTCGTATTTCTTCTCAGGCGCAATATATTCGGCGTGCAGGTGGGTGCCGATTTCGGCCCCGAACCCGATTTCCCCGCGCAGGACCCGACAGCAGTCGGCGTTCCGCGCCACGGCCGGAGAAACAAAATAGACCGGCTTGATTCCATACCTGGTCCAGATGGGGCGAAGAATGTTGGGTATTCCATACAGAACCGACTCAAAAGAAAGCGGGTCCGATCGCCGCCATTTGACGTCGCAATCAGCCTCAGTGTCAATTGTTACACATAGCAAGCGTTCCATCGCCAAGCCTCACTGCCAAACACAACAGAGGACCTATTCTAACACCGTGAGCGGTTTACCTGAAGCCCCCCAGCGCGCAATTCCACCAGTAGTTAAATACAAAGACCAGCCACAAATCCCTGGCGTTATCTTCCCTCTTGTTAATATGATTATCAAATAGGCGCTGAACATAAGCATAGTCCAGCAGATTATGCTCGTAGTATCTGCGATCCGTTAGAAAAGTCCGAACAAAATCTTCGCCCTTGATCCATCTGGAAATAGGAGCGGTGAAGCCTCTTTTGCGCCTGTGCACTATATCCTTCGGCAGATACTTCCCCGCGATCCTCTTCAAAAGCCACTTGGTCCTGAGATTTCTGACCTTGTATTTCTCCGGCAAAGACAGAACCACGGGCACAAGCCGATAGTCCAGATACGGCACCCTGACCTCGAGCGAATTGAGCATCGAGGCCATATCGACCTTCTTGAGGATGTCTTCGGCAAGGTAGTTATGAATGTCGCTTAGCTGCAGCGCAAGCAGACTTTTCTCCGACCCGCAGGGAATAAGGGATTCAGCGGGCACGAAATTCTCGTTCAGTAATTTCGACCTCTGGAAATCCTTGAAAGTGGCCATCCACCGCAGGTGTCTCCTGAGCGTATTGAGGTCGGAATCCCTCACGAATCTCTTCAGCTTGAAGGCGAATGTCATCTTTTTATCGGACGGCGGCAGAAAGTCAGTCAGGCACTTCGACGCTCTTATCGCCGCCCGAGGCACATATCGAGCGAGCTTGTATGCCTTGTACGTATCATAGCCGCCGAAAATCTCATCGGCGGCGTCGCCGGACAGAGCGGTGGTGACCCGCGCGCGCGTCATCTTAGAAAGCAGATAGGTCGGGAAGATAGAAGCATCGCCGAATGGTTCGTCCATGTTATCCAGTACAAACCTGATAATCTCTTCGTTGAACTGCACATAATCGACATAGTGACTGGTATTTATATGCTCTGAAGCGCGATTCGAATACTTCACTTCATCGTAGGATTCGTCCTCCTTGAAGCCGATTGAAAAGGTCTCAAAGCCCTTGTGCTTCCTGGCGATAATGGCGGAGATGAGCGACGAATCCACCCCGCCGGAGAGAAAACTGCCCACCGGCACGTCCGCCACGAGCCTCTTCTCAACCGCGTCGATAATGATGCCTTCGACCGAGTCCAGCCTCTCCGCGAGCGAAAGGTCCTGGTTCCCGGCTACCTGCCGCTCGAGGTCGTAGTACTTTGTCAGCGTCAGCTCTTTTCGGTTCAAGTCGAACAGGAGGTTCTCCGAAGGCCGCAGCTTGTAACAATCCTCGAATATGGTCAGGTTGTCGCCGATGTACTTTTGATAGAAAAAGAAATTCACCGCCGGGACGTTTATGGTCAGGTCCAGGCCGTGCTGTCTGATGGCTTTAAGCTCCGAAGCAAAAATGAATTTGCCGTTGCCGAAGTAGTAATATAAAGGCTTTACGCCGAATCGGTCCCTTGAGAGAAAAAGCGTGTTGTTTTTTCTATCATAAACGCAGAATGCCCACATCCCGTTGAATCTCTCCACGCAGGCCGGCCCCCACCGGTGGTAACTGCACAGCACCACCTCGGTATCGGTATCGGAGACGAATTTATAGCCCTCTGTCTCAAGTTCCTCCCTGAGCTGCTTGAACCCGTATATCTCGCCGTTATAGACAATAGCTAAGTTCTCGAACTCCATCGGTTGATGGCCTTTGTCCGAGAGGTCCATAACAGCCAGCCTCGTGTTGCCTATGGACGCGTTCGAGTCCGCAAGGAATCCCTCATCGTCCGGGCCTCGATAGCGCAGAGTGCCGAGCATCTTTTCGATGAGGGCCTGACTGCTCCAGTTAAAACCGGCTATCCCGCACATATATTCTCAGTCCGTCACCTGCCCTGCTTGTTCTGCACGATTTGGCGGTAACGCCGGATATATCGGTCCGCCACTGAGGACCACATGAACGAATTCGCCCGATTCCTCGCCGCTTCGGACATTCGCCTGTAGCCCTCCCGGTCGTGGGCGATTTTTTTCACCGCCTCGGCAATTACCTCGCCGCCCGCCTCTCCGAGCACAATGCCGTTATCCCCAACTAACTCTTCAACGCCTTCACATCTTGTCGTAACTATTGGCAGCCCCGATGCCATCGCCTCAAGCATCGCATTGCTCATCCCCTCCTGCATTGTCGCGCTTACCAAAATATCGCCCTGGCGGTACAAACGCGGCATCTCTTCCGCGCCGACCCTGCCCGTCATTTTAATGACCTCGCCAAGCCCCTTCTGCGATATGCTGTGGCGAAGCTGCTGTTCCAGCGCCCCGCTGCCGACTATCGTAAGATGCGCCTTGACCCCCTCCTTGTACAGGATTTCGACCGCGTCAATGAGCATATCGACCCGTTTTGTCACCGACAATCGCCCTACCGTCAGCAGCCGCAGCATCTCCTGCCGTGCCCCTGCCTCAGCGGGATAGAACCGCTCAAGGTCAACGCCGTTGGGGATAACGTCAATCGAGACATCGGGCAGAAACCTCAAGGCCCGCTGTTTCAGCCCCTCACTGCACGCAACCAAAAGAGAAGCTTGCCTCCAGATTCGCTTGAAGACCGGGCCGAGAATCCTGTAATCTATCTTTAACCTTGCGTGCTCGCCGGGCACGTCCGAGCCGCGAAGAGAGATTATGTATGGCAGCCTGCGCGCGGTCCGCAGGCACAAGTAGCCCGTCGGGAAGCCGAAGAAGGCGTGCGCCAGATCATAATCTCTTTGCCGCACCAGCCTGCGATAGTGCGACCCAGCCTTGACCAGCCACTCTATCACCTCGACCTTGCGCCAGAAGTGCAGGTGCTTCTTGTGAACCCCGACTCTGTAAATCGTGATGTTCTCGGCCGGCTTCTCCTCGAAGAACCCCGGCTTCGGCCCCGAAGTCAGAACATCCAGCGTCAGCTCGCTATTCCCTGCGTATTCCTTGAGCAGACAGAGATTCGCATTCCCGGCCCCACCGCCGATAGGCGGAAACTCGTAGTTGAGCATCAAAATCTTCATCTTGCTCGCCTTTACAGTCATAAGTGGCTGATGCCCGTTTTTTGCTCCGCGTTTTCTACGTTTTCGCCTTGTCGGCACGGCGGACATCCCGGGCGGATCGGAGGTTTGGCGGGCGGGACGCAGCTATGTAACGATCCACGTCAGCGCGAGCAGGACCAAGGCGGTAATAACCATAAAAACGACGATTGAAGCGAACAAAACCACCGACTCCTTGAAAAAATCGGCGGCCCTTACCCTCTTCACTTTTGTAGCCTTATAGACAACAGCGATTGATGCGGCCAGCGGCAGCAGCCACAGCGTGGCCAGCGGAGTAACGCCGATCTTTTCCGGTGTTGTAAATGTTGCGATTGTAAGGGCGGTTATCAGGTGCATTTCACGCTCCCCGGGGCTGTGCCTTTTGCAGGTGCGCCATATAAACTGCGTTCACGATGCACAGAAGGTTCAGCAGTCCGGCGATACTCGTGTATATCTGCCCGATTTCATTGGGCTTGCCGAAGACCGAGTAGTGATTATTCACAGTTACGCGCCCGAGTACCGTCACCATCGGCGAATTCATAATCTGGGCCGCGTACGCCAGTTTTCCCTCGACGGGGTTGACTACGCCTATCGAGCCGACGTACAAGCCGACGGTGAAAGTCAGGGCAATGGCGACGAATATGATTATGGCGCGCGCCTTCTCTCGCAGGATGAAATGGCCTGCGCCCGGTATGAGCCAGGCGGACAATCCAACAACCAGCAGAAAAGCCAGGTTTTTGTCCTTTGAGCGAGATGCCATCACACGTCGGCCTCCGGCTGTTCGGGAGCATTGGCGTCGCCCGTTTTTTTACCCTCCTCTACGAACCTGAATTTCATGCGTTTTATTATGTTTTGCGGGCTGAAGTGTACGGGCGCCAGGCTCTGGAGCTGTGTCAGGTCCTGCCTGTAGAATCGCACCGGCCTGGTTCTTTCGAACTCCTCCTTCCAGAGGCGTTTGATTGTCAAATCCTTCACGCAGAAGAAGCTCATATTCGGTTTGAATTCAACAACGACGGGCAGCTTGTCGGGGGTATTGCTGTCACTTGGCACGAGCGAGTGGAGCTTATCCATAAGCTGCCTTTCGAGCTCGGCCTGCTTCAAGAAGAATGGTGCCGACGGGTTGCCCTGATTCTGGACGGTCAGCGTGTCTAACTGCAAAGTTGTGGTTCTGCCGGCGGCTGTGAAGTAGTCCATCACGAACACGTTGGGGTCATTCGGGTCGTCTTTCGCCTGCTCTCCGTAAAGCTGGTTGAAGTTGTTGATGGCTTTTTCCCAGCCTTCTTTTGAGGCCAGCTCTATAAACTCTCCGGCCCTTTGCCTGGTGGCATCCATAGCGGAGAGTTTTTTGAGGTCTTCAGCCGCTTTCTCTCTTACCGAGAAGACCTTGTCTTCACCCTTGTCTTTGTTCGGGTCAAAGACGAATGAGTAGGTGTCGAAGGCCACATCAACAGTGTTCGGCTCGGCTGCCTTGGCGGCCTCGGTCACGCGAACGATAGCCGCCACCTGCTCGGAAGTGCCCGGCATGCGGCTGCGCGCGGAGGCGTACCGGTCTTTGGCCGGCCCGATGTTTTCATACATCCTCGGTTTCGATGCGTCAAACTGGCTAAGCTCCGCAGCGCCTAACTCATCAACGGCAAACGCTACCTGTGTCAAATCAACGGGATAGTACCCGAAGCCCTGGATCACGAGCCGACCAAGATACTTGTCCATTTGCATATCGGCCGCGTTGAGCAGGCCCGTTTGACCGGCGTACACCTTCACGTTGTGCTCTTTGCCAAGCTGTTCGGCGGCGGCTTTGTAATCCCCGGCCATTTTCATGAACTGCTCGGACGCAAGCTTGTCAAGCTCCAGGCCCGTGTCGATGAGATTGGGATCGGTGAGCGTTTTGGCCTGCTGGAGTATGCTCTCAGCCTTGGTGTTTATCTTGGTGTCGGTGATCTGCTCGATTATGGTGTCCACGACCTCTGCATAGCTTCTTGTTGCTGGCACAAGGGGCGCATTCGGGTCGTTGGGGTCTGAGGGAACCTGCTTGGTGAATTCGGCCTTGTTCTTTTGATAGTATTCTTCGGTTTCTTCGTGAGTCGGCGTTTTGACTATGGATGCAATATCATCAAGCTTGACGGCGATGTATTCGAGGCGAAGCCTGTCGGGCAGCTTATACCCGAAGCCATAAGGGTTTTCCGCAGTTACGGTCAGCGGCGGAAGACTCTTGTACTTGTTGAACTGGTCGATCAATTTATCTTCGGCCGGTTGCGGCTGGGCCTTCGCGAATACGTCCGAATCGAATTTGACAAACTCGGCGTCGATTGTTTCATTCTCCCGCGATGCGATGTAATTTATCTGGCGTACGGTAACGTTTTCATCCGAGCACCTCAGGTGAGCGTATTGCAGTATGGCCATAAGGTCGCCGAACGCCGTCAGTATCTCATCTTCGGAGGTGCCTGATCTTACGAGCTGTCCGACAAGCTGCGAATATGTGACGCGGTTGTCGTAGAGCTGCGGTATTATGTTTCCAAGCAGCCTCCCGGCGTCAGCGTTCGCCACCCTGACGCCGGCGCGGTGCGCCTCATTCTTGAGCAGCAGCCAGAACGCCGATGAGGGGACGGAGCGTTCATACATCCCGGCTATCTGTTTGCTGCCGATTCTGTACCTGTTTTGTGCGATGCTCTGTCTTATGTAGTTTATGACGGGGGCTGCTCCTCCGCGCCCGGACTGCTCGGCAAAGATCAGCTCGGCCAGAAGAATCCCCTGCATATCCTGCGCCCGCAGCAGCCCGTCGGCCCGCAGATCCCTGAGGATATCGAGCTGGCGGTTGGCAAGTTGCAGGTCCGACCTGGTTATCTTTTTGCCTTCGAGGTAGTGTGCGACCGTGTCGCTGGGGGTCGGCCCCGAGCGTCCGAGGTATGAAAGATACGAACCTCCGACAAAGCCGGCCATGCACACGATGACCACGACGGCCATCACTTTCTTGTTATTTTTCCTAAACCACTTGACCAAACTCATATATGCGCTCCAAATTCACGGCTGACCTTGAGCTTAAACCGCCAAAGTATAGTCGGGGTGGCGGGCTTTGCAAGAAAAATAGCCTCCATGTCCGCCAAGCGCCCTGCGCAGCGCCAAGTTGAGTTGGGCGTTGCCACTGCCCGTAAATACCGTTATGATATGCCCGGTGTGCATAGATGAGGCCCCTCGGCCCCATAAGGGCATTACTGAGTTGAAGGGGCTTTTGTACAGTTGATATGACGATATGCACCCGGACCAGCGTAAAGAGCGGTCAATACACTCTGAGTAGGCGGCCCTTTTTAAGTTGTTAGCCAGTATGAACTTGCGAGTTGTTCAAGAGGATTTGTGTCAGGCGGTTGATAGAGATGCGATTACCCAAGGCTGGAACAATTGAGATTGTGCCTTCGATATTGAGTGCCGATTTTGGGAGATTGGCGGCCGAGATAGGCGAGGTGGCGTCGGCGGGTGTGAAAATGGTGCACCTTGACGTGATGGATGGACATTTCGTTGAGAATATCACGATTGGGCCGGTGGTGGTCGCCAAGCTTCGCAAGCACAGCAGCTTGGTCTTCGACAGTCATTTAATGATAAGTGAGCCGGAGAAATATGCCGAGCGCTTCGCCGAGGCGGGCGCCGACCATATAACGTTTCACATCGAAGCGGCCAAAAACCCGCGGAAACTGATTGAGAAACTGCACGGGCTGGGCTGTAGTGCCGGTATTTGCCTGAATCCTGATACCCCGGTCGAGGCTATTGAGAAAATTGGGCCGATCTGCGATATGGTCCTTGTGATGACGGTGTACCCCGGCTTTGGCGCGCAGAAATTCATACCGCAGGCCGCGAAGAAGATTATCCGGGTCAGAGAGATTGTCGGGCCGGAAGTGCGGGTGGAAGTGGATGGAGGCATAGACCCTGAAACTGCGCGGATAGTGGTTTCTTATGGCGCCGATACACTTGTTGCGGGCAACGCAATTTTCGGGAAAACCGACCGTATCGCGGCGATAGAGGCAATTCGGGCCGCCGCCGGGTAAGTTTCTGTGGCTGTCCCTGTGGATTTCTGGTAGAATTGCGGTTCAGCTGGCTTTGCGTCGATGTGGAGGGGTCCCGCGAGAAAGGCGGGGCTGAACATAAGGTTTGTATGGGTAATGAAACAGAGTCCAAGTGGAACGGCTTCTCTCTGAAGCCTCGTCGGGAGATGCCCGCGGGGTTGTGGATAGGCTGCCCCGGCTGCGAGCACATGCTGTATAAGAGCAGCGTGGAGAAAAACCTTAATGTTTGCCCGGAGTGCGGCCATCATTTTCGCATCGGCGCAGATATAAGGGTCAAGTATCTGGTGGATGAAGATTCTTTCCAGCCGATGCTGGAGGACCTGACCAGCAGCGACCCCTTGGATTTCCATTTCAGGGGCACGACTTACAAACAGCGGCTGGAAGAGGACGAGAAGAAATCCGGCGCCAAAGAGGCAATGGTGGTGGGCAGGGCCTTTATCAAGGGCAGGGGCGTGGTTCTGGCCGTGATGGACCCCAATTTCCTGATGGGCTCGATGGGTTTTGTAGTTGGGGAGAAGTTCTGCACTGCCGCTGAGATGGCTGTCGCCGAGAAGCTCCCGTTGGTTGCGGTCTGCTGCTCCGGCGGGGCAAGGATGCACGAAGGGGTTGTCTCACTGGGGCAGATGGCAAAGACCTCAGCCGCCCTGGCGAAGCTGGATGACAGCGGCGGGCTTTTCATATCAGTTTTGACCGACCCGACCACGGGCGGGGTAACGGCGAGCTTTGCGATGCTGGGCGACTGCCTGATAGCCGAGCCTGGGGCGCTAATCGGTTTTGCGGGGCCGAGGACGATTGCCGAGACGATAAAAGTCGAGCTGCCGGAGGGGTTTCAGACCGCAGAGTTTATGTTGGAGCACGGCTTTATCGATATGATTGTCCACCGCAAGGACCTTCGCAGCGAAATCGCCCGCCTCATAGACTACTGCCAGAAGTGAGAGCACTGGGCTATCAGTGCGGAATAATCGGAAAATCCGGTTTTTGTTTCGGGGCGGAGGCGCGTATAATCTTACAAGAATAGCGTTTAGCGTGGACCGTATAGCGTTCAGGGTTGAGAATTGGTATTTAGCCCGCCGTTTCACGGCGGGTTGGACGCACAACGCAATACGTAATACGAGAGCGAAGCGAAGATGGGTTATTTTCGGGACAACGTCGAGGCATTGAAGGGTTATGAACCCGGTTTTCAGCCCAAGTCGGCCGATGTGGTCAAGCTCAATACAAACGAGAATCCGTATCCGCCCTCGCCGGCGGTGATGAAGGTCCTGGCGGCGATTAGTGCGGAACGGCTTCGGCGCTATCCGGACCCCGTCGGGGATGAATTTCGACGGGCGGCGGCGGAGATTAACGGCATCCCGGCCGACCATATTATGTGCTGCAACGGAGGGGACGATTTGCTCAGCATCGCTTTTCGGGCGTTTTGCGACGAGAAGCGGGCGGTTGCATATCCTGTTCCGACGTATTCGCTGTATCCTGTCCTTGCGAAATTGCAGAACTGCGAGGCGATTGAATCCCTGTTCGACGACGAATTTAATCTGCCGGCCAAATTGGCAGGGACAAGAGCCGCATTGACCATAGTCTGCAACCCGAATGCGCCGAGCGGAAGCTTCGTGAGCGTCGAGGAGCTAAGTTCGCTGGCCGACGAGCTGGCCGGCGTCCTGCTGATCGATGAGGCCTACGTGGATTTCGCGGAGAAAAACTGCACGGCGCTGGTTAAGGAGTTCGATAATGTGATTGTGCTGCGGTCGATGAGCAAGGGATATTCGCTTGCGGGAATACGATTCGGCTATGCGATGGCCCGGCCCGAGCTGATAGCCGGGCTGATGAAGGTCAAGGATTCCTACAACGTCGATGCCGTGGCGGTCGCAGTTGCTGCGGCGGCAATAAAGGACCAGGCGTATTTCATGGAAACCGTCGAAAAGGTCAAAGCCGAGCGCAGCAGGCTGACCGAGCAGTTGAGAATTCTGGGCTTTGAGGCGCCGCAGAGCCATTCAAATTTCGTGCTGGCAAGATGCAGGAACGCAGCCGACGTTTATGACCAACTTATAAAGCGAGGTATCTACGTGAGATACTTTCCCTATCCGAGGATCGAGGATAAGCTGCGGATTACCGTCGGCACGGCTGAACAGAATGATAAGCTGCTCGCCGCTTTGAAGCAGATTGTAGCTTAAGAGATTGCCGCGTCCCTTAAGGACGCGCAATGACAATAAAGGGCACTGTTATGGAAGCGAGAACTGCAAAAGTGCACAGGCAAACAAAAGAGACCGACGTCAGCCTGGAGCTCAATTTAGACGGCGCAGGCAAATATGAAATTGATACGGGCGTCGGCTTTTTGGACCACATGCTTACGCATCTGAGCAAGCACGGCAAAATCGATTTGGTAGTCAAGGCAACAGGCGACCTGGAGATCGATGCCCATCACACGGTCGAAGACATTGCAATATGCCTCGGCGAATGCCTGGTTAAAGCCCTGGGCGACAAGAAAGGCATCGCCAGATACGGGCACAGCTCTGTGCCGATGGAGGATGCCCTGGCGAACGTCTCGGTTGATTTGTCGGGCAGGGCAAACTGCGTGTACAACGTCCAGTACCGCACAGAAAGGATCGGCGATTTCGACGTCGAGTGCCTCGAAGAGCTGCTGCGGAGCTTCTCGAACAACGGCAAGTTCAATCTGCACGTAAACGTCCCGTACGGCACGAACAGCCATCATATAGCCGAGGCGATTTTCAAGGGCCTGGGCAAGGCGCTCGGCTCGGCGGTCAGCATCGTCGGGACGGACGTGCCCAGTACGAAAGGGATACTGTGATTGAGGAGCGCGAGCACGACTATCGCACGGGAATCGGCACCGACATCCACCGGACAGTCGAGGGCAGGAGGCTGATGTTGGGCGGCGTCTATGTGCCGTATCCCGCGGGGCTGGCCGGGCACAGCGACGGCGACGTCGCCCTGCACGCCGTCATTGACGCCCTGTTGGGAGCGGCCGGGCTGGGCGATATCGGAACGCTGTTCCCGGATACGGACGCAAAGTGGAAGGACGTGGACAGCAAGGAGCTGCTTCTCATTGTGAAAGAGCAGCTCGAACAGAAGAAGTGGGAAGTTGTCAATATCGATTTGATAATACACACCGAAGCGCCGAGGCTCGAACCGGTCAAAGGACAGATAAGAAGGTGTATCGCCGGGCTTTTAGCGATTGATTTTGCAGCCGTAAACATCAAGGCCAAGACAAACGAAGGCCTTGGCGAGATCGGTGCGGGCGAGGCAATGGCCGCCACGGCGACGGTACTCCTGAAAAAAAGGAAAAAAAGAACGCTCTGACCGGAGTAAAGCAGGAACTTAGAAGGCGTACTTATGCGATTGCAGCTTCATAACAGTCTGACGAGAAGAAAGGAGGAGTTTGAGCCGTTGGAGAAGGGCAGGGTCGGGATGTACGTCTGTGGGCCGACCGTGTATGGGCATGCGCATTTGGGGCACGCCAAGAGCTACGTGAGCTTCGACGTATTGGCTCGGTATCTTCGATACCTCGGTTACAGCGTTACTTATGTGCAGAATATTACCGATGTCGGCCACCTGACCGACGATGCGGACCAGGGCGAGGACAAGATTGTTGAGGCGGCCAAGAGGGAAAAGAAACACCCGATGGCCCTGGCGGAGTACTACACGCGGAGCTACTTCGAGGATATGGACAGGCTCAACTGCGTTCGCCCGGATATCAGCCCGCGGGCGAGCGGTCATATCACCGAGCAGATAGACCTCGTAAAAACGCTTCTCCGAAAGGGCTATGCGTACGAAGTGAACGGCTCGGTGTATTTCGAGGTCTCGAAATTCAAGGAGTACGGCAAACTCTCCGGGCGTAATATCGATGAAATGCAGGCCGGCGCCCGGGTGGAGGTCTCGCCGGACAAGAAAAACCCGGCGGACTTTGCGCTGTGGAAGAAGGCTGAGCCGAACCATATTATGCAGTGGCCGAGCCCCTGGGGGATGGGCTATCCGGGCTGGCATTTGGAGTGCTCGGTGATGAGCATGAAATACTTAGGCAAGACTATCGATATCCACGGCGGCGGGCTTGAGAACCAGTTCCCGCATCACGAGTGCGAAATCGCCCAGTCGGAGGCCGCCAACGGCGTGCAGTTTGTCCGGTACTGGCTGCACAACAATATGGTGACGGTCGATGGGCAGAAAATGGGTAAGAGCCTCAACAACTTCATTACGCTCGAGCAGGCCTTTTCCGGCGCGCACGAGAGGCTTACCCGCGCATACGACCCTCTCGCCGTCAGACTTTTGATTCTAAATAGCCATTACAGAAGCCCGATAGATTTTTCAGATGCTGCTCTTCTTGCTGCGCAAACCGGGTATGAGAAATTAAGGAATACCGTGCTGAGGCTGAGAATAGCCACAAACTCTGCGCCACCGGGGGACGTTGACCAGAAAGTCGCGAGCGAACTACAACGTCTCCAGGGAGAATTTGAGAATGCAATGAATGACGACCTGAACACACCGGTTGCATTGTCTGTGGTCTTCGATTTGGTTCGCTTTTCGAACAAATTGCTGGATGTGGGTACTGCAAGCAAGGGGACGCTCGACGCAGTGGACGCACTATTCAGGAAATTAGGTGGAGGAGAAGATGTAAACGATGAGAGAGGCTGCTTAGGTATCGTAAAGGGGGCTTATCCCGAAATACATTTGGGGGATGTCTTGCTCCCGCAAACAGTGGATATTCTCCTTGATTTGCGAAAGGCACAAAAGGCAGCGCGGGATTTTGTGACAGCTGACGATATCCGTGCCAAACTAGGGAATGTCGGCCTTGTTATCGAGGACCTTCCTGATGGGACAACCAGGTGGAGACCGAAATGAGGGTATTGGGCATCGATCCTGGTTTGCAGGTTTGCGGATATGCCTGCGTGGAGGCCGTTTCAGGCGAAGAGAAGCTGCTTGAGGCGGGTGTGCTACGCACTGCCGGCGACAGGTCGCTTGAAACCCGGCTGAACCAGATAGCCGACGACGCGCATTCTCTGTTGGAGCATTTTCGGCCCGACGTTGTGGCCGTGGAGGAATTGTACTCGCATTATGCACATCCGAGGACGGCGATATTGATGGGTCACGCAAGGGGCGTTATACTACAGAAGTGCGCCGAGGCGGGCGTTGAGGTAAAGAGCTTCAGCGCGACGCGAATAAAAAAGTCGCTTACGGGCAACGGCAGGGCGTCGAAGGAGCAGGTGCAAAGGACGATTCAGACGGTGCTGGCGCTGCCGGAGCTGCCGGAGCCGAGCGACGTGGCCGATGCGATAGCCACGGCACTGTGTTGTGCAAATTCAGTAAAGAGTGTTGTTGCCGGATGAACGACCGTCGGAAAGCCGTTCAAAATAATCAGTAGAAAATAATCAATAATCAATTGACCTATGATAGCGACGATTGAGGGCAAACTGGTTAAGCTCGATGCCGATAGCGCCCTGGTGCAGGTTGGGGCGATAGGGTATGAGGTGATGCTGCCGAGCTATTGCGTTAATGCCTTGGCGGACAAGATCGGCTCCGAGATCAGTCTGTGCACTATGGAGTATTACGAAGGCGCGCCGGGCGGCGGGAATATGGTGCCGAGAATAGTGGGATTCTTGAATTCGGGCGAGCGGGATTTCTTCAGGGTTTATACGAGCGTCAAGGGGATGGGGATAAAGAAGGGCCTGCGGTCGCTGAACATTCCGATAGCTACAATAGCAGCGGCGATAGAGGACGGCGACGACAAGATGCTGCTGTCGCTGCCGATGGTTGGCAAGAGGATGGCCCAGCAGATAGTCGCCGAGCTGAAGGGCAAGTTGGAGGCCTTTGCAGTCGGGGCCGGGCCTGCCGGGCCGATGGAAATCAGATTCAAGCCGTTCCAGGCGGAGGCGCTGGAGATACTCATTGCCTGGGGAGAAAAAAGGTCCGAGGCGATGGAGCTTATCGAGTTAGCGTGCCAGAGGCATCCCGATGTGGATTCCGCCGAGGCGCTTGTGCCGCTGGTCTATAGGCTGAAGCAGGGAGTTGAAGTCTGAAAATAGAATCAAAAATCAAAATGCAAAAAGCAAAAATACAATGTAAAAATCAAAACTTCTTCCGAGCCGAGACGGAGAATGTAAAGTTCAAGGCTTCATATAAAAATCCAAAAATTATCCGAAGTGAACTACTGTGGTTTCGGATGTTGTCTTTTTGAATTTTGATTTGTGGTTTTCATATTTGATTTTTAATCTTTTGATTTGTCGAATTATGGTGATAGGCAGGATTATAAGCGGGCAGTCATTAAATGAGCAGGAAGAGAGTTTCAACGTTTCCCTTCGTCCGAAGTTCTTGGATGAGTGCGTTGGCCAGCAGAACGTCCGGGAGAAGCTCGCAATCGCCATAGCGGCGGCCAGGCAGAGGGGCGAGCCGTTGGAGCATATCCTTTTCTATGGTCCGCCCGGCCTGGGCAAGACGACTCTGGCGAACGTGGTTGCAAATGAGATGGAGGCCAGGATTCGGTGTTCGTCAGGCCCTGCCCTGGTCAAGGCCGGCGACGTGATGGGGCTTCTGAGCAATATCAACACGGGCGATGTGCTCTTCATTGATGAGATTCATCGACTGAGCACGCCGGTCGAAGAGTTCATTTACCCGGCGATGGAGGAGTTTAGGGTCGATTTCACCGTAGATAGCGGTCTGCACGCCAAAACGATTAATTTTCCATTGAAGCGTTTTACTCTGGTGGGCGCGACGACGCGGGCGGGACTGCTCAGTGCCCCGCTCCGCAGCAGGTTCGGGATGATGTATCACCTTGATTTCTACAGCGCCGAGGAGCTTACGACGATTCTGAGCAGGTCGGCTGAGTTACTGAGCTTGCAGTGCGAGGAGGGGACGCTCGAATTGATAGCTGCGGGCTCGCGAGGTACGCCGAGAGTTGCAAATCGCTTATTGAAAAGGGTGCGGGACTACGCCCAGGTCAAGGGCAAGGGGGTGCTCAGCAGCGGGATTGTCGAAAGCGCTCTAAAGATGGAGCAGATTGACCCGTTGGGCCTGGATGAATTGGATAGGGCCGTTCTGCGTGCCCTGGTGAAGGTCTATGACGGCGGGCCGGCTGGCATCGAGGCGATTGCTGCCACATTGGGCGAAGAGAGGGACACGCTCGAGGACGTGGTCGAGCCGTATCTATTGCAGATAGGCTTCCTGCGCCGAACCAAACGTGGTAGAGAAATCACCAAACAGGCCTGCGAGCACTTAGGCCTCAAATTCCACAGAACCAAACGCCCCAAAACCGACCAACCGGAGCTATTCGAGGAAGGAGGTTAGTGTACATCATGGACTCAGACTCTCACGAATCAGGGTTGCCGGTAGCCAAAGGATGGTTACTCGAAATCATCCGCAAGCTTGCTCCTGACCCAAAGAAAGTTGGAGAATGGGTGAGTAAGATCAAGAAGGAGAATCCCGACCTTACAAAAGATCAGATCGCTGACTACATTGGCGACCGCATAGTCTGGACTTATGCAATGCAAGGCGGAGCTCTTGCGCTTCCAGGAGCTATTCCAGGGTTGGGGACTATTGTACAAGCTGCCACGGAGGTCTCGACGGTCACTGTAGATCTTGCGTTGATGGTTCGGAATCAGGCGTATCTCGTTTTTGCTCTTGGTGAGTGCCATGGGAGGAAAGGCAGAGAGGTCTTGATACAGGACACCCTAATCTGTATCGGCCTCTGGACTAATGCGCTTGTCCTCACCAAAGCTGGTGCGGTACGGTTGGGCACGAAAGTTGTAGGAGTCGCGTTCAAGAAGAAGTTTCCAGCCAAGATTCTACAGCGTATTAACAGGAAGGTAGGCACTACAATTCTCACAAAGTACGGGGCAAAGCGTGGTGGTTTGGCGCTAGTACCGCGTTTCATAAATAGGGCGACTATGCGAAGAACCCCGTATGTCATAAGAATAGATTTCTCCGCTGCGCGATGCTGCGCATCGCTCCGGTCGAAATGACGGCATAGTAGCGGGACTTACGAAATGCGGTACTAGGAAGAATCATACCTTTTGGTGTCGGCGTCGGAGTAGGGGCCGGTTTCAGCTACATTGTGATGAAAGCATTCAAACGGGGTAGTATAAAGTATTTTTCTTTGAAGCGAAGATAGCTGTACTGTGTAATTTTATTAAAGAGTTCTAAGTCATTTATACGACTAACTTTCCATGGGAATAGTCCCGATGGAAAGGAAAGGTCATGGAGCAACGATTTGAGATACGAAAACGCGAAATTC
>Ga0315288_10002351_pt1 | contig 24462 bp, 38 predicted proteins | sample YL17G11_20_MG_FD_203454 | JGI IMG/M metagenome (GOLD analysis project Ga0315288, IMG submission 203454) | Sediment microbial communities from Yellowstone Lake, YNP, Wyoming, USA - YL17G11_20 | ecosystem: Environmental > Aquatic > Freshwater > Lake > Sediment | place: USA: Wyoming | collected... | reverse complement strand
GCAACAGCGCGGGCAATCAGCTCGCGCCGCTTCTCCTCCGGCGTAATCCCAGTCAAAAGCATGTCCATAAATTCGCCCGGAAGTGCCTGAATGCCCTGCTGTTGATACCGTTTAATGACATCGTTTGCCCGCGAGAGCGCCGCATTGGGTCTTTCCTGGCGGGGTTCGCAGAAATGCAGCAGGCCAAAGACGAATTTGTCCTTAACAAGTTTGCCGCACTCGGGGCAGATATATCTCATCACTCCTCTCCTTTTACGGCAGCACGAGCAGCGCCCCAGACATCTAGCACCCACTGTGGCCAGCTGTCATTGAGACCCGCCACGTTGCAGACGAAGATCAGAGCCTGCCATGCTTTGTCCCGCTCTCGCTCGGCTTTCTCGGCACGGCAGACGGGACAATCCTCATGGTTCCAAAGACTCGCGCTCTCGGAGTCGGTCCCCGGGAAGTAAACGATGCGGCAATTGCCCTCGCGTTTCTCGTGGCTTACCCGCTCGTCAGCCATTCCCGCCTCCGCTGGCGTAGGCCGCTATCCTCCGCAGCAGCGAGAATGCGGCCCGCGAGTCTGACGACGGGATCCCCGCCCCGTCGTAGGCCTCTAGCGCCTTAACGAGCTGCCGCGCATCGTCAGCGAAATTGACCAACTCCTCGCCGTTTTTCACAGCAGCGCGACGTTCTACGCACCACGTCTTCCCGGTCGCCGTCTGGCGCTCGATCTGGATCGCCTCATTGGGATGGAAGCCATACTTCGTAACGAAAGCTTCGAGGATCTCCTCGCGTTGGGCGTCGACTCGTCGTAACGCCGCGATAGCTAGCTTGCGCTCGAGCCCCCCGAGCAGCGTCGTCTTCTGCTCGCCCATCTTGCGCAGCCGCTCGTAAGCACGGCGGCACCTCTCACACGGCACGAACGCGAACTCAGACACTCGTCGCCTCCTCCGGCCCCGGGGGCTTATAGTCGCGGTATTCGACGACGGGCGGCAGGAAGATCAGCTTCGCCTCGACGCCCTTCCCCTGGGGCCCGTTCCGCTGCTTAAGCACCTCGATCGTCACCGTCCTCGCATCCCGGTCGTCGATGTCCTCGGTCGTCATCCGCAGGAGGACATCGGCGAAGTGCTTGATCGCCCGCGACTCTCGGACGTCCCCATCAGCAGTTACCTGACTGGCCGTTAGGAGGGGTACGTTCAGGTCCTTTGCGATCGCCTTCAGCTCCCGGGCGACGGCCGTTACTTCCTGGGTGCGGTTCTCGTGCCTCTCCCCCGCAGAGATGATCTGCAGGTAATCCACTACGATGAGGTCGAGCCCGTTGCGGACCTGGATCGACCGGGCCACCGCGCGGATCCTCGCCGTCGTAGAGCCGAGCCCCTGATAGACCCACATCGCGTAGCCGCTCATCTTGTCGATCGCCTGAGCGACCCTCTGGAAGTCCCCCGGCCCGATCAGCCCGGCCTGGAGCCTCCAGTTGTGGATCTTCGTCTCGGTAGCGAGGAGCCTGCGGACGAGCGCGCGGCTCGTCATCTCCTCGGAGAAGACGAGGACCCGCCGGCCCGTAGCGGCAGCCTTCGCCCCGAGCGTTAGGGCTAAGGCCGTCTTCCCGACCCCGGACTCGGCCGCGATCACCAGAAGCTCCCCGCGGTGGTAGCCGTGAAGCAGCCTGTCGAGGTCCGCTAGCCCGAGGTCGAACGTCGGCCGCTTCTCCTGGTACTCCCTCTCGAGCTCATCCCCCTCCCGCTTGAGCAGGTCTCCCAGCGGCGTGGCGGCGGAGACCGAAGACGCCCCTATCCGGAGGACGGCCGCCTGGGCGTGCTCGAGCGCCTCGGCCCCGCTCCCGTACGCCCCCCCGGCTAGGCCCTGAACCTCCGTCGCAAGTGCTAGTACCGCCCGCTTGAGGGCGACGTCCCTAACGATCCGGGCGTAGTGCTCGACGTTCCCTGGGTCCGGCAGGCCGTCGGCGAGGCTCCCGACGTAGGCCTCCCCTCCGGCCACCCCTACCCTCCCGGTCTCCTGTAGGCGGCTAAGGACGGTAACGAGCTCTATCCCTACCCCGGCCCGGGAGAGTTCGCCCATCGCCCGGAAGGCCGCCTGGTGCTTCTCGGCGTAGAAGTCCCCGGCCTCGAGGATCTGCGAGGCCCGCCAGTAGCAGGAGGAGTCAGCTAGGCAGGCCCCCAGGACCGCGACCTCCGCCCGCTCGTTCGCCGGTACGTGCAGCGGCGCCTGCTCGGCGGGCTTGTTCCCCGGACTCACTTCCCGCCCCCCTCGGAACCCTTCGTAGCCCGGGCCCACTTATCCCGCGTCTCGTCCGGCTGTTTAGTGGCCCCCGTTGGTCTGATCTTTTTAAGCTCCCGGCTACGCCACTCCCGGGCGGTCGCCCTCCAGTCCCTTACTGGTAGCTTGTTGCCTTTGATCCAAGCTTGGCCCTCGTAGTGATCTACGAATTCGGCCCCGGTAAAGCTCTTCTCTCCAAGGTGGTCTAGGTAGGCCTGTACTTCCCCCGCCTCCGGGTAGGGGGGACAGCTACCGACTCGGGGCCGTTTCACCTTCTTCTGTTTCCCCTCAGACTCCCCTTCTTTCTTACTACTAGACGTAGAAGTAGACGTAGAGGTATTAACTACTATATCGTTACCTTTTGGTACGTTTTCTGTTACGAGCGTTACAGCGGCGAGCTTCTTCCTCTGCCGGTACTCCCTAACCCGCTTCGCCGTCTTCTCCCTCTCCTGGGTTATATTCTTCATTCCGCGGTACTTCGAGTAGTTGACGATGTGCCAGAGATTCGGCTCGGGGTGGAGGACGCGCCTACCTTCCTCATCACCCGTCGTACTGTTACAATCGGGCGCTAGGAGTACCGCGAGGGCCGCGGAGGTCTGCTCGTCACTAAGGTTCGCTACCCTAGCTAGTGCCTGTTGGGTGCCGTAGACGTTCCCTTCCTGGTCGGCCTCGAGGAGCATAGCGACCCAGAGCCAGCGGACGTGGAGCTCTTGTTCGAGGACGGAGGACTTGAGGAGGTTACTCCAGAGTTTGACATAGTGCATGCGCGTCCTCCGCGTAACGACGGTAACGCCCCTACTGTCCATTGTCAAGGCTCGGTAAGTAGAAAGAGAGGTTGCCCCCCGGGCAGGGGATGAGCCCGCCCGGGAGGTCTGGCCGCGGGACCGGGGAAGACTGCGGCCCTTGGGCGTCTTGGGGTTCTTGTAGTGTGAAAGCTAGCATATCTTCCCTCCTAGCCGCTCATCCGGCCCAGGTACGTCTTCTATCCAAGCTAATCCCCTGAAGTAACGTTGTCAAGGCCCGTCACCGCCGGAACTGGCTGGCGTTCCATGAGGCGGCTCCTAGGTGGAGGGCCGCGACCCACTTCCAGAGCCGTACTTGCTGGGCCGGCTTGAGGTCGCGGGAGAGGAGCCAAACGGCGCCGAGGATCGCCGCGCTCGCTAATGCGATCCTCTGTGGCTGCTGCCCCAGCGCGGGGTTCTGCTCCCGGGCCCCGGATTGCTGGCCAGCGAACGTAGTCGCGAGGTCGAGCCCGGCAGCGGTAAAGGCGGCGGCTCTCCAGGCGGCTACCTTCGGTTCCCGCTCGCCCCTGACAACTCCGGTCGTAGCGCAGCCTACGCATAGCGTTGTCAGGAGCGCAAGGAAGAGCGCGCGCCTCATAGGAGCCTAACCTCGACGCGGACCTGGTCGACGCGCGTACTGTTATCGTTAGCCCAGGTTGACTTCGTCAGGTAGACGTCCCCTACCGAACAGCCAGTAGCCCCCTCGAAGTCGCAGATCAGGTTCCAGACCTCTGCCTCGAGCTGTTGCTTACGCCGCTTTACCTCATCGATCTCCATCTCACCCTCCGAGTATCTTCTCTGCGAGCCGGATGACGGTGCGAAGGACGGCGGTCCAGTCCGCGCCTCCGTAGCCTGCATCGCGTAATGATTCCCGGGTAATTAACTGCTGCTTCATCGCTTCTAGATCCCGCTGCGCCTCGGTCGGCTCGGGTTCGGGAGCCCGGTTGTCCCACCGGTAGGCTGTAGCGTGGCACCTTGTACAAAAGGCCCAGTCTTTTACAGCCATGACATCGGCAGAACCACAAAACGGGCACGGTTTTAACTCGCTCACTGCTTCCTCCTTACTCCACGTCGACCGAAACCCTCGGCCCCTTAGCAAACTTCGTTACGACGACGTGGATGTTCCTCTCGCCGGCGACGACGATCTTCTCGCCTTCCTCCTTCGTCATCTCGAGGGCGTCGAGCCTCTCCCGGAGTTCCTTTCTCGCGCTCTCGTAGCCGTCGCGGGCCTCCTTAGCGACGACGATCCGCTCGGCTAGCTCGGCGAGCTCGTCGGCGATCAGTAGGTTGTTCCCCTGATAGGTCGGCCCCCCCGGGCAGACGACGGCGGTACGCGCCCAGCAGTTACGGCAGAGCCGCGGGTCCTCCGGCTCGGCCGGCGGGGGGAGCCCGGCCCTCATCGCGTCCCTAGCGGCGACGATCCGGTTCTGGACCTTTACCAGCTCGTCCATCCAGTCGTCGAGCACCACCCCGAGGACCTTCGTCTCGCGGGTGCTCTTGTTCCGTATGATGATCAGTCCGACCGGCTCTCCCTTGAGGTACAGGTAGACGAGGATCTGCGCCGCCCACCTTCGGAGCCAGAGGGCCTTCTCGAAGAGGTCCCGGAACGAGTTGATCGTCTTCCAGGTATTCGGTTCGGAGCTCTTGATCTCGACCGGCAGCCGGGCCCCCGTCTTGAGGTGGATCAGCGCGCCGTCGATGTGGCCCGTAAGGTCGAGGTCGGCATCCTGGACGCTGACCTGCCCCTCCTCGAGGACCCAGTCGTCCGAGTCGAGGAAGTCCCGCGTGACGGCCTTCTCGCAGTCGGTTCCCTGAGCGAAGATACCCGCTAACCGCGGGTCGATGCCCGGCTTCCTCGCCCAGTCGACGCGGGCGTGGTAGAGGTACCTAGCGCAGGCCGTCCCGACCTCGCTCGCCCGGAACGAAGACGGGGGGGCGATGACGTTCCGGATCCTACTCGCTACCCCCTTCTGCAGCCCCTCCTCCGCCAGCTTGCACAGCGCTACCACCGTTTCTCGGTCCACGGTTCTCCTCCGCTGTATCGGCCCACTGCGTCGCGACGTTGACCGCCTCCTCGGGGACCAGCCACTGCTTCTTATCGGCGTCCCACCGGGGGTAGGAGCCGGCCTTCTCCTTCACCGCTCCCTTGAACTTGTCCTTATCGCTGATGTTCCGGAGCTTCATCGGGACCATCTTCCCCATTGAGGCCGCGCCCGCGTGGCTCACCTTCGCGCCGGCGTCCTCGCGCTTGATACCGGCCACCTCGAGCTCGGCCCAGGGAAGGCCGCGGATGCCGAGAAGGGCGGTGACGGCGCGCGCCTTCCAGTTCGAGTACGCCGCCTTGAGGACGTCCCCATAGACCGGCTCCTTCTTCTTGTCGCCCCCGGTGAAGAATCCCTCGTGGCTGTACCGGCTGCCGACCGAGCTGACCCACCCCTCGGGATCGAGCAGGTCGGACGCGAGCTCGCCCGAGACGAGGATCGTATAGGCGCCGCCCTCGTGGTCGAGCTTCTCGGCCTTGACGTTCCGTTCCCGGATCCGGAACAGCGCCGCGAGCCGCTCGACGCCCTTCGCCTGGAGCCAGGGTTTGCCCGACTCGTCGATCCAGTCGTCGGACTTCGTAACCCTAAGGGCCGCGATCCGGAACCTCCGGTGCGCCTCAGCCGTCAGTTGGATCTGCTTCTCGACGCGGTCGACGTCCTCCTGGGTCCGGACGATCTCCCTGGGAACCCCGACGCTCGGCTCGATCGCGCTCGGGCCCGCGACCTCGGCGTCTAGGATCGTCGGTTCTCTCCGTTCGTCATCCACCTTGCACCTCCTTACCCTCGCTCCGGCCGACGCGCTCGTACTTCGCAACCCGGAAACGGACACTCGGGGCCATACGTTGCCTTGGCGACTTCCTTGATCTCGCCTCGGCCCTCGAACTGAACCCGCCGGACGACGGTTTCCAATCCTCGTCCATCATCTCAATGATCCAGACGTGCTTGCTCACTATGCTCCTCCTTTTCTCCTCGCCCGGAATACGATCGGCCTCTTCCCAGGGGACCTTACCTGCGGGACCTCTCCCGGCTCCGAGGTTAGTATCCCGGCTGCCTCGAGGCGCCGCAGGATCTTGAGCGCGTGGCTCGGGTCCCTTAGCCCGGCGGCCTCGAAGAGCTGCGCCGGGGTAACACCCTCGGGCCGTCCCGAGAGCTCGACGGCGAGCCTCTGCCACCGCGCGCGTCGGTGTTCTGCGAGGTTTAGGGGAATCAGCAGTAGCCTGTTAGCGCTCGTCATCGTCGGCCTCTTCCTCTTGGGCCATCTCCCAGTCATCGAGGCAGCGCCAGCTACAGAAGGGGCCGATGACCTCTACCCCGACGACCGAGCTATGAGCGCTGTTACATGTGCCCCCGCACTGGAGACACGCCTCGCCGTGCTGGGCCTCGCCCTTGAAGGCCTTCTGCTGAACCATCGGCTAGTCCAGCGTCCGAACGGCCGAAGCGAACCGAGTGCAATTAAGGACGTTTCGTGGCTTCTGGAGTTTCCCTCGGAAGAACCGCCACAGGTGTCGGAACTGCGAGTAGGTAAACTCGCACCGATGGACCGAACAGATCCGGCGCGGGTACCGGCTCTGGCTGGCGGCGAAGTTACGCGCTGGGACTTCCTCTAGGAAGACGGCGAGCGGCCCGCATCCGGGTTGTGGCCTTACCCACTTACCGAGCGGATATTGGACCGCCCCCGTCGATACGCTCTTCACGTAGACCGACCAGCGGCCCGGTGAGAGAACCTTCCAGCCCTTGTGGATTACCATCGCCCCCCCTTCGTAAATCGAGGTTGCCCGCCTACCAATGAGGTCCTTCCCCGGCGACGGGCGGGCGCATCGCCATCGTCCGGGGCCACCCCCGGCGGTATCGGTTCCTTTGTGCGGTTTTGATTCTTGGTAGGCTTGTCGGACTTGCACCGAGAGGGTTGAGCTCCCCTATGGTCATCGCCTTCGCCTAGCAGGCCCGCACCTGCGCGAGATTGAAGGGCGCTAGCCGGTCGACGTTGCCGCCCAGATATATCCTGCTGCGACAAGACGGTGGCTCCAGCGCCCATGTTCTACAGTTCGCCTTTCTCGTCGGCTGGCACCTTCGACTCGGCTGGGTTCTTCGGGAGCCCGCGCCCCATCCGCTTGACGCCCTTGTCCGCCCGGGGCTTGCGCGGCTTCTTGACCTTGGGCTTGCCCTTGTCCTTACCGCGGATGGCGGACAGGGCCTTGTCTACCTTAGCCTTGATCTTGGCCTCGTGCTCTCGCTGGACCTCTGCGAGGCGCCTCTGTAGGCTCTCCTCCATCTCTGCCGTGATCGCCGCAGTGATCGTTTCCCTCAGCGGGTCACCCATTGCCATTGTATTTCCTCCCTCTGTCCGTGCTGCCGTTCGATGCTCTCGCTGCTTAATATCCCCCCGTTCGGTACGTTTGTCAAGGCCCTAGTCCACCCGCTCGACGTTGACGTTCCCGTGCCGGGGGCAGATCCGAAAGCCGCACGGGTCCCCCGGTCGGAAGGTGTAGCGCGCCTGCTCGCAGCAAAGGACCGCGTAGTTCTTGAGCGTCCAGCAGCTCGGGCACCACGTCCGCTCTAGGATGTCGTGGAAGATCGCGCCGCAGCGCGCGCAGACCTGGTCCACGGCTCGCTGTCGATCCTCGCGGCGCCGGATTGCCGCATCGAAGTCGCGCCGGTCTTGCTCTTCTTGTTGCGTATTGCCGCTCGCACAACTGGCACAGAGATCCGCGCGGCCCTTGTAAGCTCCCTCGGTCTGGACGTAGAAACCCTGTCCGCAGTAATCACACTGGAAGACCGAGCGGAGTTCGGCGTAGGGCGCCCGCGTCTGATGCACGACGCGCTCGAGGGCGCTACGGAAGCAGCGTTCGTGGTCCGCTAGCTTCGCCTCGAGGGGATGAAGGTTCCGGCCGCAGGTGGGGCACGGAGCGAAGGTTAGCATTATGCCCTCCCGTTCTTCTCGCGTACTGCCTGGATGACTTCGTCGAGAGACTGCCGGAACTCTCGCCTGCAGAAGTGGTCGAGCTTCCTCCGCGTGTCCTCGCGGATCGCCCGGTCCCAGTCCCTCAGGATCCGCGCCTCGAGCTTGCGCTGCCTGGCCGCGGCCCGGGCCGCCCGCTTCTCGTCGCGCTCGTTCTTGGTCATCGCTGCCTCCCCTTCCTAGGCCGCCCGAGGGCAGTGGCTACGCGCTCGTACTCGCGGGCGGTGTAGTGCTGCTGCCAGTCAGGACCGTACCAAAGCGTGAGGATGGACTTGAGGGCCTCGACGAATACGGGGCCGTGCAGTGATACGGGGACTCGCTTACGCCAGGGCTTCCCAGGTGCGACCTTGTACTGCGCTACGCGCGCGTCCTCGTAAGCTTGCACGTCATGCTTGGCGGTGACGTGGTGCGCTAGCTCGTGGAGTAAGGCCTGGAGTTGATCTGGTTCGTACTGGCTGATGAGGACGTGAGGGTGCGGCGGTTGGCCTGCCCAAGCCGGGACGTAGCGCGATACCCTGCCGTGGCCTACGCGGACCTCGCAGGGTTGAAGCCCGAGCGTATAGCAGATCACGTTGGCCGCGCTGCGGAGGTCGTCGAGGTCCACCGGTACGCTCTCCTCTCACCTTTCATTATACCGCCGTTCGGTACGCTTGTCAAGTCGTCTCTACTGCAGCCTCGTTCCGTAGCGCCCGGTTCACCATCACCCGAGCCCTCTGCTTCTCCCGGAAGCGGCGGTCCTCCGCGCTCTCCGCCGGCTGGCACGGCCCAGGGTGCCCCTCCGGCCTGCCGCACGTCCAGAACGAGCAGCCTCCCTGACAGCGCTTCGTCGTCTTGCTCATGGCTCCTCCTCGTCCACGTAGCCGAAAACCGCGGCTGCTTCCTCGGCTTCGGGCGTCGTGTCTGCGATACCAGAATGAAGTTCGCCCGCCTTATCCCGGTAGTCCCATTGGATCAGGTACCGGCGCATAGCCCTCGAGTAGAAGGCCTCTCTACGGAACGTATCTCGACCCCTCGTAGTGCTGATGCCGCCCTTCGTGAGTCTCGACATGGTACCTCCCCTAGCTAACGTCGACCCACTCCATGCACGTCCGGAGTAGGTGATCGTAGTTTCCGCGCGTCGCCTGCGCGACGAAGCTCTCGATCTCGCCGGGCGGGCGTCCCGTCCGGCGGAGTGCCCTTTGGACCCGGGCGAGGATCGCGAAGGCGTTCCCGTCCTCGCCCGTGAGCTTCACCTTAACTGCTGGGTACTTGATGTTGCCCACCCGGCCCTCCCTTACTCGCACTGCGCGATCCGTTCGACGTCGTAGATGCAGAGCCCGCCTCCCGTCATCGCTAGGTTCGTGCGGTACTCCTCCCCGGCGACCGAAAGATCGGCGAGCCGCTTCAGGTGGGTGATCGCCGTCCAGGAGTTCGGCCAGCACTGCCTTACGATCGCCAGCCAGTACCCTGCGGTCGCCCCGCAGCTCTTTGCTACCCATACCGTCCCGAGCATCGCCGCACCCCCCTCGCTCACGACCTACCCGATGCGCTTAGGGAAAGGATCGCGTAGTGTGCGGCGTCGCGGGCGAACTCCTTCGCCCACCACTGCTGCCCGCTCTTAAGCCACGCGATCGCCTGTGCTCCGAGATTCCACGCCCGCGTCTCGGCAACGCTTCTCTCGATGTAGCACCCGCGCCTATCGTCGAAGACTTGCCGCTCGTTCATGGCGACCTCCTACTGCGTCTCTACGATCTGAAAGGACTTCTCCTCGGCTGGCTCAAGCTTCGGCTGCTGGTGGATCGTTGGCCTCCGTCTCCCGAGGGCGTCGCAGCAACGTTCGCAGTATCCATCGAGAAGGATCTCGTCTAGGTTGCCGCACCGTTTGCACCGCTCATTGTCTGCGCTCATGGCCGGGTCCCTTTCTCCTAGTTCTGTTATACGGCCCTCCGGTACGCTTGTCAAGCCCCCCCCCTAGCAGTTACCAGGACCGGAGGTCGGGCTAGGGCCTTGCGGGGCAGCAGTGCCAAAACGGCAACCCTTCCCGGGGTCTCTGGCCTTTAGGTGACGGCCCAGCGGCGGGGAAAGCCTCAGGAGCGGCCTAGAATAGGGCGTGCCGCGCCTGGCTGCCTGTGAGGCTTGAGATGGGGGCTGGCCGGTAGGTCTTAGCCTAGGGGCGCTTTTCGGGAGGAATCGAGGCTCCTAGGGGCTGTTCTCGGAGTCCCCGCCGTGGCCCCGCTCGGCAGCGTCCTCAAGCCAGCGCCCGGCTAGCCTTCGCGAGTATAGGCGCTCGAACTCGGCGATCTCCTCGGGCATCCATTCTCGGGGTAGTAGGAAGGCCATACCTTGTGGGTAGGCCGGGCCGGTGACGATGGGCGGGAAGTGGACTATCTCGCTCTCAGGGAGGTACCGGGACGCCAGCCCAGCGGCAGCCCTAGCTATGGAGAGCGCGAGACGTTCGACAAGGAGCCAGAAGCGGACGTTAAGGCGCTCCAGTAGTTTCTTCATCGGTCTTCCTTTCAGACGCACTCCTGGGGCGGTAACTCGACCTCGGCTCCTTGGTTCCGCCAGAGGTGAAGGACGTACGGGTGGCAGTTTACATACCTAGACTTCGGCGGATGGAACTGCACGACACACTCCTCGTCCTCGAAGAACTTCTCCTTGATCGCCTGCATCTCGTCCCAGGTTGGGCAACGATCAGCGAGCGAAATGGAGACATGATCCCAGCCAAGCCCATCGCTCGCAATTACGCGGATGAAGCCCTCGAATATCGGAATCTCGAAAGCTCCGTTCGTCGAATCTCCAAAACCTACGCCCGGATATGGGACGAGGTACGGCAGGACTAGTTCATTCGGATGCGGCCTCATCACTCCTCCTTAAGACTGGTCGGTCTCTCCCCGGTGCGTGAAGTAGATCCACCCGATAGCCCCTAGCCATGCCAAGAGCACGGCACCCGCAGCGATCGGAAAGAGCACGTCCATTAGCCAACCGGATAGAGCTCGACTTTCCTGCCGAGTACACGGCTGAGGAAACCCTTACCGGCGCGCCTTGCACGGAGGCGGGCGTTCTCCTTCGTCACGGTCTCCCAGTGAAACTTGTTGCCGTTACGATACGTCGCGCGCTCGAGCTTCTCCGCGTCGGCCTGCGCCTCCGTCAGCGTTCTGGGCGCAACGCCGGGGACGCCCATTCCGCTGCCGATGTGGTCGAGGTGGTATGCGCTACCGACCTTGCGCGCCGCGAAGTTCGGCGAGACCTTATACCCTTCCACTGGGACGTCCTCGACGCCGTCGAAACCGTGCGATGTCGCAATCGTATAGCTGATCTCCGGCGGTCGCTTCATGGCTCCTACCTCCTGGGTTCAACCTAACGCCGGAAGGTACGCTTGTCAAGGGGGCGGAAAAAGGGCCGGACCCCGGGAGCTAGCCGGGGGCCGGCTAAGGGGGAGCCGGGGGGAAGGAGGAGACCCCCCGGAGTGCGACGCTATGGCGTAGGCGGCGGTAGGGGTGCCTGAGTGATGAAGTAATCTATTGCATCGTAACAGAACTTCGCGACTGCGCCGATACCAAGGGCGATGGCGATCTTCCATTGCGATGCGGTCAGGGCGGCGGTCTCTCCGGCCAAGAACGCCTTTACCCACTCGGCGTTCTTAGAAAGCCATACCATCAGCGAGAATCCCTTGAAGCTGAAACGCGGGCTGACTCCGTTACCGTTCGGCATGCTACCCCCTATGGCGTGAGTTGCCACGCCGGGTCGTTGGTGATCGCGTCGATGCGGACCTGGAAGGCCGCCTGCTCCTCCGGCGTCCACTCAGCCTTCTGGGCCAGGTTGCCTATCAGGTTCTGGATCAACTTGTCAAGCTTGGGAATGACCGCGGCAAGCAGCGCCGCGTACTCCGGGTTCCCGGAGAAGGTAAGGACGATCTCCGCGAGCGTGATGATCTCGTCAAGTACCTGTTGTAGGCTCATTTTCCCATCCCCTTCTGCCAGCCGTTAATGACCGACCGCGCCTCAACGACGTACTGCGCGCACTTCGCGACGGCCTCATTCATCCTCCCGAGCGCGGCGGTCACCGCGGCGTCGGCCTGGGCCTTCTGCTCCGGGGTCGCGGTCGAACTCGAGGCGAGGGCGACCTGTAGCACCTTCGCCTGGCGGTAGACGCCAATTGCGCTGTTCGCCGCCCGCAGGACTGGCGGGAAGAGCGTCCGAATGTCGTTGGCGATCTTGTGGGCGCCCGGGAACTTCTTCTCGAAGACCGAGCACGTAGCCGAGACCGCTACCCCCTGCTGGCGGCATGGAGCCGCCTGCTCGTAGTCAATCGCTACCAGCGTTCCGGTCACGTCGAGGGCAGACGAAAGGCTCTGCTCTGCGACCATGAGCGGGGTCGTGCTCGCGCAGGATACGAGCACCAGCGCGAACATCGCCAACATCAGCAGTTTCCGCATCTCCTACCTCCCTATCCCTTAGGGCGTTTCACTCCTGTGTTCGTTCCACGCCGCTCCTCCGAAGAGCGCGACGGCATTATAGAGCACGCGGCTGGTCTCCTCGTCTACTCCGAGGGCGCGACAAGCCTCGAGGATCAGCAGGTCGGCGATTCCCCTCTCGTTGATGACGGGGATAGTCGTGCCGCGGTAGGCCGCGTCGTGGAGGGCCGCAGCCAGAAAGTAAGCTCCGAATGGAGGGAGTTTCGACCACAAGAACGCCGGGATCGAGGCACCGTCCGTTGTCGACCCGGTAGGCACCCGAATCGCCTGGCCCCCCACGCCCTCGGGCCTGGTAAAGACGAACTCGCGCTCGACGACGAAGTTGTGCCCGTCTCGCGTGCTCAATAGAAGGTCGGGCCGATCGAATCCGCTCATGGGACCTTCCAGAGCACGGGCTTCTGCCCGAAGTTGGCCGGCGCGAGGGCGCCGTTAAAGCGCACGCTTGCGCCGTTCCAGTCGCCGACCTCGGGGCCCTTCCCGGTCGAGATCACGCACAGCAGGTGCCAGGGGATCGTCGCGGCGCCGCCGCTCCGATGCTCCCACCCGCAGCCCCACAGGGTCTTGCCGGTGGGCGCATTAATAACGATCCCGGTGTCGCTCCACGTCCTGCCCTGATCCCGCGAGCGAACGACGCGGATCTTGGTCGCCGCGGAGGACGGGTACCACGTGGGCGCGACGGTGACCCCTATGGGTGCTGCCCGCATTCGCAGTCCGAGGGCTGGCGATTCGACGTCAATTGTAGAGACGAGCGAGCCATCCGTGTCGATGGCGATGGGACCGAGGGCCTCGGTGATCGCGCCGAGCTGAGTCGTCGCCGTCCAGAGCGCCATGTTGTAGGCGTCGGACCACGAGAACCGGAGGAGGCTCCACTGTTGAGTCAGGAGGTCGCGTCGCATGATGTAGACCCAGCGTATCCCGTCCAGGTCCAGGATCGCGAGGGGCCAGTTCCTGGCGTGCTCGGGGTAGAGCACACGGCCGACGTTGGCCTTCCACGTGAACCACGGATCGGTCAAGCTCTGAAGTCCGAAGCCCCAAACGTTCGACGACTGATCCGAGACCTGCAGAGCGGCGGTGGCCGGTCGGAAGGTGTTCTCTCCCGCGACGACCCACCTCCACCTGTCGGAGTGCGCGACCTGCGCGGCGATGACCTCATACATTTGGGAGCTGTCCCGGGAGGTGCAGACGAACTCGCGGTGGACCGGTGGACTAACCGCGTAGTCGATGACCGCCTGGCACTCGCCCAGCTTGTTGTTCGGATCGGCGCCCGGAGGTAGCGCGGGGTCAGGCAGACCGGGGCAGCAGATCCCACCGGTGAGGAACACCGCCCCATCGAGCATCGTCATCGCCATGATGTAGGTGTAGCCGAGATCCCGGGACTTGACGAACTCGGTGACGGTGTAGGTGAACGGCGTTGGAGTCACCGCGGGGCTCGGCGTCTTCGTCGGGGTAGGCGTAGGCGTGGGCGTCGGCGATGTCACCGGGCACGGCACGGAGTTCACCGGCCCGTCGCAACCCATCAGGTAGCTGTAGGGTCCGCACGTCCCGTCGGTCCAATGGCAGTATTGTTGAGCGTAGAGCGTACCGGAGAGGATCAGACTGACGGCTGCTGCGGCGACTCTTCGCATAGCGACCTCCCTAGCTGCGTACCGTCCCGATAGAAGCGCGACCACGCCTGGGCTTGGCGGAACGTCAGACCGTCGCGGTGGTCGACCAACCTATAGACCACCACCCGGCAGCTACTGCCCTTATGCTTGCCTTGGATGGTAACCTGGAATTCGTCCGGCGGGGCTGGTGGCTTGGAGAGCCTCACGGCTTACCCCACCCGAGCTTGGGCCTCTGCGGCAGTCGGTCCACGTCCACGTGCAGGAAATGCTGATGAATCCAGATCCCTAGGGCTCCAGCCTCCCGGGCCGCCCAGGCGATCTTCCAGCAGTCGACTTCATCGAGGAACGGGACGTGCGCCGCGTAGCCCCTGCGGTGCGACGGCATGGCTTCTAGGCAATCATCGGTCGGCCACTTGTCGCACCGGCAACAGAACTCTACCGGCAGGTCAGCGCCCCGAGCCCTCCGCATTCCCTCGAGCACGATCAGTAGCTTGACATCAACGTCGCCCGGCTGCTCCCCGAATCCGCACCCACAGGGGCACCTTAGGCGCTCTGAGGTGAAGTGGGTCGAAAGCTCGCTCATGCCGTCGCCCCTTCCGCGCCGAATGCCGGCGGCCAGATCGGTAAGGGTAGTTCGAAGTGAGGGTGGTCCCTTAAAACCTCCCAGTCGCCCCCCCAGACGATCTCGACGCCGAGTTCCGCGGCGCATTGCTTGACGGTCGCGGCCATCAGGTGGAATCCAGTCAGGTCTCCCCAGTCCACGGGGTACGGAACGCAGTCGGCAGCCAGGCTCGGCAGCGCGTTGTGCTTGCTCTTCGGCCACCTAAGCTGACTCGTACCCAGCGCGACGGCTCTGTTCTGATCGTCCTCCCCACGATGGCCGCAGATCACCGAGAAGTCCGTTCGCTTGATCGCCTCGAAGAGGACGCGCTGCAGGCGCTCGTCGCATGAACTGAGATGGTCCAGGCTATGCTGAGAGAAGCTTGGCACTTGTTACCTCACTTCTTCTGCTCCCGATAGGCTCTTGTTAGCTCTCGTTTTGTAGATGTCTATTACTTCGCTCTGCAACCTCGTGATGGCTTCCTTTACCTCAGAGTCTGCCCGCCGGAGCCCGCCGAGTTGTCCCTCTACCGAAGCGCGCCATTGATCTTGCAGCGGTTGATATTGCCGAGCGATTTCTGCCTTCACCTGATTAGCTACCGTTGCAGCAACTATCGAAGAGACGGCCGCCTTAACCGCGGCGAACAACGCCAGGATACTGAGGAGGACGCCCCCGATGGTCTGCCAGAGCTTGAGGTTGAGCGAGAAGTAGACGGTACCATCCTGCGGTGCGCGGGCCACGGAGAGGTGCTTCCTCGGCATCGAGCCCCCCTAATCCTTCCTGCAGAGGATCATGCGAACGAACGCCGGGCGGTTGTCGAGCGCCGTCCCGGTGAAGAGCGGGGCCGAGACCGTCCCGGTTGGGGTCATCGTATGGCCGTGGGTGGCGAGGGCCGCCCCGGTAAAGGCCGGTGCCCCAATCGTCCCGCTTGGGGTATAGGCCGCGAGAGTCGGGACGCTGACCGGCCACGCGACGGTCCCGGAGGGGGTGAAGTTAGCCGTCCCGTTCGTCCCCGCGGGGGTGAAGGCGACGGTAGCGTTCGTCCCGGCGGGAGTAAAGGAGGCGGTCCCGTTCGTAGGGGCGCCCGGGGGCCAGGCGACCGTCCCGGCCGGGGTAAACAGAGTCGAGGCGTTTGCTAGGGTCCCGACGGCGTGCCCGTGCGCGGCGAGTGCCGACCCCGTGAACGTCGGCGCGCTGTTGGTACCTGCGGGCGTCCCGGCCGTCAGCGCCTGGTCCTTGGCTACCGCCGCGCTCGTCGTACTAGCCGTCGGTGCCCAGCCCCCCACGGCCGCCCTGCTCGTACCAGTCCCGAACGTGCTAGACGCTATCTGACGCACGCTGGTTGCGCTCACTAGTTGGAAGGGTAACTCGTGCGAGTGCGTCGCAAGGGCGGTGCCCGTAAAGGTAGGAGCCGAGACGGAGCCGGCCGGAGTGCCCGCCGTTATCGACGCGGCGGACCCGCTGATCGTCTCCGCTGGTACGGTCCCCTGGGTACCGCTGAACGCCGGGACCCCGACGGGCCAGGAGACTACCTGGGCCGGGACGGTGCCCGGGGAGCCGCTGAACGCCTGGGCCGGGACGGTGCCGGTAGACCCGGTGAAGGTCTGGGCTGGCACCGTGCCGGGGGAGCCGGAGAACGTCGGAACTCCCGCAGGCCACGAGAACGCTGGGGCGCTCCACGCGGCGCCGGAGAAGCTCGGCGCGGAGACCGTCCCCGTCGGCGTCCCTCCGCTCACCGAGCTCGAGGCCGCGGCGTCCCCCGCGAACGTCGGGGCTGAGACGCCGCCCGCCGGGGTGACGGAGTCCGCGCCCCCGGTCGTCCCGACGTCCGCGTTCGCCGCGACGGTGACGCTGATCATGTGGCCCGCCAGCGCCGTGACCTCCGTATAGGTGGCGGGGCAGGCCCCGCTCGCGAGGAGGACGATTATCCCGGTCGGCACGCTCAGGCTAGCGAAGGCTGGCTGGGTGCTCCACGTGTCGTCGGGTCCGCAGTCGTACCAGGTTTTCGGTATAGAGGTCTTGTAGAATACGTCGCCCTCTATGCAGGTCGTCGGCAGGGAGACCCCGGAGAGGACGAGTGTCTGGTGGGGGCTCGTAGTGGCCGCGCCGCCGCTGGCGTAGGAGAAGCCGGCCAGCGTCAGTGAAACTAGAGCGAGTACCGCGGCGATTCGTCCTGGCGGTCTCATGGTAGCACCTCCGTCATTAGGTACACCGTACCCGTAGATTGCAGCGCGTCCGCAAGCGTGTGAGAACCGTCGGTCGTGACGAAGTTTAGGTAGACGTCCGTAACTGCGGTGTAGGACGGGAGATCGTATCCGGTCAGATTCACACCGCGCTCGCCGGAGGTGGCGCCGTAAATGGTCCTGGCAACTTCCTTGAGAATGACGGTATCAACAGATCCAACGAAGTCATTGGTTGGGGTGAATGCGAGGGTTGCCGTTGACGTAGCGGTGAAGTATTCGGTGAACGTCGCATCGGAACCCTGTGCGATTCCGGTCACGCCGCCGAAGGATGCGGTACACGTTCCGGCAGAGAACCCCGCCATCGTCCATTGGAGTTTGTACTGTGTGCCAATAACAGCCACCAGAGGAGTTGATGGTGTGAGAGTTCCAGTTCCACCGCCAGTGTCGCGGTCAACGTGGTCGGTATCAAAATGCCAGTCGGGAGCACCACCAGCACCGCCGAGCGTCCATCCGTTTGCGTTCCCGGTGAATGTCCCGTTCGTGACGAGTTCACCACCGAGGGTCTCTGCCTTCGTATTTGACGCCACGATGTAGTCAACGTATAGTGCGCCGGTCCTACCAAGCGCAACCGTGAGATCAGATAAATGCGTCTCATTGGTGTCAACGACCACGTACGCGTTCCTCACGATGGTCTTTGCCGGAAGAGTGGCTACCTTGAGTTCGGCATCCTTGCCGGAAAGACCAGCAACCTCGGCATTCGTCCACGCTCGCTTATAGACGCCGGTGCGGATGACTCCGTTGTAGGCAGCGGTGCCGACGGCGGTGATGGCGGTAGAAGCTTCGATGTTGCCTGAGCCGGTCGAGCCATCGGTGATCTTAATCAGACCGGCACCAGTCGACGTAATCCCGGCGTTCGGGTCAGTGAAATCGTAGGCCGAATACGGACACCATTTTATCTGCCCACCGTACATGAGGCCCACTCGACCACGGGCAAGAATGAGGTTTGCCCCGAAATTCCCGTTTGGTTTAATCCACCCGTCAGCGTCTGGTATGGTAGTTCCGACCGTTACCATTCCCCCCATTTCGGCACCATCGTCGTACGCAGAATGGTAGTATCCGATTGCACCAAATGTGGCACTCCCTGGGGTATAATTTGCACCCGGAACGATATATCCCTTGGAGCCGAGATCAAGCATCCCCGGAAGGTAGGTATGCCCATCCGCTCCGCTCGTCGCGGTCATCCCCGCGTCGGCGGCGGTCTTGGCGATGGTGAGGGAGTACGTGCCGACATCGGGTACGATGCGGACATCGTTGGTGGCCGCAGAAGCAGAGACGCCAGTAATGCCGTCAATGGCGGACGCAAGCGAGATGGCTACTGCTCCGTTGCTCGTTGTGTCATACCAGTCTACGTTCTCGGTCTTGACGGTAGCAACACCATTGACGGTGATGGTAACTGTAGTGCCCGCCAATTGGGTGTAGTCAACGACGCTGAAGATGCGCTGACCGATGCCACCCGCGAGGATGGTGTTCGCACCGACAGTATTTGTCCCACCAGTTGCGCCGGGGAAGGCGTTTGCTGACTTGAGTACCGAAGATGCGGGGGCGGCATCCGTAGTCGGGCTTGTCCGCGTTAAAACTGATGCCTCAAATGCCATCGCGTCCGTTCCAGTATCCCACGCTCGGAGAATCCCATCAGCGGCTGTCCCGGCAACATCAAGTCCACCGCCGGAACCCTGATTGAGCGTAAACTTTTCTGCGGCCAGTATCGAGTAGCCACTTGACCCATTTGTGATGTTCAGTTCTCCGGGTCCATTCCTGCTGATGCCAACATCGGGAGTTCCCGCCGGATCTGTGGTGGACGACCAATTCAGCACACCGGCTGCAACAAGAGCAGCACTAGATGCCTGCAATGACCCGTACCCAGTGCTACCATTGGTGACTTCCAAAACACCAGCAGCATCACGCTTGACACCAATGTCTACCGCATTGGTCGTGCCCGCGCCGAAATTGAGAACTCCATTGCCAAGAGTTGCGGTAGGATTAGCTTCGGATGCGGCCTTAAAGATCGAGAAACCGGTCGATGCCGAGATGGTTGTAAACCTCAGGGCAGAAGTTCCGATCGCGATACCATTGTCTGCCCCAGGATTTACGGCAGCATTGATCGCAACTGAGGCGAGATTGTCTAGCGCAACCGTCGCAAACGCCGAACCATGAGATCCATCAACCGTGTCCGCGTTGAGGTTCGTGACCATCGTGGTATCGGCTATGACCAGGCCGTGAGCGTTTAGATCCCCGGCCCCGGACGACCCGTCCGTAACGTACAGCACCCCGCCGCTACTGCGCTTCAGGCCGACATCGACGGCGTTCGTTGTGCCTGCACCAAAGTTGAGGACACCATTTCCAAGAGTTGCGGTAGGATTTGCCTCGGAGACCGCCTTGTAGATCGAGAATGCGGTCCCGGCATAGACATTAGAGAAACGGAAGGCCGTCGAGCCGAGCGCGATCGAGCCATCGGCACCCGGAAGTAGCGCCGTGTTGATCGCCACGCTCGCGAGGTTCGAGAGTGCGGTGTCCGCTCCAGTAGCCGCAGGCGCTTCCCACGTCAGCTCCCCCGTCCCATCGTTCGTGAGGGCGCCTGACACATTACCGAGGGCCGGGAGAGTGTAGGTATAGTTCGCCCCCTGAGTTTGAGCCTGAAAGATCGTGTAGTGCGTCCCACCGTCGAACAGTCGGAAGGTCGTGGCGGTCGTGTTCCCCGTGAAGGTAGCATCGGCCAGCGGCGCGAAGCCGGTATGCAGTGCGCTCGCGTAGTCGAGGTGGCTTAGGAGTGCATGATCGGTCGTGCCACTCCCGCCCTGGAGCACGCCGTTCACGGATAGGACTCCCTGCCCGTTAACCTGCGCCGAACACCACCCGCCGAATAGAACTAGGACTGTTGCTACGATTAGTCGCTTCATGGCTCCCTCACTCCCTTTTCCCGCCGCGTCATTATAGCCTCCCGCCTAACCGATCGAAAATCCGATCGAGGCGTCCGTTTACGTTGAACATGCCATCGCGCACCTCGCGGCCCAACGAGTCGATCCGTTTCATCGTTTCCTCTCGGTAGGTGATGCTCTCCTCCCTGAGCTGCGCAGCAACAGGGCAATCGGTCTGGTGCTCGAGGACGATGGTCCTGGCTATATCCTTTGTCTTCTGGTCGCGTCTCGCAAGCAGGAGGAGCGCGGCTACAACTACGCCGCCTGCTCCAGATGCCGCCGAGATTAAGACGTTGGGGTCGGGCATGCTCACGAGTCCTCCTTATGTCTTCCCGTTCACCTTAGATACAGTTACGCCATCGAACTTCTGCGATTGCATGCCGTCGAACTTCCTGCCTACCGTCGGGATGGCCGTCGGAGTCCGGGTAGGCGTGAATGTTGGAGTCGGAGTCGCAACGACCGCAATGAAAGTCGCGGTCGTGTTCGTAGGGGACAGCGGCATGTAGAACTGGCAAGTCCCGCCACCGGAGCACTGAGCGCCGGACCATGCGCTAAAGGCCCAACCCGAGGCGGCGATCGGATTCAATGATACCGAGGAACCCGAAACTGGGTACGTCACGTAGTAGCAGGGCTGCGTCGTGTAGTCGCAGACGTAAGGTAGGCCCATCCAGCTCGGAGGGTGCGGCCCGGAGTACGTCATCTCCGTGGAACCGTGACCGACGATATTGATTGTAAGTTGTGGACCCGGAGTCGGCGCGGGCGTCACGGTAGGTCCGGTCGTGGGCGTCGGGGTGACCGTCGGGGTAGGCGTTATCGTCGGCGTGGCCGTCACGGTTGGAGTGGGGGTCCGCGTAGGCGTAGGGGTTGGCGTCCTCGTCGGAGTCGGAGTAGCCACGATGAACGTCGCAGTCGTATCCGTAGCGGAGGCCGGCATTACGAAGGAGCAGTTGCCGCCGCCGCTGCACTGGGTACCAGACCACGCGCTGAACGCCCAGCCGGGCTGCCCCGTCGGCGTCAGGGATACCGTCGTGCCGTTAGGCACGCTGTAGTTGCAGAGCGTGGAGGGGTAGTCGCAGCCACCAACGCCGACGCCGCCTAGGGTGACGCCTACCGAGCCGTAGCCGGCGATGTTCAAGGTGAAGACCGGAAGGGGCAGGGGCGTCGGAGTGATGGTCCGGGTCGCGGTCGCCGTCGGGGTGACCGTTGGCGTGAGAGTGGGGGTTCGCGTCGGGGTGGGCGTCTGCTGCAAGAACACCGCGTTGACGCCCGTAGCGGCAGAGGGCATCGCGAAGGAGCAGACTGGGTTGGAGCCGGAGCAAACGCCCCCGCCCCCCCAGTACGAGAACCCGTATCCCTGCGCCGGGCTCGCCGTGAGGATCACCGCGACCCCGCTGCTGATCGAGTAGTAGCAGGGCGTCGTGGTCTGGTCGCACTGGCCGATGTTCGACCCGCCAGCGTTGACGTTAACCGAACCCGAGGAGGCGATCACGACGGTGAGTCGTGGTAGCGGCGTTGGCGTGACGGTCGCGGTCGGGGTTGGCGTCTTCGTCACCGTGGGGGTAGGGGTCGGAGTAACCGCCGCGCTGTAGCTCACCGTGATCGTAACGACGTCAACGGAGCCGGTCACCATCTGGCTCTCGGAGATCATCTCCGCAGTCAGGGCTACACCGAAATTCGAGGCATTCACGTCAGCAGGGGTTAAAGTCAGGCCCCAAAGATCGGTACCGCTGCCGTATGCCTTGGCTGCTAGTACGAGCGGCCAGGTCCCCGCCGCGTAGTTGTTGCCCGATACTGTTCCCCCTTTGATTAGTCTGACGGCGCTATCTGCGACGAGTGATGGCGTCGTTTTACTAGCTTTACGAAGAACAGAGACCGTGACGCCGTTGATCGTCGAGCCTGAGGGGATCGAGAAACCGAATCCAGTCAACGTTAGCTGCCCAGTGAAAACGTCGTCCGTAAAGGGGCTGGTCGCTACGGTAAACACGCCATCTTGCGCCTGGGCATTGGCCGGGTTGACCCAGGGCTTTGTTCCCCCGATGCTCGAGGCTGCAGTAGCGGTATTCGGCCCGGCGTCCGTCGCTAGGCCTCGCCCGGTAAAGCAGAGGCCGATCAGTAGCGCGAGGGCGAGGACCTTCCTCATGGCGACTTCTCACCGTAGTCGACGCTCGGTTCGAACTCGAAGGCCGTTAGGGAGAGCGCGTGGCCAACGGCTCGAATCTGCTGCCCCGCACTCGGGTTGAATGTAGCAACTGGCAGGATGTTCCCGGCAGTCGTGTAGTCAACGAAGTAGAGCGAGCCGACCGTGAGGGACCAACCCGAGACCTCGAGGATGCCTCTGGTGAGGATCACTCCGGTCGAGCCACTCCCGATGCCGGCGGGGCAGATGCCGAGCTTTACCGGCCCGCTGGTGGCCGCGGCATCGGATTTTGCCTTGTACCACTTAGCGTCCGCAGCAAGGTAGGCGACATCCTTCTGGCTCAGCGCCTCGCCTGCCGTCTGGCCGGTCATCATCTCGCCCCAGTAGTTGCCACTTCCGGGCGAAGCAGTCACCTTCCAGGTGTTCCCGACGAAGCCGCCCGCCGTTATCGTTCCACTGATGTTAAGGTTGCCAGTCTGCGCCGTGCCTGGAGTGCTCGACTGGAGCGCGACGGCACCGCCAGAATTGGTGGGCGTTACCGCCAACGAGTTCGTCAGCACGCCAGCTACGAGGCTCAGAGTGAGTGGAGCAGTCCCGCTTGCGGAGTTCACCCCATTGGTCGCGGTGGTCGCATTCCCGGCGAGGCTCGCGGTAATGGTACCTGCAGAGAAGTTACCGATAGCATCGCGGCGTACTACCGAACTGGCGACGTTGCTATTCGTCGCCGTGTTTGCGATCAGTTCAGCCCCATGTATATTGGCGGCCGTAGAACCCCCAACCGTAATTACCGTGGGAGCCGTGTAGGTACCCCCAAGATTACCGGTCAGTTGTACGATTCCAGGCTCGCTCACCGTAGCAGCTGGCAGCTCTGCGGGAGTGATCGCTCCAACCGTCATGGGATCTCCCACGCCAAGCTGCTTGACGAATTGGCCAGTCCCTCCGGTTGAGCCGAGATCTGCACCGGTCCCGCCTTGCGCAAGTATTAACTGTCCGCTGATAAGCTCCGATGCGTCGTGGTTGTGAACGCCGGGGGCATAGTCTGTCCCGGTCGTGGCGATCGAGATTATGCCGGTCGTCTCCTCGACCTTAAGAATTCCACCATAACCCAAATCGGAGAGCGCTTGCGAATTGATGAGAGCCGCATCTGGTACTTGGGTAATGTAGGTAGCCGTTAGGTCACCGCTATTGGGTGGTTGACTCGCGGGCACTGCCCACGTCCCCGCTGCTGTCAAGTATTTTCCTGCCGCCGTGTCACCAGCACCAGGAGCAGGTACCGCGCCCTGAGTTCCCCCTGCCCCTCCATCCCCGACCATCACTGGGTAATCACCCGCAGAGAGCAGCGCCACGGTCACGGAATCGCCCAAGTTGATTTGTTGGAGGAAGCCCGGCCCGGTAGCTGACAGGTCTGAACCCGTACCGCCGACGACCAAGGAGAACGATCCAGTAGTGATCTTCGCGGCGTCAAGGTCCGGGACATCCGCAGCTACGAGGGTATGCCAGGCCGGGGCCGCGGAGTTCGCGCCGTCGCCCGTCTGCGTCAGGAACTGCATGTCCGTCGTGGTGTTGCCCGCGAGCGCCGTCCCCGTCCCGGACGCCCCACCGTAGAGTAGGTCCCCAAGCGCAGCGAACGGCGAGAGCGCGTCAAAGGCATCTGCCTTCGCGGTCTGGCCCGTGCCGCCGTTCGCGATCGGAAGGACTCCCGTTACGGCACTGGCCTCGGAGAGCGTCAGGGCTCCCCAGGTCGGGCTAGCTACGCCCCCCGTGAGTACCTGGAACTCCGTACCCTTCGCTAGGCGCGCGAACGTGGAGGCCGAATCGGCTACTAGGAGGTCCCCGACGACGGCGCTGCCGGATAGGTCGGTCCCCATGCCTCCGTCCACTACCCCGACGGGAGTCGTTAATGAAAGCGTCACGTCGCTAGTGAGGGCCCCACCCCCCGTGAGTCCGCTTCCGGCGATTACCTGGCGCGAAGTGTAGACCCCGTTCGTGACCGTGCCGGCGTTCCCCGTGGCGTTCCCGGTAAGGTTCCCGGTCACGTTGCCCGTGAGGTCCCCGACCACGTTCCCCGTGAGGTCCGCCGTGACCGTACCGGCAGCGAGGTCCCCGCTCGCGTCCCGCTTCACGATCGCGCTTGGAGTGTTTAGGGCCGTCGCCGTGTTCGCCGCCACGGTCCCCGCGTAAACCTCCGCCGCAGTAGACCCACCGACGGTCTCCACCACGGTCGCAGACTGAGTGCCCGTCACGTCCCCGACGAGCGGCCCACTGAAGTCCGTCACGGAGCCGATCAAGTCGGCCGTGATAGTGCCTGCGGAGAAGTCTCCTGAGGAATCACGCTTCACGATGGCGTCGGGCGTATTGGCATCGGTCGCCGCATTGGCCGTGATCTCGGCAGCATTGACTAGGGCCGCCGTCGAGCCACCAATCGTTAATACGGTAACGCTGGTCGCCGCTCCGCCCAAGTCAC